>Ga0209992_10000055_pt1 | contig 168402 bp, 166 predicted proteins | sample 2SBtaG_2_FD_182564 | JGI IMG/M metagenome (GOLD analysis project Ga0209992, IMG submission 182564) | Deep subsurface microbial communities from Kolumbo volcano to uncover new lineages of life (NeLLi) - 2SBTROV12_ACTIVE470 metaG (SPAdes)... | ecosystem: Environmental > Aquatic > Marine >... | reverse complement strand
TTTGTGATTGCCGCTGTCAACGTTGTCTTACCATGGTCAACGTGGCCAATTGTGCCCACATTCACATGTGGCTTTGTACGTTCAAATTTTTCCTTAGACACGGCTAATTACCTCTTCTATACCTTAATAATTAAATCCCAAAAGTGGAGCTCATAACCGGATTTGAACCGGTGACCTCTTCCTTACCAAGGAAGTGCTCTACCGACTGAGCTATATGAGCAATAAACCCGTTTCAGCACTACTTTAAGTGACTGATTTCACTTAATATAATAATCAGCCACTACCTATATATTGGAGCGGGTGATGGGAATCGAACCCACACCATCAGCTTGGAAGGCTGAGGTTCTACCGTTGAACTACACCCGCCTCGTCTTACACCACCATTTGCTATCAATTTGACAGCACAACTCCATACATTCTTAATATTTTGGTGGAGGGGGTAGGATTCGAACCTACGAAGGCTGAGCCAACAGATTTACAGTCTGCCCTCGTTGACCGCTTGAGTACCCCTCCAAAATTCAGCCGGCTATTTTGAGAGAATCAATTACCGCTGTCAACAGTGTTAATAGAAGTATTTATCGATGTTAGCTCGAACGGACAATATTTCCAGTTTGGGCATCCCTTATCTCCGTTGGCTGCAGAGTGTTAGTAATTTTGCCAGGTATCACATAATCAATATCCGTTTTGAAATATGAAGATACTTGTTGACTGGACTTTGCAGGGTTAGCTGCTTGCGGATTAGCGCTGGTTGAAACAATCGGACCTAATTCTTCACACAGCGCCCGTACGACCGAATGAGCACTCACCCGTACTGCCAAAGTATTATGATCGCCCGTCAACCAATAAGGCGTAGTATCTTTTGACGGAACCAACCATGTAACAGAACCTGGCCAACTATCTTGAATGGTTTGACTATCTTTAACTTTTGAAAAGTCTACAAACATATTGAGTTGCTCGATACTGGCAGCAACCAGAATTAACCCTTTACCAACCGAACGTTGTTTTAATTTTAAAATCCGTTGTACGGAATGTTCGTTAAATGGCAAACAGCCAAGACCAAAGACCGCCTCTGTTGGATAAGCAATTATTCCACCCGTCTCACAAATATGGATAGCTTGCTTCAAATGCTGCGAATTCATCTGAGGTTAAATTAAAAGTGTTCGATAGCTTATCTGCTAATCGGATTTTTTAGAGGTCGCTTTTTTACTGGCTTTTTTCTTAGTTGCTGCCTTTTTACTAGTCGCTTTTTTACTCGTCTTTTTCTTGCTTGTTGTTTTTTTACTGGCTGTTTTCTTTTTAGTTTTCTTTTTACCACGTCGAGAAACGGGAGCCGCTTCAATCATAGCAACACATTCTTCAAGCGTTAGACTCGCAGGTTCTTTGTCTTTAGGAATTTTGGCATTCTTGTTCCCATCAGTAACATAAGGACCATAACGTCCGTTCAAAACAGAGATACCTTCTTTCTCAAATATCTTGATTTGTTTTTCTGCGTCGGCTTTTTTCTTTTCTGCCACGAGTTCAAGTGCGCGTTCAAGCGTCACTGTATAAGGGTCATCTTCTTTTGGTAATGACACAAATTTACTTGCATACCTTATATAAGGGCCAAAGCGTCCAACACTAGCAGCCACTTCTTCCCCTTCCGCAGTTTCGCCTAATAACCTGGGTAATTTAAAAAGCTCTAACGCTTCTTCTAATGTAATGCTATCCAGTTTTTGTCCGGGTCGTAAACCGGCAAATTTAGGTTTATCTTCATCATCTTTAGTGCCCTCTTGAGCATAGGGGCCATAACGGCCAATACGGACAGACACTTCCTTTCCTGATTTCGGATGGACGCCCAATACTCTTGCCTGAGCAACTTCACTGCGACTGACATTCTCTTCTATATCGTCAACTTGTTTTATGAATGGCTCCCAAAAACCTTTTAATAACGGTATCCAATCTTTCTCACCTCGAGAAATTGCATCTAAATCATCTTCAAGCTTTGCCGTAAATTCATAGTCAACATAACTATTAAAATGGTTGGTCAAAAAATTATTTACTATTTTACCAACGTCAGTTGGATGAAAGCGTTTGTTTTCAACTTCGACATACTCTCTATTTCGAAGCGTTGAAATAATATTAGCGTAAGTTGAAGGACGACCTATACCATATTCCTCAAGTGATTTTACCAGGCTTGCTTCTGAATAACGTGGCGGTGGTTCTGTAAAATGTTGCTCATCACGAATTTGTTTAAGCGTGACCTTCTCGCCTTCTTTCAATTGTGGCAACATCTTTTCATCGTCATCACCTTTAGAATCATCCTTGCCTTCCAGATAAACTTCCATAAAACCTGGTTCAGCGATAGCAGAGCCATTAGCTCTGAATAAATTACCTGCTCCGCATGACATATCAACAGCAACAGTATCAATCGTTGCATGCTTCATTTGACATGCCATCGCTCTTTTCCAGATTAATTCATAAAGTTTGAATTGATCATCAGTCAAACTGCTCTTAATTTCCTTTGGCACTCGGGTAAATGATGTTGGACGAATTGCTTCATGCGCTTCCTGGGCATTTTTAGATTTAGTTTTGAAAACTCTTGGCTCATCAGGTAAAGCATTTTTACCATAGCGCGAAACAATAAAAGACCGTACTTCATCAATCGCTTCCTGTGCCAGGTTCACTGAATCAGTACGCATGTAGGTAATTAAACCTACTGCACCTTCACCAACATCGATACCTTCATAAAGTTGTTGCGCTGTTCTCATGGCACGTTGAGCGGTAAAGCCCAACTTTCTAACCGCTTCCTGTTGCATAGTAGAAGTAATAAACGGCGCAGCAGGCTGGCGTTTACGTTGTTTCCTGGTTACAGCTTCTATCAACAGTTCACCTGCTGCTGCTTTTTCTAATTGTGATTTTATGTCTGCCGCATGTTCAGTTTTTTCTATACTGAATTGTTTCACCTTCTCATTATCAAACTGAGTCAACTTACCAAGAAAGCTACTACTTTTATGCTCCAGATCGGCTTCAATCGTCCAATATTCCCTTGGAATAAATGCTTCAATTTCTTTTTCACGCTCTGCAATCATTCTTAGTGCGGGAGATTGAACGCGTCCTGCTGATAATCCTCTTTGAATTTTTTTCCAAAGCAACGGAGATAAATTAAAACCGACCAGATAATCAAGCACACGGCGTGCAAGTTGCGCATCAATTAAATTCGTAGCTAGTTCTCTCGGGTTTTTTATTGCATCCTGTATTGCGCTTTTTGTAACTTCATGAAAGACAACTCTTTCCACTTTCTTATCTTGCAAACAATTTTTCTCTTTTAATAATTCATACAGATGCCATGAAATAGCTTCGCCTTCGCGATCCGGATCAGTCGCAAGATATAATGTATCCGCTTTTTTCAGGGCCTTTTTAATCGCCTCAACATGTTTGGTATTCTTTTCAATCGCTTGATAGCGCATGGAGAAATCATTTTCAGTATCGACTGCACCGGTTTTTGGTAGAAGATCACGGACATGACCATACGATGCCAAAACCTTAAAACCCTTTCCAAGATAACGTTCAAGTGTTTTACATTTAGCGGGAGATTCGACGACTACAAGAGAACTACTCATATTAGGTAAACAATATCACTTTCTATAATTATGAAATAAAAAATTAAAACCAGTATGTGATGGGGATATCAAATTTTATTTGATGAACTAATGAACGACTGCACTAAGATCGTCCATAACGATATCTTCCATCCAGACAAACGCTGCTTCTTTACCCGGTCTATTAAATAAAACCATCAAAACAACCCACTTAAGTTGCTGTAACTCTATTGAATCTGTTTCAAGAGCCATTACTCGATCAATAACAAGCTCGCGATCTTCTGCATCAAGCACACCCGACTGCTCAAGAAACAATAAAAAACCCTTACAATTAACATCAAGTTTTTCATTTTCAACATCATTAAAAACCCTTATTGACATGGAACGCAGAACATCGACATCCAACTTATCCTTCTGCATCGCCAAGCCTTCCAGCCAATCAATTGCCTTATCAACTTGTGTATCAGCAAAGCCTGCCTGAACTAATTGAGTTTTCAAATCTTGTTGATCTGGCGTTATCTCGAGTTCTTCTTCGACATAATGATCAAACAAATATATAAGTACATCTAAAACGGATTCTTTCATAAATTACAATCTCTACTGGCCAATCTCTATGAACAACGACAATACTTACCTCCTTGTTGGGATTCAATCATTCCTTGAAGTTCCAATATTAATAGCATGGAGGAAACTACTTCTGCCGTCAATCCTGATAATTTAACCAGATTATCCACTGACACAATATCGTAAGCCATACTGTCTAGCAGTCGTTTATAGTCTGGATCCAGATTTTCGTATTTTTGTTGACTGGATTCGACAGGAATTGATTTATTTAACACTATACTGACCATTGGTGCTAGCTCATCAATTATATCATTAACCGTTTCGACTAACTTTGCCCCTTGCTTGATTAAACTATGCGTCCCTCTAGCGAGAGGATTATGAATAGAACCGGGGATTGCAAACACATCTCTACCCTGTTCCAACGCATAATTTGCAGTAATCAACGAGCCACTTTTTTTAGCCGCCTCAACGACTAATACGCCTGCACTCATACCACTGATAATACGGTTACGTTGAGGAAAATTACCGGGATTAGGTTTCGTATCAGGTGGGTATTCTGAAAGAAGCAAACCCTCTTCGATTATTTGACTGGCAATTTTTTTGTGACGTGACGGATATATGCTATTTAAACCATTACCTAACACGGCAACGGTAGAGCAATTCACTTTTAATGCGCCAAGATGACTATGATAATCAATGCCTAAAGCAAGTCCACTACAGATTGTTAAACCTGATTTTGATAATTCTGCCGCAAAATCTTCAGCTAACCTCTTTCCTCCTGTAGTAGGATTTCGACTGCCAACAACGGCAAAATGTACATAACCCAGTACCTCGCGCTGCCCAATAGCAAATAAAACAGACGGTGCTGTGTGAATTGATTTTAATAACTCTGGATAATCATCATCGTCAATGGTAATTAAATGATGCTGCGGTTTATTTAACCAATCCAGAATTTTATTTATTTGTTCATTATCCGGATTGTGTAGTGATCTTATTGAAACTTCGTTTAATCCGAAACCGGCTAAATTTCTAGAATCACACGTAAGAATATTTTGAGGATTATTAAACTCGAGTAGTAATTTATTACAGGTGCTGGGGCCAATTCCTTTAGCCAAGGTAAGAGACAACCAGTTTTTATAATTTTCCGTAACATCCATGTCCATATGAACTCCTTGTATAATACCTACCTCATAATCACACTTAGTAAATAAGAATCGATATTATTTTATTGCTTCCATGCAATAAACAGATTAGTAAACCGCTAGTTCTATAAGCTTCTTACTGCATCGAGTACATGTACTGGTCCTTGTGTTTCCATAACCAGAGCATAACTCACTTTATTAAATGTTCTAAAGACCATAACAACGCCGACATATTCTTCTGGTAAAGTTATATCTTCAGTCTTGGCTTGCTGATTAGCAATAGTGGGGAATGTTTTATTAAATGACTCAATGCCATCCTCAACAGCATGTACAATTTTGGTAAAAGTTGACCCAATATCACTAGTTGCTTTAGCTAATTCTTCAGCTCTTTCAGCTTCTTTTTCTGCCTGATTCTTAGGAATGTTCGGTCCAATTCTATCTTGTACAACATAACCACGCTGATAAATACCTAATACATTCCCGGCTTCAACACCTTGTTCTTCTCCAAGACTGAGAACAACAATCTGGTACTGTCCAATTTGTGAAACCCCATCGACAACCGAAAGAATACTGCCTTCCACTTCACTAGCAGTTGGGCCAGGGAAAAATTCCGTGCTGATATCTTCATCGGACTGAGAAATTAATCTATCACCTATTAATATCTCTCTATCAACGTCAGTCACTATGGCAGAAGCAGGGTCACCTTTCTGTTTCAGTGTTGCATCTCCTACATAAAGTGCTTCATATCCCAATATTTCCTCTTCATCATCGTCATCTTTTTTAGGCTTTATATAAGCTGGGCCTTTACGATAAATAGAATACCGGACATCGTCTGAATCTTCGGCTATACCACGGATATAGATTGTATTCCCTGTTGCAGCAATCAAATGTTCATCGTAACTTGAAACGACGTAAGGCCAATGATCCATTTCATTTTCATCAAGAACAATAGGTCGTTCTAAAAATTGTTGTATCGCATCCAGAGGAATCGTTGGAATAGCTTCAGCATTATCCGAACTGCGAATTTCAGGTGAAAGTTTAACGTTTCTACCGGAAACAACCTGAGCTGTTCCTCGGTTAACATTTAATACTGGCTGCCCATCTTGATAACTAAGAGAAATAATATCTCCCGGATAAATCAAATGTGGATTTTCAATTTGCGGATTAACACCCCAAATTTCTGACCAGCGCCATGGCTGCTCTAGAAAGCGGGCTGAAATATCCCAAAGTGTGTCACCTTTGACAACTGTATATGATTCCGGATGAGCTGGATTAATCATTAATTCATCCGCGCTCACACTGATTGTCAGCAGAAAAATCGCGAATGAAATTAGAATTTTATTCAACATGTCTATTACCTTACGTAGGTTCCTTAATGTAGATTAGCAAAAACTATAACAAAATGTTAGTAGATAACACATATTATTGTGGTTTTACTGCAACAATCCAGTTTTCCTATATACTATTCAGATAGTTATGACCTTTTTTGGAGTTAATATTGCTATGGCAATACTTGAAGTTTTACATTTTCCTGATGAACGTCTCCGCAATAAAGCATTGCCGGTTGAGCATATAAACTCAGATATCAAAGAAATTGCCACAAATATGCTGGAAACGATGTATGTCGAAAGTGGTATTGGCCTTGCTGCAACTCAAGTCAATATACAAAAAAGAATCGTCGTTATTGACCTGTCTGAAGAAAGAAATGAGCCATTAATATTAGTTAACCCTGAGATAAGCAAACTTGAAGGCAAGGAGACCACGCGTGAAGGTTGTTTATCTGTGCCTGATTATTTCGATATTGTAGAACGCGCTGAAAACATCGAGTTCAACTATAAAACACTTGATAATCAATTAGTTGAGGCTAAAGCTGACGGCTTATTAGCAGTCTGCATCCAACATGAAATTGACCATTTAAATGGCAAATTATTCATTGATTATCTTTCGCCCCTTAAACGCCAGCGCCTTAAGAAAAAAATCGAGAAACTGGAAAAACAAGAAGATTACGTCTTGTGACTCAAAACAAATTAAGACTGGCATTCGCTGGAACGCCTGAGCTCGCACGAAAAGTACTCGAATCATTGATTGATGCAGCTGAGCATACGGTAGAAGTCGTACTTACCCAGCCTGACCGACCCGCTGGTAGAGGTCGCAAAATTAAACAAAGTGAAGTCAAACTTTGTGCTCTGAATAATAATATTCCAGTCTTACAGCCAGCAAAATCTGATGAACTCAAAGCAGAATATTTAAAGAATTGTGATTTGATGCTGGTTGTCGCCTATGGCTTGTTAATAACACCGGAAGTGCTGGATAAAACCAAATTAGGTTGTATCAATATACATACTTCTTTACTTCCCCGTTGGCGTGGAGCAGCACCTATTCAACGGGCCATTGAAGCTGGAGACAAGGAAACCGGTATTACACTGATGCAAATGGAAGCTGGACTAGATACTGGCCCAATTATGGAACAAATAACTTGTCCAATTCACAGTCAGGATACTGGTGGTTTGTTACATGACCGATTAGCAGAGATCAGTGCTGATAATATCAATACTTTTTTAACACGCATTGCCAAAAACGAATCAGTATTTATTAAACAAAATGAATCAAAAACAATTTATGCAAACAAAATTTCCAAACAAGAAGCAAAACTTGATTGGAGCAAACCTGCAATTGAACTGGAAAGAAAAGTTCGAGCATTTAATCCATTTCCTGTTGCACACACGCAAATAAATAATCTCAATATAAGAGTATGGGAGACAAAAATAAAAAACGATCCGAAAAATTTACCATCAGGAACCATACTCGATAGTAAATCAAGTCTGGATATTGTTACTGGTGATGGTGTTTTGTCCATTACAAAACTGCAGTTACCAGGAAAGCGGATAATGGCAGCAAAAGATTTTTTAAATGGTCATCCTGATTTTTTCACTGAAAATCTTGTAACAAGTTAAACTTTTTTCCATGTCATCTCGTCTAATAGCAAACCAAATCATTGATCAGATCATTGAAGAAAAGATCACCCTGTCAAAAGCACTACACAATAACGAATCCTTTAACTTGGCACAAAAAGATAAAGCTTTAATTCAGGAAATTAGTTATGGAACTTTCCGCTGGTATATTCAACTCGAACATATTCTTAATCAGCTACTGGAAAAACGCTTAAAGAAAAAAGACAGCCGTCTTAAACACTTAATGATGATTGGTTTATATCAACTCACTCATATGCGCATCCCAGCTCACGCTGTTGTATCGGAAACAGTGGAAACTTGTAAAAAAATAAAAATGGAGTGGGCTAAAGGACTAGTTAATGCAATATTGCGTCGATACATCAGGGAAGCCGATAAACTTGATCCTTTACTTAATGATAATGAAACCGTACGAACATCACATCCGCTATGGTTAATTGAACAACTAAAATTGGATTGGCCTGATGAATGGGAAAAGGTTCTTGATGCTAATAACCAGCGACCTCCTATGTACCTTCGTGTCAATCAACTTCATCATGATCGAGAGCAATATTTAATCAAGTTGAAAGAGGCAGGTATTGAAGGGAAAGCCACACCTTATTCAAGCCATGGCGTACTACTTAAACATGCCAAAGATGTTGATCAACTTCCCGGTTTTAATAAAGGAGAAGTGTCTGTTCAGGAACTCGCTGCCCAATTATCTGTAGAGTTACTTGATTTAAAGCCGGAGCAAAATGTTCTTGATGCCTGCGCGGCGCCTGGAGGTAAAAGCGCACATATACTGGAATCGCAAGTAGATATAAATTCTTTAACCGCTGTCGAAAAAGATCCCAATCGCGCTAAAAAATTATCTGAGACTCTGAAGAGACTTAATCTACATGCAATAATAAAAATATCAGATATTAATGATCTTGATCAGTGGTGGAACAAAGAAAATTTTGACCGAATTCTTTTAGATGCTCCTTGCTCTGCTACGGGCGTAATACGTCGTCATCCCGATATAAAATTTTTAAGAACACCTGAGGAAGTCAGCAAAATATGTGAATTACAAATGAAGCTTTTAAACACGCTATGGCAAACATTAAAGTCAGGTGGATTATTATTATATGTAACATGCTCAATTCTTAAACAGGAAAATTCAGACTTGATAGAACAATTCATAACTAACAACAATGATTGCACACTCAAGCCTATTAAAGTGCAATGGGGAGTAGATACAGGTTATGGCAGGCAAATATTGACCGGACAAGATAACATGGATGGTTTCTTCTATGCTTGTCTTGAAAAAAAATAAAACTATGTTGATTTTATTAAAAACGCTTAAAACTGTAAGTCTCCTTTTTACATTTACCTGTATATGTAATTTAGCTTATGCAAAGACAATTAATATAAAATCAACACATGCTTATACAGAAGAGTCAACTTACTATCTGGATACATTATTTGACTTTGGATTAACTGAAGAAGCTGATAAAGCATTACATCATGGCATTTCTCTTGAAATACACACTCATTTTCAATTACGTTTAAAACGAGAATGGCTTTGGGATAAAACGATCAGTGAAAAGGAAATAATTTACAAACTTGAACATAGACCACTGACCAAGAGTTTCTTGACAATAAATTTAAACACCGGCTTACGAAATTCGTACAGTAACCTTGATGCTGCATTAAACGATATAAATTCAGTATCAAAAATGGAATTATTTGATCAAAGTATGTTGCATGTAGATAAAAATTATATTGCCAGAATTAGAACCTTTCTCGATATTGGAGCATTACCGGCACCAATGCGACCTCAGGCCTATTTTTCTTCAAATTGGGATATGTCCAGTGAATGGCATGAGTGGGAAATCACACAATGAAAAGAGGCGGTAAAATAATATTAATTATTGGCTCGTGCCTGTTTGTTTTCATGCTGGCATCGTTACTCATGATGAGCCAGTCTTTACAAAATCCAGAATTATTTGACCGTTATTATTCAGCACTGCTGATATTTAATGCATTAGGATTAATTAGTCTTGTTGCCTTAATCCTTGTCAATCTTAAACGACTAATACGCCAACTTAAAAATCATGTCATTGGCTCCAGGATGACCGTCAGGATGGTAATGATTTTTTCTTTACTATCAGTAACGCCTGTACTTATCGTTTATTCCTTCTCTCTGGACTTTCTTCACCGCGGTATAGATAGCTGGTTTGACTTAAGAGTAGAACAGGCACTTGATGATTCACTCGAATTAAGTCGACTTGCACTAGATGTTCGAATGCGTGAACTTATCTATACAACAGAAAAAGTTGCCGAAGAATTAAGCGAAACAACTGATGCAGAATTACCCTTTGACATTGATCAAATCAGGGAACGTATTAATGCTAATGAACTGACATTATTTACCAAAAAGGGCGCTATCATCGCTTCAAGCTCAAATGATACAAAAAGCCTTGTTCCCAATACACCAGATAGCACAATTTTACTGCAATTGTCGCAGACAAATAGCTACATAGGGCTAGATGTCATCAAGGACACAAACCTGTTAATCCGGGCAGCAGTGAATTTACCAGTTATTGATCTCGATAAAGAAGCCCGTATTGTGCAAGCTTTATATCCAATATCAGAACGCATTACGCAACTTGCCAACAACGTTCAGTCATCTTACATCGAATATAAAGAACTCTCTTATCTTCGCGAACAATTAAAAGTTAGTTTCATAATAATATTAACACTGGTTTTATTATTCAGTGTTTTTAGCGCGGTATGGGCTGCATTTTATTCAGCACGTAAGCTTGCTGCACCGGTAAAAAATCTGGCAGAAGGCACGCGTGCTATTGCAGAAGGTGATTATAGCACTCGCTTGCCTGTACCAAGTAATGACGAACTTGGTTTTCTTATCGCGTCATTTAATGATATGACTGATAAAATTTCTCAGGCAAGAGATACGGCAAAACTAAGCCAACAGGAAGCTGAGTCACAACAAACATATCTCGAGACTGTCTTGGCACGCCTTTCATCCGGCGTCATGGTCTTCAATAAAGAAGGTGATTTGGAAAAATCAAATATTAGTGCTGCACAAATATTACAAGTTGAAGTAGAAACGCTAGCCCATAAAAATATAATATCGCTTACCAAAGACCACCCAAATCTGAATGATTTTTTTGAATGTATTTCTTTGAATATAGAAGAACGACTGGATGATTGGCGTGAACAAATCACTTTGTCGGATAAAACTGGTAATCAAATTTTAATAATTAATGGCGCAACGCTAACCGGGCTTGATGGCTCAACGACTGGGCATGTTATTGTCTTTGATGAAATCACTGCTTTAATACAAGGACAACGTGATGCAGCATGGAGCGAAATGGCACGTCGTCTTGCACACGAAATTAAAAATCCATTAACACCCATTCAACTTGCTGCCGAACGTTTAAGACACAAATATCTTTCCAGAATGGATACAGACGATGCAGATATGCTTGATAGAATGACAAATACAATCATCCAACAAGTAGAAACCATGAAAGATATGGTCAACAGTTTTTCCGACTATGCCAGATCACCTGAGTTTAATCCTGAAGAAATTAAAATTGAGCATTTGATTCAGGAAGGCCTCGATTTATTCACTAATACAGATGATGATAATAAAATTGAAACAGACATTGAATCACACCTTCCTGCAATCATTGGCGACGAAAAGAAATTAAGACAAGTATTCAATAACCTGTTAACAAATGCTATTGATGCGAATACGGCCAGCGATGATAATCATCTAAAAGTCAGTGCGAAAAAAATCAATATTGACGAAAGTGAGATGCTTGAAATTCGAATTATTGATAGTGGTTCGGGGATAGATACAGAGGTAATAAATAACTTATTTGAGCCTTACATAACAACCAAACAAAAAGGGACTGGACTGGGACTAGCCATCGTAAAAAAAATTATCGATGAACACCTGGGTTCAGTCTGGCTTGAAAATAACAAAGAACAGAAAGGTGCTTGTGCCGTGATAAGATTACCGGTAAATATTTCATTCAATAAACTACAAAAACGCGCATAGTCTGATGAGCAAAAGACATATACTTGTTGTTGACGATGAACCGGATATTCGTAACCTGGTACAGGAAATTCTTGAGGATGAAGGATTTAGTGTCAACATTGCAGAGAATGCCGCTAAAGCACGTCAGGAAGTAGAATCATTAGAACCCGATCTGATTTTACTGGACATCTGGATGCCCGATGTTGACGGCATTACCTTATTAAAAGAATGGAAAGAGAATGATCATATCATTGCTCCGATCATAATGATGTCCGGTCATGGTAATGTTGAAACCGCAGTAGAAGCAACCCGTCTTGGTGCATATGATTTCATAGAAAAACCGCTTTCCATTTCTAAACTGTTACTAACAATAAAACATGCTTTTGAAACATCGTCGTTGCAACAGGAAAACTTGCAATTACACCATGCAACTTCATCTATACTTGAGCCAGTCGGAAAAAGTAAGGTAATTTCAGACCTAAGATCTCAAATAACGCGTATTGCCAAACACGACACACCTGTATTGATGTATGGCGAGTCAGGAACAGACAAGGAATTATTTGCACGCTATTTACATTCATTGAGCCCGCGCAGTAATGGTCCATTTATTACAGTAAGCATATCTGCATTAGGCAAAGACCATGCAGAAACAGAATTATTTGGATTGGAAACAAATAATCAATCTCAGGAAGGCTATTTTGACAAGGCAATAGGTGGAATACTCTATATAAAAGATATTGGTGAGCTTGATAAAACCCTGCAATCACGTTTGCATGATGTTCTGGAAACAAAAAAATATAGTCATATTGGCAGTTCAGAACAAATTGGGCTGGATATGCGCATTATTGCAGCAACTCGTTTCAATATTGAATCCTTGGTGCAGGAAAACCGATTTAGAGATGATCTGTATTATCTATTAAATGTACTACCTGTTTCTATCCCGCCAATCCGTGAACACTATGAAGATGTTCCTGCCCTACTTGAATTTTATGTCAATTATTTCATCGAAACGGAAGGACTCTCCTACCGGAGGTTTAATGTTGCAGCACAAAATCGTTTAAGAAGTTATCAATGGCCCGGTAACGTGAGAGAATTAAAAAACCTTGTTCAGCGCCTTTTAATTCTGGGCACAGATGAAACCATTAATATAGATGAAATTGAGTCCAGTCTGGGTAATATTGAAATAAAAAAAGATGGGACGGCTATAGAAGACTTTAATTTCGATTTACCATTACGTGACGCGAGAGAAAATTTTGAAAAAGCTTATCTTGAATATCAATTAAAAAAAGCAAAGGGCAGTGTTAGTAAAGTAGCAAATACGGTCGGAATAGAACGAACTCATCTCTACCGAAAACTGAAAATGCTGGGAATCGATTTAAAATGAAGATTATTATAAGCTTATGAAAATCATAATTCTGGGTGCAGGTCAGGTTGGCTCATCAGTCGCAGCTAGTCTGGTCAATGAAGAAAATGATATTACTCTGGTCGATGTTGATCCGACAGCACTTCAATTAATAAGTGAGCGTTATGATTTAAGAACGATCACAGGTATTGCATCGCACCCGTCAGTATTGGCAAAAGCCGGTGCAAAAGATGCCGATATGATACTTGCCGTTACTAACAGCGACGAAGTTAATATGATTGCCTGCCAGGTCGCTTACACTTTATTTCACACGCCAACAAAAATAGCGCGAATTCGTGAGATTGAATACCTTAAAAACACACCTTTATTTGCGCAGGAAGCGCTTCCTGTCGATGTTTTAATTAGCCCGGAGCAACTCGTTACAGAATATATTGAAAGACTCATATCGCATCCTGGCGCGCTTCAAGTCGTTGACTTTGCCGACGGAAAAGCACAAATGATAGCACTCAAGGCCTCATACAGTGGCATGTTGGTTGGACATTCAATACGTGATCTTAAAAAGCAACTGCCAGGTATTGAATATAAAATATTTATTATTTTTAGAAAGAACCAGGCCATCATTCCTGATGCTGACACTGTAATTGTAGCTAATGATGAAGTTTTCTTTATTAGTTCACAAAAATCAATTCGCCAGTTATTACAAATTATTCGTAATAAAGAAAAACCGTATAAAAGTATCATGATTGCAGGTGGGGGTAATATTGGCTTACGTTTGGCTGAAATTTTAGAAGGTAAATATAAAGTAAAATTATTAGAACTTGACCCTGCTAATGCACGTTTTGCTTCCGAAACCTTAAAAAATGCCATTGTCTTGAATGGTGATGCTGCTGATGAAGAATTGCTTAACGAAGAAGATATCGATAAAACCGATGTCTTTTGCGCCGTAACAAATGCGGATGAAGCTAATATTATTTCTTCAATGCTAGCCAAACGGCTAGGCGCGAGAAAAGTAATGGCATTAATTAACCGTGCTGCTTATCTCGACCTGGTACAAAGTAATACGATTGATGTTGCTATTTCTCCGCAACAAACCACTATCGGCAGCTTACTTGCTCATGTTCGCAAAGGTGATGTTGTTGTTGTTCACGCTCTACGAAGAGGAACCGCTGAAGCAATCGAAGCAATTGCACATGGAAACAAATCATCTTCCAAAGTAGTCGGCCGAGCTATAAAAGATATCGATTTGCCAGAGGGCACAACAATCGGCGCAATTGTTCGAGGTGATGAGGTTATAATGGCTAAACTTAAAACAGTTATTGAAGCTGAAGATCATGTCATTCTTATCGTATCAGATAAAAAACATGTGGCTAAAGTTGAGGCCTTGTTTCAAGTTGGCATAACTTTTTTATAGAGTAAAAAACATATGCAACTTGCCGTCATTCAACGCATATTGGGAATATTGCTTTCTTTATTTAGTTTAACTATGTTCCCTCCTCTGGTTGTATCTATAGTTAGCGCTGATGGTGCAACTGTCGCATTTATATCTTCTTTCGCACTTATTCTTTCTATCGGCTTGGCCTTATGGTTTCCTGTTAGGAACTTTAAAGACGAATTACGCCTACGCGATGGTTTCATTGTCGTTGTTCTTTTCTGGGTCGGCCTTGGCATAGCTGGCAGCATGCCTTTGATTTTATCTGACACACCTGATCTATCAATAACCGATGCCATATTTGAATCTATCTCGGGATTAACTACGACTGGTGCAACTATTATTACCGGAATTGATTTTTTACCACAATCAATCCTCTTCTACCGACAAGAATTACAATGGTTAGGCGGAATGGGTATTATCGTATTGGCTGTAGCAATCCTGCCTATGTTAGGTATTGGTGGCATGCAGCTATACCGTGCTGAAACACCAGGCCCGGTTAAAGACTCGAAACTAACACCAAGGATTACGGAAACAGCAAAGGCACTGTGGTACGTCTACCTGGGCATAACCATAAGCTGTGCATTTGCTTACTGGTTAGCAGGGATGAGTTTATTCGATGCCGTTGCACATAGTTTTTCGACCGTTTCAATTGGAGGTTTTTCAACTCATGATGCCAGCATAGGTTATTTTCAAAGTAGTGAGATTGAAACAGTTGCGATCTTTTTTATGTTTTTTTCCGGTATTAATTTCAGCTTACATTTCATGGCATGGCGATTTACCAGCATAAAACCTTATTGGTATGATGCTGAATTAAGAACTTATATCAGTATTCTATTATTAGTTTGTTTAACTTGCGTGTCATACCACCTGTTAATCAGTGGTCATGGGAATATGGGCAAAGCGATACAGGACAGTATTTTTCAAACTGTGTCCATCGCAACTACTACAGGATTTACAACAACAGAATTTCAAAACTGGCCGGGGTTTTTGCCGCTGTTGTTACTATTCTCAAGTTTCATCGGCGCCTGTGCAGGATCAACCGGCGGTGGAATAAAAGTGATTCGTATGCTGTTAGTTTTTAAACAGGGCATGCGCGAAATTAAACGGCTTATTCATCCGAGTGCCATATTTATAATAAAAATTGGCAATAAACCAATATCTGAACGTATTATTGAAGCGGTATGGGGATTTTTTGCCGCTTATATCGCTATATTTGCGTTTTTGATGTTGGCATTAATGGCTACGGGTCTGGATCAGGTCACTGCCTTTTCGGCGTTAGCCGCCTGTTTAAATAATCTTGGTCCCGGACTTGGTGATGTTAGCCAACATTATGGTCAAATAAGTGATATCTCTAAGTGGATACTTTGCTTCGCTATGTTATTAGGTCGACTGGAAATATTTACCTTGCTGGTTTTATTTACCCCAACATTCTGGCGCAGTTAAATCTGAAATTGCTTTGGACAATCAAATAAAAGATAAATGGAATAAACATTACCATTCCTGTTCAAACAAACGCTCTGTACCTGCTGAAGTTCTTTTTCAAAACCAACATTTATTACCAGAAGTGGGAACCGCTTTAGACCTGGCATGTGGTCGTGGTGCTAATGCCATATGCCTTGCAGAAAATGGACTCACTGTTTCGGCCTGGGATATTTCTGAATTGGCCTTGGAACAACTGTCGCTATGCGCAAAAGAAAAAAAATTAAGCCTAAGCTCAGAACTCAGAAATGTTTCAGAGCAACCACCTGCGGCCGATACATTTGATGTCATTGTCGTTAGTCATTTTCTTGACCGCGCCTTAATGAACGATATAAGAAGTGCAATAAAACCAGAGGGACTCATCTTTTATCAAACATTCATTAAAGAAAAAGTTGATAAATCCGGCCCTAAAAATCCCGATTATCTTTTAGACAATAATGAGCTATTAACTATTTTCAATAACTGGAAAATCATTTGTTATAAAGAAGAAGGGAAAACCGGTAACATTAACGCAGGATTTAGAAATCAGGCAATGATAATCGCGCAGAAACCGAAAGCATGAATTCTATTGATACATTTAAATCCTTGCTTGAAAAAGGCAATGATAATGCATTACTAAGATATAGCCTGGGCAATGAATATTTTAAAGAGAGTAATTTTGAACAGGCAATACTTCATCTAGAGAAAGCAATCGAGTTTAATCAATCTTATTCTGCAGCATGGAAACTTTATGCAAAAGCACTATCTGAAAACAATCAAGCTACGGAAGCGATTAGTGCCTATAAGAAAGGAATCGACATAGCAGAAAAAAATGGCGACAAACAAGCCGCAAAAGAAATGAATATCTTTTTAAAGCGCCTAAAAAAAGATTAACTATAAGAAAAATTAATTATGCAACTGCAAGGTCCCGACAAGTTCGGATACATGATTTAAATTATTCTTATTCAAGTAGTCGACGATACCCTTATTTATCTTTGGACAAATTAATGGTTCATAAAATAAGGCGGTTCCTATACCCACTGTTGCTGCCCCGGCAATCATAAATTCAATGGCATCCTCTACTGTGGTCACGCCTCCCTGACCAATAATAGGAATATTATGTTGTTTTGCTACCTGATAGACCTGATGTACTTTTAACAAGGCTATCGGTTTAATCGCAGGACCTGATAGGCCACCTTGATTATTACCAATGATCGGCTGTCGAGAATTAATATCAATCGCCATGCCCATTAAAGTATTAATAACGGCTAATCCATCTGTCCCTGCTTCAATACAACGTCGCGCATTTTCGGCGATATCCGTTTGATTTGGGGAAAGCTTGGTGATTAGTGGTTTTTTTGTCGCTTTACGACAGGCTGCAACGACTCGTGCAGACATATCCGGATCATTACCAAAAGCAACACCGCCCTCTTTTACATTAGGACAAGAGATATTAATTTCCATTGCATCAATTGGCGAGTCATCAAAGATACGCGTTATTTCATGGTACTCTTCAACTGTGGTACCAGACAGATTTGCAATAAAACGAGTTTCAGTAAAGTCCAAGTTGGGTAAATATTCATCCACTACAATTTGAGTTCCTGGATTCTGTAAACCAATCGCATTCAACATACCCATATACGTCTCTGACAATCGATGAGGCGAATTACCCAGGCGAGGTTCTAATGTCGTTCCTTTTAAACATATAGCACCCACATCTGTATTAGAAAAGCCATTGATGCGCGTATATTCTTCGCCAAAACCAACACAGCCTGATAACAAAACCAAAGGCGAATTGAGTTCCATATTACAAAAATTGAGTTTCAATTTTTTCTTTTCTTGTTTTGTTAAGCTTGTCATATTTTTTAAAGAACAGGAAACAGAAGTCATGAGGCAGAAATAAGAATTTTCTTGTAATAAGCACTCAATAACTTACTGACCTCTTCTATTTGAGTTACTAGTACGTTAGTTTCTGCGTATTTAAGATCATTTATTAAAATCAAATAATACCGGGTTTCTCCTAATGAACCCTGGGCAATATTGAAAAATCGCGCTTTGTCTGCTTGCCCACGTTTTTTGAATCCCTCTGCAATATTTGCAGGAATAGATACAGCAGAACGTCGAAATTGTGACGTTAATCCATATTGTTCATTCTTAGGGAGTAACTGGCTTATTTTATACACCTCTAATACAAATTTATGTGCTTTCTGCCAAACAATTAAGTCCTGAAATTTTTTCGCTGTCGTTATCATGCTTTGAATTCCTTTTCTTCTGGTTCCTGATTCCTGACTTCTGTATCCTTCACCCAAATGTTTAATATTGTTCTATTCGAGCCGGAAATCCCGCCCAACACCGGTAATATTATACGCCTTTGTGCGAATACGGGTGCAAACTTGCACTTAATTCATCCGCTCGGCTTTGATATGGATGAAAAAAGCCTGCGCCGCGCTGGACTTGATTATATCGATCAATCAATAGTACATCACTATGATAATTATCAGGACTATCTAGACAAGCAAGGGGAAAAGTCTCTCTACGCAATTTCAACCAAAGGCACACAAAATTATTCAGACTGTCAATTTAATAAAGAAGACCATTTTATTTTTGGTCCAGAAACTCGTGGCTTACCTAAAGAAATACTGGATAAATTTGATACCGATAGAATTTTAAGAATTCCTATGTTAGAAAATAGCCGCAGTTTAAATTTATCCAACTCTGCAAGCGTTATTGTTTATGAAGCATGGCGACAAAATAACTTTCAATGATTAATTAAGGTGCGTCCGTTACTGATAAATTAACTTGTCTGGAGACATATCCTACTCCCCCTGAACTACCTCTTGTTGCTCTTGAAGTAAGCGCATATACATTGTAAGTGCCTGTTCCCGATTCAGTAAATGATGTAGGCGTACAGGTCAGTACAACGGTATACCCATTCGTATTTCCACCGGTTAAATTAATCGTCGTAGGTGAGCCAATACATGCGCCAGGCGCTGTAACAAAAAGTTGTTGCACAGCCCATTCTATCCCGCTACGAGCAGCAAACCACGCCTGCATAGTTCCCGCTGAAACAGTCGTATTAATAGAACCAACACTGGTCAATGTCGCCATGTAACCACCTATCAAAGCCAGTACAAGAATCAGTATCACTGCCATAACAGCACTGAGACCTCGCTGACATTTTCTAAATGTCTTCATGGTTGATTATCCACATGTGCTTGTTGCAACAAGGTCACACTGCCGCCTGCCAGACTAGAATCTTGTATCGTTATACTTAATGTAACCAAACCTGCCCGCCTTGCAGAACCAGGATTGTAGCTAAAACTACAAGCGCTTACTTGATTGACTAACAAATTACCGGTTGCCGCTCCTACACCCGTATTAACAGGATAATCATCAATACGTCTTATTTGACCCGTACCTGTATCACAAACAAAACTAACCGGTGTATCTACAATAAAAAATCGTTGTCTTGGTGATCGATAAGGAAAAGGTGGCGCGCCAGCAAAGGTAATATAATTTGCTGTGGTTGCTGCTGTTATTACAGCAATATTATCGCCGTTATAGGCATCTGCAGTAAGTTGCCCGGTATTATAAATTACTAGACAATCTGCCGTACTCGCAAGGCACTCCGCTTGTGTTGCACCAAAACTGGTAGGTACATTATTTAATGCACCCAGTATTTCAAAACAATCACTGGCTAATGCAAAATTCAATCTATCCTGGGCAGGAGGGAAGCCACCCGGACAAACTGCCGCACCGCCGCCTGGTTTTGCGCGATAACGCCCCCCATCCAGAGTACGTAAAAATTCTACAGTCGTTCCGCCTGTTACACGAATACTATTTGGTAAAGCAAGCCGTATCTCTCTGGTCATGCGCTGTAATGCTGTATCAGCAATATCAACCAAACGAATCCTTTTTTCAACATCGATAAAAGCTTGCATTGGACCACGGAGAACCGTAAACAAAACACTCGATAAAATGCCAACAACCAGGATAACAATGATCATCTCAATCAAGGTAAATCCATTTTTATTGTGAGTTATTAATCTATCCATCAAAAATTTGTCTTGTAGCCACTTAATTCCATAGTGGCACCGGATGTATGAGAAACCGTAACATCAATTCGTACAACCTGCCCGTTTGCTCCATTCAGACCATTCAACGTTGCGGTATCATCAACCGTGACATCGACTGTATATGCTTCCAGTCCTGATATCACGCCACCTCCAGTTTGATCTCTGGCTCCCACATCATTCAAACCATTGTAATCGCAAACATCATCAAAAACTGAGCGACCGGTTTCCGCTCCACCCGCTTCAAATTGCCCGCCACAGGTATTAGTAGACAAATTAGCACATGCTGCTTCGGTACACCCTTCGCCTCCAGTTGTACTAGAACATTCATTTAAACCATCACCATCCGGGTCAAAACCAGGTTCACAGAATTGATTAAGCATGATCTCTTCCATATAGGCTCTCGCAATGGCGTTACCTTGTTGCCTGACTAGAGGGTCGACACTATTTTTAGTTGTGTTAAACACCAGCGTTATAAAACCGGTGACACCGATAGATAGAATAACAATTGAAATAACAACTTCTATTAAACTAAAACCTGAATTGTTGTCACGTTCATTCATAAGAAAAACCTGTCTCTGGTTCTATTGTTATTGTTCTCGATCCTAAATTCAATGACAGATCGCCGAGCGTAGCTGTTGGTCGACCGATATTATCAAACCTTATTGTGGTTGGTAGGTCGGCACTTGATTCAGGGGTGCTACTATCACAGAAGTCATTTGATCCTGTCGCAGGATTGACAAGGTTAGTTCCGCCTGCAGGACAACCCAGACCAGCAGGCAAACCGTTCCATTGTAATGTACAATCTGCCGCCGTTATCAAAACATTTACCTGGCAACCTGAACCAATGGCTTGTTTTTGTCCATATCGAATAGCGGATGCGGATTGCTGCACAAAACCACTCTCACGGAACTTATCGATATTTAACTTAGGGATAGCATAAGAAGCAAGAATCGCAATGACAAGAATAACAACAATCAACTCAATCAGTGTAAAACCACGAAGTAATTTCATAGAATAAAATGTATATGTAGGTTACTTTTCTTCATTCAAACCATTTAAATATATTAATTCATCAGACACTTTAATCAATAGTTTTGATTCGGGATACCTGTCTATATAACCGGCTAGAATAGACCTCGCTTCTTCTACTCTTCCAATTTTTTTTAAGGTACGTAAATACTCTGCCTGAATCTTGTGGTGGTGTGGACGCCAGGCTAGTGCATATTCTAACCACCCTAGTAGGGTGGCACTTGAAACAGGTGCATTCAACAAGCTTGCGCCGTCTCGATGTAACATTGCTCTATATAAACGACTTTCCATATCATATGGATTTTGCAACATTGTCTTTGCATATAGGCTGTCTGCACGATTAGCAGCCAGAGAATCATTATTTGTTAACGCTATTTTTTTCCAGACATTTGCTTCAATAAGATAATAATCCACCACGTTCGGAGAAAACTTTCTTGCCAAAGTAAATAATTCTGATGCTTGATTAATTTTATCATCCTTCAGAAGAGACACCCCTGCTCTTGCGCTAATTTGAGCTGCTGCATGTCCGAAGATAAATGTCGCTATAAACAGACTAATTAGAATTTTGAAAACCCATGCTTTCTTTTTCAATATTTGCATGACGCTAAAATAGGATTTATTAGATAAGTCACCATGATTCTTACACCTTACTGTATTACTTAACACTGCCAAATACCCTGTTGCCAGGCAAACAAGCAAAGGGGCATAGAACACATAACTCACCAAAGCGTGTGTAAAATATGTCGTTAGTGCAGCCAAAATTGAGATGACCCATATTTGTTGCTCTTTATTTATCCTTTTTAATGAGGCAATACCTTGCCAATACATTGTTCCTATTATTAACAAAAAAGATAATAGACCTAAAGTTCCTATTTCCAGCCATATTTGTAAATAATCATTATGCACATAGAGTGATTTACCGTAAATATAATCAACCGTGTCACGATAATTAAAGTAAACAAAATTTAACAGCCCAATGCCTGTTACAGGATTTTCTTTTATATTCTTCCAGGCAACTTTATTTAGCTCTAACCTATGGTCTAATGAACTTTTTGCTTTATATGGCAGTACATATTCGAGATTATTTTTAAAGGTTTTAATTTCATTTAAATGGTCATCATTTATTAAATTAATTGATAATTTAATTCCTGAGAGTAAAGCGATTACAACAGCAAAACTAAAAAACAAATTTTTACACGACACTATTTTGATATTTTTATTAACTACTTTCATGAATATAAATAAGCTTATGCAAGCCATGGCGAATGCTATCCATCCCCCTCGACTTTGTGTCATGATAAGGCAAGCGAATAAAATTATATTTGCCGTGTATAAATACCTGGGTTTACTGCTTTCATTAAATAAATAAATTGTCATTAATGGCAATAACAGCAAATTAATTGTAGCGGCATAAGTATTAGGATTGGCAAATATGACACTGGCACGATGACTAAAATGTGACATTTGACCTATACCGAAAATAAACTGAATAAATGCCCAAACTGAAAGCACACAAAAACAAGCAACGACGATTTGGTATAGCTTAATAAGTTGATTTTTATTAATCGCAGAAAAAATTAAAAATCCCGACAAAAGATAAGTCACGACAAAATAAGCTAATGGTGATACAGCCACATTGAATACAAAAAGATTTAAAGATAATAAAATGACGAATGTATATATGCTGACGTCGATAAACGTCCAGCGATAAGTTGATTGCTGACTTAATATCCACGCAATCAGTAGACTGAAGACACCGAGACATAAACCGAGATAATCGTGGCTGCCGGCTACTGCTAGTGCAAATAAAAGACCAACACAGATAAAAAAAGAGGGCAAAAAAGCCCTCTTCTCTATACTAAACAAAATAACTTAAACTTAGCCGCCGCATATATTCTGAGGAATATTTGGTGTTGAAGTAGCAGCAATACCACCTACCGTTACGGCTACAGAATCAGCCGTTCCAACAGCACCACAGGCAGCAGCCGTACCAACAGCACAAGTAGCCGCTATTGCACCGCCACCAGCTATATTAATAGTTATTGCATCACCTCCTGTATCACAATCAACATTTTGCCAAATAGTAGTGAACGATACTGCCGATCCAGAATTTGCTGCAAATTGAATCACCGCTGATGACAAAATTGCACCGGCAATACCATTTGCTACGGCAGCACGCGCATCATCTGTGATTGAAGTAAATCTTGGCAAAGCGGTAGAGGCTAAAATACCTAACACCACGATAACAACAACCAGTTCAATCAGTGTAAAACCTTTTTGAGATTTCATACCTTGTTTTTTCATAATCACACTCCTACTAAGAGCCGCAGCCCTATTTTGTTAACGCCACACCATTAGTCGCAACTTTTGGTTAATCCTTTAAAAGACGTAAGAGATCAGAACTCCATTCTGGTCTATATACTGGATTGCTCCAGATTCTTTAATATAGCGATCATTTTATTGTCACTTCACGCTAATCCTACTATGTACTTAAATCAACCTTAAAATCACAAAACTTTTTCACTTTACTCAATATTTAAAGTGGATTTGTCATCCACATAATATAAATCGCACCAAATATAATGAATAAACCGAATATTCGTGGATTTCCGGGTAATATTCTATCGGGCAAATCTTTTTGCGCGTCCAATTTCTTTAATGAACTATCAGTGTCTACCCAATGATTACTCCAGATTTCAAATGTTTTTAGTGCACTTGGTCGTATAATCATAATAATGCCAAAGATGACTGCTAAAATATTTGTAAAAATCAAAATATAATATAAATTAACAAACAGCCATCCTTCAAACTCAGACTTTGAAATGTTCATCAGGCTGTTCGTAGTGCTCTCAATTCCAATAGAAATTACCATAGTATAAAGACAAACCAATGTACTGATGAATATAATTGCACCAAATATTTTATGGTGACGATAAAAATAAACCTCTTTATACCTTGGTTTATTTATTCTATTAAAAAATGATTCCGTGTTTACCCAGAAATTTAATCTGCCCGCCAGTTTAAATATTTTATCTGGAAATAATATAAAACCTACGCCAATAAAAAGGAGTATTACCCCGATTATAAACAGGGTGTTTCCAATCCAGAGAGCAGCATAATTTGAAAAATTCATTTATTTAAATATCCCAAACATATTGGTCCATCGGTTCAATTTTAACTGTATGAAAGTTATCAGTATGGGAATCATAATCACCATTATTATTTTTATCTTCATAATCTATTTCAATTTTATAGCGGATTCTTGCTGGTCCTGTAACATCAGTGCTAAAGAACTCCGCATTCTGAATGGTATAAAATAATATATGACTATTTTTTTCAAAATACCATTTCCCTTTCTCAATTAGTTCAATACTTTCATATTCAATTACGCCGCCATATTTAATGGAAGCAGAAATCGTGCTTCCCGATAGTGCTAACGAAATATTTTCATTTTCATCATCAGAAACATTAATCTCAGGCTCAGAAACCATGTCTTCCATAGGATTCATCATTATTAAAACGTCTAGGTCATCATAATTTCCTCTCATAACCATTATTGAAGATCGATAGTTTAGTGCTGTATTAATATTAATCACCGTACTATTTATCATCCTCTGTTCTGCTCTGGCAAACACAATAAACATATGACGACTAAAACTTCCTATCAATATTGCCAGCACTAATAAAGCCATGACCAATTCTATTCGGGTTAAATTCCGATCGCCCCAGCGATGTGCGATATACATTATTTAACAACACTAGCGATATCCCACATGGGTAGAAAGACACCCAGTGCTAATATCAGTACCATAATGCCGATGGCGACAATAAGTATCGGTTCGATTGATGAACTAAGGTTCTTTATATCGTAATCGACTTCTCTATCATAATATTCGGCAACTTCATTCATCAAATCATCCACCTGCCCGGTCTCTTCACCCACTGATAACATTTGTAATACAAGTGGTGGAAACATCTTTGTTAAACTGGCGGTACGCGTCAAAGACTCGCCACGTTCAATACCGTTTCGCATACCTAATATCTTGTCGCTAATATATTCATTATCAACTGATCGTGAAACGACCGTCATTGCCTGAATTAATGGTACGCCTGATTTTAATCCCATAGCAAAAGAACGCGCAAACCTTGCCAGTGTTGCCCTATAAATGATACCACCAACAATAGGTATTTTTAATTTTGAATAATCCCATTTATATCGCCCGTTTTCCGTTTTCACATAGAACCGTGCAGCAATGATTAAACCAATAATTGCTGCCAGTAACATGGGCCACCATTGAACAAAAAATTCTGACGTGGTCATTAGTAAACGGGTTTGCCATGGTAAATTTACGCCTGCTTTGGCAAATAAACCCGCGAACGCTGGAATAACATATATATTGATAATTGCTATGGCTATTGCTATGGCTATAACCACAAAGGAAGGATAACGCAAAGCCGCCTTGATTCGTTCTCGTGTATCTTTTTCCCTGGCCAGATATTCTGATATACGAAAAAATGATTCTTCCAAACGCCCTGTTTCTTCACCCACCCTCACCATACTAATATACAAAGGTGAAAAAATTGCCGGGTGTCTGGCAAGGGAACTTGACAAATCCCGACCGGATTCAAGATTGTCCATTATATCTTTTAATGCCTCGATAATTTTAAAATTACGAGAAGATTGAATTAAACCTTTAATGGATTTGATCATAGGTACACCCGCTTTCATCAAGGTATACATTTGTCGACTAAATAATATCAGGTCATCTAAACTTGGTGCTCTTCTATTAAGATAGTTTGATAAGGAAATGTCTGAATCGGAGCTTGCTTTTTGTTCTTTAATATCAATAGGAGTTATACCAATATTGAATAACTGTGATGCGACGGTATCAATAGTACCTGCATCAATTTCACCCTGAATCAGATTACCACGTGTATTTCTGCCTTTATAAGTAAATAACGGCATTAGACTATTACTTCCTCAGTTGAATTTTCTATCTCCTCATCGACAACACTATCAATATCAGCAGAGATACGAATTACTTCATCCATAGTAGTTACACCTTCAACTGCATATTGCAGTGCTACCATATTTAATGGTCTAAAGTGTCTTGAGTTAGTTGCTCTTTCAATAAATTGTCCAGTATCACTATGGGCCAATGCATTAGATAGATCTTTATCGAATTCGAGTAACTCATAAACACCTATACGTCCCTGATATCCAGTATAATTGCAATGGGCACAACCAATTCCTTTCTTAAAAGTCACATTGAATTGTTTTTCATTAACGAAACTACTTAACCAACCATTTTGTTGATCTGTCAATTCAGTTGCCTGCGAACAACTTTCACAGACACGTCTGACTAACCGTTGAGCAAGAATGGCATGTAATGCTGAAGCAAGTAAGTAGCCCTTAATTCCAATATCCATTAAACGATTTACTGTGCTAATCGCGTCATTCGTATGCAGCGTTGATAATACAAGATGGCCAGTCATAGCAGCACGTAATGCTATCTCTGCAGTTTCTTCGTCGCGCATTTCACCAATAAGAACAATATCCGGATCCTGCCGTAATGCTGATCTTAATACTGTGGCAAAATTTAACCCAATATCAGTATTAATCTGAACCTGATTGATACGCGGTAATTTATATTCAACCGGATCTTCAACTGTTATGATCTTTTTTTCCGGAACATTAAGCTTTTGTAGAGCCGCATAAAGCGTAGTTGTCTTACCACTACCGGTTGGGCCCGTTACCAGAATCATGCCATGCGGGCGATGAAGTAAATTTTCAAAACGTCCAAGTATTGTTTTTGGCATGCCAAGTAAATTCAAATCCAGTGTGCCACCTGTTTGATCAAGTAAACGCATGACAACCGATTCACCATATTGAACCGGCATCGTTGATAAACGAACATCAATGTTATGATCCTTTATCTTTACACTAAAACGCCCATCTTGAGGCATTCGTTTTTCAGATATATCAAGCCCTGCCATCAGTTTTAAACGAAGTACTAATGCTGGTGCTATTCGTACCTCATCCATCGTGTGTTCCTGCAATACACCATCAACGCGTTGCCTAATACGTAAAACTTTTTCATCCGGCTCAATATGTATATCTGAAGCCCTGATTTGTATTGCATCCTCAAACAATGACGCAAGAAGTTTGACAACAGGTGCATCAGCAACATCGGCGTCTGCTAATAGTGCACCTAAGTCAATATCACTTTCGCTTAATTCATCATTCAGTTGCTCTGCAAAGCCACTGATTTGATCTGTCTTTCGATAAACCGTGTCGATGGTTTTTAAAAGATCTATTTCTCTTACGACTGCTAACCTTATAGGTTTCCCTAGAATTCGGGATAATTCATCATAGGCAAAAATATTGGTTGGATCAGCCATACCGATAAGAATACCGGTATCATCGGCACTCAAAGCGACAGCTCGGAAACGACGCGATTGAATTTCGGGAATTAATTTAATAGTGTCTGGATTAAATTTGTAATGCAGCAAGTCAACAAAAGGAATTTTAAGTTGTTCAGATAAGGCTTCCAGCATTTGATCTTCAGTCAGGTATCCATCTTCAATAAGTACCTTGCCAAGCTTCTGACCGGATTTTTTTTGTTCCGAAAGTGCTTGCTCAAGCTGAGCTTGAGAGATGAGTTTATGATCTATTAACAGATCACCTAACCTTACTTTTTTACGTGGATTCATCTTCTAAAATATTATTTAGACGATTAATGCGTTTCAAAATAAATTCTCTGGATTCTTTTACTAATGCTGCATTACCAGATGCCTTTTGGTAGGCATATAGCGCATCGTTATACCGTTTCAAGGACTCAAGTGATATTCCAAGCCCCATCCACCACACGCCTTTAAGCGGACTAAGTTTTAATAAATTATGATATATCCTTGCTGCTTCTTCATGTTCATTTAACTTTTGTAAAATAGCTGCCTGTAGTGCGTAATATTCAGTATTTGAGGAAAATTCAGGGGATTGCCTGGTAAGCATAGAACTCGCTTCTGTCGTTTTACCTTCATTTAATAACAGACGTGCATACATTTTTAACCATTCAATATTTTCAGGATACTGAATCAAGCCTTCATTTAAAACACTGTATGCTAATTCAAAATGCTTTCTTTCCGACAACACCAATGCCAATGTTGAACGTGCCCTAACATGCCCTGCATCTTGATTCAGAGACATATTTAATTTTTTCAAACTTTCTGAAATATTGCCTTTCTTATAGGCGATATATGCTTGCTGAAATAACTTCTCTGCATAGGCATCTGCACTTTTTCTCACCGGGCTTTTTATTAGGTCACCTTTAAACACGGTGTTTTTTTCCTGCGTCACCTGTTTTTCAACTATTTCTACCAGTTCTATATCTTCTTGTACCAATGTTTCTTTTCTATTCCACTGATATTCCATCATGACTAACAAATCATGTACTCCACCGGATTGATTCATCGTGCTTTTCTTGATCGTTAAAGGCATGTCTGATTCCAGCACCAGCTTAAATCGTTTTGATTCGTTTATTGAATAACGAATAGCAACTATAGGCTCTACCGGAACCAGTTCTTCCAGCTTAAAACCAAGCTCAACATTTTCAATTTCTATAACCGTTCTATCAGGGTTACTTAATCCATAAACAAGATAATCAATTTCATTCGGCATTTTCATAAGAAGGTTTATACCCGAACGTTCCACTTCAAATTGAATGGACTCAATGCGATTAACCTGATTACCAACGAATGACTCGCTATCATCTTTTAATACGATACTACTATCTAATTGAAGTAGCTGATCTTGCTTATTATTAACTGTTTCTATTTCTTTATTTAATGAAATTTTATTTACGGCACTCTTTTTAATCTCATCATTATTGATCTTTACTGTATTTTTTATTTCAATAGTTTCTTGTTCAGGAAGAGTTATAACCGTGCCACTTTGTTCTATATCAATAATCGAATTAATTATTTCATTTTCAAATAGTGTAAATGTATAGAGAAATATTCCAATAGTAAGGCTAATAAGAACTAACGAAGGAATATGTGATTTCTTTTTCTCTGCTAATTCAACATCATAAGCTGAATACAGACCATCCAGAACTCGATCCTGGTTTTCGTTCAAAAAAGCATCTCGCTTTTCCAAATCATTCAGCATTTTGTTTATTAAACTCATACCCTACGCGCCTAATAAGTTTTCTATGTGGTTAGCACTTACTAGTAAACAAAATATGGCAATCGAACCGAACATCCATCTTGGGAAACGCGGCATAACTGACGCTACCCATGACTCAGGTTTGTTTTTTGTATGTTCTATGTCTAATGCAGCAATATTGATGTGTTTGTGATTTACTTTCTTTTTGCCTTCACCATAGGCACAAATTAAAGCCTTATGACATAAAATATTTATCAAACGAGGAATTCCATTACTATGTCTATATATTGCTTCACAAGCACGTTTGGTAAATAACAATTTTTCATCACAACCCGCTATCTGCAAGCGATGTCGAACATACGCATACATGGCAACTTTATTTAGTGGCAACAAGCGATAAGAAAATGTAATTCGTTGCTTTAGCTGCCGTACAGAAGGTTGCGTTAAAAGAATATCCAGCTCTGGCTGCCCAAACAAAACTACTTGTAATAATTTACGTTTTTCAGTCTCAAGGTTTGTTAACAGCCTCAGAGATTCCAGAGTTTGAACTGGCATAGCCTGAACTTCATCCAGACAAACAAGCATCTTTTTACCATTTCTATGTGTATCTAATAAAGCGCGTGTTATCGATTTCATTAACACATGTTGAGATGTTTCATTAGAGTATTTAACCGACAGGGCATCTGCAATAGAAAAAAGTAAACTATCTGCTTTAATATAGGGATTATGAATGTAAGCAATAACAAAATCTTTACTTAATGATTTCATTAATTTCCGGCAAAGAATTGTTTTTCCTACACCGACTTCACCTGTTACCTTTACAAAACCTTCACCACTGCGCAAAGCTATGGTAAGCACATTTAATGCATCTTGATAACCGGCACGATTCATAAAAAAACTCGTATCAGGCGTAATGCTAAAAGGCAATTCAGTTAAATTAAAATGTTGTAAATACATAAATTACTCTCAACTATTTTTTAGTAAGCCCCTTCTTTGGCAAAAAGATCATCCAAAAATGTTTCTGGAGGTGGTTCGTTCATTACATCACGAAGTTGTTTAATATTGCCTCTCGATTTTAACAATTCCTCATTCCATTCATCCGAACTTCGAACAACAACAGGTTTTAATAAAATCACCAGTTCACTTTTAACTGAAACCTGTTTTTTATGATTAAATAAACTACCAACGCCAGGTAAGTCCCCTAGAAAAGGAGTTTTTGCATCTTGATCATTGATTGATTCCTGCATCAAACCACCAATAACAATAACTTGCCCACTACGTGCACGGACGATGCTGTCAGACTCGCGTACAGAACTTAATGCTAATGGTATTTGCTGAGTAACATTACCTACGGTCACTGTTTTTTGTTGATCGATAACTTCGCTGATTGAAGGATGGACATGCAAGGTAACGTCACCTTCCTGACTAATCTGCGGTGTCACATCAAGTGCGATACCAGAAAAAAATGGCGTGAGTGTCACATCAGGACTTACTGTTGTGGCAGTGCCCGTGGTTGTATTTACCGATGAAACATCAGTCACAAAAAATTCATCCTGACCTACTTTAATCACAGCCTTTTGATTATTCATTGTTGCCACACGAGGACTAGATAGAATTTGGACATTCCCCTGAGTTTTCAGTAATTCAATAAAGGCGGTAAAATCGCCAAAATTTAATGCCGCACTGAAAACCCCACCAAAAGCTGCTGCAGTTGCGCCGGATATTGCTGAAAAGCTGGCAGGATCAAGATTGCCCGTATTACCTGAAATACCACTCAACCCACTTTCTCCAACCAGCACACTTCCACCCCCTATATTAGAGGCAGTAATTGAATTATCTCCAGGTGTAAGCAGGGAACTCCAGTTTATCCCTGACTGGTAATTTTCATTTAACCTGACTTCGATAAATTTCGCTTCGAGTACAACTTGTCTTTGAACAATCAATTGTGTCGCCTGTAAATAGGCTTCAACTTCTCTTAATTCATTTGGTAAGGCTCGCACCACTACCACACCTGATTGGGGATTAATCACAACACTGCGTCCGTCACCCGTACCGACGATTGCCTGAACTGATTCCTGTAATTCAACCCAAAAAGTATTTAATGTCTGCTCTGTCTGTATAACTGTCCCTTGAGTATTACTGGTTGCTGTAGACGTACCATCATCAGAGGTCACGTTCTGGGTTAACGAACCCGAACTTACTGAGGTGGCAGAGCTACCTGAACGTTCTATGTTTAAATAATTGATTTGATATATACGTGCACGTAAGCGACCAGGCAGGACTTGGAAGCCATATGCAGTACTGATAAATTCATAACCATAGACATCACGAGCAGCCTCTAATACGTCAGGGATCGTTACATTACGTAAGTTAAGTGTAATTGAACCTGACACTTCCGGGTGAATAACCATATTGTAATCTGTGCCATCAACCAGACTTAAGAAGAATTGATCTGCCGCTACTGCATTCACCGAGATATCAAACCGTTCCTCATCTTTTATAACAGGTACATTGGCTGAATCCAGATTAATCGTCGGGATTAGTGAATCCGCTACACTGTCTGGAACAGAATCCTGATTGGCATTGTCACTTACAGAACGATTAACCTCATCCTCCATCGAATCAATAACATCCTGGCGAACAGTTTGATCCTGACACGCTGTTATAGTTAATAAGATGGGAAACAAGTATATGTATATATTTCGTTTAATTTTTTTCATCATATTTATCTCGAAATTACTTTCGTAATTTATAATCTTTAATTACTTTAGTGTTATATAACCTGACAATTAATTTCCGATCTTCGTGATTTATCAATACCGATAACGGATTTATTTCGAGCACTTTTGCGGGACCGACATCATCCCCTGTCCTGACTAGTTTTCCATTCAAAATTGCTGTTCTATCTGCATCGGAAATTCGTATCGCAGATAATTTCCAGTTAAACTTTTCATCAACATTAATCTCTTCAAAAAATACGGGTTCATGATCATCAATCGAATATGTAGCCGGTCGAGTTGGATCAGGCAAGTCCGAATTGGCAAACAAAAAAGAAGGCAATAAGTACAGGATGAAAAATAGATATTTTCTTAATCTCATTTGTTCACACACCTATCCATTCTTTATTCAGACTCAGGGTAAATATTTCAATAGTTACATTAGAATCCGGATACTCATCAACTGTTAAAATAAAATTATCCCAAAAAAATTCCCATTCAAGTCCCTCCAGAGTTTTTAGATAACTCAAGGTCGTTAAATAATCACCTGCAATTTCAATTCTTAAACCATGTCTGTAAGCATTATCAATATTGTCAGCTGTAAGTTTTTTCTCGTCCTCATTACTCTTGTTATCTTGTGCTGCTTTCACTTCCACTTCATTTTTTTCTACAATCGGAGTGACGCCAAGACTCTTTAAATTAATTAATTTTAAACCACTTGTTTTATGTAATACGGTTTCCAGTATTTTTGGCATGTCCTTCGGTGAAACAAGACTGTTGGTCGAAGATTCAAGATCAGCCTGCACATTAATCAACTGTGATCGTAGTATTTTTAACCTGGCTATATTGTCTGCATCAGGATCTGACTGACTTGTCTTCATCAAGTCTTGCACCCGATTAACCAGAATTAATCGCTCTGCATTTTTTTCATTTAAATTTACAACAAGTAATTTTTGTTCTTTTTCCATTGGTGTGAAAAAATAATAATCAAAAACACTAAACAATACTGCCAACACGCCAATAAAAACCATCGCCCTTTCGCGTAAGCTCAAGCTATCAATTTTTTCAACAAGTTTGTTTAATTGTTCCATATTATTAATTTGTACTAATTAAAAAACTGATTTCAGGCTCTCCTTCTTCTTTCTCAATACGAGCCAGTTCCATCATATTAAAGGATGAACCATGTAGACTTTCTTCTTGCGCCAATTTTTGTATATAAACCGGTACTAATTCAGATGATAAAGTTTTTCCCTTGAGTCCAAGCGACGCGCCTCCCTGATGAATATTTACGTCTGTTAACCAGGTACCTTCGACATGGCCTCTGGCAAAGGATTCTAAATACGATGAAAAACCGGATGAATTACCAAATTCTCTACTCGATAGAATGCTTGATATTTTCTCTCTTTGTTCCAGTTCCGAACTTAGCTTCGCAATTTCATTTTCTAATAGCTTACTTTTGTCTTTATTTTTCAGGGAAGACTCAAACGCAGTTACCTGGCTACCCAACTGAGATAATTCCATTTCAATATTCACAAGTCGTTTTTTATAGGGTTTTATTTGCATATTCTGATAAGCATATAAACCTGAAAAAACTAACAAAAAGAATAGTCCCACCTGTAACATGGTTACTGCAGAAAAAATAACCTTTTGCTTACGAAACATCGGTTGATAAAGATTAACCTGCTGCATCATAATGACATCACCTCTTCACGTAAGGCAGTTCCGATAGCCAGTAAACAACGTGACTGTAGCAATGATGGAATTTTTTCAGGAACATCGATTAATTCATTTACATCAAGTAATCTTGCCGGAATTTGTAATTGTTCTGTCAAGTATTCAGTGATGCCGGGAATTTCTTTACCAATGGGTGTCATCACTAGTGCTGATACCTGAGGTTGTGAAAAGTGGCTTTCGTAATAGTCCATTGAACGTTGAACTTCGATGACTATACTATCTAGCCAACGTTGACATTCATCATCGTCCATCACACTTAATACTGATTCAGGCAAGACTGATGTCCCGACATTAATTGTTCTTGATAAATACAAAGATGATTGTCGTGTGATAGTAATCAATCCTTGATTTTGACCCGCATATATTAATGCCACGCCTCCTACGTCCTCAGGTAACATCGCAGCAATATTTCTCAGTGCGAGCTCCGGAATATCAATAATATTTAGATTAAGATCAGCGCTGTTTAATTGTTCTATCAGTGCTTTCACACGATTAGATTTCGCAACAACGGCATACATCATTTTATTGTTGCCCGCTGCTTTGTTTGCAGGCACTTCAAAGACATCGACCACAGCGTCATCTATGTGAAAATCAATTAGATCCTTAACCCGCCAACGAATTGCCGAACGTAACTCTTCAGGTTGAACATCGGGGGCTTCAACCAACAATAAATTGTAATCGCCTATTTCCAAAGCACTCAAACATTCATACTGGTCAAGGTCATATTGTTTAGTCAGCCGTACCATCTCGGCATCACGTATTGAGATATTCTCAATTTCCTGTAATTCACAGAGTTCCAGAACAGGTGACAGGTCTTTTTCACGACGAATACGGGCTATTGAAATTGCGTTCTCATCTGAACAAACGGCAACTTTGACACCTTTCTTAATTTTCTTTTTCAAAAAGTCCAGCAACTTATTACCCCTGTTGAAATTTTAGTTACAAATTAGTCCTAAATTTCATGTCTCAAATAAGAGACGATATTACGCCTATAATCTAATAACATACTTAAGTTTGTTACCCTAAGTTATTAATGTCAAATAGTTTTATCGTATTTTAATAGGTACGAAGTATGCTACTGATGATAGGTTAAATCAGAAATGTGCCGTTAAAATCCGTAACAGATACAGCTGCGATTGATATTTAAAGTATTTTTAAAAATAAGTTATTGTTTTAACTAAAATTATTAATTAGTAAACACTCACTATATTACCAAGGTTCACGAATATAAATAAATTCATCTGGACCAGAAAATACTCCCCAAGTGGCACGACTTGTAGGGTCATTATCATGGTTCGTATCATTGTCCCAATCATATTGCAGCCAAAAATCAATAGTATGAGTGACATCAACAAAGCCTGTTTCAAGCAAGGTATTACTTATAATCAGTGGGTTTGCATCATCGTCTACGCCATTAATCAGCGTCCCTGCACCAGAAGCAGTCAAGTTTGCGCCAGCCGTAATACCGCTATGATTGCTAAAGCTAATATTTGCCGAAGTATAATCAGTACAGTTATCATCAGTGTTAGTAATGAAATCACCACTATTCTGATATTCCGCTCTGACAGGAATTTCTAGCGGTAACAACTCAGAACCGAATGCATTATCCAATACTAACCGTCCCCAACGCTGCTCCTTGTTACCCGCAAAACTAATTCCGTTACCTGCTGAAGCATCGCCAAAATTCACCGGATTGCCAGCAAACACGATGTTATCCTCATCAATTACATCAAGGCTTAAACCAATGTCCGCATCAAATGGATCCAGCGGCGCACTACGATTAAATGCGATTCCACCACCATCATTGAAAGTTAATGTTGCCGTGCCACTTCCCGTGTCGGCGATCACCGGATCCGGTGAGGGAATCAACGTCAGATCCAGGCTACCTACTGCCGCTGCATAAGTCTTGTTGCCACTCAACAGTAACTTGGCGTCGGTTAACTTAAAGAATGTTCCCGTATAATTTTGAGTGATTGACGTAGCCGCATTTCGCGCTGTCACCGTCATAACCGGGTTTGTCGTATACACAAATGATTGCCCAATATAACTGAAAGCTCCACAGGCAGCTCCAAATCCGGCTGTATTCAAACCGACATTAAAATCAAAAGGTGTAAACCGACCGACATGACCCGATACTCCTCGAATCTGTCCCACACCCAGATAATCACTGTCTGCAACACCAGCCCGAGCTTCAATTATCCCGACTTCATCATATTGTGCAGTAGCAGTGCTGCCACTGCCCGATGCAAATACACTGATACTGGTTCCTCCAGACAAACCTGGGTCAATACCCCCACCAGGTTGATCCAGTAAGCCAGATAGGGTCACATCCGCTTCTGTTGCTATGGATTCTTGTCCATAGTTAGGTGTTACACCATTGTCGCTCAAATCAACATTATTGCCGGGATCAGTATCTCCACTCTCATGACCATCTGGCACCCCATCGTTATCCCCGTCATCAACTTGTTGCCACGGTACGGCGCTAGTCGTAACTGTGAATGGACTTCCTGCTGATGTAAATGCGGCACCACCTGGTCCAGTCGCACCCGGATTGCCGGTAATTTGAACATCAAAGCCAAAAGGCCTTTCGACAAACAGGTTAGATGATCCGGTAAAAAAAGCCCCCAACGCAAAATGCAAAGTAATTTCCCCCGCATCGGGGTAATTAATAATTAGCGGTGCTTTAGTTTGTGCATCAAAATCCAGTTGTACAGGCAAAAAATTATTATTGGGCAATCCACTGTCATTGATACCGATGACTACAGGGGTTGCTGAATCATCCTGTACTGTTGCAGGAGTACCAGGCCCGCCATTCACCACTTCACACACTGATGGATCACTACATTCTAATGCCATTTGCACGTTAATATTATTAAATGGTCCACCGAAATTGTTACAGCCGCCGCCAAAATTTCCCAATGCCTGAAGAAACAATGTTTGCGCACCAAATCCTACATTTGAATCTTTACCCGAGATTTGTGTGCCTACAGAAACTGCACTCACGCCTGCTGCATCAGTAATTCGAAAGCCAAAATTATTAAACGTAATCGTTGGATCTTCAGATGCGACGGAAACAGATTCCGTTTTACCAAGATTATCGAGAAGATTAACACTCAATGCACCAACTGCTCCTTGCAACAAACTCACCTCAAAACTGGACTCACCTGCCGGCCAGGTATATGACGCATTACCATCATTCACACCAGAAGGGGTCCATGTACCAGAACCTGCGATCAGTGCAGGTTGCCAAATACCTGTCCCGGTTGATGTACTCAAAGAGAGTATGACCCCAGTAGGAACGACAATCGCTGAATCTGAAAAATCATGGGCTGTTATGACGACATTGGCAGGTTCGCATGTCAGACTGGTTAGCCCATTTGGGAAATTAATCGCATAGTGATCAACAGTTAAACCAGGACAAGCTGTGGGCAAACAAAAAGCTTCAGAAAAAACTAATAGATTAGCCGCTTCAGTAGTATGACTTCGTTCAGCGTTTGCAAATTGATCTTCATCTATCGAAAGACCAATCTGGGCGGCAGTTAAACTGCAACGACGTAGCCAGCCACCATCACCACCATCACGGCGTGATTGATTTGCAATAACCAGCGGTGGTATTGCATAAGCATTGACAAAGCCTACCGCCGTTCCGACATTGCCCGCGCAATTATTATTGGTCCAACCAGTAATATTATCTGCACTGGTAATCGACTCATAAAGAATGTTCGCACTACCTGAAGCAAAATTACCCTGAATATCACCCTCAATTACAGCATAGGCGATGGTCTCATTACTGGAAATTGAGCCAGTAGCAACTTCTGCGCGCTCCAGCGCAAACTGTACACTAGATGCACCGACATTCCTCATCGCTACCGTTAACCAGGGAACAGATGTTGTTACCGGAGGGTTCGCACTTTCATTGGCCATTCCCTGTATCCCCGCCAAAACTGCCGGCGCGATAAATGTACTCGTAAAATTAACTGTATCCCAAGCTGTTGCTCCAGCTACACCGTTACCATGTTGAACAGATTGTGTTGCATGGGTACCTACTTCCAAAGTTCGACCATCCGGCAAAGTAAACAACCAAGGTGCCGCTCCCATTCCAGGTTCAATGGCCATATAATGCACCGTCATTCCAGGATGAGGGCCATCAAGATTATCTGGTTCAAGCTGAGAAATTTCAAAACCCGTGGTTGTTACATTTCTTATCCTTATACTAGCGGGGTCCGGTCCTTCATTGGACGGTAAAACAAAGACCAGTGGAGACGTTGTATAAGTTTGCTTAAATGTAACCGAGGTAAATGAAGGGGTGATCGATGTATCATTTAAACTAACCTGAACGACCTCCATTGTCGGTGTTCCACCAGGACATGTTCTTGTTGAACCATCCCAATTGTTTCCTGCATTCTGATTGTTATAAAGAGTTGTTATTTCTGCTGGCGTAAAAACATCTGAAAATACGATTACTTCATCAATCTCCCCTTCCCAATCCTGATTGACATCAAAATTACCACCGACACTATCCTGTTCCTGTCCGATGATCAGTCCACCTGCGCTAATATTCAATGCAGCAAGCGAACCGCCTCCAACACAGCCGCTAAGAACACCATCTACCGAAACACAGTTAGTTGCTCCACTACGTGTCCAGGCAATATGATGCCAGTTACTATCGGCAATATCAGGAATAGTAATCGATGCCAACCCTACATTTTTAACAAAAGGTCGAAAAGTTGTGTTATTCGGAAACCAAGCAAGAAATTCATTATTCGAACCCGCATTGGCCGCAGAAACAGCCGCCTGATTACTCGTGTTCGAAGTATTTACCCAGAATGACAGCGTAAGGTTGGTCAGACCATCCAGTGCATTGCTGTTCATGGAAAGATAATCTGTAATCGAATTCGCTGATAAATCGGCTGCATTACAAACCTTACCGGTGACAGGTGATATCCCACCAAAACTCGTACCATGATTGTTGTTACCACTACTATCAACGACTTCATTAATAGCCCCTGTCCAACTAGGTCCATCCAGATACCAATCTGCAGTTGCTTCTATAACTTCTGCATCAAAGGCTTTTTCAACAACAAATAAACCTGCAGATTCTGTTGTGTGAAAAACGTCATTATCCGTACCTTCGTCTTCTTGTACTCTCAAGCGAACCGCACTAGTCGTGATTTGACATTCACGCATCCAGCCTCCATCGCCACCATCTAAACGATTTTTAGAGGCAACAACCAGCGGGTTACTAGCGTATGAATTACTAAAGTTATTATCTATTGAACAGATATGGGTAATGTTATCTGCAGAGAGTATGGCTTCTATTAATACTGAGCCACTACCAGTATCAATTAGAGTATCCGACAGTCCTGACGGTGCTGCCAGCCAGCCTATTGTCTCTGCACTTACCAATGGCAAAGGCGTAACAACTTCATTCAATTCCAATGCAGTTTGAAAGTTGGACGCATTCGCGTTTCTGATTGCCGTGGTAATGAAAGGGTTCGTTTGACCACCGTTTAATGAAACGCCGACATTATTGCTTGTTTGCACTTGCCCAACCATTGCAATGGAAGCTGTAGAAAATGCAGAACTAAATGCAATCGTGTCCCATCCTTCTGCACCGGCAAACTTTTTCTGTACGGTTGTTGTTGATGTAGAGCCAACTTCAATGGGTTGTCCGCCAGGTAATAAATGTCGACCAGGTTCAATCGCGATCCAGTTAACATCATGTACATTAAAACCTGCTGTATCTGAGCAACCTCCGCAAACAGTAGGTCTTACCTGAATGATTTCAAAGCCAGCGGTTGTCACATTCTGAATGCGTAATGCCCTGGGTTCGGTATTCGGATTATCTTTTGCTAATACAAACACAACCGGAGCAACATCAAAAAAAGCACCAGTAAATGACACTGTCTGATACCCTGGTGTCGCAACGGGATCATTCATTGTTACTGTTCCCGCAGAAATCTTCCATGCATACGCAGGTGTAGAGATAATAAAAAATATAGAAATAAAAAATATAAATCGATATTTCATTTTTATTCCCATTAAAAATTCTCTCGTTGATAAATTATCGGACTATCTTTGTCTTCATGGTTTTCATCATACTGCGTGTTTTTCTTTATTGCGTCTTCAGTATCATTACTGTCGTATTGTCTTTCACTAATCTTATCACTGGAAACCGGTTGTTTATCGATAATTTCCGTGTTTTGTTCACCTTTTAACAGATCGCCTGCCCACCAGGTTGCAGTAGCAAAGCCACCGGCTAATACTAAAACGATCCACCATGGTATTTTGTTCACATTTTTTTGATATTTATTTTTTCTCGCTTTTTGTAATAGTTTACTTTCTATTAATGATAGACGAGATTGTTCTGGATTGGGTCGTGATTCAAAAACCTGCGCTATCAGATTTTCTATTTCAGCTTCAGTTGGCAACTGGTAGTTATGTGTCATTAGCGTCATCTTGCCATTGTTGTTTTAGTTTATTCAGGATGGAAGCACATTGTCTGCGTACTGTGCCCTCCGGTAATTCCAAAATACTTGCGATCTCTTTATGTGTTAACCCAACTCTATAACGCATGAACAACAGATTTTGTTCATCTTGAGGACAATTTTTTATCAAACTTTCAACGTAGTGCTGTTGATTTTGAAATTCAATTTTATCATCGGTCTGTTGTTCTATATCAATATCAACATGATCAATGGGTGAGGCTTTATCTCGCCGATAACTATCGATATGCAAATTAATAGCAATTCGATACAACAGGGCAACAGGAGCGCGTAAATCATTACAAACGACCTGAATGAATTTGAGGAAGGCTTCTGATAGGAGATCATAAGCACCGTCTTCACTACAACCTCGATTTCTTAAAAATTGCCAGAGTCTTGGAGTTTCTGATCGATAGAATTTACTGAACGCAGTATTGTCTGCATCCTTACAATAGTGTTCGAGTAATTGTTTGGCTGAATTCTGCATAGTTGATTTATTATCTATGCAAAGAATGTTCGTGGCTTACATCTCGGCCTTGGGTTCTCTAGCCAATAAATTCTGTACTGCTTCTCGTGGCGAGCATTCCGATTGCAATACTTTATTAACCTGCTCCGTAATCGGCATTTCAATTTCGTATTTTTTAGCCAACTCCCCAACCTCAACTGCCGTTTTTAAACCTTCTATAGCTTGACCAATTTTATCGCTGGCTTCCTGAATCGATAAACCTTCAGCTAATAATAGCCCAAGACTTCGATTACGAGATTGATTATCTGTGCAGGTCAAAACCAAATCACCCAAACCGGCTAATCCCATAAAGGTCTCCTGCTTGGCACCCATTGCCAGACCCAATCGCATGATCTCTGCCAAACCGCGCGTAACTAGTGCTGAACGTGTATTAGCACCATAACCCAAACCATCGGCAATCCCCGCTGCGATTGCCATGACATTTTTTACTGCGCCACCAATTTGAACACCAATATAATCTTCGTGCGTATACGTTCTGAAGACGTCACTATGAAATAAATCCGAAAACCCTTGGGCGGCCTCAATATCTGTTGCAGCAATAGTAACTGCTGTAGGTAACCCTGCAGCAACTTCTTTCGCAAAGGAAGGGCCAGAAAGTACTGCTACTGAACAACCATCCAGTTCTTCTTCAACAACTTTATGGTTTAACTTTTGTGTGCCGGGTTCAAATCCCTTGCAAGCTAAACAGACTTTAATATCAGAAAATGATTTAAGCTTTTGCAAACTACTACGTAGTCCATGACAAGGAACCGCATTAACCACCATTCGAATATCTATCGGTGCTTGATCGATTGAGTCAATCGGAAAAAGATTTTCAGGAAATGAAACAGAAGGAATGTAGCGTTGATTACATTTATCTTTCTTTAAATTTTTTATTAGATTCGAGTCAATATCCCATAAATATACCGAGGGATAATCCGCATATTGATTACGAGCGATAGCTAACGCCAGTGCAGTACCCCAGGATCCAGCACCGAGTACTAATACCGACTGTTTTGTCATGAATACGATTCCTTAATGTGTAGTATCAGTCGAAGACGGTGCTTCAACCTGCTGTTGCTGTGCATACAAGGCATCAAAATTTACTGGCGAAAGTAACAATTGAGGAAAACCACCTCGTGTAACGATATCAGAAACGGCTTCACGCGCAAATGGAAACAAAATATTGGCACATACTGTTGCTAACATTCGATCGACCACATCATCTGGAATATTTTTTATTAGAAATATACCCGCCTGATTAATTTCAACCAGATACGCCGTTTTGTCTTCAAGCTTGACTGTTAACGTGATGGATAAAACAACATCAAAAAGATTTTCGCCAATGGGTGTCGCTTCATTGGTCATGTGCATATCAACTACCGGCTTCCATTCCATTTTAAATACTTCAGGTGAATTAGGTGTTTCAAAAGAAATATCCTTTACGTAAACCTTTTGAATTGAAAACTGTGCCTCAGTTGATTCTTGTAGTTTGCTATCTTCTTCAGCCATGATATTTTCTTATTTACTCAGAGGTAAACTTGCATTCTGCCAGGACATAATGCCACCTTTTAAACAATACACTTTTTCATAGCCTTCATTCATTAATTTGCGTGCTTCTTTGACAGAAACCGAACCGCTGGCACAACAGAATATAACGCCCTTGTCTTTATATTTTTTCAACTTATTAAGTTGATTGCCTAATTCGTCAACAGCAATATTTATTGCGTCAATAATATGTCCGTTTTCAAATTCTTTTTGTGTGCGAATATCCACCACCTTGGCATCCTCGCGATTAATCAATCGCGTCACTTCTTCCGGGTTCAACACTTTAACTCCACTCAGTACATCACCATAAATATTCCATATCAGTAACATTAAGATGGAAAGAAATAGTGAAAATAAAAACAGATGATTAGCTACAAATTCGGGGAGTCGTTCCATTCAGTGATCTCTTTTTAGACAGTATTTTGTAGGCTGCATGATACGTGATACCCATGATACTTGGAAATATTATGGGTATAAATCGGCGATTGAAAAAACAATTCAATTAGAATATTGATTGATAGCCAAATTACCTCAAATTATCTGATTCAGTGAGAAACTGAGTATGGGTGATGTTTGATAAGGTTTCATGCTAGAATCCGCGCACACTAAAACTGAAGCCTAACGGGTTATAGACTCATTACTAATAAGCCCATTTATCACTTTTATATTGCATATTGTAATTGCAACCGTCGTTGCCACCCTTTTTCCGCCCAAAATAATCACGATTATCGTAATACCCAATGCAAGTGACACATAAACCAACAATTTTAATTGTCCTTGATGGTTGGGGTCATACGGATAATACAGTTTATAACGCCATCTATTCTGCCCATAAACCTACCTGGGACAGGATCTGGAATGAATATCCACATACGCTGATAAGCGCGTCAGGCATTGATGTTGGGCTGCCTGCTGCACAAATGGGCAACTCTGAAGTCGGTCATATGAATATTGGTTCAGGTCGCATTGTCGATCAGGAATTCACCCGTATTACCCGCGCTTTGGAAGATGGCCTTTTTTATAACAATGAAACGCTAAATGCGGCATTCAAAGGTGCCGCGCAAAATGATAAAGCAGTTCATCTGTTGGGATTATTATCTCGCGGTGGCGTTCATAGTCATGAAGAGCATCTTTTTGCTTTAATGGAATTAGCTGCCAAATGTAATGTTAAAAAACTCTATCTCCACGCATTTCTGGATGGTCGGGATTCACCACCAAAATGTGCAGAAGAATCTATCCATAACGCTCAATTAAAGATAAGGGAACTTGGTATTGGTCGTTTTGTTTCTATAATCGGTCGACATTTTGCCATGGATCGAAACAAACGCTGGGAACGAACCAAGCTGGCGTACGACCTTATCAGCCAGGGCAAGGCCGAATATCGGTCGAATGATCCTTTTATTGCAGTAGATATGGCTTATGCCAGAGGTGAATCAGATGAATTTATTAGACCAACGGCCATTACCAAAGAAGGAGAACCACCTATTATTGTTGATGATGGCGATGTCGTTATTTTTGCCAATTACCGTGCAGACCGTGCTCGACAATTAGCGCGCGCATTTACCAAGTCGGAGTTCAAGGCCTTTGAAAGAGAAAGAGCACCTAAGCTCGCTGCCTTTGTCAGCCTGACATCTTATAAAGCGAATTACGAGTTTCCGGTCGCCTTCCCACCGGTCAGTCTGGACAATGTTTTTGGCGAATATATTTCAAACCTTGGATTGAAACAACTGCGTATTGCCGAAACGGAAAAATATGCCCATGTCACTTTCTTTTTCAACGGCGGTGAAGAACGTGTCTTCGAAGGGGAAGATCGCATTCTGGTACCCTCACCCCATGTTGAGACGTACAACAAAAAACCTGAGATGAGTGCCAATGAAATAACTGACCGATTACTCGAATCGATTAATAGCAAACAGTATGATGCCATTATTTGTAATTTTGCTAATGCTGATATGGTTGGACATACGGGTGATTTCAAAGCGACGATCACGGCAATAGAAACTATCGATAAATGCCTTGCCAGAGTGGTCGAGTGTGCACAAAAAGTGGGTGGCGAAATTATCATTACAGCGGATCATGGTAATGCTGAACAATTAAAGGCCTATACAACAGAAAAAATCAAATCCCAATCGCATACGGCACATACCAATAACCCCGTGCCATTAATTTACATTGGTAGAGCGGCAGAATTTCTTCCTGGCACAGGATCTTTATCTGATATTTCACCAACACTATTGCATATTATGGGACTACCCCAACCAGAAGAAATGACCGGGAAATCACTGTTACAATTAACAGATGAAGAAACACCTGCCGATGCTGAAAAATAATTCTTCCATACTTCAATTTCCATACAAGATTGTAATCATTAGCTGTTACCTCTTATTTTCTTTTCCCTTTATCTCTTATGCCACTACAACGGACGATAACGATGTAGAAAAAGCATCTGAACTGGAAAGTATCCGCATTCGTATAAAAGACGTCGAAACACGAATTAAAGGCGCGCGCGATGAAGCTGAAAAATTACAAAAAGAGTTACGTGAAAATGAAATTTCAACTGCAGAAACATTAACACGTCTTCATCACTTCGAAACAGGTATATCAAAAAAACGCGCTGAGCTGGAAGAATTAATGTTTGAACAGGCGCTACATGAAGCCGCCCTCAAACAAGAAAAAGAAAAACTAACGCATCAGATCCGCTCTGCTTATCAGATGGGTCGTAATGACTATATTAAACTTATATTAAATCAGGAAGACCCCGCTCTGGTCGGACGTGCTTTAGCTTATTATGATTATCATAATAAAGTACGTTCTGAACGTATCGGAGGTGTTAAACAAACACTGGTTGATCTTAAACAAATTGAGTCCTCTATCGTCTCTCAAACGTCTAAACTTAAGTCATTAAGAGCAGATCACGAAACCAAATTACGTGATTTCCACCAATATCGAGCAACTCGACGTAACATCATTGCACGCTTACAAAAAGATATAAAAGAACAAGGCATCGAATTACATACACTGCAGGAAAACGAACGGGAACTCGGAAAACTTTTTCAGGGTTTGGAACAGAAACAAGCCGTTACCATTGAAATGTACGAAGATATGCCTCCTTTCAACTCACTGAAAGGAAATTTAAGCTGGCCAGCAAAAGGAAGATTATTAAAAAAATTTGGCGCCAGTAAAAAAGGCGGCAACTTAAAATGGCAAGGCGTTTTAATCGATGCTGAAACCGGCACCAGTGTAGAAGCGATCAGTACCGGTAAAATTGTATTTGCTGACTGGTTTCGTAATATGGGCTTACTAGTCATTATTGACCATGGCGATGGCTATATGAGTCTCTACGGTCATAATCAGAATCTATTAAAAAATACCGGTGATTGGGTACTTGCTGGAGAAAAGATTGCAACCGTTGGAGATAGTGGTGGTCAAAACGATACTGCACTTTATTTTGAGATCAGGAAAGGGGCTGAACCCTTAAACCCATCTCAATGGTGCAAAAGATAGTCACCTCTAATTTATAGCACTATCGAGCGCATTGCTGCGTTGTTTCCTCGCTCAGCCCTCGCCTATCTATATCGATATGTCTCGGGTTCTTGCTGCGGGACGCCTTGCACTGCATCTCGCTATCACTATTAATTAGAGGCGCCAAAGCATTGATAATTACTTGTCACAAATGCTCTGGTACGAGTATGCTTAAACAAGCCACATAAGTAGATACATCATAGAATTACTAATATAGAGATAAAATACATATTATCCGCTTCAATGGAATATAGGATGACCATAATGAAAGATTTGATAATCACTTTTTTACTGTTGATTTTCTCAGTATCGGTTGCAATAGCAAACACTGAAGAGAAGACGGATAATGATACTCTACCCCTGGATGAACTACGCACTTTCACCGAAGTTTTTGCAAAAGTGAAAAATGATTATGTTGAAACTATTGATGATCGAACATTAATAGAAAATGCCATCAGAGGAATGCTTGAAGGGCTTGATCCTCATTCGGCATATCTGGATAAAGATTCTTATAAAGATCTACAAGAAGGGACATCAGGAGAATTTGGTGGACTCGGACTCGAAGTCGGTATGGAAGATGGTTTTGTTAAAGTAATATCCCCGATAGATGATACTCCGGCAGAGCACTCTGGAATCAAGGCAGGTGATTTAATTATCCGACTGGATGATAAGTCGGTAAGAGGCATGTCGCTTAATGATGCAGTTGATCTAATGCGCGGTAAACCTGGTAGCGATATTATCCTGACCGTTGTTAGAGAAGGAGAAGAAAAGCCCATTAGCATAACAATTACTCGCGCTATTATTACGGTAAAGAGTGTTCGTAGTAAAATTCTTGAGCCCGGTTTCGCTTATGTTCGTGTCTCAAACTTTCAAACTCATACTGCAGAGGATTTGCGCAAGTCATTAGAGAAACTTAAAGAAGAAAGTGAAAGCAGCTTAAGCGGTTTAATCCTCGATCTTAGAAACAACCCGGGTGGTATTCTTAATGCAGCCGTCGGTGTTTCTGATTTATTCCTTGATAACGGTTTGATTGTTTATACCGAAGGTCGAATTCAGGATTCAAAACTTAATTTTAATGCAAAACCTTCTGATATCTTAAGAAATGCACCTATTATTGTTCTCGTTAATGGTGGCTCAGCCTCCGCATCTGAAATTGTAGCCGGTGCGTTACAAGATCATGAGCGCGCAATCATTATGGGAGAACGCACCTTCGGTAAAGGTTCGGTACAAACTATTTTACCGATGAATGATGAAGCAGCATTGAAATTAACGACTGCTCGTTATTTCACCCCTTCAGGACGTTCTATTCAGGCATCAGGGATAGAGCCCGATATTATTATTGAGAATATTCGCGTTAATAACGAAGAAGAGACCGGTGCTATACGAATTAAAGAAGCTGATTTAAGTGGCCATCTGGACAATGGCAATAAAGAAAATAAAACTGAAAACGAATCAAAAGATAAAAAGAAAGAAAAGGGACCTTCACTCGCTGAAACTGATTATCAGCTTTATGAAGCATTAAATGTATTGAAGGGGCTGGCGATTCATATGAAAAAAGTGGGGTAATCCAGCAAAGATGGATATGCAGCACTTCAAAATATCTATCAAACACAAGATAGTTTTTTGTTTAATATGTTATGCCTGTTTATATTCAACAACAATCCATTCTGAACAGTCATACAAACCTACTATTTCCATTCTCATTGATGATCTTGGATATAAATTTCAGGAAGATTTAAGAGCATTATCATTACCTGGTCCAATAGCTTACGCAATTTTACCTCACGGGCCTCATACAGAAAGAATGTCAAAAATTGCCTTTAAAAAAGGCAAAGATATTTTATTACACCAACCGATGCAGGCTATGGATAAAAATGAGTTTCTGGGTCCCGGCGCATTAACACTGAATATGACGCGAGAAGAATTTTTAAAAACGTTAAATATTAATATACTCGCTGTACCAAATTTAATCGGCATTAACAACCATATGGGAAGTTTATTAACTCGACATCCCGGTCACATGCAGTGGTTAATGGAAACAATGAAATCGAACGGACAGTTTTATGTTGATAGTTTAACAAGCGATGATAGTGTCGCTGCCCGACTGGCAAAAGAAAATAATATTCCTTATCTAACTCGCGATATATTCCTTGACCACAAACAAGGCCCTGCGTATGTGCGAAAACAGTTTAAAGAATTAATTAAAGTAGCAAAGCGTAAAGGTTTTGCATTAGGTATTGGCCATCCACATGCGAGCACCATAGAAGTATTATCGCAAGTATTACAAAATGTCGAACAATATGGCGTTAAGCTGGTCAGCATAAAATCTCTGCTTCATAAACAAACAAAAGGAAAAAAATATGCCCAAAGTACTAGTGCCGCTAGCTCAGGGATGTGAAGAACTCGAAGCAGTCACGATTACTAATCTGTTAAGACGTGCTGATATTACTGTCATCACTGCTGGTCTTGATTCCAAACCAGTCACTGCAAGCCGAGGCACTGTTATTATTCCAGATACCGATTTAGACACTGCCCTTGAAGATGACTACGATATGGTCGTACTTCCCGGCGGCTTGCCTGGTGCCGATCATCTGAATAATGATGAACGTATTAAAGCTATCCTGATCAAGATGGCAAACAGTGAACAATTCACCGCTGCGATTTGTGCTGCGCCAAAAGTATTAGCCGATGCTGGAATACTCAGTGGGAAAAAAGCAACTTGTTATCCGAGTTTCCTCGATAATTCAGAAAATGTTGATGTTAGTGGTGATGCCGTTGTCATTGATGGCAAGATCATTACCTCACGCGGACCAGGTACGGCAATGGATTTTGCACTAACTTTAATTGAATCTCTTGAAGGAAAAGAAAAGAAGGATGAAGTAGAGAAAGCACTGGTTAGATAGATTTTTTATATCCCTCTATAACGTTTAATTCACATAATTCTTTTAAATCTTTATTTCGCTTGATAGCGAGTCCGCTGCTCCTTCGCATCCATGCGATCGCAGCATAAGTACATCCATGTACAAAACATTTCTTTGCGTGGCCAAAAAGAACTAACGAAGAAAAAGGCCATAAGCGGACATATCTGTTTACTAAGGTTTAACTTCCTGAAAGAAGACATTAACGTCTCGCATCAGTGGTGGCAAAAAGTAGAGCGACGAAGGAGCGGCGTTTTTTGCCATCCACTGCATGCGCTTGTTATGTGTTTTTCGCCTTTGATATAGCTATTGTCGAAAAAGTTAGAGCTAGCAACCACAATATTGGTCCTAGAGACCCGGGGAACAATGGTAAATAACCTGGTAATAACACTGTAAGTATAAAACCTATATCTCCTGCACTTACAACAACTAAGTTGAGGAGATATCCGTTTTTACTATTTTTCCAGTTATACAGAACCGCTACAACAATACCGAACAAAGCAAAGAATAGGAGATTCCACGCATCTTGAAAAAGACGACCCTGTATCATTCCTTGTTCAAGTGTTTGAGCAAGGACGAAAACTTTATAAGCAGCAACTATATGCAGAATTCCCCATAAGATGTATAGCACGGCTCCAATTCTTGCAAAAATCATATTTATCACCTTCTATTTACAATTTATTTTTACACATAACAGTATGTTATATGGAATCTATGTTTAACATACTATACGGACTCCATATAGTGTTGTTAAGGCAGAAAGCTGAATCAATATTAAACAATATTTAAGGTGCTTCTAAAAATAGTGATTTTTTCGTGAGTGCGAGGAGTCTCCGCGCGGACGACTGCATGGATGCAGGAGGTAGAGCGATGCAGGAAGCCAAAGCCGAGAACCGGAATGTATGTTTTATACATGAGGACATCGTGCTCTGTGAGTATTCGAGCACGGAGACGACGAAGTTACCGTGAATAATTAATAGAGAACGGCACATTGAATCGCGGAAAAAGTGCGTTTTTAGGAGTGCCTTTACTTCTCTTGCCATGAGAGATACAACATCATAACCCCGGAAAACCCCAGCAACCATGACACAATCGGCACGGATGCAAATACACCATGTGTTGTATTATCTAATGCATAAATAATAGATGCTGATAAAAGAAAACCTGAGCCTACAACAGCGAGTACAGTTCGTTGGTTATAGGCTTTCATCTCTTCACGCAAATGGTGGATTTCCTCTGATTTATTCTCCATTTCTATCTTGCCTTCGTGTAACTGTTCCAGAACATCGAGTGCTTTGTTTGGAAAATCAGGTAAACGATCGATTAATTTAGGTATATTTATTTTTGCACCTTTTAATAGACCTCGAACACCTATGCGTTCGTCCATCCATCGCTCCAGTTGTGGTCGTGCCGTTTTCCATAGATCCAGATCCGGATATAGATAACGACCTATCCCTTCAATATTAATAATTGTTTTTTGTAACATGATCAGTTGCGGCATAATTTCCATATTAAAACTTCGGGCGATCTGAAATAAACGTTGAAGTAATTCGCCAAATGAAATTTCATGCATTGGTCTATCCAGTAAAGGTTCGCATACACTACGAATAGCAGATTCCAATTCGTCCAGGCGTGTTCCTTTCGGCACCCAGCCGGATTCGATATGTAATGCTGCAACACGATGATAATCGCGATCTAAAAATGCAATAAAGTTATCAGCAAGATAACGTTGGTCAAATTCAGTTAAAGAACACATGATACCGAAATCGATCACATTAACTGTTGCGAGTTTATCTGCTTCAGCCGGAACAACAAAAATATTACCGGGATGCATATCCGCATGAAAAAAATTATCGCGAAAGACCTGTGTAAAAAAGACTTCAACGCCATATTCAGCCAGCCACCTTAGATCAACACCTGCCTCTTTTAGCGCATCAATATCTCGTACTGAAATGCCCGATACTCGCTCCATTGCCAAAACATTACGATGTGTTAATTTCCAATTAATTTCGGGGACATAATAACGTTCTTCATCAATGAAGTTTCGTCTTAACTGAGATGCGTTTGCTGCTTCTCTTTGTAGATCAAGTTCATTAAGTAAAGTCTTTTCAAATTCTTCAACAACACCGGTAAAACGTAATACTTTACCTTTTGGATAATATTTTTCTGCTTTCTCTGCAAGAAGTTGTAATAAGCTCAGATCTTGTCGTATTAATATTTCAATATCGGGGCGAAGAACTTTAATAATAAAATCTCGTCCATCCATAAGTGTTGCACGATGCACCTGTGCCACAGAAGCAGATGCCAACGGTGTTTCATCAAACTCGAGGAAAACTTCATCAAGGTCACACTCGTAGGCTTCTTCAATTATTTTTCGAGCAATTTTTCCCGGGAAAGGAGCCACATCGTCCTGTAACTTGGCAAACTCATTAACGATATCTTCTGCAACAAGATCTCGGCGAGTAGAAAGTATTTGACCCAATTTGACATAGATAGGACCTAACTCTTCCAACATTAAACGCATTCTAAGTGCTCTTGAGCCTTTAGTTCGACCAAACCAGTTCCATGGAAATATAAAAAAGATAAAACGAAATGGTCTAAACAAATGCGTAGCAAAGATAATTTCATCGAGACCGTATTTAATTAATACTCTCTGAATTGCTAATATTCGAAGAAATTGCCGCATTACACTTTACCTTTTATACATGCTGAAAATTTATTAAGCCGTTGTTCAAAGCGATCAACATCATCTCGAAGAAGATCGACTTCTTTACTAAACTCTTCAACTAACAAATCATCCGGCAACATATTAATTTCAAAACGCAAATATTCACTAATATCCATTGCCAATGTCTTACTTGTATTCACTGCAAAATGGCGACTGTCACGAACAAATTTACCAATTTGGTATGCCATAGTATCGCCGATCCATTTTGATAGCGGTTCTTCAAAATCAATTTCTATATTCTGCATTATTTCCTGAAACCCTTGTGCAAGGCTAATGTCACCAATTATTTGCATGTCAGCAGGAAAACTGGAACTGTTCTTCTTTGATGATGCCATCATTTTTATAAAATTAGAGGGCGTTCCTTTTATTAATACATCTGCTTTATGTTCATAAGCAGTATGAATAGATAAGCCTTTCCCGGAAGGAAACAAAAATACTGTCAGATTTGTATTAATAAATTCAAACGCAATGACTTTATCTTCAAGTTGAGCAAGTGAAAACAAGGTTTCTTCATCAAGACTTAGTGCTTTGTTGACTAAGTTTTCAATCTGATTTATCCATTCAGGTGTTTTATTATCTGCAACAGCACTCATATTTTATAACCTCGATGAATTGCAACAATACCACCTGAAAGATTATGATGTTGTATTTTTTCAAAACCTGCTCTTTCCATCATCGATGACAACATTTTTTGATCGGGATGCATCCGAATTGATTCAACTAAATATTGATAACTTGCTTCATCGTTGGCAACGGCTTTGCCAAATATCGGAATTAATTTAAATGAATATTCATCATAAATTTTACCCAGTAGCGGGATAACAATTTTAGAAAATTCAAGAATAACTAGCTGGGAACCATATTTAAGTTTGTTGTAGATCGAGCGTAACGCAGCATCTTTGTCTGTGACATTTCGAAGTCCAAAAGCGATAGTTATGCAATCAAAACTATTATCTTCGAATGGCAAGATCTCAGCATTAGCTTGAACGTAGTCAACATTCTTTATTATGCCTTTGTCAATAAAACGATCCCTGCCTTCCGTTAGCATCTCAGCATTGATATCACATAATGTAACTCGACCATCATCACCCAATTGTTTATGAATTAGTCTAGCAATATCACCCGTGCCACCAGCCAGGTCAAGAACATGAAAGTTTTTTCTGATTGCGCATAGATGTACAGTTTGTCGCTTCCAAAAACGATGTACGCCAAATGACATAATGTCATTCATTAAATCATACTCTGAGGCAACAGAACTAAAGACTTCGGCTACCCGGCGTTTCTTCTCGCCAGCAGCAACCTTCTCATAACCAAAGTCTTCAGTCATTTGTTTTACGAACATGCCCAGCTTGTTTTATTGCATCAAGATAAGTCATCCAATTATTCTCATGCTCAATACCCAATTCATATAAATAATCCCAGGAATACAAACCCGTTGCATGCTCATCATCAAATATAAGTCGAACCGCATAATTACCGACAGGCTCGATTTCCTTAATATTCACATTTTCTTTGCCTATTTGTAATACTTCCTGTCCCGGACCATGACCTCTTACATCCGCCGAAGGAGAATACACACGTAAGTATTCACAAGGTAATTCAAATTTTTCTCCATCATCATATTCAATCTCAAGCAACCGGGATTTTTGATGAAGATTAATTGCTACAGGATATGGTTTATTTTCTGACATGATTATTAAACGGTTTTAGCGCCATTCTACGCTTCGTCTTAAAGAATTTATAGCGCGTTTATTAGGAAGAGAAAGTATGAAATAATCTTCACCTTTCACTTTTAACGTTTCACGTATTTAAAGGATATAGCGACTTAGGTCTTCATCTTCGACCAACTCATTCAAATGATCATCAACATACTTCGCATCAATAGATATAGCTTCGCCTTTTTTCTCCGTTGCTTCGAAAGACAAGGTTTCAAGTAATCGTTCCATGACCGTATGCAAGCGTCGTGCACCGATGTTTTCAGTATTATCATTCACTTGAAAGGCAATTTCAGCTATTCGTAGAATGCCATCGTCGGTAAACGTGATTTCGACTCCTTCCGTTTCCAGTAATACGGTGTATTGCTCCGTTAACGATGCATCTGGCTCAGTTAATATACGCACAAAGTCATCGGCAACTAATGCGCTTAGTTCTACTCGAATTGGTAAACGACCTTGTAGTTCAGGAATAAGATCGGAAGGCTTGGCAAGATGAAATGCGCCCGATGCAATAAATAAAACATGATCCGTTTTTACCATACCGTATTTAGTTGAAACAGTGCTTCCTTCAACCAGAGGTAATAAATCACGTTGTACACCTTCACGAGAAACATCCGGACCGCTAGCTTCGGAACGACGTGTTACCTTATCGAGCTCATCCAGAAAAACAATACCGTGTTGTTCCACGAGTTCAATTGCACGCGCTTTAATCTCATCTTCGTTAACCAGTTTCCCCGCTTCTTCTTCGGCAAGTAACTTCAGTGCGTCTTTAACCGGTAGTTTGCGCGTTTGTTTTTTGCCACTACCCATGTTTTGAAACATACCTTGTAATTGGCTTGTCATTTCTTCCATTCCCGGTGGCGCCATAATTTCCACACCAATATTTGGTGCGCTTAATTCCGTCTCGACTTCCTTATCATCAAACTTTCCTTCAAGAATCATCTGTCTGAATTTTTCTCGTGTCGTATTAATACTCGACTCATGATCATCTTCACCCATCATTCGTGCAGGCGGCAATAATATATCCAGTACTCTTTCCATGGCTGCGTTATCTGCTTGATCACGCACTTTTTCCATCTCGATTTCACGTGTTTGTTTAATGGCAATATCGGCAAGGTCTCGAATAATAGATTCTACATCACGACCCACATAACCCACTTCAGTAAACTTGGTTGCTTCTATTTTTATGAATGGGGCTTGTGCTAATTTGGCAAGACGACGAGCTATTTCGGTTTTACCAACGCCTGTAGGACCGATCATTAAAATATTTTTTGGCGTTATTTCGTTACGAATTGATTCATCAAGCTGTGCTCGGCGCCAACGATTACGCAAGGCAATAGCGACTGCACGTTTAGCTGAGTCCTGACCAATGATATGTTTATTTAGTTCGGCAACAATTGCCTGGGGAGTTAATTCTGTCATGTTCTTCCGTTAATTCTGTTTGTTATTGTTTGAGTAATTTTGTCAAAGCTCCTCAATCGTCAGGCTTGTATTCGTATAAATACAAATATCGGCAGCAATACTCAGACCTTTCTCTACAATTTCGCGTGCACTCAGATCCGTGTTGTCAAATAATGCACTTGCAGCTGATTTTGCATAATTTCCACCTGAACCAATCGCCATAATGTGGTTTTCTGGTTCAATCACATCACCATTACCAGAAATAATGAGTGAAGTCGTTTTATCGGCAACACATAACAGTGCTTCTAAGCGCCGTAACATTCGGTCTGTGCGCCAATCTTTTGCCAACTCAACCGCTGAACGCATTAAATTACCCTGATGTTTTTGCAACTTGGCTTCAAAACGTTCAAATAAAGTAAATGCATCCGCTGTACCACCAGCAAAACCCGCAATAATTTTGTCATCAAATAAACGTCGCACCTTACGTGCATTACCTTTCATTACTGTATCGCCGAGTGATACCTGTCCATCACCACCAATAACGACGTGACCATTACGTCGTACAGATAAAATGGTTGTGCCTCTATATTGTTCCAATATTTCTCTCCATTAATTTGGAAACTGCAGTTTCCATATTCCAGGGATGCGAATTGTACCTGAGCCTAACTACAGACTTAAGTAAAACAAACTGCAATTTCCGGGATAATCCAGCAAATATTTGGGCGTTTTTCAAAATCTCAAGTGGAAACGGCTTTAAACTCAGACAAAAAGTATCGCTCTCAATCAGTTTTCTTGCGATGAGCACGCGGGTGGGTTTTGTCATATACCTGAGCCAGATGTTGGAAATCCAGATGCGTATAGACCTGTGTCGTACTAATATCTGCATGCCCCAGTAATTCCTGCACTGCGCGGAGATCACCACTGGATTCCAGAAGATGACTGGCAAACGAGTGCCGTAACATGTGAGGATGCACATGAAGAGGCAAACCTTGTTTTATCGCCCATTGCTTTAAGCGATCTTGTACTGATCTTGAGCTTATACGTTTTCCTCTATTGCTAATAAATAATGCTTGTTCAGAGTCATTCGTCATAGCTGTTCGTTTTTTCAGCCAACGCTTAATCGCTTTAATCGCGTGTTGACCAACTGGAACAACGCGTGTTTTTTTACCTTTACCCGTTACTGTTAAAATACGATCATTAAAATCAATATCGTTCAAATTCAAACTAATCAGTTCTGCCAGACGTAAACCTGAAGAATAAATTAATTCCAACATTGCTCTGTCTCTTATGGCAAGCGTATCTTCTTCATTAATTTCAACTAGCTGAACCGTTTGATCGGCATCTAATACTTTCGGAAGTTTTCGAGGAGACTTGGGGGCAATAATACCTTCGGCTGGATTATTTTTAACCTTTGCTTCTTTCAAAAGGTAGCGGTAAAAAGTTCTTATAGCAGATAAATTTCTTTGTAGTGAACGTCCACCGATCCCCTGTCGATGACGTTCTGCGACAAAACCCCTTAGCTGTCGACCATCAAGAGCAGACCATTTATTTATATCGTGTTTATTACAATAATTTTGTAGATGATTAAGATCACGTTGATAGGCATTGCATGTGTGTTGAGAAAGATGGTGCAGTGTCTTTATAAAAGACTTGAGTAATAGCGTCTCCGACGACTGCATCAACTAACTTCAGCCTTGTTCAACCCAGGGTTTCAAAATAAAACTTAACACTTCACCCAGATTTGCAAGCAACTCAACACCCATGCCTGATTGAAAACGTTCAGCATCAAAACTACCGATAGACAGTATCCCACCCCAACCATCGCCATGCAAAGGCAACATTACTGATGAAGCGATTTTGTCACCATCATCGCCAAATAAAAAGACTTGTTGCTGACGTTTCATACGCCCACTCAATGGCATACGTTTATCAATAATACTTCTGAATAAGGATTGCTCTGTTACTTCCTTACCGGCAAATTCATCAGTGGCAAAACTATCAACAAAGGAAGGGTTTGCAAATAAACGAACAACGACGCGATCAGCCCTGAAATTTTTCTTCAGGTTTTCATATAAGGTATTAAAAATATCTTTTGGATCATCCGCATCCATGAGTGTCAAAGCCAATTGATGCATACGACGGGCAAGATCTTCATTTTGTCGTGCTATTTCTATCAACTCATGTAAACGCTTTCGCGCTTGCTCGTTTTGCTCGCGTAATACAGCGACCTGTCTTTCAACTAATGAAACAGCACTACCATGATCATGCGGGATATTTAATTCAGCCAGAATATCCGGGTGCTCATTAAAAAAATCCAGATTATCCTTCAAATAATCAGAAACCATATCCTCCGTAACAGTGTTTGCTTCCAGGTTTTCTTCTTCCTGTACACTCATAACTCAATTTTCCCCTCAAATACAGTTGTCGTAGGGCCGGCCATTAAAACCGGTTCGCCTTCGCCTGCCCAGTTCAATGTCAAATGTCCACCGCGCAATTCTGCGTCTATTGTCCCTTCCAAATACCCTTGCTGGCAAGCAATAACCATCGCTGCGCAAGCGCCACTTCCACAAGCTAGTGTTTCACCGGAACCGCGTTCATAAACACGCAGTTTGAATGCCTGTCGATTCAATATTTGCATAAAGCCTACATTAACACTCTCAGGAAATAGTTCACTAAGTTGTACAGTCGGCCCAATAACATTCACAGGGGCAGTATCGATATCATCGACAATAATAACGGCATGAGGATTTCCCATCGATACCGCGGCAAAAGAAATCTCATCATCACCCAAAATAAGATGATATTGCTCTGAATATTCATCCGTTTGCATTGGAATTTTAGCAGGATCGAACTGAGGCACGCCCATATTGACGATAACACATGCATTTTCATCAAAACGTAAAATCAGCTGACCTGCACCAGTTTCAGCTACGATCTCACTTTTTTTAACAAGGCCTTTCTCTTTTAGATAAACAGCGACGCAACGCGCGCCATTTCCACACTGCATCACTTCACCACCATCCGCATTATAAATACGATAACGGACATCGGCGTTGTTATTTTCCGGCGGTTCTAATAGAAGTACCTGATCGCAGCCAATGCCAAATTGGCGATCGGCAATATGCCTGACTTGCTCACGAGTCAAAGTTAATGATTCTGTGAAGCTATCAAAAACAACAAAATCGTTTCCAATACCGTGCATTTTTGTGAATTGGCGTTCCATTTGCGTAGATTACAAGCTATCCGGGAGAAGGCAAGGTAGAGAACAAATATTTACTGGTGTCCGGCTTCTAATCCGGGATAACTTTTGCGTAGATAACGCAAAAATACAATCAGGCTAATCTGACAGCGCACCAACCTGGAATTGATTCGTTATTGAATTTAATTGTTGAGCAATCTGACTCATTTTTTGTGCGGAAGCCTCGATATCATGGTTACCTTGTAATACTTGATTGACCATGTCGGCAATTAAATCTGTATTGGTTTTCATTTCATTTGCCAATTCGGATTGTTCAGAAGAATAGTTCGCATTCGTCTTGTTAAACTCAAAAATATCATGAATTGAGTTTGTAATAACTGCCAATGCATCACCGGCAACATTTGCTTGATCGACGCCTTTGCTAACTTCATTTTTTTGTTTGGACATGGTATTTGCCGTGTTCTTTACCTTGGTTTGAACATTGTCAATATTCTGCATAATGTCATTAGCTGATTCCTTGGTTCTGTTTGCAAGACTACGAACTTCATCAGCAACCACAGCAAAACCACGACCAGATTCACCTGCCCTGGCAGCTTCAATGGCTGCATTTAGAGCCAATAAATTCGTTTGTTCGGTTAATTGATTAATTACCCCGGTAATACCACTCATCTTTTCACAATCATCAACCAGATTTTCAACATCAACATGTGTTACTTCAATGTATTTTGCGAACGATTCAAACATATGCAAAACCATCTGTATAACTTGTCTACTGCTCATAGACTCACCATCGGCCTCTTCAGCCAACTTAGAAGCCTGCATAGAATTTTCATATAGACCTTGAGACTTCGCTTGCATCTGTTGCATTACCTGAACCGCCAGATCGGTTTTAATCTTTTGACTTTCAGAAAGACGATAAGTCTTCTCGATATTGTCAGATAATTCATTTGCACTCTCACCGGATAGTTTTGCTGAATCCTTAAGACGTAATAATAATGCTTCATACTTGACAATAAGTGCATTCAATTTAATCACCATACGAATGGTTTGATTTTGGACATTAGATTCAATTGGCCGTATACCAACAAATAAAACTGCTACGACTTCTCCATTTTGATCTTCTACCGGAATATATTGTGTTGAATAGTTTTTTCCAAACAATTGTGCCGGTCCATAATATTCACGACCATCTACTAAAATCTGATAAGCAGGATGAAAAATTCCTAACGATGTTCCAACAACCTTGTCACCCTGAGAATTCTCCAGCGTTGTTGCAACGCGAACAAAATCAGCTTTTACTTTTAAAAATACGGTAACAACCGCATTTGTTTCCCGGGTAAATTTTTCAAGTAATTCATTGTTACCACAAAGCTGTTCAGAACCTGACCATAATTCGGGCACAGCTACATTACCGATATTAACTGTCGTACTGTTATTGATATTAAAAACATTATTAAATAAGCCTTGAAACTGCCTGGCAATCTTTTCTACTTCGATCCGTTGCTGTTCCTTGTGTTGATAGACATCAGCCTCGGCAATTTCGTCCAGTATTTTTGGTAACGTATATTCATGCTGTAAGTTCCCTTGCTCTATTAAAGATAAATGATCATGTAACTGATCCAGCGGTTCAATCAGGTAATTTATTAAAAATTTATTAATAACATAGGCAACGGAAACGAGTATTATCCAAATTCCAATTTGTAAAAGTGGACTTAAGTCATCACTAATCGTGTTATAGAAGATTATCGCTAATATTGATATAAATATGGCTGTGACCGTAGTCACCAGGGCAAACTGCCTGCTCATACCCATACTATGAAAACGTTTAAACATTACTGAACCTCGAGAATATTTAATGGATTTTTACTCTATTCCCGATTTATCGGCAAACAGCGTCAAATCTTAAATAAATCACTCTTTTATTATCATGCTACTGACAACAATGATTCAAAAAAATTATAGCTTTATAAGCTTATGATTTATTTACATTAATTTCCTGGGGAATATGCACAGTAGAAGTTGGGAAAGCGCATTCAGCACCATGTGATTCGACGATCCCTATGACTTGCAATAATACATCCTGTTTAACCTCATGAAATTTAATCCAGTTGGTCGTTTTAGTGAATGTATAAATAAAGAAATCCAGTGACGACGGCGCAAATTGATTGAAATTAACAATTAGAGTCTGATTCGTATCGATATCATCATGTTCTTTCAACATGTTCTTAACATCAGCAATAATATCCTTCATCTTGCTTACATCATCATAACGAATACCTATCGTTTCTTTAATACGCCGATTGCTCATGCGAGAAGGGTTCTCGACAGCAATACTGGTGAAAATTGCATTAGGCACATACAAAGGACGTTTTTCGAAAGTCCGTATTGTTGTTAAACGCCAACCAATTTTTTCAACCGTTCCTTCTATTTCCTGATCTGGTGATCGTATCCAGTCACCTACGTCAAATGGACGATCCATATAGATCATCAAACCACCAAAGAAATTCGCCAAGAGATCTCTTGCTGCAAAACCAATAGCAATACCACCAATACCACCAAAGGCCAAAACACCGGAGACGCTATAACCCAGGGTCTGCATCGCAACCAATGCACTGGTAATGACCACTGAAATACGAAGTAATTTAGCTATGGCATCTGCTGTAGTTTTATCAAACTCCTCACCTGAAGCATCCTTCTTACTGATAATATTGCTTTCCGCTCTTGAGATAAAACGAACCAGAAACCAGCTAATGGCAACGATAACGCCTACTTCACGAATCGGTTCTATGGCACCAAAAATAGCAGCATCGGTTTCGTTTTTAACAATATCTGCAGCAAAAGTGAGACCAAGAATCCAGATAAGAAAGGTTATGGGTTTACGCGCTGCATCAAACAAGGCATCGTCCCAATAGGTGCGCGTTCGTTGCAATTTATTAGCTACTTTTGAAAGAACTCGCTTTTGCAACCAATTCAGCAAAAGTGTTAAAAAAACAACAATGAATACCTGAACTATCCAGGTCTCTTTGCTAAAGAAACCTAATGCTGAATTTATTACTTCTTGAACATCCATTAACTTATCCTTTAATAATAGTATTAGTTAAACTTTAATAAACTGCTGAAACACTGTAACCACGTTCTTCCAAAAGAGAGAGAACTCCGGCTTTACCAGTAAGGTGCATAGCACCAATGGCAATAAAAGCATTACCTTTTTCAAGCATCGGTTGCATACGTTCTGCCATCGTGTAATTTCTATCCAGTACTAATTTTTTCATTAATCTCTGATAAATTGGTTTATCATTTATTGAGTAACGTTGTGCATAGTTATATAAACCACCTAAATCGCGTTTTAAATAAAAGGATTTCATTGCAGCAAAATCTTCCTCCATAATATCATAATGACAAACTGTATCGATCAGTAACTGAGCCTGCTCTTCCATATTTAATTCACTAAATATTTCACCTTGTTCTTTTAATGATTCCAGAGCCCCTACAGCAGCACCATTTTGTTGGGCTAACGATAATAGAACCATATCCAAAGGTTCGCCCTGATCTGGTGGATAATTCATCACTAAAAATGCAGCCCAGGGCTTCATAACAGAAACAGCATCAGAACCTAATTGATATGAAGACAATATCTCTTTTGTTTTTTCATAAATAGAATCATCGACAAAATTTGATAATAATTGACCATCACTAAAAAACATCGTTTTGGAAAGTAACATCAACTGTTCCATGTCAGGAATGGCTTCCATAACGAATTGATCTGTATCATGCAATGCCTTATCAACCACATCTGGCAATGTCGTAACCTCTTTATCTGACACATGAATTGTGCCAAATAAATAACTCGTCTGTTTACCTTCTTTGGCAATCGTCCAAAGCAATCCTTGCGAATACTGTAACTCTTCAGGTGCAGATGATCTTTCTGTTAAAGGTTCACATTGTGCCGATATTAATTCTTTTGCCTGACTCTCATCGATATAAAGGCTCGTTACACTAAACAAACATAATAATAGGATGAGACCTTTGCATGAGCAGGAATTTTGTTCTTTGGCTAGGCAAAAGCGCACGGGCAGCTTTTTGCTCCTGCTAAACCTGCATACCGTACGTCCTGTACACAAATGAGGGAGTTTATACATATAAATGACCGATTGAGTACGGTTTTACCAACTGTAGGCGCTTTAGGCGACACCGCAAAGGATAAAATAACAATCGTGCAATGGTCTCATTTCGTTTAAACAACGGCATCATCACCCAAATCCAACTCCGGTTCTTTTTCTATATTAAGAACTACTTGCGAACGTTTTTTCCACAAATCAGTTTGTTTTAACTCATCTAATGTATTTTTAAAATGACCATGCATTCTGATCAAGCGTGATTGTAATTCAACGCTGTCCGGGATATTTGCATTATCCAATATTGAGATTGCGCCTTGCTGATTATTACATGCTAAAACCATGTCACATCCTGCATTAAGTGCGGCTTCGGCACGTTGAGGATAGGAACCCATCATTTCAGCACCAGCCATACTCAAATCATCACTAAAAATCGTTCCCTGAAATTCTAACTCCTGTCTTAATATTTTTTTTAACCAGAATTCAGAAAAACCTGCCGGATTTTTATCTACTTTAGAATAAATAACATGCGCTGGCATTAAGGCAGGCAGACCAGCATGAATCATTCTTTCGAAAGGAATCAAATCATGCATTTTAATATCTTCAAATGATCGCTCATCGTAGGGAATAGCAACATGCGAATCTTCGGCAACAGAACCATGTCCAGGAAAGTGTTTTCCTACCGCCACCATACCCGCTTCTTTCATACCGCGCATATATGCGCGAGCAAACCGAGAGATTTGTTCAGGTTCAGTATGAAAAGCACGATCACCGATGACCTGACTAATTTTTCCACCTATATCGAGTACCGGTGCAAAACTCAAATCAACACCTACCGCAAGTAATTCTGCAGCCATCAACCAACCGGTTTGCTGTGCTAAAAATTCTGTTTTTTTAATCGGACCATATTCACTCATCAAGGCACAAGCAGGCAAGCGACTGAATCCTTCACGAAAACGCTGAACACGTCCGCCTTCATGATCAACAGCGATTAATAAATGTGGTTGGCGTAGTTCATGGATTGATTTGCTTAATTCTGCTATTTGTTCCGCTGATTCAAAATTACGTGTGAATAATATGACGCCGCCCACATGCGGATGACACAACATCTCGCGTTCATCAGCTTCTAGCTGACATCCGCGCAAGTCACACATAATTGGACCTAAAGACATTTTCTTCACTCTTTATTTATTTCCTTAATATCCATTTTATCTCTTAACGCATCACCTAATAGATTGATACATAATACCAAAGACAGAATAGCAAAACCCGGTGCTAATACCATATGCGGCGCAACTAACATATAACGTGTGCCATCCCGAATCATACTACCCCACGAGGCTATCGGAGGTTGCACGCCTAAACCCAAAAATGATAAGCCTGCCTCAGCAATAACAACCCCGGCAAAAGCAAAGGTCGCTTCAATAATTAACGGCGCCATAATCAGCGGCAAAATATGTTTCAGAGCAATAATAAAATTCGGTGTGCCCAAAGCATGAGCGGCATTAACATGGTCACGATTTTTCATACTTAAGGTTTGTACGCGTGCCAGACGAGCGAAACCAACCCAACTAACAATCGATAAAGCAATAACCGCATTCATCAAACCCGGTCCAAGCAAACCCGCCAAGGCAATGGCTAACAGTATTCCGGGAAAGGCAATGAACAAATCAATAACCATTACCAAACATTTATCCCAAACGCCTCCCAACCAGGCTCCCATCAAACCTAAAAAGGTACCCAGTAAAAATGATATCGCGACGACAACTATAGCAACGCTTAATGAAGTACGTGCGCCCATGATCAAACGCGAACTAATTGAACGACCCAAATCATCATAACCTAGCCATTGTGACCACTCTGGCATTAACAATATTTTATCTAGCGCAATCTGATCGGGATACAAAGGTAAAACGGGAGCTAACAAAGCCAAAAACAACCAAGTCAGTAATATAAACATCGACATTGAGTAATAGGCTTTCATGAATCAAGTTTTACTCTTGGATCGAGAGCAATATAGGTAAGGTCAGTTAATAGATTAACGAATACATAAGTAAAGCTAATCAACAGCACACACGCTTGTACAACGGGGTAATCACGTTTTTGAATTGATTCGATCATCAATTGACCAATGCCCGGCCAGGCAAAGATAGTCTCAGTGATAACCGCACCGGCAAGCAATGCACCAAACTGCATACCTAAAATAGTAATAACGGGAAGTGCTGCATTGCGTAAGGCATGTATACCTAATACACGAACTTCAGATACTCCACGTGCACGCGCTGCACGAATGTAATCTTCCTCAATCACATCCAGCATCGAAGCTCGTACCATGCGCGAAAGAATCGCAGCTAAGGCCGTACCCAGGGTAACTGCAGGAAGAACTAATGAAGCAAACCCTTCTTTGCCACTCACTGGAAACCAGCCTAACCATAAAGCAAAGATTAAAATTAATAATGGCCCCATAACAAAGTTTGGAATAGAAACGCCCAACATCGCTGACATCATGCTTAAGCGATCCCAGATCGAATCTTTATAAACAGCCGCCAGAACGCCTAAAGGTAAGGCGATAACAATAGCGATAATTATACTGGCAATACTAAGAGTGGCGGTTGCCGGCAGCCGCTCTATTAATAACTGGCTCACTGCGCGTTTCGAATGTAATGATTCACCTAAATCAAACTGTACAATTCCTGTCAAATATTGCCACCATTGTTGTAGTACTGGTAAATCCAGACCCAATGCATGGCGTAATGCCTCTCTATCTGCCGGGCGCGCTGTTTCACCCAACATCACTTCGATAGGATCGCCAGGCACAAGATGTATCAATAAAAAGACAAGCGTCGTTATACCCAGCAAAACAAATACCGCACTAAACAAGCGTTTGATCAGGTAATTCAGAAACACAATATTGCCTTATTCATTAATTATTCGGATCTAGTTCAACTATTATCTAATATCAGGATACAATAATGATAACAGTTAAGGATAAACTGACAGAACATCAAGGAAATAAATATGTATAAATTTGACAATAATGAGGAAGAGGCAGAAACAGCCCAACCAGCTATGTCATCATTAAATGAAGCAAGCAAGGATATCATGAGTATTGTTGTTCGATTTTGCGGATTGATGTTGCTATTTATCGGCCTGTGGATAGCAATACAGGTTTTCAACGAAGCCTTGGCACTATATAAAGACCCGGGAAATATTGAACGTGTCGCTATAGCCATTGAGGCTGGCTCCAACATAGATAAAAGTATCGCTCCCATACGCGACAGCTTATTAGGTGTGAATGGGAATGATTCTGAAACGAAAATGGAAGAAAAACCAAATGGAATTCGTATTTCTTATTTCATCGCATGGGTTGTTAATCTATTACTTCTCTTGCTACTCGCACGAATATCACTAGCAGCAATCAAAACCGGCGGTGAACTTGCGCTTTATGATGCGCAGATAAAGAAGTTTGCAAGACAGATAGTGAACTCGAGTAAAAAAGAATAAAACCCTATCTCGTTCTGTCCGTAGCACGGTCAGTTGTAGTTCTACTATTTGTTGATCTTGTAGGTCGGTTTGTATTTTTATTTTTTCGTTGCTGTTTTAATCGGCGGCGTTCTTCCGGCGTCATGTTCTGCATTCGTTCTTTCGCTCTTTTATGTTTTTCCTTCATTTTTTGACGAAAGACTTTTTTATCTTCGTCAGACATATTTTGATAGCGTTTTCGTAATTCTTTGCGCTTATCTTCCGGTAATTTATTAAACCACTGACGTTTTTTTCTGATTTTTTCTTGTTGCTCTGGCGACAGATTATTAAAACGTTCAAAGCGATCTTTTATTTTTTTCTTTTGCTCACCATCCATTGACTTCCAACGCTGCATACGTTGCTTAGCTTTTTGGCGTTGTTCATCTGTCATTTGTCCCCAACGACCTGCTCCTTTTTGAAGACGTTGCTGACGCTGTGTGGGCAGTTGTTCCCAATCACCTTTGAAATCATTTAATAACGTTTGTTCTTCTGCCGATAATGATTTCCACGCGATACCTTCTTCGGCATAAACAGTTACCAAAGGAAATAGACATAAAAAGAATATTATTAATCTAGTTTTCATTTTCTGTATCAACTTCAATCGTTGCCTCGATTAACTTTCCCATTTCTTCATTTTCTAACTCAAGCGGATCAATCCATTCTCCTTGTTCTGTTTCCCATTCACCGATAAATTCAAGAAAATCTATAGAGGGTATGGTTTCACTATCTATTTGTTCGTCTGCAAACAATGATGTTATGGAACAAATAAAAAACAACACGCACACGTTAGCTCGGTAAACCATCTTCTTCGAGCCATTCATAAAATTCCAGTTCTTCAAATAATTCCAGATTGTCGGCAGAAGAAATAAGTTCAATCTCATCTACCGGAACAGCTTGCATTGGTGCGGGTGAATTCAACAAAATCATAACGGCAAAAACCATGACACAGGCTGTCGCTAAACCACCAACCATAAACCCTGGCCAGTTAATATGACGAGTGCCTGCTTTTTCTATGGCTTGCGCGCGAATTTGGCGAATCTTTGATAGCGTGCTTGCATCAAGCGCATCGACACTTTCATCCAGATTTTGTCTAATATTCGCGTTAAATTCGTTTTCGTTATGTTTACTCATTACCAATGATCATCCAGTTTTTCACGCAGCTTATGTATTGCACGAGAATAATGTGTTTTTACACTTCCCGCTGAGCATTTCATTACATTCGCGGTTTCTTCGACACTATACCCTTCCCATGTTCTTAATAAAAAAGCCTGTTGTTGGCGTAGTGGCAAATCTCGTATTACCTGATCCAATTCATCAACGCGTCTATCTGATTGTAACAATTGTTCGGGCGTTCTTGCTTTTTCATCTTCTGCTTGTTGAATAGGATCTTCCTGCTCAGCATCCTTGTTGCTAAACCAGCTACGAAAGCGATTACGTACCTGATTGCGCCGATACCAATCCCTGATACGGCTTTGCAAAATAGTCGTAAATAAAGGACCCCACTCCCTGGCATCACGATCTGCATATTTTTCTGCAAGTTTGAACATAGCATCTTGCAAAATATCTAATGCCTCATCCTTATTTCCTGTTGCTATCTCGGCCATACGAAAGCCTCGCTTTTCAACACTGGCAAGAAATGCATCCAATTCCCGATAACGATCCAGTATAAGTCCCCTTGAATACTAATTATAAATAAATACTGCTTCATTTTGAAAATAAACATAGTCAGAAAATATCTGACTATGTCATTATCCAATGATTACCTGCTACGGGCAACGCGTCTACCACTGCTACTCTGTCCACGTTGACGTTTCTCACCACCGCGTGAACTTCGTTGTACACGACGGTGTTTTTCACCGTCACTTGATCTTCGTTGTGCGCGTTGTTTTTTTCCATCATGTTGTCTTTTTCCATCATGACGGTCGCGAACATCTTCTCTTCGATCTACCCTATCTTCCCGACGATCTCGAACATCTTCACGTCGATCAACGATGTCTTCCCGGCGATCCCTAACATCTTCTCGTCTATCACGAATATCTTCGGCTCTATCCCGACGTGCTGCTGGCGTACCGGGTTCATAATTATGATTTGCATCCCAACGATCTTCTTTACGGTCTCGAATATCCTCGCGTCTATCTGCTACATCTTCACGACGGTCACGTACATCTTCTCTTCGATCTGCCCGGTCTTCACGACGATCTCTTATATCTTCACGTTCATCACGATTTAGTCGCCCATCTCCATCGCTATCAAATCGCTGACGTTGATTTTCACGTCTTACCTGGTTAGCTGCTTGTCGTTCATCCTGACTTAAGCGTCCATCTCCGTCAGTATCGGCTTGTTGAAAGCGTTCTCTTGGCGACAAACGATTGGATTCTTCATCTTCTGCCATAGCCGGCACGCTGAATACCAAACCAAACAGTAGACCACTTATTACTTTTACTTTAATTGAATCATGTAATTTCATCACTGTTATTCTCCATTTATATAATCTATTTACACCCGTACTAACGCATGGGTTATCATTCGGTTGACAATCATTACTAAAAATGGAGTACAGCATGTCTGGGTCTGGACACGGCGATTCTACAAAAGCAATTCTCTATGCATTTATAGCCAACCTAGGTTTGGCTATCGCAAAAACTGGCGCTGCAATTTACACTGGTTCTGGCAGTATGATGGCTGAAGCAATTCACTCTTTTGCCGATTGTGGCAATCAAATCCTGCTATTTATTGGCTTAAAGCAAGCCGAGAAACCAGCGGATGAAAAACATCCTCTTGGATACGGAAAAGTAACTTATTTCTGGAGCTTCATTGTCGCCATCATGCTATTTAGCATGGGAGGTCTGTATTCTGTTTATGAAGGCTGGCATAAATTGCATGAGCCAAGCGAGTTGAATCAAATATGGGTTGCTTTACTAGTATTGGGCTTTGGTATTTTCCTTGAATCTTTTAGTCTTTATGCTGCATTGAGAATTGTTAAAAAAATCAGAAAAGATAAATCATTCATAGAGTGGTTCAAAAATACACGGAATGCGGAATTAGTCGTCATACTAGGCGAAGATACTGCTGCAACAATAGGGCTAATGATTGCTTTTATCTTCGTGTCTATCGCCTGGGTTACCGGCAATCCGATGTATGACGCACTTGGTTCGATTTGTATTGGCATTATCTTGATCTTTATTTCTATATTTATTGGCTGGCGAATTAAATCATTAATTGTCGGACGTTCGGCTGAGCCGGAATTGGTTACATTGATTGATTCTATTATTGAAAAAGATGACAGCATTGAAAAACTATTACATTCCATCACCATGCAAATTGGTGCTGATGTTATGTTGGCAGCAAAATTAAAGATGAAAGCAGGCTTGAGTATTGAAGAAGCCGTAAAACAGATTAATGAACTTGAAGAAGAGATTCAAAAGCAGGTGCCGACAGTAAAATGGTGTTTTATGGAGCCAGATAATAAAGTTTAAGGAAAACTGATTCCGGTCGATATCAAAATTACTGCGACAGGAATAAAAAAATGAAAGATAGACGTATTAGAAAACGCCAAAGCGATAATCGTCGAAATAATAAACGCGTTCATGCTGAACTTGATATAACCACTTATATCAACGATAAAGAATATATTAGCAAAATGCGGAACATTTCGGGAAACGGCATACAAATTATCGAACATTCTGATATCGAAATTCAACCCGAGCAGGACTGTAAAATACTCATTCAGGTTGATAATACAAACATCAAACTGGATGCGTCGGTCGTTTGGAAAGACTTTGGTTTAATCGGCTTATGTTTTAAAAAACAGGACCAAAAAATTCAAAAACAACTCAACAGACTCTCAGAAAAATTATTACTAACAACTGCTCCAATTGAAGATACAGCTAATTTAATTGGATCTTCAGCAGAATCTGTGGGTTAACAAGAAAAGTATTTTTTGAAAACTTAAACAAATAGAATAAGTTAGGTGTTAAATGGGCTGTTTTATTTCTGTACTCGTATTTAACGGGCAATTAAAAAGTTCCGTCATTCCGGGCTTGACCCGGAATCCAGTTAAACAAGCGGTACGCCCACATTATCTTGATAATAACGTATTGAATTTTAGAGGATGTTTTATCTATTTAAAACTTTACCTAAAGATGTTATCTACTGGATTCCGGATCAAGCCCGGAATGACGGGGTATTATTTTCATAATATCTACCCACAGATTCTGCTGAAGAACCATTTAATCTAAGTCTTTGTTCATCATGTGGTTTGCTGTTTGCGTAAAAGAGGACATTAACTGTTCTTTGAACATGGTATCAAGATTTAACTCGTTCAAAGCTTTCTGCATACACATTAACCATTGATCACGCTCTTCGTTACCAATGGGAAAAGGTAAATGTCTGCCACGCAAGCGCGGATGACCAAATGCAGCAATATAACGATCAGGTCCTCCCATCCAACCACTTAAAAACATAAATAACTTTTCCCGGGCACTACGCATATCTTTTGCATGCAAATCTCGGATCAATTTTGCTTCGGGCAAGGACTCCATGTTGTCATAAAATAAGCCAACTAATTGCTTTAAACCTTCATCTCCACCGATACGTTCATGGGCTGTTTGTCTTTTTGTTTCGTTCATATTTTAGCTAAAATAATTTTCTAATTTAGTGTATTTTCCAATTATAACATTCGTAATATTGTTATAATACGCTTATGCAAATAGACCGCTCTAAAGTAACCATAAAATCTCTTACTTCAGAAGATGATGATGAATTTGTAGTCGCAACACCTTCGGAAAGAGTGATGATGGTTTGGCCTCTCACTCACGAAATCTGGGATATATATAAACCGGGATATGCTGAACAACGATTACAAAGAGATATTACAGCTCTTAACCGAATTGAATTAAAAAGATAATAAATATGTAACGTCAACCTGAAGTTATTTGCACCGTAATTCCTTCGTCTACTAGTTCAAACAATTCAATAATTTCATTATTTCGCATGCGTATACAACCACGCGAACCCGGAACCCCCATAGCTACATCATCGGGTGAGCCGTGAATGTAGATATAACGATCATGGCTATCTACGTTACCACCCTTGTTCTTTCTTTCTTCCGTACCACTTAACCAGAGTATGCGCGTTAATATCCAGTCACGTTCCGGGTACTGCTCGCGTAATGACGCTTGATAGATCTCTCCAGTTGCTACTCTGGCAACAAAGACTGAATTAATTTCAGCGCCATCACCAATTTTTTCAAAAATAATATGTCTGCCGCAGGGTGTGCATTCGCTATCCATTATTTCACCGGGACCATTTTTGGCGGTAGAGATAGAATATTGCTTAAGTTGTTTATCTTCATCAAACAACGTTAAAGTTTGTTCTTTAATTGATATTTGTATATGCATAAATAATTTTAATTTTGCCGTACCGTATGCTCTAATGCATCAAAGTTACCATCAGTATTCAACTTATAGTCTTTTATATTTTTTCGTATCGCCAAGACATTATCTTCATACCATAATGGAATAGTAGGTAAGGCATCAAATAAAATTTGCTGTAACTCACGATAATATTCAGCCTGTTTTATTAATAATGGCTCAACTTCGGCAAGTTCAATAATAGAATCAACTTGATTATTTATGAACCGCCCCCGATTAGCACCGTATGGCGGTATTGCACTGCTATGAAATACATAACGAAAAACATCCGGCATTTTCAAACCGACCCAGGACAAACTATACATTTGAAAACGGCCGTTCTTAATATCGCTATAAAACGTGCCCCAGTCATAACTGCGAATATCTATTTCTATACCTACAGATTTTAATTGATCCTGAATAATAGTCGCGAGACGTAAACGAAAAGGATTATTAGATGTTTTATAAGTTAATTTCAATGGTGTATCCAGGCCGTAACCTGCTTGCTTTAAAAAGGTCTCTGCTTTGGTGGGGTCATAATCATAACCACTTAAGTTCGTATTTGTCGCCCAATGGCCGGCTGGCAATAATGTCCCCGCTTTTCGTGCCGATTCGCCCATAACGTATTTAATTATAGAATCCCGGTCTATTGCATGAGCAATGGCCCTGCGTATTAAATCATTTCCAGTAGCTGGATCTTCCAAATTAAATCCGATATAGCTAAAGGTACTACCCTGCTTTCTTTTTACTTCAATCGAATCTCTTGTTGTCAACCATTTAACAATTTCAGGTGGCAAGTTACCCTGAACTAAATCAATCTCGCCTCTTAATAGTTTAAGCACCCTGACAGTAGGATCTTTTAAGGTAACAAATTCTATTATTTGTTTATCGTCTAATCGTATCAGCTTTAATCGTGAATCATCCTGCCATTCTAAAATCTGCATCGAACCACTACCAACAGGTTCTCGACTGAAATTGTATTTTTTTGAAATTAATTTTTCAGGGAGAATCCCTATCACCATTCGTCCGGGGAAAAGAGGATCGGGCTGAGATAACTTGAAGTCGATTGTGTTTTCATCAATAACACTGATATAACTTATCATTTGAACCGAGCCTCTATGTGGCGAGGCATTTGCTTGATCTAATACAGATTCATACGTGGCTTTTACATCATTTGCTGTTAATCGCGAACCATCATGAAACTCTCGACCTTCATTCCCCAGAGTAAAACGGTAATGATCCAGTTTAATTTGTTCCCAATTTGCCAGATCAGGCATAACTTGAAACTGTTCATCAAAATCAACAAGGCTTCGGTAAATCAATCGAGTGATACGATAAGAAACTGCATCGGTAGAAAAACGTGGATCGAGAGTAACGGGAGCCGTATTTAAACCAAAGGCAATGCTATTTCTATTTGAATCGGCACAAGCAGTAATAAACAACAAACAAAGTAAAAATAATAGATTAGCTAGTTTCACTTTGTAAATACGGCAATTGACTCAACATGTGCTGTGTGAGGAAACATATCCATTACACCGGCTTTCTTTAATTTAAATTTTTTCTCATTGACGAGAATACCCGCATCGCGCGCTAATGTTGCTGGGTTGCATGAGACATAGACAATTCGTTCAACATTCTTAGTATTTAATGCCCCAATAATTTCTTTTGCGCCCGTTCGTGCCGGATCGAGTAAAATTTTATTATAGGATTTTTTCATAAAGTCGTACTCTTGATCAAAGTCTGCAAGATCAGCGGCATAAAATTCAACATTGTCTAACTTGTTTTTTTCCGCATTCTGTTTTGCTCTTTTTACCAAACCTTTGTCGCCTTCTACACCAACAACTGATTTGGCTTTCCGAGCAATCGGTAATGTAAAGTTACCCACGCCACAAAACAGATCCAGCACTTCGTCATCCTCATTAACGTCGAGTAATTCTAACGCCAAATTAATCATCTGCTGATTAATCTCAACATTGATTTGCGTAAAATCAATCGGCTGGAAATAAATATTTAAATTATGATCTTCCAATCTATAAAACAATTCTGATTGATCGGATTCATTATTGTTATCGTTTAGGCGATGCACTGTGTCATATCCACCCGGCTGTAGATAAAACTTGAAATTATGCTCCTGTTCAAAAGTTTTTAATTGATTCAGATCATCTTCATTAAATTCGGCAAGATGGCGCATCACTAAAGCAACTCCGTTATCACTGACTGCCACTTCTATTTGCGGGATTTGATCTTTAATTGATAGGTTTTCAATTAATGCCTGTAAGTCTGCTATTTTATGACCCACATCGGGATGTAATACTTCGCAATGTTTTATATCAGCAATAAACGGACTGCGTTTTTCACGAAAACCGACTAATACGCGTTCTTTTTTAATTACATACTTCACGCCTAACCTTGCTTTGGTACGATAACCAAACACGGGGCCGGTTAATGGCGGTAAAACTGTTTTCGGTTTTACTTTGCCTAAATGTGTGAATTGTTCTAATAATACATTCTGTTTATGTTCTAACTGTGCTTCGGCGCTCATGTGTTGCAAGCTACATCCGCCACAATAACCGAAGTATTCGCAACCTGGAGTTATACGTTGCTCACTTGCTGCAATGACATTCTCTGACACACCTTCAGAAAACTTCGCGCGTGTACTGACATAATTAAATTCTACTTCTTCATCAGGCAGTGCATTATCAATAAAGACTGCTTTACCATCAATATGCGCAACACCTCGACCTTCGTGCGATAAAGATTCAATTTCTGCTTTGAAAAGCCCTTGCGGGATTTTATTACGACGGCGTCTGGCCATAGATAAAAAATAATTCTTAAAACGTAAGTAATATCAAAGAATGCCACAGAGCACACAGAGCACACAGAGGAACAACTGTTTTTTCACTCTGTGACCTCTGTGGCTGATTAGTATTCATGTCTATGTAAAGTAGATTATTAATATTCTACTTATGATATCTGCCATGTTTCGAGAAATTCTTTTAGATGCGGTTTACTCTCGTCGTCCAATAAGTCCTGAACTTGATTACATTCGTCTTGATACTGACTTTCTGTTAAACGACCACGTATTAATTCATAACGTAAATAAACCAGATAGGTATTTAATACGTCTGTCTCGCAATAATTGCGTATCGCTTCTATATCACCCGCAGTATATGTTTCCCAAACCTTATCACCACTCATGCCCATCTTGCCTGGGAAACCAAGTAATGTAGCAATTTGATCAAGAGGTGCTTTTGTTCCGGGCATATAACCCGCAATGACATCCATTAAATCCGTATGACGACTATGAAAACGGGATAAATAATTATTCCATTTGAAGCTTTTATCATCGTCACCATTTTCCCAATAACGCTGTGCAACTACGCCGTGCAACAGTGAACGATAATGTAATACCGGCAAATCAAAACCACTACCATTCCATGAAACAATGGTTGGTGTATAACGCTCGAGACCTTCAAAGAAACGCTGAATAATTTCTTTCTCATCGGAATCAACATCCCCTAAAGACCAAACGCTCAATTTATCCTTTGTTTTTAATACGACAGAGATAGCAACAATCTTATGCAAGTAATGTCGTAAAAAATCAGACTTGCCATCGGTTTCCTGACGGCGCTGACTAAACATCAATTCAGCCGCATCTTCGGCTTTCAAACCTTCCAGATTATATAATCTTTTTCCCGATTCAATGTCCGGTACGGTTTCGATATCAAAAACAAGAATATTCATGACTTAGATAATTCATTTATAATTTTTTCATATGCTTTACAAGCACATCTATTACTTCTTTATCAGATAATTTCTGATCTTCTATCTCTTTCATGAGACTTACTAATATTGATAAAGCATTACTAATTGAAAAGTAAGTAAACTCATTTTCAAAAACTTCTTTCTCAATAACTTTTTCTTTTATTATTCTCAAATCACAGTTTGAAAAAATATCTGAATAACGTGATAGCCCGTTAATTATATTAACAGTAATCGCCTTAGGTGTTTCTATCGATGGGATAGAGAATAATGGTGTCACATTATTTTCAAAATAATTTTCAAAATCGTCTTTATGAGTTATGCATTCTGATAAAGAAACATCTTTAAGATTTGAAGTTTTATCTGCATCTGAACAACTAGAAAATAAAGTAAAAAATATAATAAACCATATAATATTTTTATACTGCATTACTATACCTTTAATTAATATTTCAGAGAACTTTTCAGGACGTCACGAACGAAGGCTAATCGAGGCAAAAACGAACTAACAAACGGAGTGTACAAGACAGTACATGAGTATTGTTCGTTCGTTTTTAACGAAGAGTAGCCGAGCGCAGTAGTCATGAAGGGAAAACATTCGTTGAGAGGTAACGGTCGCCTCTGTCACAAACAATAGTGACGATCACTGCATTCTCTACTTCTTTTGATAATTGTAGTGCTGCTGCCATGGCACCACCGGATGAGATACCGGCAAAGATTCCTTCTTTAGCACCAAGCTCTAATGTCGTTTTTTCTGCAAGCTCTTGACCCATATCCATAATGCGATCAACACGAGGAGCTTCATAAATTTTTGGCATATATGCTTCTGGCCAACGACGTATGCCTGGGATTTTTGCGCCTTCTATTGGTTGTACTCCGACAATCTGAATATCTGGATTTTGTTCTTTAAGAAAACGTGACGTTCCCATGATGGTTCCAGTCGTACCCATAGCACTGACAAAGTGTGTAATCTTGCCATTGGTATCACGCCATATTTCCGGACCGGTACCTTCATAATGCGCGCGCGGATTATCAGGATTGCCAAATTGATCCAGTATTTTACCCTCTCCCTTTGCTTCCATTTCTCGAGAAACATCAATCGCTTCTTCCATACTGCCATCGGCAGAGCTTAAAACAATTTCTGCACCAAATGCTTTCATTACCGCACGTCGTTCAACACTCATGCTTTCTGGCATGATTAAAATCATTTTATAACCGCGTATTGCTGCTGCCATTGCCAATGCAATGCCGGTATTACCACTGGTTGCTTCTATCAAAGTATCACCAGGTTTTATTTCGCCACGTTCTTCAGCATGTTTAATCATGCTTAATGCTGGACGATCTTTTACAGAACCCGCCGGATTATTACCTTCAAGTTTGGCAAGAACAACATTACTGGTATCACCTGTTAGGCGTTGTATTCGTACTAAGGGTGTATTTCCAACATAAGATTCTAGTGTCGGAAAGTCTGGTAAGTTATTACTCATATTTATTTAGGATACCTGTAAAAATAGGATATTTTTCGCCTAGAGCGCCTACGGTTGGTGTGAGAGTAAGGCCGCTCTTAGACATCCATGTCTTCGCGGCATTCGCACATCCATGTGCATCAGTGCAACGCACGGACGACTGCATGGATGCAGGAGGTAGAGCAACGCCGGAAGCAGTTGCCAAGCTGACACAGCAATCGCGACAAAATTGCCGGGAGCGATTTTGAGTGTCAGCCCCGAAGGGGTGAGCCTCATGGACGAGGCGAACAAAAATAGACATTTTAAAAGGTATCCCCTTCTCGTGGCGTTGACTTGGCAAAGATCAACGCATCTTCGCGTCCCATTTTTGCCGGATAATAATTTCGACGAGCGCCTATTTCATCAAAGCCCATATCAAGATAAAGCTTAATCGCAGCGAAGTTTGTAGGACGTACTTCTAGAAAAGTCATATTAACATCGTGTTCCAATGCCACATCTAGCAAATGATTTAACAACATTCGACCTAAGCCTATGGACTGATAATCTGGATGCACACATATGTTTAAAATATGCGATTCACCAACGGCAACAGACATCACACCATGCGCAACAATAATTCCATCACGCTCAAGTACCCAACAACAATAACCGACATGCAAACAATCCTGAAAAATTGTTTCGCTCCATGGGAACTCATAGGCACGATTTTCAGTATCAATGACGAATTCAATATCTTCTTCAGACATCGGCCTGATAAGTATATCTGCCTGTTTTATTACGGCACTCATAATTCTTTATATAAGCGCATGGCAATTTTAAGATCTTCCCATACTTTACGCTTCTCACGTGGCGAGCGTAGTAAATAGGCAGGATGATAAGTCACTACTACCGGTAACTCACTATCCGGGTATTGATATTTATTGCCGCGCATTTTCCCTATAGGTGTATCAACCTTTAACAGGTTTTGTGCCGCGATACGTCCAACGGCCAAAACAATTTTCGGTTTGATTAAATCTATTTGCTGTCTTAAATATGATTCACAAGCCAGCACTTCTTCCGGTTTAGGATCGCGATTATTAGGCGGGCGACATTTTAAAATATTCGCAATAAACACCTGCTCTCTTTGTAAACCCATTGCCAATAACATTGAGTTTAATAATTGTCCGGCGCGACCAACAAAAGGCTCCCCCTGTCTATCTTCATCTGCACCCGGTGCTTCACCAATGATCAACCAGTCTGCTTCGGGATGTCCTATACCAAATACGGTTTGTGTTCGCGTTTCATGTAATTCACATTTCTCACAAACGGACACTTCTTGTTTTAACCTAGCAAGTTCTTCAGGGAAAACATGAGCCTGTTTATTAACCGGCTCAGCTTTAGTTATTACAGAAGTGTTATTTGCAGCAATTTCTTCAACAACATTCGAAACTTTCTTGTCACGATCGACCCAAAGCTCAATGCCCATCTCTTTCAGATATTGTTCTTGGTAGGCTTGCATACCTTATAACTGCGGATGTGCTCGTTCAGCAGGTACCATGACTTTATTCAATGCACTGATATAAGCCTTGGCAGAAGCAACAACGATGTCTGTGTCTGATCCCAAACCATTAACAATTCTTCCCGCTTTATCCATACGTACTGTCACTTCACCTTGTGAGTCAGTTCCATTCGTAATGTTATTAACTGAATACAATTGTAAATCACAACCACTATTCACTAAACTTTCAATCGCCTTGAACGTTGCATCAACAGGCCCACCACCATCGGCATTGGCTTGCTTTTCTTCACCATCAATAGAAAGTGTAATTTCCGCTTTTGGCGTTTCACCTGTTTCAATATTTGCCTTGAGTGACACCAGTTTTATCCGTTCATCGGCACTATCCTGAATCGCATCACTAACCAAAGCCTGTAAATCATCATCATAGACTTCGTGCTTTTTATCAGCGACCTCTTTAAATCGGGTAAACGCGGCATTTAAATCTTCTTCTTTTTCAAAGTTGATGCCTAATTCTTCCAAGCGTGTACGAAACGCATTTCGACCTGAATGTTTTCCCAAAACCATACGATTGGCATTCCAGCCTACATCTTCTGCACGCATAATCTCGTACGTTTCACGGCTTTTTAATACACCGTCCTGATGAATACCTGATTCATGAGCAAACGCATTGGCGCCAACTATGGCTTTATTTGGCTGTACAGGAAAACCGGTAATAGTTGAAACCAATCGTGAACATTTTACGATTTGTGTTGTATCAAGTTCAGTATCACAGGTAAAAAGATCCTTGCGCGTACGCACTGTCATAACCACTTCTTCAAGTGCTGCGTTACCCGCACGTTCACCTAAACCATTAATCGTACACTCAACTTGTCGTGCACCATTTAGTACTGCAGACAAGGAATTACCTACAGCTAAACCAAGATCATTATGACAATGTACTGAAAATACCGCCTTGTCAGAATTTGGAATATTCTCAATTAAGCTGGCTATCAATTCTCCAAAAACCTGTGGCAAGTTATAACCCACCGTATCCGGGATGTTAATTGTTGTTGCGCCTGCATCAATCGTTGCTTCAATTACTCGACATAAGAATTCAAATTCAGAACGTCCGGCATCTTCAGGTGAAAACTCAACATTGTCCGTGTATTTTTTTGCGCGTTTGACCGCTTTTATTGCCTGCTCAACAACCTGATCTGGCTCCATACGTAATTTCTCACGCATGTGTATTGGAGAGGTTGCAAGAAAGGTATGAATACGTGATGACTTGGCTGGTTTTAATGCCTCAGCCGCTCGATCGATATCTTTATCAAGCGCACGCGCCAGACCACAAACCGTACTTTCAGTTACCATCTCGGCAACGGCTTTTACTGATTCAAAATCACCCTGACTGGCGATAGGAAAACCCGCCTCGATAATATCGACACGCATTTTCTCCAATGCCTTGGCAATACGAAGCTTTTCATCCTTCGTCATTGAGGCACCTGGACTTTGCTCACCATCACGCAAAGTTGTGTCAAATATAATTAATTTATCCTGCATTTTTCTCTACTCCGGTACTTAGACTCAGTCTATGTTGATAGCTTGAGCAATACAAATAAGAAACTTACGTTTTAAAAACGCAATATCAAAACCTTGTGTGTAAAACGATTATTAGCCCCTTAGGGCAGTAGAAATAACAGGCAAGACAATACTGACTGAACCAGGCGAGAGTCAGTATTAGTAGAATAGAATGATGTGTTTGTTGAAACCATATTCAGAAATATAGCGTTTTTTAAATAAAATTCAAGTATTTGGTGGTTCTGTAATTTTCCTGGACTCTCTATGTTTGCGCAAAGTGAACAAAGTTAGAATTGGACCAGAAATAACATAGCTTGCCGCCAATAAAAATAAGACCAGTGGCGGCTCCATAGCGACCAAAACAAATATCGGAACAACAATTAGAACAGCCATGAAAGGCACACGTCCTTTAAGATCAAATTGTTTGAAACTATGGTAACGAATATTACTGACCATCAAAATGCCAACAATAACTGTCACCGGAAGACAAAAAACCAGGGACGTTGTGTCATCTATCAAGTCATAAACACTTCCACACCAGATCATTCCAGCCAAAACTGCTGCTGCTGCAGGACTCGGCAAACCCTGGAAAAAACGCTTATCCAGACTAGCAGCCTGTGTATTAAATCGAGACAACCTCAATGCCGCAGACGCGGTGTAAACAAAAGCAGCTAACCAACCAAATTTGCCCATACCAAATAATGCCCATTGATACATGACCAGTGCCGGCGCTAAACCAAACGAAACCATGTCAGATAAACTATCGTATTGCACACCAAAATCGCTTTGCGTATTAGTCATTCGTGCAATACGACCATCCATTCCATCCAGCACCATGGCAACAAAAATCGCAATTGCGGCTGCTTCGAACTGCTCATTAATTGAAGCTACAATAGAATAAAAACCCGCAAACAACGCTCCCGTTGTAAACAAGTTTGGTAACAAATAAATTCCACGTCTGCGTTTAGTCACGCGACTGATCCTTTATGACATTTTTGGAAATACTTAACATGTAGTGAGTGTACCGGAAAAGTGAAGGGTGAAAAGTGAAATGTATGATGTGGTCAAATATAGTTTTCTAACCACCCTTCATTTCAATCACGCTGGCCGCTTCAGAATGGATCATATGTGCTAATACACTACTACCTGAATTTACATACTGTCCAACTTCTACCTGTACTTTAGACTCAATCGGCAAAAAGACATCAACAAGAGCTCCGGAATAGAGATAACCACAGCGTTGACCTTGCCCTATTCGTTCACCAGAATGTATGTACATATGAAATTTGCGAACGATATCTCTTAAACGAATAGCCGTCACGACATTATCCCCTTCATCCGACTTTATATGAAAATCAAAATGACGACGTGATTCATTGTTATCCGGGTTAGAACACCATTGTTCCATAACCTTGCCTTCAATTGGAGCACGCAAAGAATAAATATCATGGGGACGCATTGTAATCTGGACTCGTTTTGCTTTGGAGTGCAAACGAATTTCTTCAGATTCTTCGATTAATGTAACAATTCCATGAACAGGACTAACTACAGCTAAAGGTTCTGGAGGGATTTCACGAACTGGATCACGGAAGAGGTAAACAAATATAACAAGAATAAGAAATAAAACCAGAAACGCAATTGGTCCAAAAAGAAATTGCACAAGCACAGCCAATCCAATTAAAACAAACAGGAATGGCCATGTTTCGCGGGCAATTAATGGGTATCGATTACTTGGCATAATAAGTAATCAAACGCGTGTATCTCTAAAACTTACTAGTATCTAATTACTATAAATTAGTTTTTTTCCTGATCAACCAGTTGGTTTGCTTTAATCCACGGCATCATCGAACGCAGTTTCTCACCGACAACTTCAATACCATGTTCCCGACTGATTCTTCGTTTAGCCTTAAGCGTTGCAGCACCACTCTGATTTTCCAGAATAAACTCACGTGCAAATTCACCATGTTGAATTTCGGTAAGAATCTTTTTCATTTCACGTTTGGTATCTTCAGTAATAACTCTAGGCCCACGAGTAAAATCACCATATTCAGCTGTGTTCGAAATCGAATAGCGCATATTGGCTATGCCGCCTTCATAGATCAGATCAACGATCAATTTAGTTTCGTGTAAACATTCAAAGTAAGCCATTTCCGGTGCATAGCCCGCTTCAACCAAGGTTTCAAAACCCGCCTGGATAAGCGCAGTAATACCACCACAAAGTACCGCTTGTTCGCCAAATAGATCCGTTTCCGTTTCTTCTTTAAATGTTGTTTCGATTATGCCGGCACGACCACCACCATTAGCTGAAGCATAAGACAATGAAATCTCTTTTGCCTGACCAGAAGCATCCTGGAACATTGCAATTAATGAAGGCACACCACCACCACCTGTGTATGTTGCACGAACCAAATGACCCGGGCCTTTTGGTGCAACCATAATCACGTCAAGATCTGCACGCGGCATGATCTGTTGAAAATGAATATTGAAACCATGAGCAAAGGCCAGTGCTGCACCTTGTTTAATATTAGGTTCAATCTCGTTTTTGTAGAGTTCGGCTTGATGCTCATCAGGCGCCAGTATCATGACAATATCAGAACTTGAAACGGCATCTGCTATAGATTTTACATCCAGACCTGCTGCTTTTGCCTTAGCCGCAGATGCTGAACCTTCACGCAAGCCGACACAAACGTTAACACCAGAATCCTTAAGGTTATTTGCATGTGCATGTCCTTGCGAACCATAGCCAATGATGGCAACTTGCTTGCCTTGAATTAAAGATAGGTCCGCGTCTTTGTCGTAATAAATTTTCATAAATGCTCTCGTAAAAATATTTAATTAATAATTCTTTAGGTTTGAATGGCTTTGCCGCCACGGGAAATACCGGAAACACCGGAGCGTACAACTTCAATAATCAAGCTGTCGTCCAGTGCTTCAATAAAAGCATCCAGTTTTTCACCGGTGCCTGTCATTTCAATAGTGTAAGTGTTTTCAGTAACATCGATAATTCGACCACGAAAAATTTCAACCATACGTTTTACTTCATCACGATCTTCTTTTTTTGCCGCCACTTTAATCAACATCAATTCACGTTCGATATGTCGAGACTCATTTAAATCGACAACCTTGACCACATCAACCAACTTATTCAGTTGTTTCATAATCTGCTCAACAATAGCATCGGAACCACTCGTAACCAGAGTCATTCGAGAAACTGCAGGATCTTCTGTCGGCGCAACAGTTAATGATTCAATATTAAATGAACGCGCAGAAAACAAACCGGCTACTCGTGACAAGGCCCCGGCTTCGTTCTCCATAACTAATGAAAGTATATGACGCATGATTAAGCGAGCTCTCTATCTGTATCAGTAGACAAGTGCATTTCATGATGCCCTTTTCCAGAAGCAATCATGGGATAAACATTCTCTGTCTGATCCGTAACAAAATCCATTAATACAGTTCGGTCTTTCATGGCTAATGCTTCTTTAATTGCACCTTCCACGTCACTGGTCTTTTCGATGCGCATGCCGATATGGCCGTAGCTCTCTGCCATTTTTACAAAGTCTGGCAAAGCTTCCATGTAAGAATGTGAATAACGACTGGAATAAAAAAACTCCTGCCATTGACGCACCATACCCATATATCGATTATTCAAACTTAATATTTTTATCGGTGTGCCATATTGCAGACAGGTTGATAGTTCCTGAATACACATTACCAGGCTCGCTTCGCCAGAAATACAGGCAACGGTCTCATCTGGAAATGCCAATTTAACACCCATTGCGGCAGGCAAACCAAAGCCCATCGTGCCCAGGCCACCAGAGTTAATCCAACGACGTGGTTTATCAAACTTATAAAATTGCGCAGCCCACATTTGATGTTGGCCTACATCGGATGTCACATAAGCGTCGCCTTTTGTCAATTCGTATAACTTTTCGACAACATACTGTGGCTTAATAACGTCAGTCGTTCGATCAAATTTCAAACAATCGATTGCTCGCCATTCATCAAGTTGCTTCCACCATGATTTAAGCGCTTTTGCATCAGGCTTATTTTTATCGCTTTTCATAAGCGTTAATAAATCCTTAAGTACATGCTTAACATCGCCAACAATAGGAATATCAACTGGAACGTTTTTGGCTATGGATGAAGGGTCGACATCAATATGAACGATCTTCGCGTAGGGACAAAACTGCTCCAGATCACCGGTAACACGATCATCAAAACGGGCGCCGATAGCAATTAATACATCACATTGATGCATCGCCATATTCGCTTCATAGGTTCCATGCATACCCAACATACCAATAAACTGTTTGTCAGTCGCCGGATAAGCACCGAGTCCCATCAAAGTATTGGTGATTGGGTAACCTAATAATTTTGTAAATTCTATTAATTCTTTACTGGATTCACCTAAAATGACACCGCCGCCAGAATAGATCATCGGCTTTTTGGCTGACAAAATTAATTTTGCTGCCCTCTTAATTTGTCTAGGATGCCCTTTAACCGATGGTTTATAAGAAGAAATATCCACTGATTTCGGATATTCATATTCACATGAATCCGCAGTGACATCTTTTGGAATATCAACAACAACCGGGCCCGGACGACCGCTAGTCGCAATATAAAATGCCTTTTTTATGGTCTCAGCCAGTTCTTTAACATCCTTAACCAGAAAATTATGCTTTACACAGGGACGAGTGATACCAATGGAATCTACTTCCTGAAAAGCATCATTGCCTATCATGGCTCGAGGTACTTGACCTGTAAAAACGACTAAGGGGATTGAATCTAAATGGGCAGTAGCAATACCGGTTACAGCATTAGTCGCACCAGGCCCTGAAGTTACCAAAACAACTCCCGGTTTACCGGTAGCACGCGCATAACCATCTGCGGCATGTGTCGCGCCTTGTTCATGACGCACGAGGATATGCTCTACCGCATCTTGCTTATAAAGCTCATCATAAATATGTAAAACAGCACCACCAGGGTAGCCAAACAGATGTTTGACTCCTTCATCTTTGAGTGCTCGACAGAAAATTTCTGCGCCTCGTAATATTTCTTTCTTTTTAGCCACTACTTCCCTTACCAGATTATTATAAAAATGCGTCGAAACGCGCGAAGTTACTGAGATTCTTGAGTCAGGTCAAGCAATGTCTTCGATATTAAGAAGAATAGCTAAAATCAATGCGATAAGCTCTAAAATTTCACTGTAATATTGAATGCATTCATGGCCACTTAGCCTGCACATTAATTCCGTTTATCGTTTATAGTACGGCGCTTAATCAGTTACGCTTAAGATAGCTTTGAAGTGCAGCTAATAACCTAAAATTAGACCTGTTATATGAAAACATCACAATTATTAATGGCAACCTTACGTGAAGCACCAGCTGACGCCGAAATTGCCAGCCATCAACTGATGCTACGCGCAGGTATGATTCGACAGTTAGCTTCCGGTATTTATACCTGGTTACCCTTTGGCTTACGCGTTCTACGAAAAGTAGAGGCTATTGTCAGAGAAGAAATGGATCGTGCCGGGGCTCAGGAAATCATGATGTCTGCCATTCAACCGGCAGAATTGTGGCAAGAGTCCGAACGTTGGGATCAATATGGCCCTGAATTACTTAGAATTAATGACCGGCATGATCGTGAATTTTGTTTTGGCCCAACACACGAAGAAATTATTACCGATCTGGTGAGACGTGAAATTCGTAGTTATAAGCAACTGCCTGCTAATTTTTATCAGATTCAAACCAAGTTCAGAGACGAAGTACGCCCTCGCTTTGGCATTATGCGCGCACGCGAATTTCTAATGAAAGATGCTTATTCATTTCATCTCAACGAGGAATCATTACAGGAAACGTACGAACAAATGTATGCGACTTATTCAAATATATTTAACCGAGCGGGATTAAAGTTTCGTGCAGTCATTGCTGATTCAGGCAATATCGGCGGCAACAAGTCACATGAGTTTCATGTGTTAGCTGATTCAGGAGAGGATCTCATCGCCTTTTCTGAAAAAGGCGACTATGCCGCCAATATGGAACAAGCTGTCGCAATAAAACCTGAGCAAGCTCATCTTGAAGCAACTCAGACGATGGAATCAGTAGATACACCTGAGCAACATAGCATTGAAGATGTCAGTCAATTTTTGAAAATCAGTACATCCCAGTGTTTAAAAACACTCATTGTTAAATCTGAAGATGAAGGACTTATTGCGCTGGTATTAAGAGGCGATCATGAATTAAATATAGTTAAGGCAGAAAAACTGGATGGTGTAATGAGTCCGCTTACCTTTGCAGATAATAAAGATATCGAATCTGCACTCGGATGTAGCGTTGGTTCAATCGGACCCGTCGATCTTTCCATTCCCTTTTACGTTGACCACAGTGCCGGAAATGTGAGCGATTTCGTCTGTGGCGCCAATAACGATGGAAAACATTTAACCGGAGTTAATTGGCAACGCGACTTACCCCTGCCTACAACTGTTGATATTCGAAATGTCTGTGAAGGCGATATGGCTGAGGATGGCTCAGGCAAACTGCAATTCGCTCGCGGTATAGAAGTCGGACACATCTTTCAACTGGGCACAAAATACAGTGCCAGTATGAAAGCAACTTGTCTGGATGAACAGGGAAAAGCAACAACACTCACCATGGGTTGTTATGGCATTGGTGTTTCGCGCATTGTCGCCGCCGCTATTGAACAAAATAATGATGAAAAAGGGATTATTTGGCCAACAGCAATAGCACCTTTCCAACTGGCACTCGTCCCTATCAATATGCATAAGTCTGTACGTTTACGTGAAGCCGTTATGTCATTTTATGAGCAATTATTGGAAGCAGGTATTGATGTCATCCTCGATGATAGACGCGAACGCCCTGGCGTCATGTTTGCTGATATGGAATTAATTGGTATTCCTTACCGCTTTGTCTTTAGTGAAAAAGGTCTGGATTCAGGCGAAATCGAATATAAAGCTCGAACTGATACGGATAATCAGAATATTTCTTTAGAGACCGCGATTCAATTTATTAAAGAAAAATTAGCGTAGTTTCGTAGACAAACTTGAGCCTATCCCGCAACTATTACCTAATCGTAAAATCAGGAAACTCCTGATATTCGATAGATCGATATTCAACACCAATAACTTTTGCCATACTTGGTCCGTGCGACAACCATTTTCGTAGTTGATCCAATTGTGGCGTTTTTCCACAAGCAAGCACTTCAACTCGGCCATCGTCCAGATTTCTGACCCAGCCCGTTAAACCCAGTAATTTGGCCTGCTGACTGGTAAACATCCGAAAACACACTCCTTGGACTTTGCCGTTGATAAAACAATTTATCGATTTATTCATAATTATCAATTACTTAAAAACATTTTAAGGTGTCTCTTAATTGAGACATAATTAAGGTTTTAGTCACTTTTCAATTACTGATATTAGCAGTAACAATAGTTTAAATTTATAATTAACAGTATATCTCATTGATATATATAAAAATTATTTATGGTTAGGGAAAATCTGCACAAATATTTCACATCTTCCCTGATCGCTGTTATTGAAAACAATAATGTGGGACTCATCACACTATTTTTTAATTTATAGCCATTGTTTGGAACGGATATTGCCGATAGTAATAGCTGTAAAAACAGACTATAAATAATTAATAGAAGAATATTATGGATCATTTACCACTAAAAAAATCCGCACAAGGGAATGAAATAGAAACTCGCCCCATCTATATTGAGGAATGGCTTGATTCACTTCCTTATATCGATTTCAAAAAAACAAGTTCATTACTTAATGAAGCACTGGTTGCTACCAATAAAGCAGATATCAAGTCCTCGACTCGGCTTGAGTTAGTCGAACTCTATAACCGCCCATATCAATATTATGTGGAATCACAGATCAATGCAGGGGCACAACATACATTACAAACTATTGATGCGATGGGAAGCCAGGTCAGTCAAATGAAACAAATTGCTGTTTCTCTGAGTTACGGTTGTAAGCTGGCTTTTGATTCAGCGATAAACAAAAAGACACTCTGGAAACAATCCAAGCCACCCATCGAAGCAATGCTGATGTCAATGAATTACCTGTCACACGCATTGATATTTAGTTTTCTGGAATATGCTCCCATTCCAAAAAATGTCTGGCAGCAGCTCAACTTCATATACGACTTTGCTGAATCAATAGAATGTCATAAAAAGATCTATTCTATACCTGGAGCAAATAATAAAAATATTAGTACGACCATAGATCATACTTATAAACGTATCATGATGGCCTCTCTAGTCGACCCGCATCACTTGCCTTTTGGCGCAATCTGGGAAGTCTACGAGCAACTTGATAGTTGGGCGGAATATACACAAATACATCCCATGCAGTCCGTTTCAAATACGACCGGGTATTTTGTATTTGATCTTAAAACAGATAATAAAGCGATGGCTTACGCTAAATTTAATCAAGGCGACGCCAATGAAAAAACACGTCTGCTTGATTCAACACCGCTTGAAAACTTAATACAAAAACAAATTGATTTAATTCAAATAGGGCAACAAATAAATAAATCAATCGTATTGTCACCATTTTATGCGAAATCGCTGCTTGCGCACATGTTAAAAGCCTGGGGACTTCCCGCTAAACGTTACTTTCCCAGAAAAGCAAAATCAGGAAAATTGAATATAGTTTCCGGTGTCAGAGCCATTTATTACTTCCTGAATAATGGCAACTCATTTCAAAGCATAGTTGCCATTGATAACGAAGAAGATGAGATCGATATTTCCGAGAATCCGACTACAACTCTTTCCGGTTCACATTACATTCCTGAAAACTGGCGAATTGTTGACGAAGGTTCTGGTGGATATGCTGTTATCAAGGATAACAAACCTAAAAAATCAGTTCGCGTCGGCGAATTAGTTGGTATTAGTCTTAAAGATGATAATGAATCCTGGAGTATTGGTACCATTCGATGGTTAATGGTAAGCAAAAACGTGCATAAAATTGGTTTGCAGATTATTGCTGATACTGCCAAACCAATAGCACTACGCGCATGTAATGGTAGTAAAGCTGACAGCGAATTCAGACCAGCATTTCTGGCAAGTCATAATAGTGATCCTAATGACTTGTCCATTATTGTAGAGAAAGGACTTTATATAGCTGATAGAGAAATGGAAACAAAGATCGGTGACAAAAAAGAATTGATTACTGCGGATATGATGATTGAATCCAGTCTTTCTTATGAAGTCTTTAGTTATAAAACCAGATGATAAACTAGGTACTGTCTTCTTTTAAAAACTCGTGAATTGATAAGGACAAATGTTGAGCAACTTCCTGCTGATGATTAGCAAGCTGCAGTTTTAATTTTTTTGCCAGCTTATCTTGTCCTAGTTCATAGTCTGATACGGGTAAACGAACAGGTAATGCAGAATGTAAGTCATACATACTGGTTTCCTTCATGTCTTTTGACAACAACCACTCTCCACTTGAATTTTGGTTAACCCATTTTAATCTTTTCAGATGTTCAAGCAGATCGTTCATCTGATAATGCGGTAATAAAATTTTATTTTTTCTTAATTTTTGAATAGACGTAGTCTCACCACTATTTTGCGCCTGATACAGGACTTCAAGAACACGTAAAACATCAAGAAAAGTCCAGCCACCTTTACTTCTATGTTCAATTTCATCCTGCAAACGAAAAGAAGAAAGACAAAATGTAATATGAGCGCCGAACAAAACAATCATCCATGACACATAAATCCAGATAAGAAAAAGAGGAATAATAGCGACTGCACCGTATATGTTTTCATAGCTTGGCATTTCTCTGACATAGATTCCAAATCCATATTTCGCAAGTTCAAATAGCACAGCACAAATAAAGCCTCCCGCTACAGCATGTTTTTTTGATACATGGCAATTCGGAATCAATATATAGAGCAAAGAGAATGCAATCGAAGTTGTTAAAAATGGTAGCCAACTAAGAAGACGGGATTTTAGGTTCCATGTTGTATCAACATCAGCAACAACAGGCAAAGAAAGTAAATAAGATGTTGACGCCAAACCAAAACCGATTAACAACGGCCCCATCGTCAACACTGCCCAATAAACAAGCAAACGGGCAATAGGGCTGCGTTTATTTTTTACAATCCAAATTCGATTAAACGCATTATCAATCGTTGCCATTAACATTATGGCAATTAGTACTAAAACCATGCTTCCGGTAATCGTTAGTTTTGACGCTTTGTCAGAAAAGCCAAGAAGATATCCCTGTATAGTCCAACCAAATTCAGGGACGAAATTGGAAAAAACAAAATCCTGAATAGCTTCAGAAAAATCACTTAATACTGAAATACTGCCAAACAAACCGAACATAACAGTAATCAAAGGAACAATGGAAAGCAGCGTTGTATAAGCAAGGGAAGACGCTGTCTGCATGCCCCGCAAAGCATAAAAGTGGCGCAGGAAAAAACGAGAAAAATAAAATATCTTTATCAAATTCGTTTTTATAGCATTTATAATGTTTTCCAATATTTAAGCTCGTCTTATGGTTTTATTTTAATTATTATCATTTAATACTAAATATCATATAAAATACAGTATTGGAGTTACCATGAAAGCGACAATTTACCACAACCCACGTTGTTCCAAATCAAGACAAACCCTCGCCATTTTGGAAGAGAAAGGCGTTGATATCGATATTATTGAATATCTACAAGCATCACCCGATAAAAAAACCCTGGCAAAAATATTAAAACAATTGGGCATCGCACCTTCGGCATTGCTAAGAAAAGGTGAATCCGTATTCAAAGAACTTAATCTAAAAGAAAAACTGGATGATGATGATGCTGTATTAGATGCCATGGTAGAAAACCCCATCTTGATTGAACGTCCCATTGTTTTAGCAAACGATAAAGCATGTATTGGTCGTCCACCTGAATCCGTTCTTGATATTATTTAAAATTTATTTTTAAACATGACCAATATTCTTGTTCTTTTTTATAGTCGTAATGGCAGTGTTGCTGAAATGGCGCGACATATTTCACATGGCATTGAATCGGTAAACGACTGCAAAGCGATTTTAAGAACTGTACCACCAGTTTCTACAACTTGCGAAAGCACAGAGTCCGATATACCTGATTCAGGATCGCCCTATGCTACGCATGAAGATTTAATTAGTTGTGACGGACTTGCCTTAGGCAGCCCTACCCGTTTTGGTAATATGGCAGCACCAATGAAATATTTTATTGATTCAACATCAGATATCTGGGCATCAGGTGATTTAGCTGGTAAACCTGCGACGGTTTTTAGTTCAACAGCAAGTCTACATGGTGGTCAAGAAACAACATTGGTTTCAATGATGCTACCTTTATTGCACCAAGGCATGTTAATGCTTGGCATTCCTTATACTGAATCAGGATTGTTTACCAATGAAGGTGGCGGCACACCTTATGGCGCAACTCATGTTGCTGGCAGTAATAACGAACTACCCATTAGTGACAATGAAAAAGCACTTTGTATTGCAGTAGGGAAACGTCTTGCAGAAGTGTCTAATAAATTAGCTAATTAATTCTTTAACAAAGGGAATGGTTATCTTTCGTTTTTCTGCAAGCGAAGCGTGATCAATTTTGTCAAGTATTGATATTAACGAAACTAAATTACGATCAACTCGCCGAATTAAAAATTCTATCACCTCATCGCTCAGCTCAAACGATCGTGCATTTGCTTTTTGTTTTAGTATTTGGACTTTTACATCATCGCTTGGTGATTTAATTTGAGTAACTTGATCCCAGCTTAATCTTGATTTTATATCTTCGACTTCAAGTTCGATAGTTGTCGCTGATTTATTTCCGCTCATAATCATGGAATGATTGTTATCGCGCAATTCATTATAAAGCCAGGTTAGTCCTTGTTGCCATTCAATCTGTCCTGCAACACAATCTAGATCATCAACACAAACTAAATCCAGCTCACCCAAATCATGCAACATTTCTGCACTTAATTCTGACAATTGTTTTAAAGGAATATAGGCAACATGTAGATCGTTATCTGCTGCTTGTTTACAAACTGCTTGTAAAAGATGTGTTTTACCTGTTCCTGACTCTCCCCAAAGATAGAGACTATGTATTTCTTGTTTATTAGTAATTAACTTAATTATATTCAGGAGATTTTGGTTTTCACCTGGCAAGAACGAAGCGAGATCATTTTTTTGAAAATCACCAAATTGGAAAGGAATTTGCGGTGAAGAATTTGGAGAAAAATCGCTTGGCATCAGGGCGTGTAAAAATGACTATCTAGATATTGCTCATGAAAGTATCTGAGTAAGACAACAATAACCGCTGCTGCTGGTAACGCGATTAACATTCCGAAGAAACCAAATAATTGTGCGCCGGCCATAACCGCAAAGATAACAGCAACCGGGTGCAAGCCAATTCGATCACCGATTAATAATGGTGATAACACGACGCCTTCTAATGTTTGCCCTGCACCGAAAACAATCAAGACATAGACAATATGAATTACATTATGGAATTGCATAAATGCTGCGATACTCGCAATAACAATACCAACAATTGCGCCAAGATAAGGTACGAAGCTGACTAAGCCTGCCACCATACCGATTAATAATGAAAATTCCAGACCGACTATCGATAAACCAATACTATATATAACACCCTGGGCAAACATGACTAATAACTGTCCTCTAAAAAATTCTGACAGTACAGCATCACATTCCCTTACTAACTTAACTGATACAAATTCATATCTTCTTGGGATTAGCTTTCTTAATTTTGCAACGATAATATCCCAGTCTCTTAACAAATAAAAAGTCACAACCGGTACTAACAATAGATAACTCACCCAAAGTAATATCAGTTGTCCTGAAGCAGATACTTTCGTTACAAACTTTGCTGCAATATTGCCTAAGGTTTGCCAGTGACCTGTTAATGATTGTTTGATTCCATTCAGATTAATACTATCCGGTTGTAAACCAAAACGTTGCGTTAGCCAGGGAATGAACTCTAACTGTATCCAATCAATCATTTGCGGCAACCGTATTATTAGGCGTCTTATCTGTTCTTCAATTAATGGAAATACCACTAATAAAAAGCTCATGCTAATAATTAACATTAGGAAGAAAACAAAAACTACCGATAAGGTTCTTGAAAATTTTATCGTCTCTAATCGATCAACGGCTGGGTCACCAATATAGGCAAGAAAAGCACTAATCAAAAATGGCGTTAATATCGGTGCTAACAGATACAATAAATATCCTGTTGCTATTACTATTACCAGAATTAACCATTTCTGGGCATCCGTTATTTGCATACTCATCTTGCTACTAAACGGTAATTCAACTGTCCACTATTACTAACAAGTTCAAGTGTTTTACCTAGCGAAATAGTTTGATTAAATGCTGTTAATCCACCATGACTAACTAGTTCAAACATCACTTCATCTGTTGTTACCCGCTTCACTTGCACTGCTGTGACAGACTGTAATGATTCCAGGTATGATAAGGTTCTGGCATATTCATCGAGTTCATTAATATCTGAAACTAATAACTCAATAACTTCTGTACGAGTTGAACCTGTGTTGGCATATTGTGTAGCCAATTTATCTACAAGTTCATCAACACCTTCTTCTAATACAATTTCAGGTAGTTCGCTCTGACTGGTCCAACGCATCTCCTGATCATCAATATAAACTGACCACTGTGATTCCCACAACGTAGGTAATATTTGAACTAATTTGCCTGTCAATACCACATCAGATTGATAACGCTTTGATGCATGTAACACCGGTTCTTTAAAACCGCCCCAAACGTCACTCACACTAATCCGAGAACTATCTTCAAGATCAAGTAAGGGAAATAATAATGAGATGCCTCTGGCTGAAGCTCGTTGTTCCAACATTGTTAAGTACTCAGGACTTTCTTCAAAACTCACCAAGCTACGAGTAGCATTGCCTTCATGAGCCAACCAAACCAGTACAGACGGTCGCTCCTTTCCCCAGACATTTAAACCATAACTCCTAAGCACATCATTCAGCGCTGTTTCATCGAATTGAACCCATAATTGCTGGAATGGGACTTGATTTTGCTGGCCATCCTGGTCCGCCGCTTGTTGATAACGGAATTGTTGAACAAACCGCTCCGGGCGCTCTGTTAATGTATTAATGCCGCTACTTTTTGCTATATTTCTATCTCCAGTCAACTTTATCAAAACCTGAATAAGTGCCTGTTTAATGGCTGGCTTACGTTTTGATGCTGATTCATCACTAACAGGCGCTGTTCCCTGATAAAGACCCGATACCTTTATCGCATTGACCGGTTGTGATACGAGCACTGAGAAACAAATGAACATTAATAATCTAAATTTCATACGTAAACACGCTATTCAAGACTTGAGGATAAGTCAAGGATTGCGATGAAGAGTCGACACCGATACCATACGCCCAATGAACAAACCAACAGACAAAAAATTCAGCTATAAAGACGCCGGCGTTGATATAGAACAGGGCAATGAACTGATTCAACGGTTAAAAAAGAGCGTCAGCAAAACGCATAGAGCCGGTGTTATGGGTGGTCTTGGTGGTTTCGGCGCTTTATTTGATCTCGGTTCATTAAATTACAAACAACCGGTGCTGGTTTCGGGAACAGATGGCGTTGGCACTAAAATCAAGCTCGCCATCGAAAATAATATGCATGACTCTATCGGCATTGATCTGGTTGGCATGTGTGTCAATGACTTAATTGTGCAAGGAGCCGATCCTTTATTCTTTCTTGATTACTTTGCCTGCTCCAGTCTTGATGTTGATATTGCCGAAACCGTGATTAATGGTATTACTCAAGGTTGTTCATTGGCTGGCTGCAGTCTCATTGGTGGTGAAACGGCTGAAATGCCAGGCATGTACCAAGCGGGTGATTATGATCTGGCTGGATTTTGTGTCGGTGTTGTTGAAAAAGATGAACTGATTACGGGACAAAATGTATCTGCAGGCGATGCCATTATTGCGCTTGCTTCTAGCGGTTGTCATTCAAACGGTTATTCTCTGGTCAGGAAAATAATTGATGAAACAAATCAGGATTTATCTGAAAAGCTGGATAATAAAACGTTACTTGAGCTCTTAGTCAAACCTACCCGCATCTATGTAAAACAGATTCTTGGATTAATTAATGAAGTACCGGTTACGGCTATTGCCCATATTACCGGCGGTGGATTAGTCGAAAATATTCCTCGCGTCATTCCTGACAATTTATCAGTAGAAATTGACGCGAACAGCTGGAAACTACCGTCCATTTTTAATTGGCTTCAAGAACAGGGAAATATTGAGTCAGATGAGATGTATAAAACATTTAATTGTGGTGTCGGCATGGTTGTTTGTGTTGCGCAGGAAAACAAAGAGAAAACAATTAGTCATCTAAACAATGCTGGTGAAACTGCCTGGGAAATAGGAAAAATAATTTCCTGCGACAGTTCAGAAGATAGAGTAAAAATATAATGAGACCTTTGCACGATTGTTATTTTTTCATCTAGCAGCGTTGCCTAAAGCACCTACTGTTGGTGAAACGTACTCAATCGGTCATTTATAATTATAAACTCCCTCACTCCGTGCATTTTTGCCTTACTTGAGAAAAAATTACCTGTTCGTGCAAAATCTCATAACTACTTATCTGACATATAGTCAGATGGCTTTATGTCCTTGATTAGGTAGAGCGGTCTATTTTTCGTTTCGTTAAACACTCGCCCAAGATATTCACCGATTATTCCCAAAGCTAATAACTGGATCCCACCAATAAAGGTAATTAATACGACTAATGAAGGGTAACCTGCGACAGGATCACCATACATCATCTTCTTAATGATAATAAAAATTGCAAAAGTCAGCCCGGCTATCGCAGATAAAACACCCAGCATTGAAGCAAGTCTTAATGGTAATACTGAAAACGAGGTTAATCCTTCGAAGGCTAAATCCAGTAAACCTAAAAACTTCCATTTTGTTTCACCCGCGTAGCGCTCATCACGCTCATAGGTAATTTCAGCTTGCGAATAACCTACCCACGCAAACAGACCTTTCATATAACGATGTTTTTCTCGTAACTTTAATAACGCATCTAAAGCGTTTCTACTAAGCAACCTGAAGTCGCCCGTGTCCTTTGGTATTTTTATATCACTTAGTTGATATAGAAAACGATAATAGACAAATGAAGAGATTTTTTTGAAGGCGCTTTCACCCCTTCTCTTGATTCTTTTTGCATTAACAACATCATATCCGTCACGCCATCGCTCAACCAATTTGGGGATCAACTCCGGGGGATCCTGCAAATCCGTATCGATAACAACAACAGCATCACCTGATGCATGATCCAATCCTGCAGTAAGCGCAATCTCTTTACCAAAATTTCTGCTTAAATCAATAATGGAGATACGAGAATCGTTATTATGTTGCCTACTCATTATTTCAAGAGTGCCATCCTGACTACCGTCGTTCACATAGATAATTTCCAGATCAAGGTTTAGAATTTTTACTGCATCCACAAGTCTTGAATAAAACTCATCCAGCCCTGCTTCCTCATTGTAAGCAGGCGCAACAATGGACAATACTTTATTACTACCTGTCTCTTTACTTTCCATGTTTATATTTTTTCCGCAACAACTATGATTGAAAGACCAAAAGGAAAAGAAAAATGTCCTATTAATCTGGATTCAAAACTGAATATTTTTTCAAGTAACATATTAATAAGTTTAGGCGGCATTTTTAGTTTATTGCCTTTTTCTGTTGGAAATATTTTTTGTTTTATTCTGTCAACAAGTGCTAGTGGAAATAATAAAGAATTAAAGTATGAAATAGTATCTACTTTCCAGCCATTATTTTCTATCAAAATTTTTAAATATTTGGCAGTATATCTTCTTTTGTGATGGTGTTGTTCATCATGAGCAGTCCATAAAAATTGATATGCCGGAACAGTAATGATTAACTTTCCATTATCATTCACGTAGTCTCTTAATACAGCCAAACTCTCAGCGTCTTCATCAATATGTTCTAAAACATCCAATAGTACAATTAAATCGTTATTTTTATTTATCTCCGCTGGTATCTTATCTGGCAACGAACCTTTTGACACGTTGCCTATCTGTCTGGCTTTCGCTTTAAGTAAGGCATTATCATCTCGCTCCATAGCAGTAACATCACCGTATTTTGATAGGAAAGCAAGGTTGTCTCCATTACCACAACCCGCATCCATAATACGGGAAACTTTCTCAAGATCTAAGCTTTGAACAACACTATCAATTATTTTTCGTCGCGCAACAAACCACCAATGTTGAGTTTCAACGTTATACATTTCATCAAATAATTCATTTTCCATAATAAAATCAGCGTTAATTCTTTTATTTATTTTTATCCTGAACTTTTGCCAAAATGCCGCGCAAGATATTACATTCATTTTCTTCCAGCTGCGCACGATTAAAAAGCCGACGCATTCTATGCATCAATAAACGTGGATTTTCAGGATCATGAAAACCTATATCGACCATGCATTTTTCCAGATGCTGATAAAACATTTCCATTTTATCCTGATCAACTAATGGAGAATCGCTCTCCAGTAATTCATTGCTGCTATCACTAATACCTAACAGGTATATTTCATAACAAATAAGTTGCACTGCAGAAGCCAGATTTAGTGAACTATATTCTGTATTAGCAGGAATTTGTAATACAAGATTACATAATTCCAGCTCTTCATTACTCAGACCTGAATTTTCTCTACCAAAGACAATAGCAACAGATGAATATTTATTTTCAGAAATTGTTTTAGCGCATTCACGAGGAAAAACTAATGGCCATGGTATACTTCTGATGCGAGCACTCGTACCAATAACCAAATCACAATCTGAAATTGCTTCTTTTAAATCCGAACAAACAGTTGCATTAGCCAAAATATCGTCGGCACCGGTCGCTCTTGCGGATGCTTCTGCAGAAGGAAAAATTTTGGGTTCAACAAGATATAACTTTTCTTGTGACATCGTTTTCATTGCCCGTGCTGCCGCACCAATATTACCGGGATGGGTTGTTCCAACCAGCACTATCCTCGTTTTATCTAAAATATTTTTCATTCTTGTTATTGCTTCACTCATGACTACTGACAACGTAGAATAACTCGTTAACTATTTGGAGAACACTATGCATCCCATGCTCAATATCGCTATCCGTGCAGCCAGAGCTGCCGGCGACTCCATTGTACGTGAAATGGATCGCGTCAGTGATATTTCGATTGATATAAAAGGAAAAAATGATTTTGTAACGGAAGTTGATAGACAAGCTGAATATATTATCATCGAAACAATTAAGAAATCTTATCCTGATCATGCTTTTTTGGGAGAGGAATCAGGAAAATCGGGTGATAGTGAATACCTTTGGATCATTGATCCGCTCGATGGCACAACGAACTTCTTACATGGCATTCCCCATTTTGCTATTTCTATTGCTCTGCAATACAAAGATCGTCTTGATCAAGCCGTCATTTATGATCCGGTAAAACAAGAATTATTCACCGCATCACAAGGTAAAGGCGCGCAACTAAATGGTAAAAAAATCCGTGTTAGCCCACAAAAAACTCTTGATGGCGCACTGCTTGCCACCGGTTTTCCTTTTCGAGAAGACCAGGAAGTCGATAAGTTTATAAAAAGCTTTAAAGCACTATTTCCGATGATAGCCGGTATCAGAAGAGCAGGCGTCGCATCACTTGATTTGGCTTATGTCGCAGCGGGAAGGTTCGATGGCTTTTGGGAATTTAGTTTAAAATCGTGGGATATTGCTGCAGGAGTATTAATTGTACAAGAAGCGGGGGGTATTAGTTCTGAAATAAATGGTGGATTGGATTATTTGGAAAGCGGCAATATTATTTCTGCAAACCCAAAATTAATGAAAGCTATATTACAAAATATATCTTAACCTTATCTTAAATAAATAATTTATCATTCAATCATCATATATTTTACTGATAAGTACTTAAACTTAAGTTATTCCTTTCTAATAAATCATAACGGATACCTTCAATTCCTTGTAATCTTTTCAAGATATGAAACCTCTCCTGACTTTGAGACTCCTCAGGAAAGACACTCTTTAAAAGAGAGGATATTTGAACATAGGTAAATTCATTTTCAGGATTACCCGCCAAAATTCGTATATACAGTTGAATTTTTGGAAGCCCATCTTGTTCAGCTTCTACTAATTGGATCCACATATTATCAAGTTTATCATTCGTCATTTCAGCCAATGTCTTAACACGAAGTTTTTCTACAGCTTCAAATTGACCTGTGAAGAACAATTTATTATGTGACCTCATATAATTACGATATTTATCAACCTCTGTCTCTGCATTAAGCCACCATGCAAATACAAAGCAGATTACAATGGTACAAGCTAAAATTAGATGACCTATACAAAGGCCTTTATATTTAAACATTATCTTATGTTTTCATCATTCCTATTAAACTTACTTTAATGAGTGATATGCACTTTGTTTTATATGGTTTATTGATTCCTCGCCAACAACAATATCTTTTTCAGTAATGCCATGAAGACTCTTGCCAGATATTACTCCTCCTCGACTATATCGCGCGTTCTTTCGATAAAGTGCTATGGCATTCCCCTTTTCAACTGAAAATTTAATATCCTCAACACGTACAATGGATTGATCTTTAACCGCAATACCCAATACACAATCAGCAAGCTGACTCTTTTCAACTCTCACTTCACTTGCTTCACCGACTGAAATACATTTATCGCCGGTACCATTGATATCAACATGACTAATTACTGATTTTGAATTCATCAGATCAATTGCATCATTTCCAATATTGTAAAAACGCGAATTAGATACAGAGACATCAACAATATCCATATCCAATGCATCAAAGGCTGTGTTATTAAATTCACAATTTCTAATGGCGCCACTACTATATGTGACATGCAAAGCATCATCGCCTACGGAATTATTACTTATGAAACAGTTCTCTAATTGAAAAGAATTAACATAATGAATATTAAGCTGCCCCGGATAATTAATCAGGTTTCGTTGTGCAATAGAACCGCCATTAACGTTAATATGAGCCATGACGCTTCCAGATGCTTCTTTACCTTGTATCACAATACTGCCCCAGGCCTGATCCAGATCTTTTTGTTTAAACTTGATTGGTGATTCTTCTGTTCCCTTTGCTATTACTTTTCCATAAAAAAATAGAGAACTATTCTTTGCCATCTTAAACACCGTCCCGGGCAAAATGTTTACTGTTTGCTCTTTTGTGAAATAGCGATCCTGATTAACTTCTATTTCACCCGATAATACAATCTCACTCACTACTTTTTCTTGTGTAAGTAATTCCCATGGATGAAATGAGGCTGTGTCAGCATCATCAGGTAAATTATCTACTTTTTCAATTGTTATGATATTTGAAGTGATTGCATTTTTACCTGTTAGTTTTTTTGTTTTAATTAGATCAGCACTCTTCGCTCCTGTGATTAAGTATTCATAATGCAATGGTGATTGTTCATATGATTCATAAACTTTTGTTTCAGCCCCGCCTATTACATTATTTGATTGGTAACTTTCTGTTACTGCAATACCTGGATATAATCGATCTAATTGTTTTTTGTTTAGTACAGGATAAATCTCACCCTCATAGATGCGGAATAATTTAATTTCCTTATCGTTTGAATTTGACACAATTGACCAAGGATTAAAATCGACCGGACTGTTACCAAATATCGAAATAGAAACTTGAAACTGATCCTTAATATTCTCTTTAATATGATAATTTGCAGAAATAAAATTTAACCTATTCGCTATAAGTCCATATCGATAGTTATAAACTGTTTTCAACGTTTCGATAGCATTACTATACTCATTCATAGAAAAAGGTAGAACCTTACCAAAACGACCAAATTTAAAATAATCATCGGGTTGTTGACGATAAGGATCCGCTGCTAGTTCACGTGCAATAATGTCATCTGCTTTATCAAGCATGTCAGCAACATAATCTACAGTAAACCTTTTCCGCAAATCATAAACTGTTAGATCATGTTCATATCTTAATACAGGATTTAATAGTATTTGTTTATAGAGAGGTGTTACCGAAAGCGATTCGGATGTACTCCAAAAACGAATATCCCATTCAATCGGTTCAAATTTTCCTAAATAGGGATCAAAATAAATTCGATGGTTATGAAATAAATCATGATGATCACTGCCAACTAATTTATCCAATGCCCAAAAAAGATAAAATTTATTCTTATCAAAGTAAGTGTCAAAATTTTTCATAAACATTAGTGGGTCTGGATCGTGAACCGATTTTATAAACAGCTCGATATCTTCACGGTTACCTGTTGATTCTATATTTCTTGAGGCATCTTTCTTCCATAATCTACTGTCAAACCATAATTCCGGTCTACCACGATTTACATAGACTTTCTCAGAAAGTCCTCTTTCTATTCCAAATGGATCCGGCATATATATGGTATCGCCCGAATATATACTGCCGGGCATTCGATTATTTTTACGTAAAAATGATTCATCTATTTTACTTAGAAAAAAATGTAATCCATTTGTTTCATTATTTATGAAGACACGTGCAGGAAAATATTCCGGCGTTAATAATCCAATCGAGCGCGCCATATCATAACTCACCCAGTCTGTAACAGTGGCCATGGTTGATGGATTAACTAAATTAAACTGACGCTCATTACGATAAGTACTAAAAGGTGGGAGCTTGATTCTGATTGATTTTTTTTCATATAACCAATGTAAATCCATTCCTCCCCGATAACGAAACTGAGCTTCACTTAAAAATTCCGGTCGATCTACCTTTAGATGACCTTTAACAAATTTACCTTTAGCACTTTCAGGCAAGTTCGATACTAATGACTCTAAATCTTTATTATCAGCATATAAGTAAAATGAAGGTAGGCTAGTCTGTGCAGGTAGTTGTTTAATTGTTAACTGTTGGTAATGGCGCTCTATATATTCGTTAATAAAATAGCGTAAATGGTCTAATGTATAACTTTCTTCAATAGCCATTACCTTCTTATATTGCATCATCTCTCTTACGCCACCAAACACAATACTACTTAATATAGTTAAGATGAATAGCGCTGAAAGAATAGGCCAATATGAACAATGTCTCGAGTGACTAATATTCATAAATTGCCTTTGAATTCAGACTTGGCAACTTTACGAAAATCATTCCGCTTTGAATATCTGCCTAAAACAAGATAAATGAAAAGAAAGCCGATCATACTGAGACAAACAATCTGCCCAATCGAAAATAGTATTGGATATTCTCGAAATGATGCACGACTGGGTAAAATGGTTGTTGCCAACTTATGATATTCAGCATAACCAAACCATGACGAGGATTTGATGTGAGGGAAATATAACTGGAATAATTTATCTGCTTGGCAAAAAAACATGTTGAGACTGCTTTCTTCATGTGCAGTAAGAATGTTTTCTTTATTAGAAAATATTTCGAACTTTAATAAAAACGAAGTGTTTGGCATACCAAAATCAACCACGCTGAACAAACTTAATGTGACAGCCCCATATGGAATTCCAAAATGCGTTACTAAATTAACATTCTCAATTGATTTTAGCTTTAAAGACTCTGAAATTAGTTCCGGCTTTTCTATGTTAACAGTAGATAGCATTTCAAAAAGTATCGGCCGTTCTTTTCGTTTTACTCGTCCAAAAAGAGAGTGTTTATCGAATGGAGTTAATTTTTTGTTATAACTTCTTACAGTAAAACTTTTCATCCCTTCAGTTAACTCGCCACGATCGCTAAAGATTATTTCTTCTTTTTCTACTCTATTTTCCGGTAAACTTTCATTGAATACATGCATCAATTCTTTATTCGTATTTAGTAATTCCAAATTATCAAAATCATAATAAGTAATGCTTCTGGTAAGTTCTCCATCATAAATAATTAGTCGTGGTTCTTTAAAGGGAACATCTCTAGAGATACCTCGAATAAAAGTGGATACTGCAGCAATATCCTTATTATCAATTAAGTAATAAGTGTTTTTGAATTTTTGATTCTGACAAACATTTGGAAAAGCATCATTAGCAAAGACATGAGTAACTGTACACGTCAAAATACAGACGGTGACTAAAAAGAGTATCTTTACTATAGAAAACAATGGTGAACTTCTATACAGAAGATAAATCCTGATCGTAAGTAACCAGAGTAGCTCGAATAACACTATCATTAGTTTGCAGTTTATTCATAAAACCAGTTTGCTCTTGATTTGTTTTTATCTCCAATGTGATCTCAGTTCCTGCAGCAGAAACTGTTTTTGATTTTATTGAAAAGAGATCAGCTTTTTGCTTTATTTCATTGAGAACATTGTCTTCTTTTGATGAATCAGATAGTTGGATCACTAATAAAAACGTATCGGCTACGTCTTTTCCAGAACGTGTTAAAAACAGCATAAAAACTGCAATCATAATAGAGCCAACAATTGAAATATTAAAATAACCAACGCCATTAGCAATACCAACACTAATCGCCCAAAATAGAAAAACGAGATCCATACTATCTTTAACCGGCGTTCTAAAACGAACAATCGACAATGCACCAACCATACCTAAAGAAAGTATCAAATTGCCACTGATCGTCATTATGATCATGGATGTCACTGTACTCGCTAAAACTAACGAGATATTAAAACTGCGTTGATATAAAACGCCCTGATATGTTTTCTTATAAATAAAAAATATAAACATGCCTACAAAAAATGACATCGATATATTAAGCAGAATATTTAATGTTGTAATTCTATCCGTACTACCCATAGACATTGCGATAAAACTTTTCTGTAGTACGTCTGCAAAGGTAACTTGATCCATGATTAGTTGTCCTCCCATTTACGGACTTTATGGAAACGTCTGGCTAATGTGTATTTACTAATAGCCATTCTTTCGGAATTAATTGATGATAATACATTCTTTAAATATCCAGGAAAAAAATTGTCATACTTTATTTCCAGTATTTGTTTGCCTTCAAGAATTACTGGCATCATATCTTTTACAGATGAAAACAAATCAAGGTGGTTTATATTCGAACGTAAACCTTGATCAAACGTCACTCTAATATTAGAAACAGGCAAAACATAAGCAACTCGATTATATTCAACGATCACTTTAGGTTTATAGAGCTTTGTAACAAAGGTGGTGTAAATTTCATTAAGAACAGGGTTATTTTTACCTAATAGCACAGTATAGTTACCCAGACATACTTGTTCAGCCTCTTCTTTGCTAATTATCGCAACATCTTTTTTTACAATTTGCCCCTGTTTACGCTTTATCTCAAATTTTACAGACTCATTGGCTCCGTCACCGTAGGTACGTAATCGAATTTTTTTTCGCAATAGATTTCCTGACTGCTTCTCATATAAGCATTCATCGTCGTGCGAATCAAAGTAAAGACTACGTACACGATAACCTTGTTGATTCTTACAGTATGCATCGACATCCATCAACGAATTTAATTGATGTAACGATCTGTCAGATTGAATCTCGTTGAGATAGAATTTTAATTCGTAACGTTTTGATTGTATTTGCACTGATATAAAGTAATTTATATTTTTATAAATTTTATTTAATAGTTAACAATTTCTTTAATTCTGAAGAAATATATCATGTATGACTGACAATATATTTCAACTAGTACTTACGTTATTGATTTCACAATTACACTTTAATTTATTTCGTATTAGATGAAAGATTGAATAACTTAATGTTTTTTCACAATAATATCTTTAGTAAAAACATGACAATCTTGTCACTTTATGACAACAAAAGTCATTTTTATCGATTCGATATCAGTCGAATTTATTTTTATATGTTTCATTAAATTATTGAATATATTAGGAATATTTATTATATCTGTGTTTCTACCAATTCTGGCATAAGCTCTGCTTAACAGTAAACACCTCAAACTGAGGTAAAAACTATAGTTTTTGTAATCAGTTTTAAACTTATATAAACAAATCCATACAAACGGAGATTTTATAATGAAACAAATGAAGAAAATCACTAGTACAAGTGAAAGAGGTTTTACTCTTATCGAATTAATGATTGTGGTTGCTATTATCGGTATTCTTGCCGCAGTAGCAATTCCGTCATATCGTGCATATGTTGCTGAATCACACGGTGGTGCAGCAATGAAAGGTGTAGGTGCTTATGTATCTCAATCTCAAGTATGTGTCGAAACAGGTGTTGGCTGTACTGAATTAACTACCAGTGCTGGTGCTGATGCTGCGGTCACTTTAACCTCTGTTTCTGAAGGCGCTACTAGCTCAACCGTCGCATATAACGAAGGTGCCTGTATTATTACTGCTACCCTTGTTGCTGCATCTGTAACCTATGTTGCAACTGTTGGTACTGCAGGTGGTGCAACAGCTGCACAGTGTCAATCTGGCGCAGGTCTATAATTCTTAGATTATAGAAACGTTACTAAAAAGACCCGCTGATGCGGGTCTTTTTAAATAATAATAAAGATTTATGTGGTTCTGTGCTTAGTTGTTATTTACATCGATTCATAAGGTGTTTATTCATCTCAACCAAAAGATACATCTAGTCACATCCATGGGGAATGGATAGACGCTCAAAAGCTATATTCGCGTTGACTCCATTTACAGAAAAAATATTTTTTGTATATCGTGAAGGAGTAAACTCATGAATAATAAACACTCATCTCAACAGGGTTTTACCTTAATTGAATTAATGATCGTTGTTGCGATTATCGGTATTCTTGCCGCAGTAGCAATTCCATCATATCGTGCTTATGTTGCTGAATCACATGGTGGTGCAGCTATGAAAGGGGTCAGTGCTTATGTGGCTCAGTCTCAAGCTTGCATTGAAACAGGTGTCGGTTGTACAGAATTAGCTACTAGTGCCGGTGGTGATGCAGCAGTCACTTTAACCTCTGTTTCTGAAGCTGCTACCAGCTCAACCGTCGCATATAATGAAGGTGCTTGTATCGTTACTGCTACCCTCACTGCCGCATCTGTGGCCTATGTTGCAACTGTTGGTACTGCAGGTGGAGCAACAGCTGCACAGTGCCAAGCCGGAGCAGGTTTATAATTATAAAACTGTTGAAATGTTACTAAAAAGATTTGTGTAGGTTTGCACTTAGTTGTTATAAAGTTACCAATTTCATTAGCTACTAAGTGTCATACTTACAAAGAGTTACAATCTTGTTATTCGTAAACAAATTTTCAACCCAATTCCGGTTATTTATTAAGACCATACTTATCTAAACGATAGCGTAAAACGCGTAAGCTTATACCCAATTTTTTCGCTGCCGCTGTTCGATTCCATTTAGTCTGCTCAAGCACTTCCAGAATAGCGTTTCGTTCTATGTCATCTAGTTGATTGACCAATGAAGCCGATTTCAGCTTATCTTGCTCGTTTTCGCCCTTACTTTTCTTGTCACTTAACAATAAACCTTCTGGTTCAATTACATCGCTTTCAGCAAGCGTGAGTGCACGCTCAAGAATATTTTCCAGTTCACGAATATTGCCAGGGAAGTGATAAGTTTGAAGCTTACTTAAAGCCTCTGTAGATAAACGCGCTATCTGTTCTCCCGACTTATCTGCCATTTGCAACAAAATATGATTCACCAGGGAAACAATATCTTCCATACGATCTCTCAAAGCAGGAACATGAATTTCTATAACATTAATTCGATAATATAAATCCTTGCGAAAACTTTCCTGTTCCACCATCGCAGATAGTTGCTTATGTGTTGCGCTTAAAATGCGTATGTCGATTTCTATTTCTTCTTGCGCGCCGACAGGTCGAATGCGTTTCTCCTGAATAGCACGTAATAATTTAACCTGAAGATGTAAGGGTAAATCCGCTACTTCATCAAGAAATAAAGTCCCTCCTTCAGCTGTATGAAGTAAACCTTCTTTATCAGAATCTGCGCCGGTAAAACTGCCTTTTTTGTGTCCAAAAAATTCACTTTCCATTAATTCATGCGGAATAGCACCACAATTAACCGGAACAAATGGTTTGTTAGTACGTGGACCAATATCATGAATCATTCTTGCTACCAATTCTTTACCTGTACCCGATTCGCCGCTGATATGTATTGGTGCCTGACTACGAGCAACTTTATTAATCGTGTTATGCAATTCTCGAATGACGGTACTATCACCGACGATCGTTGCCTTTGAAGTATTATCACTTAAACCTGAATGCAAAGCATTTTGCACCACTGTTCTTAATGAATTTAAATCAATGGGTTTTGTCAGGAAATCAAACGCACCATATTTTAATGCCTGGATAGCACTATCCATACTTCCATGAGCGGTGATTACAGCAATAGGTATTTGTGGAAAATTCGCTTGTAATTCATTAACAAATTCTACACCATTGCCGTCGGGCAATTTCATATCTGTCAGACACAAATCAAATTTATATTGATCTAACAATAATCGCGCCTTGGCAAGATCCTCTGCGCAATGACAATCAATTTGCATCCGTTGCAGTGTTATCTGCAACAGCTCCCGAATATCTGGCTCATCATCAATGATTAACGCAAGTTGCGACATATTTATACCAGTTCACCTTGTTTGTCAGTGTGCATAAAATTCAGTCTAAATGTTGTGCCATATTCTGAAGTTGAGTGTAAATTTAAATTTGCCTGATTGGCCTCGCATAATTCACGAGCAAGATATAATCCCAAACCCGAGCCCTGTGTCTCTGTTGTAAAAAAAGGTTCGAAAAGATGTTCTTTAATTTTTTCGGACACTCCAGAACCCGTATCAATGATATCAATATACGGTCTTTGTATTTCCTCGTTAATATCACAAGATAAAGTAATAACGGGCTTGCTCTGACTATAACGTATCGCATTCTCACAAAGATTCCAGACAACCTGATGTAATTGAGATGGATCCATTCTGACAAGAATATTTTCTCTCATTACCTCAAGTGCGATATCTCCGCTGGATAAATTATGCCTGGATTCAAATTCGTTAATAAATTTTTTCATCCAGGAAATTATTTCAAAATCTTCTAACGTTGCCTGATCTCTGCGACTAATACTTAGTACATTTTCAATAATATTGTTAACACGAAGAGAATGCTCATTAATAATTTCAGTTAAGCGTTTATCCTCCAGGCAGATCGTATCAGATTCTTGCAATAACTGACCTGCATGATTAATTGCGCCCAAAGGGTTCCTGACTTCATGTGCAATACTTGCTGTTAATCTTCCTAATGAAGCAAGTTTTAGATGCTGGGCTCGCTGTCTCAACCTCGCTATATCTTCAAGGAAAACTAAGATCTGATAATTTATTCCTAATGTTAATTTAATAAATGAAACCTGCAACTCGGCTTCATATTCATTTAGTTTAATAATTACATTTTGCATTCCATTGTTATTTAGCCAGTCATCTATATAAGCTTTCAGATAGTTATTTATAAAATGGAAAATTTTATGTGTGTCTCCTTGCTGTTGCCCCAATAACTGTTTAGATGATTCATTAATAAGTAATACATTCATATTGCTATCAAGAACAATAATCCCTGATTGCATGCGCTGAACAATATGCTCATTTAATTTTGCTAATTCATTTATTTCTATAGCCTGCTGCTCAGCCAATGCTTCCGTTTCGCGTACTCGCGCAGCTAAAAGATTTCCAATAATAGCTGTGATAAAGAATGTTGCACCGAGCATTCCAGCGTGAATGTAGTTTACCCTGTCGAAGAAGAGGACGAATTGAACATACAGCTCGTGTCCCAGGACAAATAGTGTTGCAATTGCAGCAAAAAGTATCGAGATCCTTCCTTCTCGTAGTATGCTACCACCAGCAACTGCAATAATGATTAACAGACCAAAACCGCTACCAAGACCACTGCTCGAGTACATCAATAATCCCAACATAATGATGTCTAGCAGGACATGAAATGCAATTTGAATATTAAATCCGGGGCTCTGCTGCAGAATAAACCAGCTAAAAATGAAAGCCGCAAATAAATAAATGTGGCTAGTTACTGAAAAAAAATGAGCATTCATACTACCCAATGGCGCAGGCAGTTGGCCTATGTAGACCAAAATGACAAATAAACCGGAAAGCAAAACTCGATAATTATTAAAATACCGTAATGCACGCCAATCCATGGATTTGGTCTGCTTCCGTATTATTTTATTAGCTTTATCCATAATTATTCAGATTAAATATAAATTTTGGCACATTAATTGAGTATAAATCACACAAATAGGATTAAAATGAGAAAAAGCTATCTTAAATATTTCAAAAAATACATGTCTTGACTATATTTAAAGAAAAATAGCGTGTTTCCGATATATACCCATGACTCTCAATCTAGCACTATAAGGATATAACATGAACTTACACGAATATCAGGCAAAAAAGCTGTTTGCTGACTATGGCGTTCCCGTTCCAGCTGGCAAACCCGCACATTCTATCAAAGAGGTACTGCGCAACGCTGCTGAACTAGGTGGTGATAGCTGGGTAGTCAAGGCACAAGTGCACGCGGGTGGCCGAGGAAAAGCCGGTGGCGTAAAATTAGTTAGCGGAACAGAGGAACTCGAGTCTGTCGCCCGTTCATTACTCGGGTCTCAACTTATTACAAAGCAATCCGCACCGACAGGACAACCAGTTAATTGCTTGCTGATATCATCAGTTTCCAACATTGATAAAGAATTATATCTTGGCATCGTTGTTGACCGTGCCAGTCGTCGCGTTGCTATCATGGCATCTACCGAAGGCGGGATGGATATAGAAGAAGTCGCCGCCACACAACCTGAAAAAATCATCAGTATCACTATCGACCCTATCCTTGGTTTACAGGATCACCAAAGTCGGCAAATTGGTTTTGCCCTGGGATTTGATGATAAACAACGCAAGCAGCTAAGTTCTATATTAAAGGGTTTGTATAATCTGTATGTCGAGAAAGATCTGAATCTGGTTGAAATAAATCCACTCATCATTGATGGGGAAGGCAATCTTGAAGCCCTGGATGCCAAAGTTGCCATTGATGATAATGCCTTGTTTCGACAACCAAATCTGGAGGAATGGCATGATCCAAGTCAGGAAGACGAAAAAGAAAGTATTGCCAAACGTTTTGACCTCAACTATATCACTCTGGATGGAAATATAGCCTGCATGGTCAATGGTGCCGGATTAGCAATGGCAACCATGGATATCATCAAATTGCATGGTGGTGATCCCGCTAACTTTCTCGACGTGGGTGGCGGTGCTACCGCAGAGAGAGTGGCAGAAGCATTCAAACTAATTGTTTCTGACAAAAATGTTGAAGCTATTCTGGTCAATATTTTTGGTGGTATCGTCCGTTGTGACTTGATTGCAGAAGGTATTATAAAGGCGGTAAAAGAAGTTGGTGTTGAGGTCCCCGTCGTCGTTAGACTGGAAGGTACAAAAGTGAATGAAGGTAAGGCATTGCTTGCCGATAGTGGTCTAACAATAACCACTGCCGATGACTTGACGGACGCAGCTAAAAAAGTAGTCGCTGCAGCAGAAGGAGCACAATAATGGCCATTCTAATTAACAAGGATACTAAAGTTATTGTTCAAGGCTTTACCGGTCGCCAAGGTACTTTCCACGCTGAACAAGCGATAGATTACGGAACCCAGATAGTCGGTGGCGTGACACCCGGTAGAGGTGGAGAAAAACACCTTAAACAACCCGTATTTGATACCGTTGCCGATGCCGTCGATGGCACTGGCGCAAATGCGAGCATGATTATGGTTCCTGCCGCTTATGCTGCGGAAGCAATCACAGAAGCGGCTGAAGCCGGAATTGCTATCATCGTCTGCATCACAGAGGGTATACCTGTTATTGACATGGTCAAAGTCAGGTCATATCTGGAACAGTTTCCTGACATTCGTCTTGTTGGGCCAAATTGTCCCGGTCTTATCACACCTGATCAATGTAAGATCGGTATTATGCCGGGCAGTATTCATAAATCTGGAAACATTGGTATTGTTTCTCGCTCCGGCACTTTGACTTATGAAGCAGTTCATCAAACCACACAAAATGGGCTCGGACAAAGTACCTGTGTCGGTATTGGCGGCGATCCAATACATGGGATGAACTTCATAGACTGTCTAGGCCTGTTTGAAGAGGACTCTGATACCAAGGGAATTATCATGGTGGGTGAAATTGGCGGCACTGCTGAAGAAGAAGCTGCACAATTTATTAAAGAAAACGTCACTAAACCTGTCGTTGGCTATATCGCTGGCGTCACTGCCCCTCCTGGAAAGAGAATGGGGCATGCGGGCGCAATTATTTCAGGCGGCAAAGGCACAGCCGATGATAAGTTTGCTGCACTTGAAGATGCCAATGTTAAAACGGTACGTTCTCCAGGCGATCTTGGTATGGCAATTGCCGAACGACTTTCGTAAATATTATATCTACTTGGTAAACTTCTGACTTATGGGTATAGTCCCTCCGTTTTCTTGTCGCCACTTGAAATTATGTCAGATAATTCATTGCACATTCTTCTTGCCCAATTAAATCTCACCGTTGGAGATATAGAAGGCAATACAAAAAAGATAATTGAGTCTATCAATGACGCCGAATTTAAATATGAGGCTGATATTATTGTCTTCCCTGAATTAAGTATCAGTTCCTATCCTCCGGAAGATCTATTATTACGTCCTGCATTTAATCAATATATTAAAACGGCATTAGAAAAAATCGTAGCAGAAACTAAAAACATCCATGTAATACTTGGCTATCCAACAAAACAAAACGACAAACTCTATAATGCATGCAGCCTCATCTACAAAGGGGAAATTAAACAAACTTACTATAAACAACATCTTCCAAATTACGGTGTGTTTGATGAAAAGCGATATTTCACTCCTGCAAATGAAACCTGTATTTTTAATATTAAAGGTATCACCGCAGCATTAAGTATATGTGAAGATATATGGGTTTCTAAGCCTATTGCCTCCGCTGCTGCTGCTGGCGCTAAAATCATGTTTAACATTAACGCTTCGCCTTATCATAAAAACAAGCTCGACGAACGTGAAAAGATAATTTCAAAACGAGCGCAAAATTCTGAAATGTATGTCGTTTACACTAATTTAGTTGGTGGTCAGGATGAACTTGTCTTTGATGGCAACTCTATGGTCGTTAATAATAATGGTGAACTTGTTTTTCATGCACCACAATTTGAAGAAGGTTTGTTCGGTGTCCATTTGGATATTAAACAAGCTGAAAAGAAGAAAGAAGAAAAAACAACTCAGCCTGATTTGATTGAGGAGGAAAATATTTATAACGCATTGGTTCTGGGCGTACAAGACTATGTAGGAAAAAATAATTTTAAAGGGGCTATTATCGGTTTATCTGGCGGAATTGATTCTGCATTAACATTGAGCATCGCTGTAGATGCTTTAGGTTCGGAGAATGTTGAAGCTTTAATTATGCCTTCGCGTTTTACTGCGGATATGAGTAATGAAGATGCCTGTCTACAGGCACAAACACTTGGCGTGAAGCATGAAATAATCTCTATTGAACAACCTTTTGAATCTTTTCTTAAAGTGCTTGAACCACGCTTTAAAGATTTACCAACCGACACCACTGAGGAAAACATACAAGCACGTTGCAGAGGAATTCTGTTGATGGCTGCTTCAAATAAAAGCGGCAAACTGATTTTAACTACCGGCAACAAAAGCGAAATGGCTGTTGGCTATGCAACTTTGTATGGTGATATGGCAGGCGGCTACGCTCCGCTTAAAGATGTATGGAAAACTCTGGTGTATCGATTAGCAAAGTGGCGCAACACAAAACAACAAGTTATTCCTGAAAGAGTAATAAGCCGACCACCTACTGCAGAATTACGTCACGAACAATTAGATCAGGATTCATTACCTGATTATGAAATATTGGATCCGATTCTTGAGCAATACATTGAACTTGATACACATCCAAAACAGATTATTGAAAATGGCCACGATGCTAACACTGTATATAAAGTAATTAGTCTGGTAGATAAAAATGAATATAAACGAAGACAAGCAGCGCCAGGCGTTCGAATAACAGAAAGAGCCTTTGGCAGAGATCGACGCTACCCTATCAGTTCAGCTTATATAGAAAAAGAGTAGCCTGTTATTTTACTTTCACATTTTTTACGTCATACGTGCCCGGATGGTTCGGGTAATTTAATTCTAATACGCGTAAGGCATCATCCGAAAGATCATTCATTTCCATTACACGATACGCTTTTGCCATAACAACTAACGCATCAGGAACGGCTGGTGTGCGTGGATAATTTTCTACCACATATCTTGCTCTATTCGCAGCGGCAACAAATGCACCTCGGCGCATATAATAATTCGCAACATGAACTTCGTTTTTTGCCAGAATGTTTCGTAAATATCGCATCCGCTGTTCTGAATCAGCAACATATTCGCTATCTGGGTAGCGTTTCACCAACTCGGAAAAAGACTGAAAAGCATTAAGAGCAGCACCAGGATCACGTTGCGATTCATCCGTAGGCAAATAACGCTGTGTAAAACCTTTGCCTTTATTAAAATTTGCCAGACCTTTCAAATAGTACGCATAATCAACATGTTTATTTTGAGGGTACAATTTGATAAAACGATCGCATGCTGACACTGATGCTTCAGGTTCATCATTCTTATAATAAGCATAAGATAAATCCAGTAATGCCTGTTGTGCATAAACCCCAAACGGGTATCTTGTTTCCAGTTTCTGATATAGCTCAACCGCTTCTGAATAATCTCCAGACTCCAGAGCTCCTTTTGCTTCAGCATAAAAATGATCCGCATTCCAACCTGCAGTCTCATCTTCCTCCTCGTCACCACCAAAATAAGAACAAGCGGAAATAAAAAAAATCAGTAAAAAAGTGATTAAATGTCGCATAGACTGTAGGTTAGCCTAATCCTATCTTAAGGGCAAAGCTTAGAAATATAGCCATGAGTAAACTGCAATTACAAACAATCATACCAGAAGAGCTGGCTGGGAAACGCCTTGATCAGGCGCTTTCCAGACTATACCCCGAGCATTCTCGCTCAAGAATTCAATCCTGGATTAAGTCTGGTGATGTCCGTGTTAATAATTTAAATATTAAACAACGGGATCAAGTCAGTGTTGGTGATGCCATTGAAATAAACACAGAACTGAATAGTGTTGATAAATATCAGGCTGAAGCAATTGAACTTGATATTATTCACGAAGATGATGCCATCATCATTATTAATAAACCTGCAGGCCTCGTAGTGCACCCAGGAGCAGGAAACCCGAATCGTACTTTGCTAAATGCCCTGCTAAACTTTGATAACAGCCTCGACACCATACCTCGTGCTGGCATCATTCATCGCCTTGATAAGGAAACAACCGGTATTATGGTCGTTGCAAGAACGCTAGAAGCACACACCTATTTAGTTGATAAACTGCAAAAGAGAGAAATTAAACGTGAATATCAGGCGATTGTTTGCGGACAACTTGTTGCCGGCGGTTCTATTGAAAATAAAATGGGAAGGCATCCTGTTCACAGAGTCAAAATGGCAGTGACAAACTCTGGCAAAAATGCAACGACGCACTACAGAGTACTTAAAAAATTTCAGCACTACACTCATCTGCATGTCCAACTTGAAACTGGTAGAACCCATCAGATTCGAGTACATATGTCACATATAAAACACCCGATTGTCGGCGACCCTGTATATGGAAATAATAACTCTATAAGAAAAGGCGTGAATTCATCGCTACGTGACATTATTAAAAACTTTAAACGTCAGGCTCTGCACGCATACTCTTTGGAACTTCCTCACCCCACAACAGGAAACAAGATGAAATTTAATGCTGAATTACCTGATGATATTAATTCATTAATAGATGCATTAAATACCCATGACCAGGCATAAAGATAAACACTGGCTCTGGGCAGACTGGCCTGCACCAGAACATATTCACGCTGGCACATCTATTCGAACTGGCGGTCATAGCAAAAAACCTTTTAACAGTTTTAATCTCGCACAGCATGTTGGTGATAAGCCTGCCGATGTTAAAAAAAATCGTAAAATACTAATCAGTCATCTAGGATTGCCGTCTGAACCCGCCTGGTTAAATCAAACGCATAGTTCAAAAATCATCTCTATTGATTCCACTTCTGAAAATCGGAATGCTGATGGCAGTTTCACGATTAAACAAAATAACGTTTGTGCCATCCTGACCGCAGATTGCGTTCCGATTTTATTTTGTAATAAGGACGGAACAAAAATCGCGGCTATTCATGCAGGTTGGAAAGGAATCTGCAACGGCATCATTGAAAATACCATTAAGATATTTTCTGACTCTGAAACAATATTAGTCTGGATAGGCCCCTGCATCAGTAGCGAGCATTACGAGGTCGGCAAAGATGTCTATGAACGTTGTTTAAATCATTCAAGCTTGCTCAAAAGTGCATTTAATCAAACTAATATTAATCATTGGCATTGTGACTTAGTCAAAATTGTTAACATTATTCTGAAAAATGCAGGAATTGGCACAATTTATGAGTGCAATTCATGTACTTATAAAATGGATGAATTATTCTTTTCATATCGGCGTGAGGGCAACACAGGTCGTACAGCGTCAATGATCTGGATGGAATAGTGCCAATTTTAGTCTAAGCTTTAGCCATAAGAAGCAAAAAGAATAATAGGGAGCAGCATAATGAGCAACAACAAGAATAAATCTCTAAGTTTCAGTGAAAGCGTCAATTTCATGGTCGATCGAGCATTAACTGTGCTTGATGTCGATCCAGGCACTTCCGCAGCTATTAAGGCCTGCAATTCAACCATTAAGGTCAGCTTTCCCGTTGAAATAAATGGCACGATTGAAGTATTCACGGGATGGCGCTCTGTACATAGCGATCACAGATTGCCTTCAAAAGGTGGGATTCGTTTCGCCCCCATTGTCAATGAAGACGAAGTAGAAGCGCTAGCCTCATTGATGACCTATAAATGTGCCATAGTTGACGTGCCTTTTGGCGGCTCAAAAGGCGGCTTATTGATAGACCCCTCCAAGTATAACCGTGACGACCTACAACGAATCACACGCCGATTTGCGCGTGAACTTGTCCGAAAAGGCTTTCTAAGTCCGGCAACCAATGTCCCGGCCCCCGATATGGGTACCGGGGAAAGAGAAATGGCCTGGATTACTGATACCTATAAGCACTTACACCCTGAAGATATCAATTATCTAGGCTGTGTTACCGGCAAACCAATTGCCCATGGTGGTATTCGAGGTCGCACAGAAGCTACAGGTCGCGGTGTTGTCTATTCTATTCGTGAGTTTTTTAGACATGCTGACGACGTCAAGACCGTAGGGTTAACGCCCGATCTTGGCGGGAAAAAAATTGTCGTCCAGGGATTAGGAAATGTGGGTTATTACGCAGCAAAATTATTAGACGAAGAAGACGATTGCAAGATCATCGCTATTATTGAACGTGATGGTGTTTTGATAAATGAGGACGGTGTCTGTGTTGAAGATGTGAGACAGCATATTAATGAACATAAAACCATTAAAGGCTTTGCCGATGCAAAATTTTCAAAAGATGGTGCATCCGGTCTCGAGATCGAGTGTGACATTCTCATACCAGCGGCTATGGAAGCACAAATAACAAAAGATAATGCGGAGAATATTAAAACAAAGCTCATCTTTGAAGCAGCGAATGGACCTGTCACATTTGAAGCAGACGATATATTGCGTCGCCGTGGCATCACGATTATGCCCGATGCCTATGTTAACGCGGGTGGGGTAACTGTCTCTTATTTTGAATGGGTACGTAATCTATCTCATATCCGTTTTGGACGCATGGAAAGACGACATGACGAAATGCGTGGCTCACAAATGATCAAAGTATTAGAAACAATGACTGATAAGACTGCAGAAGACTGGATGAGAAAGGAACTGATTTATGGGGCAGACGAACTTGATCTGGTTCGATCCGGACTTGATGACACCATGCGTAACAGCTATCAACAATTAAAAAATGTTTTGGACTCTAACGAGAAAGTTGATGATTTCCGTACTGCATCTTATGTTGTCGCCATCCAGAAATTATTACGCACCTATATTGATATTGGAGTTTATTGACGTGCACTAGCAATTGCTCCTGCATCGCCTATAGCGCCTACTGTCGGTGCTAGTATTTCCGTCTTCCATGTCGATCAAACGTGTGGCATTGCCTATTTGAAATTTTGCTTTCTGAAAGCACTTGAATATTTATAACATGGCCTCATTTTATGATCATAGCTATAAATGAGACAAAAAATGCGACCCGATAAATTAACAACAAAATTACAACTGGCACTGGCTGAAGCACAGAGTCTGGCTGTGGGTCGCGATCACCAATATATCGAACCTGTCCATCTGGCACAGGCATTACTTAACCAGGATGGCGGAACACTTTCTCACATACTGTCTAGTTCAGGAGTTAAACTGAATAAATTAGGCTCGGAAATATTAAAACTTCTGGATTCATTACCAACTGTCAGTGGTGCAGGTGGTGATGTTCATATCAGTCGTGACCTGGATCGCGTCTTGAACCTTATGGATAAGATTGCCCAGGATCGGAATGATGATTTTATTGCCAGTGAACTTTTTGCCCTGGCTGCATTGCAAGACAAAGGAAAATTAGGTGCTTTATTAAAACAAAATGGTGCTGATGAGAACAAGCTTAATGTTGCGATCAACGCCTTACGTGGCGGCGAAAAAGTCAAGGATGCAAACACTGAAGAAAATCGACAGGTACTGGAAAAATATACCAATGATCTTACTGCCATGGCTGAAAGCGGCAAACTGGATCCTGTCATTGGTCGCGATGAAGAAATTCGACGCACCATCCAGGTATTACAACGCCGTACTAAAAATAATCCGATCTTAATTGGTGAGCCCGGCGTAGGGAAAACAGCGATTGTCGAAGGTTTGGCGCAACGTATTGTCAATGGTGAAGTGCCTGAATTATTAAAACGAAAAAGATTATTAGCGCTTGATATGGCTGCACTCATTGCTGGCGCCAAATTTCGTGGTGAATTTGAAGAACGTTTAAAGGCAGTCTTGCATGATCTTGCAAAACAGGAAGGTCAGATAATCCTGTTCATCGATGAAGTACACACGATGGTTAGTGCTGGCAAAGCTGAAGGTGCTATGGACGCCGGAAATATGCTTAAACCTGCTTTAGCACGCGGTGAACTTCATTGCATTGGTGCGACTACGCTCGATGAGTTCCGTGAAAATATTGAGAAGGACGCTGCTTTGGAACGTCGATTCCAAAAGGTGCTGGTTAATGAACCTAATGTTGATGACACCATTGCCATACTTCGGGGTTTAAAGGAACGTTACGAGGTTCATCATAATGTGCAGATAACTGATCCTGCCATTGTTGCAGCCGCAACATTGTCCAATCGTTACATCACCGATAGACAATTACCTGATAAGGCAATTGATTTGATTGATGAGTCAGCAAGTCGTATCAGTATAGAAATTAATTCAAAGCCGGAAGCTATGGATCGGCTTGAACGTCGAGTAATTCAAATGAAAATTGAACGTGAGGCATTAAAAAAGGAAACAGATACTGCATCGGAAAAACGACTAAAGTTACTTGAAACAGATATTGAAGAGACTGAACGAGAATTTACTGATCTGGAAGAAATATGGATATCTGAAAAAGCAGCCTTGCAAGGAACTCACCATATTAAAGAAAAACTTGAACAAGCAAGATTCAATTTTGAAGCAGCTAAACGTTCAAGTGATTTGAATCAGATGTCAGAACTCCAGTATGGCGTCATCCCGGAACTTGAAAAACAACTGGATATGGCGGGACAGGCTGAGATGCAAGAATTGAAATTACTTCGCAATAAAGTGACTGAGAACGAAATTGCTGAAGTTGTTGCTAATTGGACAGGTATCCCGGTCAATAAAATGATGCAAGGCGAACGTGAAAAATTACTGGCGATGGAAGATGCATTACATCAGCGCGTGGTCGGACAAGAACAAGCCATTACTGCCGTTGCTAATGCCATTCGTCGCTCACGTGCAGGACTTTCTGATCCAGACAAACCCAATGGCAGTTTTCTTTTTCTAGGGCCAACTGGCGTAGGCAAAACAGAGCTGTGTAAAAGTCTGACTGAATTTTTATTTGATAGTGAAGATGCCATGATCCGGGTCGATATGTCCGAATACATGGAAAAACATGCAGTCGCACGGTTGATTGGCGCGCCTCCAGGTTATGTTGGCTATGAACAAGGCGGAATGTTGACTGAAGCCGTAAGACGACGTCCTTATAGCCTGATTTTACTAGACGAGATAGAAAAGGCTCATACCGATATATTTAATATATTACTACAGGTACTCGATGATGGGCGTTTGACCGATGGACATGGTCGTACCGTGGACTTTCGCAATACTGTCATTGTTATGACCTCAAATCTCGGTTCACAGCTAATACAGGAAATGTCTACCGATTCAGAATATGACAATATGAAAGAAATTGTATTGAATGAAGTCAGTCACTATTTCAGACCTGAATTTATTAACCGAATCGATGACGTCGTTGTTTTCCATGCACTGCTTCAGGAACAAATCCACGCTATTACAGAAATTCAGGTAGAGCGTCTGCGTCAGCGCTTACATGAACAGGAAATTGCGCTGGAATTAAGCGATGAGGTAATTACCAGTCTGGGCAACGCAGGATTTGACCCTGTTTATGGTGCCCGCCCGTTAAAACGTGCTATTCAGGAAAAGCTTGAAACACCTATAGCTGAGAAAATTCTGGCCGGAAAATATGGTGCTGGATCACTGATAAAAGTAAGCCTGGCTGAAGGGGAAATGCAGTTTTCTGAACTCGAAACAAATGCAGCATAATTTTCTATCTTTAATTAATCTTTAATAGAAAAATAGCGATTTAGGTAAAATACTAAGATTATTAATTAAAACAGTTGGTTATTTACCTCATATACTCTAATATCTTTCCGAAATACTTGATAAAAATAGGTCAAGAGATTCGGAAATGTCGACACCTGCAAAAAAAATAAATCTGAGTGGGCTAGCACGGAAACTCGTGCAAGATGGCCTGCTTGATGAAGAAAAAGCGCAAAGTACGCATGAAGAGGCACTAAAGAAGAAAAGACCTTTTGTTAGTCTTCTCGTAGAAAACAAACTTGTCCCCAGTAGCAGCATTGCATTGGCGGCGGCCCAGGAATTTGGTGCGCCACTGGTTGATATCGATTTACTGGAAATTGACCCTGATGTCATCAAGCTGGTCAAAGAAGACCTCATCAAGAAACACCATGCCCTACCCATTTTCAAACGCGGTAAGCGCCTTGCTGTTGCTGTCGCTGATCCAACCAATATCCTGGCTCTTGACGAAATTAAATTTGCAACCAGCTTAGGTACTGACGCTATTGTTGTAGAAGAAGATAAACTCACAAAGACCATCGAGAAAGCCATAGAAGAAGCAGAGGGTGGCTTGGGCGACATGGATGGTGACGATTTCGATGATCTCGATGATTTGGAAGTTGCTGAAGATGGCCCACAAGAGGAGGATGACTCTGACGTTGACGATGCACCAGTAGTACGTTTTGTCAATAAATGTTTGCTTGATGCCATTAAAAAAGGCGCGTCAGATTTACATTTTGAACCCTATGAAAAAATGTACCGCGTACGCTTTCGTGTAGACGGTGTTTTAATGGAAGTAGCAAAACCTCCCTTGAGCCTTAATTTGAAAATAGCGGCACGCATAAAAGTAATGTCACGAATGGACGTATCAGAACGACGTGTTCCACAAGACGGACGTATCAAATTAAAACTCTCAAAAACAAAAGCGATTGATTTTCGTGTTAGTACTTGCCCAACACTGTTCGGTGAAAAAACCTGTATGCGAATTCTGGATTCAGATGCCGCCGCATTACAAATAGATCAGTTGGGATATGAAGACCACCAGAAAGAAATGTTTTTAGACAACTTGCATAAACCTTATGGCATGTTCCTTGTTACCGGGCCAACGGGTAGTGGTAAAACTGTTTCGCTTTATACTGGCATCAATATCCTGAATCAGGTAGATATCAATATTTCCACTGCCGAAGATCCTGTTGAAATTAATCTCCCCGGCGTCAACCAGGTTCAGGTTGATGAGAAACAAGGCATGACATTCGATAAAGCCTTGAAAGCTTTTTTAAGACAGGATCCGGACATTATTCTGGTAGGGGAAATACGCGATTTGGGTACAGCTTCTATTGCGGTAAAAGCAGCACAGACAGGACATATGGTAATGTCGACATTGCATACCAATGATTGCCCGCAAACCCTGACCCGTTTACAAGACATGGGCATACAGGCTTTTGCCGTGGCAACCAGTATTAACCTTATTACTGCACAACGATTACTCCGACGCCTAAAGGAAGATAATCGGGCAGTGATAGAAATGCCTGACGAGACCCTAAGAGAAGAAGGCTTCCCTGAAGAAATGATTAAAGAGGGCATTACTCTGTATGGCCCTGCTGAAGATACAGAAGATAATCCAGGCTACAAAGGGCGAGCAGGCATCTATCAAGTTATGCCCATATCAGATGACATGAAACGTTTGATTATTGAAGGTGCTAACGCGGTACAGTTGGCCGATCAAGCTTCGTCAGAGGGTATATGGGACATCCGTAAATCAGGTTTAATGAAGGCGGCCGCTGGCGTCACCAGTATGGTCGAAGTTAATCGAGTAACCGTAGAGTAGATATTATGGCTGAAGCAAAAAAAGCAGATATGTATGCCTGGGAAGGCACGGACAAAAAAGGCAAACGTGTTAAAGGAGAGTTGAGTGGGCAGAGCGAAGCATTAGTAAAAGCCCAATTAAGACGCCAGGGCATTAATCCTCTTAAAGTTAAAAAGAAATCAAAACCTTTATTGGGCGGTGGTGGTGGAAAAATAACACCGAAAGACATCACAGTCTTTAGCCGACAGTTAGCTACAATGATGTCATCAGGTGTACCTCTTGTGCAGGCTTTCGAAATTGTTGGTCGAGGTCATGATAATCCTGCTATGCAAGATTTAATTCTGGGCGTTAAAGCAGATGTAGAAGCGGGTAATAACCTAACTGAGGCACTCAGGAAAAAACCATTACAATTTAATGATTTATATTGCAACCTTGTAGAAGCAGGTGAACATGCCGGTATACTTGAAGCCATTCTGCATAAACTTGCAACCTACATGGAGAAATCTGAAGCATTAAAATCTAAAATCAAGGCAGCGTTATTCTACCCAGGTGCGGTTATAGCAATGGCAGGCATTGTTGTAAGTATCCTAATGATCTTTGTCATACCACAATTCTCTGAACTTTTTTCCAGCTTTGGCGCTGACTTACCGGCTCTAACACAACTATTGGTAGATTGTTCAAATTTTTTCGTTGCTTATTGGTGGCTAATATTTGGCGTTACCGGTGGCGCTATTTATGGCGCAATGGAGATAAAGAAAAGATCAAAAGCCGTCCAGCAATTTCTTGATCGGGCCATATTAAAAATGCCCGTTCTTGGTGAAATAATGGAAAAAGCCGCTATCGCTCGTTTTGCTCGAACGTTAGAAACCATGTTTGCAGCAGGTACGCCTATGGTAGAAGCTATGGTTTCGGTAGCAGGTGCTTGCGGTAATATTGTTTTTTATGATGCCACTATGAAAATGAAAGATGAAATTTCTACCGGCACACAGCTTCAGGCATCCATGAGAGAAACAGGTTTATTTCCAAACATGGTCATTCAAATGGTAGCCATCGGTGAAGAATCAGGCGCTATAGATACTATGCTTGGTAAAGTTGCTGATTGGTATGAACAAGAAGTTGATGATGCTGTTGAAGCACTGACAAGTTTACTTGAGCCGGCGATTATGGCATTTTTAGGTGGCGTTATTGGTACCATTGTTATTGGTATGTATCTTCCTATCTTCCAGATGGGTCAAGTCGTTAAGTAAAATAATAATAAATGTATCGTTACTGAAGTTTCAGCAAAATAAATATATTTCTAAAAATATTTTTTTAGAGCTGTTTTTTACGTGACCAACCAAGCCACCGAGAATATTCGTGCCTATAATCATTGAGTTATTTCATACATCCCCTGCCTTTTATCTCAGTACTATCTTCGTATTAGGGCTACTCGTTGGAAGTTTTCTGAATGTTGTTATTTTTCGTTTACCTACAATGATGGAAAGCGACTGGCAGCAACAATGTTGTGAGTTACTTGATATAGATGATGCTAAATATAAAAAAGAAAACGAAGGTTTTAATCTCATTACTCCTCGCTCGCGTTGCCCGTCTTGCAATCATCAAATTAGCGCAATGGAGAACATCCCTGTCATTAGTTATTTATTTTTAAAAGGGAAATGTAGTAATTGCGAAAATAAAATTTCGATTCGTTATCCATTAATTGAATTAGTAAGCGCAATAACTGTAACTATTGTTGCATTTTATTTTGGTGTTACATTACAAGCGTTATTTGCAATATGTCTTACCTGGGCACTCATTGCCTTAAGCATGATTGATTTTGATCATCAATTACTTCCTGATGATATTACACTACCCTTCTTATGGCTTGGAATTATCATAAACTTGTTTGGTATTTTTACAGATATTGAATCAAGTATACTCGGTGCAATATTTGGCTACGGCTCATTATGGCTTGTCTATATCTCATTTAAATTAGTTACTGGTAAAGAAGGAATGGGGCATGGTGATTTTAAATTATTAGCCGTATTAGGTGCGTGGTTTGGTTGGCAGGCACTTCCTCTAATTATTATATTATCCTCTGTCGTTGGTGCCAGCATTGGCATTTTATTAATGATCTTTAAATCATATAACAGAACAACAGCAATACCATTTGGACCCTACTTGGCAATTGCTGGCTGGACATCTATGTTATGGGGACCGTACATCATGTCTGCTTATTTAAATGCAGTAATTTAAAGACCATCCACCTGCAAAATGAATCGAATAGCTTCTTAATGTCCAAGGTATTACGCATTGCCTTAACGGGTGGTATAGGTAGCGGGAAATCAACTGTCGCAGATAAATTTCAGGATCTTGGCGCACCTATTATTGATTCAGATGTAATATCGAGAGAAATCGTCAAGCCTGGCACAGCCTGTTTAAACACTATTGTTAACGAATTTGGCTCGGAACTTTTAACTAGCAAAGGAACGCTTGATCGGCATAAATTACGCAAGATTATATTTAATGATGAAACTACAAAAAAAAAGCTGGAAGACATTTTACACCCTGTTATCTATCAAGAAATAGAAGATCAAATATCTAGAATAAACTATCCATATTGCTTAATTGTTATTCCTCTACTTGTAGAAACACAGGCTATGCACCGTTTTGATAGAATTTTAGTTGTTGATACAGCAAAAGATTTACAAATAAAAAGAGCAACTAGTAGAGATAAATCGTCCGTCCAAATTATAGAAAAAATCATAAACAGTCAGGCTAGCCGCAATCAACGTCTTAAATATGCAGACGACATTATCGACAATAACGTTAATATTGAAGAACTTAATGGGGCCATACTCAAATTACACAAAAGGTATCTGGAACCAAATAAGCTCTGATTAAGTAGCTATATTCATGAAAAGAATGAATAATTAATTCTATATGCAGAATAAAATAATATTTGAACAACCGCTAAACGAAAGAATGAGAAACCTATTACGTTTAGAGCATCTTTTTGATCTTATTGCGTGTCGCTCGCTAGAGACTACTAATAAATGGGATTATCGAAATATTCTGGAATCTCTTCTTGAAATCAATGACCTTTTAAACCGCTCTGATTTTAAATCTGAATTAATTAAAGAATTAGACCGCCATTCATCAATGCTTATATCGCTGGAAAATAACCCTGCTGTCGATCAACAAAGATTAAAAAATATAAATAATGAAATTCGTGAACTATTAATAGAACTTAGAAATACTTCATACCAGCCCGGAAATCAATTAAAGAATGATGAGTTGATAACAAGTTTCAAACAGCGCATAAGTATTCCTGGCGGAACCTGTAATTTTGATCTACCTCGACTTCACTTTTGGCTAAACCAGGCTGACGTCAAACAGAAACAGGATTTGGAGAATTGGTCAAATGATCTCGAGCCAATAAAAAAATCAATTTACCTGGCATTAGATATGATAAGAAATAGTGCCAATCCGACGAGAGAAAAAGCAGAGTCCGGTTTTTACCAACAACCCATCGAATCAAATCTTTCCTGTCAGTTGATAAGAGTGTTATTACCTTCTGCCAGTCGATATTACCCGGAAATCAGTGGTGGCAAACATCGTTTTACCATACGTTTCATGGAAGAGATTACGACAGATAATAGATCTAACCAAACAAAAAATGATGTCGATTTCGAACTTCATAGCTGTATTTTATGAATAAGAAATCACTATGCCCAACATGCGAAAAAAAGACGGAACTTAACAATTCCAATTCATATCGCCCTTTTTGTTCTAAACGTTGCAAACTAATCGATCTTGGCCAATGGGCTGACGAAAGTTATTCAATATCCGAAACAACTGTCACTGATAACAATATTGATTCTGATTCTTACAAAAATATTGAGATTAGTTAGAAAAAATAGTGCTTATATACCCGTGATACCGCTTAGTTCCAGATTGCACCAATCATAGCTACTCCGTAAGCATTATGTAATTTAGCAATTTTTAAATCTGTTGGCGTCATACCACCGAGAGCATATACCGGAAAATTTACTTTCCTGGTCAATTTAGAAAAACTATCCCAACCTATTGCATTCTGTTCTGGATGGCTACTAGTCTTTAAGACAGGAGAAATAAAAGCATAATTAACATTTAATTCTTCTGCACGAACAAGCTCTTCCTCATTATGGCACGACGCGCCCAAAATATAATCTTCGCTAATCGGCCTGCTCTCATAACTCATTAGCATGTTAGACTTTAAGTGAAGTCCATCAACATTATATCTATTCACGTCAGAAGGAACGCCATTAAGGATTAATTTTGCATTGTTCTTTTTTGCTAACTTAGCTAATTCCTTAACTAGTACTGAAAGATCACTTTCATCCCTTGATTTCAACCTTAATTGAAAAAGCTTTAAACCTGAGGAAAAACATTTGCCAGCAACAGAAAGCAACCGGGCAGTATCCTCATATGATTCCTGGCTTATCACATAAATCGAACTTAATGATAATGTTTGAATAATATGTTTATTAGCCTCAGGAAATTCATATTTATATAATTCACTTATTCTCGACCATGCTATTTCCTGATTTTCTTTGCTGATTGGCTCACCGCTCCATTCAAATACTTTCCAGACATCTAGAAAAACTTTTTTATCAGGATAATCATATAAAACAGTTGTAAATTGCTTTGCATCTTTGACAACTATTCCCAACTCTTCATATAACTCACGACTTAATGCAGGCAGTACATCTTCATTTTCTTCAAGCTTACCGCCGGGAAATTCCCATAAACCAGCCAGATGTTGTCTAGCCGTTCTTTTTGTTATTAAAACTTTATTTTTATCTGAATTGTATATAACACCAACGGCAACATGTGTTCTTGGATTCACTTAGGAAAACTAGGTCCGATATTCTGCATTTATAGTAATGTATTCATGTGATAAATCTGTTGTCCATATTTCTTCCTGACAATTACCTCTATCAAGCCTGATTGATAACGTTATTTCACTCTGACTCATTACCGTTTTCCCTTTAGCTTCAGTATATGTTGCGCAACGCTGTCCATTCTCAATAATACACACGTCATCAAGGCAGATATCTACTTTATTTATATCTAAATCATCAATGCCTGAGTTTCCTATCGCTGCAAGAATCCTTCCCCAATTTGGATCAGATGCAGTAAATGCAGTTTTGACTAAAGGTGACTCTGCAATTTTATATGCCACAGATAAACATTCTTCCGCATTCTTTCCTCCGTTTACTTCTATAGATATAAATTTTGTCGCGCCTTCACCATCTCTGACGATTGCTTGTGCTAGCTCACGACAAATATTTATCATTGCATTTTCAAAATCTATATAGCCATCATTATTACAACTATCGATTAATGAGTTACTCGCTTTACCCGTAGCCATAATAACACATGCATCATTTGTTGATGTATCACCATCAATTGTAATTCTATTAAAACTCTTTTCTACCGCATTTAATAAAATTTTATCTAGAATGTTTTTATTTATATTCGCATCTGTTGCTATAAACGAAAGCATCGTTGCCATATCAGGCTTTATCATGCCCGCCCCTTTCACAATGCCAGTAATATTAACCATTTTCCCATCTATACTAAGTTGGCTTGATATTGCTTTAGGAATTGTATCAGTCGTCATTATTGCTTTTGCGGTATCTAGCCAATTATCATCAGATAAGTTTGTTAGCAAACCCGGTAATGCATTGTTTATTTTTTCTACAGGTAAATCCTCGCCAATTACGCCTGTCGAAAAAGGAAGAACTTCCATTTCTTTACAAGCTGCTATATCAGCTAAAGTTTTACAGGTATTTTTCGCATTTAACATTCCCTGCTTGCCTGTTCCGGCATTTGCATTACCTGCATTTATTAAACAATAACGTGGCTTGGCATCATTCAAATTATTTTTTGCTACTTCAACTGGAGCAGCACAAAACAGATTTTTTGTAAAAACAGCTGAAACAGCACTGCCTTCAACAAGTTCTATCAGTGCCAAATCATTTCTTTTTTCTGCATAGATATTTGCTGACGTCACTGAAAGGCGAACACCTTCTATAGGTATAAGTGATGAGGGAAATTCTAAACCAACTGACATTTATTCAGCCTGCTTCAATAATGGTAGTTAAACTAATTTCCCGTGGCATTGCTTATACTTCTTACCTGAACCACACGGGCATGGCTCATTACGTCCTATTTTTGGCTTATTACGTACAAATGGTTTATCAGCAGAAGATGCTTGTTCAGGTGAATCAGGATTTAAGCTATTTGGTGCAGAAGCATGGCTAAAATTCATATTTTGCTCGTGCTCTTGATTCTCAGCTGCTTCAACGTCTTTTTCAGTCCTTATACTTACTTTAGAAAGAAAAACAATCACATCATGCTTTATGTTTTCAAGCATTTGTACAAACAATTCAAATGCTTCACGTTTATACTCCTGTTTGGGGTTTTTTGCCGCGAAGCCTCTAAGATGTATGCCTTGTCTAAGATGATCCATATTTATGAGATGTTCTTTCCAATGTCTATCCAGTACATCAAGCATAATTTGCTTTTCAATACGCCTCATTAATTCAGGCGTGATTACATCTTCTTTATCCTTTACTACCTTCTCCATGGCTGCATGAAGTTTTTCACGTAAACTTTCTTCATGTAATGATTTGTCCTCCTTGAGCCATAAACCTATATCAACAGATAAATCAAATTCATGCTGAAATGCCTCTTTTAATCCATCTATATCCCACAATTCATCCATACTGCCACGAGGAATAAACGTATCAATAACAGCATCAATAACATCAAAACGCATTGCATTTACTTCTTCAGCAACTGTGTCTCCATCAAGCAAATCATTTCTTTGCTCGTAGACAACTTTTCTCTGATCATTTGCTACATCATCAAAATCCAGTAAGTGTTTACGAATATCAAAGTTATGCGCTTCAACCTTGCGCTGTGCATTTTCTATTGCGCGAGTTACCAGTTTAGACTCAATAGCCTCACCTTCATCCATGCCCAGCTTCTGCATAATTGAAGAAATACGATCTGAAGCAAAGATTCGCATTAGATTATCTTCCAAAGAAAGATAAAAACGACTTGAACCAGGATCTCCCTGACGTCCTGATCGACCACGAAGTTGATTATCTATTCGTCGTGACTCATGCCGTTCTGTACCTATAATGTGTAAACCGCCACTATCCAGAACTTGTTGATGACGTTCAGCCCAATCCTCATTAATTTTATCAATTTGTTTTTGATCAGGATCCTTTAATGAATTAATTTCTGCCTCAAAATTACCACCCAGTACAATATCTGTACCTCGACCCGCCATATTCGTAGCTATGGTAATTGAACCTGACTTACCAGCTTGAGCAATAATTTCTGCTTCTTTTTGATGGAATTTGGCATTTAATACCTGATGTTTAATATTTTCCTTATTAAGGACATTAGATAGATACTCTGATACTTCAATTGATGCCGTACCAACTAATATTGGTTGGCCTTTTGATTGACGATCTTTTATATCCTCAATCATTGCTGCATATTTTTCTTTTGCAGTCAGAAAGATAACGTCACTCTGATCATCTCTAATCATTGTCATATTAGTCGGAATAACAACGACTTCCAGATCATATATTGATTGAAACTCAAATGCCTCTGTATCGGCAGTCCCTGTCATACCCGAGAGCTTTGAATATAAACGAAAATAATTTTGATATGTTATAGATGCAAGCGTCTGGTTTTCATTCTGTATCGATACACCTTCCTTAGCTTCTATCGCTTGATGTAATCCTTCAGACCAACGACGACCTTGCATTGTACGCCCGGTGAATTCATCAACAATGACAATTTCGTTATCCTTAACGATATAATCAACATCAATTTTAAATAAATGGTGTGCTCTTAATGCGGCATTCAAATGATGCAAAACAATAATATTAGCAGGATCGTACAAAGTCTGACCTTCTTTAAGAATATTATGTTCTGTTAATAATGTCTCAATATGGTCATGTCCATCTTCGGTAAAGTAAGCCTGCTTCGACTTTTCATCTAGAGTAAAATCGCCAGGTCCATCTTCAATTTTTTGAACTACTAACTTGGGAATTAATGCATTTATCGAAATATATAACTCTGATTTATCGTCCACCATTCCTGAAATAACCAGTGGTGTTCTGGCTTCATCAATAAGAATTGAATCTACTTCATCAACAATAGCGAAATTTAGACCTCTCTGAACACGACCTTCTTTAGCAAACGCCATGTTGTCACGCAAATAATCAAAACCAAACTCATTATTTGTGCCATAGGTAATATCACATTGGTATGCAACTTTTCTCTCTTCCGTTGACAGGCCACTAACAATCACGCCTGTACTTAGTCCTAGAAAACTGTATATCTGACCCATCCACTCAGAATCACGTTTAGCCAGATAATCATTAACTGTTATGACATGAACACCTAAACCTGACAAGGCATTTAAATATGCCGCTAAAGTTGCAACCAGCGTTTTACCTTCACCTGTGCGCATTTCAGCGATACTGCCGTTATGCAATACTATCCCGCCAATGAGTTGCACATCAAAATGACGCATACTTAAAACACGTTGCCCTGCTTCTCTAACCAGGGCAAATGCTTCTGGTAATATGCTATCGAGATTTTCGCCTTCTTTAATTCTTTCTTTTAACTGATTTGTTTTATCAGGAAAATCCTCATCATTTAATAATTTCAATTCATCTTCAAGAGGATTTATTTTCGTTACTACCTTGCTTAGTTTTTTGACTACCCGATCATTTCGAGAACCAAATATTTTTTTTACTAAATCTATAATCATACTAGTTTATATTTTGTTTATTACGCAATATGTCACGTACTATTACGCAAAATGAATTTTAATCGGTAAGAAAATTAGAGGTATTATTGCAAAGAAATATATTTTTTTGGATTGACTGCTTTTCCATTGTTGACCACTTCGAAATGAACATGCGGTCCGGTTGCTCTTCCTGATGAACCCATCAGAGCAATAACCTCACCTTGTTCAACCTTTTGGCCAACTACAACCAGATTTTTCTTATTATGTGCATAACGAGTTTGGTAACCATTGCCGTGGTTTACCTCGACCATTTTACCATAGCCATAGCGAACACCTGACCAGGTAACAATTCCGGAAGCAACTGTAAGTACAGGAGAACCTGTCTTGCCCGCATAATCAACACCTCCATGAAATTCCATTTTTCCTGTCATTGGATCAGTTCGCATACCAAACAACGAAGATACCCAGCCAGTCTTTGTTGGCCGACCTGTTGGAATAGTCTGATTCTGTAACGTTCTATCAATTAACATTGACTCCATCGCTGCCATTTTTTCTGCACGATCCTGTATTTTTAGATTTAACTGATCCAATGCTTCAAGAAAGTCACTGACTTCCATCGAACCGTGCAAGTTAATTGGCTGTGGACCGCCTAAACCAGGAGCAGATGTAATATCAAATTCAATTTCATTAAGATCAGCCATATCAGCCAGGCGAGAACCAAGTGCATCCAAACGCATAACATGAGCCTGTAATTTACTTAATCTTGCTGCTAAAGCATCAAGATTTTTTTCAGCATTTTCTTGCGCTTGGTCAAGCATTTGTTGCTGGACTTCTATCTCTTTACTCCAGAGAGGTGCCGTTTGGCTATATAAAGTTTTAAATGAACCGCGTGTTAAATTTAGAGCGTAAATACTACCTGCATGGAAAACCAATAAACCACCAACAATACTAATGATCATACACACACATAGAGTTACCGGCCCGAAAGTGAAGGACTGGCTCTTCTTTTTAGATTTTGATATTAAAAATAATTGCATATTTATGTTGTACCAACTAAAACCTGTATACTAAATTTATGGCATTTACTGATAAAAAAAATAGAACTCTACCTATCAGCGAATTATTACAAGATAAGCGTTATGCTATTGCTGATCTTTGTAAAAAAGCCAAGTCAATTCAGATAATAGATCAAAAATTAAAAACATATCTTGACCCATCTCTACATGATCATTTTGAACTAGCGAATATAAAAACAGATGTTGCAACTTTACTAGTTAGTTCTTCTACCTGGGCAACCCGCCTACGTTATAATATTCCAGCTATCCTTAACGCCTTAAATAATCAATTAAACCTTACTACTGTAAAAACAGTCAGAATTAAAGTAAAAAAAGCTATTTCTGATAACACTGCTTTAAATAAAAAACCGATTTTCTTGTCTGAAAATTCAGCTCAAGTCCTTGCTAATGTTGCAAATAATTTTAGCGACCCCGAATTACGCGCCTGTATTCTAAAACTTTCAAAAAATTATATTAAATAAATTAATCTGCAGGAATCGCCTGCATGAATGAAATTGGTGCTTCATATTCATCTTCAAAGCTAATCAACTCCCATGAATCTTCATTAGCAATTAATTCGCGCAATAATGCATTATTTAACGCATGTCCTGATTTAAATCCTTCAAACGCGCCAATCAAACTATGCCCAAGCAAATATAAATCACCAATCGCATCAAGAATCTTATGTTTCACACATTCATCTTCATATCGAAGGCCATCTTCATTAAGAATTCTATAATCATCAACTACAACGGCATTATCAAGACTTCCACCTAATACCAGGTTCTTCTCACGCAATAACTCAACATCACGCATAAATCCAAAAGTACGGGCACGACTCACTTCTTTAACAAATGAAGTTGTAGAGAAATCAATTTCTGCATGGCAATTACGATCACTAAAAACAGGGTGATCAAACTCAATCGTGAAGCCGACCTTAAAACCGTCAAAAGGCTCAAATATCGCCCACTTTTCTTCATGTTCGACGCGAACTTTCTTTTTTATCCGTAAAAATTTCTTTGCCGAGGACTGCTCTTCAATACCTGCAGACTGGATTAAAAACACAAACGGACCAGCACTGCCATCCATAATAGGAACTTCATCGGCACTCAAATCAATATAAGCATTATCTATTCCAAAACCTGCCAGAGCGGAAAGCAAATGTTCCACAGTTGAGATACGTACCTTATCTTTTACTAAGGTAGTTGAAAGACTGGTATCGCCAACGTATTCAGGGTTGGCTGGAATATCTACAGCAGGATCTAGATCAACGCGACGAAACGTAATTCCGGAATTTGCAGGTGCTGGTCTTAAGGTCAAAAAGACCTTTTTTCCCGTATGAAGGCCTACCCCAGTAGCCCGAATTACATTTTTTAATGTACGTTGCCTAATCATTATAACTATTTAAACCTACTCTAAACTAGGAGCTTTTATTCTTATCTATTTGTATTATAGGCAATTTCGATGTTAGCAAAACATCTAGCCCGGAATTTCCTAATTCCGGGACACACTATACCACGTTAAATCCGGATCTAGTCCGCTTGCCTTCTTAAAAATGCAGGAATATCAAGATAGTCCGCATCCCCTGTTACCGTATCTTCTTCTGCCTCAGGTGTCTGGTTTCGCATGATTGTCGGCCGTTCAAGATCTTTATAATCGACACTTATGCTTTCATTTTGAACCAATTTGATACTGGATGCATCATCTTTCATATTTCCGAGTCCAGTTGCAACAATTGTAACCCGAATATCACCAGACATTTCAGGGTCAATCACGGTTCCAACGACAACTGTCGCATTATCAGAGGCAAACTCTTTGATAGTGCTACCAACTTCATCAAACTCGCCTATAGACAGATCCATACCTGCAGTAATATTCACCAAAATTCCCCTGGCACCGGAAAGATTGACATCTTCCAGTAAAGGACTGGATATCGCAGCTTCAGCTGCTATTTTTGCACGCTCTTCACCTTGTGCTTTTCCTGAGCCCATCATTGCCATACCCATTTCAGACATTACTGTTCTGACATCAGCAAAATCCACATTTATCAAACCGGGACAAGTAATCAATTCAGCAATACCTTGAACTGCACCTAACAACACATCATTTGCTGCACTAAAAGCATTCAACAAGCTTACATCCCTACCTAGAACACTTAGCAATTTTTCATTAGGTATAGTAATTAAAGAATCAACAAACTGGCTTAGTTCAATAATTCCCTCTTCAGCAATCGCGCCACGTTTCTTGCCTTCAAAGGCAAAGGGGCGAGTCACAACTGCAACCGTTAAGATACCCATTTCTTTTGCGACCTGGGCAACAATAGGCGCGGCACCCGTACCTGTTCCCCCTCCCATACCTGCAGTAATAAAGATCATATCTGATCCATCAAGCACATCCATTAAACGATCGCGATCTTCCAGAGCAGCTTGACGCCCAACTTCCGGATCGGCACCTGCACCCAGACCCTTGGTCATATTACTTCCCAATTGTAAAACCGTTTTTGCTCCTGAATTTTTAAGTGCTTGTGAATCTGTATTTGCACATATAAATTCAACTCCTTCTATATTAGCGCCCAGCATATGCTGTACAGCATTGCCACCACCACCACCGACACCTATTACTTTAATAATAGCCGCCTGACTAGTTGCATCGACTAATTCAAACATGTTGTAACCTCCTAAAAATTGCCATTTATTATTTAAAAATTACCTTGAAACCAACTCTTCATTCTTTCAAAAATACCTTTCACACCATCATTAATATGAATCGGTGTCATACCTTCCTGACTCTGCCTTTTTCCAAAAATTAACAAACCAACCCCCGTTGCATAAATCGGGCTTTTAACAACATCTGATAGACCTGAAATATATTGCGGAATACCCAGACGAACTGGCATATGAAATATTTCTTCCGCCAATTCGATCGCGCCATCCATCTTTGAACTACCTCCAGTAAGCACAATCCCGGCAGCAATCAAACTTTCAAAACCACTTCTTCTTAATTCAGATTGCACCAGACTAAATAGCTCCTCATATCTTGGCTGTACAACTTCCGCCAAAGTTTGACGAGCGAGACGCCGCGAAGGGCGGTCACCGACGCCGGGTACTTCAATACTTTCATCATGATTTGCTAGCTGTGTCAGTGCACAAGCGTATTGAACCTTGATATCTTCAGCATGTTGCGTTGGCGTTCGTAGCGCCACAGCAATATCGTTAGTCACCTGATCTCCAGCAATTGGGATAACTGCAGTATGATGAATGGCACCATCGGTGAAGACAGCAATGTCTGTAGTGCCCCCACCAATATCAATCATGCAAACGCCAAGATCTTTTTCGTCTTCTGTTAAAACGGAATAACTCGATGCCAACTGTTCAAGAATAATATCGTCGACTTCCAAACCACAACGACGGACACACTTCACAATATTTTGCGCCGCACTGACAGCACCGGTCACAATATGTACTTTCGATTCAAGCCTAACCCCAGACATGCCAATAGGTTCTTTAACACCTTCCTGATTATCAATAACAAATTCTTGCGGCAATATATGTAAAATTTTCTGATCGGCGGGTATTGCCACAGCCTTGGCTGCATCGATAACCCGATCAACATCACTATATGAAACTTCACTATCTCGTATTGCGACAATGCCATGTGAATTCAAACTGCGTATATGACTGCCGGCAATGCCAGTATAAACAGAATGAATTTCGCAACCTGCCATTAGCTCAGCTTCTTCAATCGCTCTTTGAATTGAGTGAACTGTCGATTCAATATTGACAACCACACCTTTTTTAAGACCACGTGACTGGTTTGAGCCAATGCCAATTATTTCAATCTCATCATCTACTGAAATCTCGCCAACAATGGCAACTACTTTGGATGTACCAATATCCAAACCAACGATAAGATTTTTGTCTGTTTTCTTAACCATATTTTATCCGCCTGATATCATGATGCAGAATTGTTTTGTTATCTTTTCCATCGTATGGAAAAACCATTTGTATAACGCATATCTATTGATTCCGTCTGTTCAATTCGACCTGATATTGTCGTCGGTATTAATGTCAAAAATCGATTTAACCGTTCCTCAAAATCACGTCGCCCCAAAACAACATTGATGCCATTATTAAGTTGAAACGACCATGCTCGTCTTTCATTCAAGCTTATTGAAACAACCTTGAAACCAATCAACTGAATCCGTTCCTGCATCGCATTAAATTGATTTAGTAAATTTAACTCCGTACCCTCAGGACCTGACAATAACGGCAATCCCCCAGGTATAGTTGTGAGATCTGGCGCAAAATATTCTCCGGAAGAATTTAATAGGCCTGAATCTTTCCAACGAACAACAGGTATTTGTTCAATCACGATAACTCGTAAGGCATCTGGCCATATTCGTTTTACAGTAACTTCACTAACCCATGGCTCAGCCAGTAAGGCAAGCCGAACCGCATCTACATCAAGATTAAAAAAACCACCACGAACTTTATCTGTAACAAGTAACTGTAAATCAACCGGAGACAAACGAGTAAAATCACCTTCAATTCGAACTTGCTTTATTGGCAAGGTATCTGCATGTGATAAAAATATTCCACCCCATACCAACAAAGAGATAAAACCTAAAACAAATACAATCCCAAATAGCCTTGAACCACGAACGTGACTTCTATCTACAACGTCAAACTGTAGTTTGTTTGGATCAATGACCATGTCGATACTCATCAGTACTGAGATTCCTTCGCCATAGGCGCTTCCATACTTGTCGCCAATATTTGAACGGCTAACTGTTGAAAAGAAATTCCTGACTGTTTAGCCGCCATCGGAACCAGACTATGACTGGTCATGCCCGGAACTGTATTGACTTCAATTAACCACGCCTGACTTGCATCATCTATCATAAAGTCAACTCGACTCCAGCCACTGACGCCTAATAATTCACATGCTTGCAACGATAATTCGCCTAAACTTTGTTCTACACCTTCAGCCAGACCACAAGGACAAATATATTTTGTATCATCATCCTCATATTTCGCCTGGTAATCATAGAACTCACGTTTTGTTTCAAGCTTAATTATGGGCAACGTAATGTCACCTAAAATAGAAAGGGTATATTCATCTCCCTCGACCCAGCTTTCTGCCATAACTCGATCATCAAATTGATTTGCCTGTTTCCAGGCAGAAGATAAATCCGCTGCCTGGGTCACTTTACTTGCACCAACACTTGAACCTTCTCTGACAGGCTTAACCATAATCGGCAACTTCAATTCTTCTGCTATTTGCTGCCAGTTACTTGCCTGATTTAATTCAACAGTTTCAGGTGTTAATAATCCGGCGTCGCGCCATAGTGCTTTACTACGAATCTTGTCCATTGCCAGTGCAGAACTCATTACATCGCTACCTGTATATGGCAATCCAATTGTTTCCAGCGCACCTTGTATTGTTCCATCTTCACCACCGCGACCATGCAATGCGATAAAAACACGATCAAAATCATTATTTAATAATTGATGAAATTTATTTTTATCAAAGTCAACGGCATGAGCATCAATGCCTGCATTACAAAGCGCTGCATACACCGCCTGTCCGCTTTCCAGTGAAATTGATCGCTCAGCTGATTGGCCACCCATTAACACTGCGACCTTGCCAAATTCAGATGCTTGATATTCCGGCAGGAGCATTATTGATCTCTCCTTTTTTCGCCAATAATTCTGACTTCCGGAATTAGTTTGATCGCATACTTTTCATATACTGTTGCCTGAATCAGTTCGATCAATTTTTCTATATCTAATGACGTTGCATTACCTGTATTAATAATAAAATTTGCATGCTTTTCCGAAACAGTCGCACCACCACATTGTTTTCCTTTCAGCCCACATGAATCAATTAACCTGGCCGCATGATCACTTTCAGGATTTCTAAACACCGAACCACAACTGTGTTGTCCTAAAGGTTGTGCCTGTGCACGTTCACTTAATATGTTTTTTATACTTTTTTCGATTTGCTCTCTGTCTGAAATATCCAATTCCAGAGCACAGGCAATAAACCATTCATCATCGGCAAGCGAAACACTACGGTAACCAATTTCAAACTGGTCGCTGGAATAGGTCTGGCGTTCTCCTTTTCTATTTATTGTTTCTACTTGTTTTACATAGCGCCAAATTTCACCACCATAAGCACCGGCATTCATAGCCAAAGCCCCGCCAATAGAACCGGGTATAGAGGCTAAGAACTCAATGCCTGATAAACCTTGTGTTGCAGCAAAACGTGCTGCTTTTGCACAGGTAACACCAGCACCTAAAGTCATGCCATTTTCACCAGTGCATTCAAGTTCACTAAGTACGCCAACAACAGAGATTACGGCGCCTGGTAGTCCACCATCACGCACTAATAAATTACTACCCAAACCTACCCAGGTAACTGGCATGTCACTTGGCAAGTTGGACATAAATACAGATAAATCATCACTATCAGCGGCGACGTAAAAATATTGTGCATTACCGCCAGTTTTCCATGACGTATGGCGTGACATTGGTTCTTGCTTTTGCAATTCACCACGTAACATTGATGTATCAATTTCAGTATTCATACTGTTATTAAAAATCACCTGCATCTGTTGCATTTCATTTTCTATACTCAACAAAGTTAATGCACCGCAGTTGAGTAAAGCTGTTTCGATAAAGAACCAATATCACCGGCACCCAAGGTTAGTAACAAATCTTCTTCTTCAACTAGATTAGAAAGCACGTCCTGAACCGTTTCTTTATCTTCGATAAAGATGGGGTCAACCTGTCCCCGTGACCGAATCGCACGGCATAAGGAACGACTATCTGCACCAGTAATCATTTCTTCACCCGCTGCATAAACATCCAGGATTAATAAGCAATCTGCTTGTGACAAAACCTGACTAAAGTCTTCAAATAGATCACGCATGCGGGAAAAGCGATGTGGTTGATATACCACCACCAGTCGTCGGTTCGGCCAACCCGCTTTAACAGCATCAAAAATGGCTTCTATCTCTGTTGGGTGATGAGCGTAGTCATCAATCAATGTGACGTTAATGTTATTAAACTTGATATCACCACGAACGTGGCAACGACGTGATATACCCTGAAAATTAGATAAGGCATTAATAATGTCGTCATCACTAACACCGAGTTCATGCGCTATAGCGATAGATGCCAAGGCATTTAATAAATTGTGTTTCCCAGGTAGATTTAGTTCAACTTCCAACCAGTCTTTTTTATCTTTACGAGAAACTTTAAACCAGGTTTTTGACTTCTCCTGCTTTATTAATTCCGCATTATAATCTGCCTCAAAATCCAGCCCATAAGTGACAACTGGTTTAGTTACTTCGGGTAGAATCTTACGTACGCCTTCATCGTCAATACATAACACGGCTAAACCATAAAAAGGTAATTGATATAAGAACTCAACAAAATTATGTCGTAAATTCGCAAAGTCGCCCGCATAAGCTTCAAGATGATCGGCGTCAATATTTGTTATTACAGCGATAACTGGATAAAGATGTAAGAAGGAGGCATCACTTTCATCGGCTTCAGCAACAATATAATTTCCACTGCCAAGGCGTGCATGTACCCCCGAGCTATTTAACAAGCCACCTATAACATAAGTTGGATCGAGCCCGCCTTCAGCTAGGACACTTGCTACTAAACTTGTTGTTGTTGTTTTTCCATGCGTACCCGCTATAGCAATTCCCTGACTAAAACGCATGAGTTCTGCCAACATTTCTGCCCGGCGTACAATAGGTATTCTGTTATTACGTGCAGCCACTAATTCTTCATTAGCTTCATCAATTGCACTTGTAATAACAACAACATCCGTTTCGCCTATGTTTTCAGCAGCATGTCCGATGGTTACATTTACACCGAATGACTCCAGTCTTTGTGTGATTGCATTTTCTTTAATATCAGAACCCGTTACTTCATAACCAATGTTCTTCAATACTTCAGCGATGCCACCCATGCCGGCACCACCTATACCAACAAAGTGGATATGCTTCACCCGACCCATTTCATGTGTTAGCAAATCAGGCATGAATTGCCTCCAGACATATTTTCGCAACATCATTGGTCGCTTGTGGCTTAGACAGTGATCGTGCCTTAACTGCCATTTGCATTAGCTGTTCAGGCGCATGACATAGTTTCAATAAAAGATCTTTTAATTTCCCAATATTTAATTGTGCTTCCTGAATCAGAATTGCCGCACTTTCAACTGATAAATATTTTGCATTTTCCGTCTGGTGATCATCGACAGCATAAGGAAATGGAATAAGTATCGAAGCACTACCCGATGCTGCTAACTCAGCAACCGTTAAAGCTCCCGCACGACAAACAACGATATCAGCCCAGGCATAAACCTCTGCCATATTATTAATGAACGGCATTACCTCTACATTTATACTGTATTCTTTATAAGCTTTTTCTGTGTCTGACAGATGTCGTTCGCCACATTGATGTTTAACTTCAAATTGATAATCACTACCCAGGGCAAACAATGTTTCAGGTATTATTTCATTTAATCTTTTCGCACCAAGACTGCCGCCAAGCACAAGTATTCTTAATAAATTTGAATCTCGATTCGCATATCGCTGCTCGGGCTCGGGTAGATTCACAATATCATTTCGTACAGGGTTCCCCGTTATAGTTAATTTTGCAGATTCCTTAAATGCCCCGGGAAATGCTGCCATAACAGAGACGGCAAATGGCGCTAATAACCGATTAGTTAAACCTGCTATTGCATTTTGTTCATGTATAAGAAGCGGTATGCGCATCATCCATGCAGCAATACCACCTGGCCCGCTTGCAAATCCACCCATGCCTAAAACAACAACAGGACGAATTTTTATCATAATCATTAATGCCTGAAATAATGCAATCATTAACATGAAGGGCGTTAACAACAAACGTATAAAACCATTACCTCTTACTCCAGCCACATTAATTTTCAATAAAGGGTAGCCATGATTTGGAACAACTCTGGCTTCCATACCTTTACTGGTTCCCAACCAGAACAATTGGAAACCTTTTTCTTTCAGATTATCTGCAACAGCCAATGCCGGATAAACATGTCCGCCTGTGCCACCTGCCATAATAAGAATATTTTTATCACGCATAGGCGGGCACCACTTTTGGAATAGTATTGCGAGCATCTTGTCTATTCTCATATTCAATGCGTAGCAAAATTCCCAGCAACATACAGTAGACAATTAAACTATTACCACCATAACTCATTAATGGTAGCGTCAATCCTTTAGTAGGAAGAACGCCCATATTCACACCAATGTTGATATAAGCCTGAATACCAATAATCAAACCAATACCATAGGCAAAATAGGCAGCAAAGAATTTTTCAACTCGTTCAGCAATATGTCCAATAACAAAAGCACGCCAAACAATAAATGAATATAGAAATATCATGATAATGCTTCCAAAAAGCCCAAGCTCTTCAGCAAGTACAGAAAATACAAAATCAGTATGCGCTTCAGGCAAGTAAAAAAGTTTTTGTACGCTACTACCAAGACCAACACCAAACCAATCACCACGACCGAAAGCAATTAAGGCTTGTGTTAACTGAAATCCGCTGTCGTAAGGATCCTTCCAAGGGTCGACAAAACTCATCAGACGTTGCATACGATAGGGAGACAAAATAGCAAGTGTAATTAATGTACTGATCGCAACAGAACCCCATGCACAAAAGCGACTTAAAGGAACGCCTGCCATGAATAACATGCCTAAGGCGGTAACAAATAAGACAACACTGGCACCAAAGTCAGGTTCGAGTAATAACAAACCAGAGATTAGTGTCATTACACCGATTGGTCTAATAAAGCCTTTAAAATCTGTTTGCACTGTTTCACCATGGCGAACCAGATAACTGGCAAGATAAGCAATGATGCATAACTTAACTGGTTCTGATGCCTGCAATGAAAAAGGGCCTAATTGTATCCAGCGCATACTGCCATTAACTTCCTTGCCAACACCTGGGATAAGAATTAATACCAGCATAAAAATTGCTGTCATTAATAAGGTCATACTTCCCATTTCCCATAAACGCATGGGAATTTTCAAAATAATCAGCGCTAGAGACAAGCCAATAGTTGCTGCAAGACCCTGGCGCCAAAAGTAATGTAATGGATCATCAAACTCTCTGGCAGAAATTGAAATAGAGGCTGATGTCACCATAATCAGACCCATAAAAATAATTAGCAATGAAATGCCCATTAACCAAAGATCATAACCCGCGATTAATTTATTCTTAATGTGATAATGCGAAGCTAAAGTTGCTTGTTGTTTATATCGTGCAGACATCAACAAACCTCCAGTGCATTCACTGCGGAAACAAATGCATCACCGCGTTGTTGATAATTTGTATACATATCCAGACTAGCGCAAGCCGGCGCAAGTAATACTAAATCACCCGATTCGGCTAGTTGTTTAGCGAACTTGACTGCTTCATCCATATCAGCAACAAATTCATATATGACTTTCGAATCTATAACATCTGCTAATTTATTTGCATCAACACCCATCAATAACACTTTTTTCACATGTTGTTTAATAACAGAATTTAGACTGGACAAATCAGCTCCTTTACTATCGCCACCCGCAATAAGAATAATATTACCCAGATCACACAGACCTTCTATTGAGGCAATACAGGCGCCCACATTCGTCGCTTTGGAATCGTTATACCAACTAACATTATTTACTGTTTTAACCAGCTGACATCGATGTTCCAGGCCATTAAAGTTTTTCAATGTTTCAACCATCGCATCAATGGGAACTTTAACTGAACTTGCCAAGGCCATTGCAGCCAGAGCATTAGCTACATTATGTTCACCCGTAATACCAAGTTCTTTCTGTTTAATAATTTTCTTATCACCCTGACATAAGAAAATTTCACCTTTGTCTTCAGTAACTCCAAAATTATTTCCATCTGCTTTGGATACAGAGAAAGTAATGATTTGTCTTGAGTCATCAGTCATCGCATTAACGACGTCATCATCTTGATTAATGACCATTAAACCCTGTCCTGAATAAATCTTGTTCTTTGCACCAATATATTCTTCAAGGCTTGCATAGCGATCCATATGATCAGGCGATACATTTAGTACCACGCTTGCATGCGCATTCAGAGAAAAAGTTGTTTCTAATTGAAAGCTGGACAACTCAAGCACATATAGATCTGGAATAGATTCATTCAATAACTCAAGTGCCGGCGTACCCAGATTGCCGCCAACACACGTTTTTAAACCTGCGTTACGAGTCATCTCCGCTACCAATGTCGTCACCGTACTCTTTCCGTTAGAACCTGATATTGCAATTATTGGCGCCTTAGCTTGTCGACAAAATAATTCAATATCTCCAAAGACTGGAATGCCGTTCTCAATAGCCTGCTTAACACTATTGTTTTCCAGCGAAATTCCCGGACTCAAAATTACCTGGTCTGACGCCAATAATACGTCAGAGTTAATTTCACCAAGATACGCAGGGATAGCTTCAAACTCATTTTTTAAGACCGACAATTCTGGTGGCTCACTGCGGCTATCTGTAATTGCAATATTCAAACCTTGCATACTTAAATAACGAACACACGAAAGCCCGGTCTTGCCAAGACCAACAATAACCGCATCGTAATGAAGATTAACTTCATCCATCGTTATCTTTTTTTCCATAACACAAAGCAAGTGACATTCCTCAACGTATCTTCAGGCTTGCAAGGCCAATCAAAACCAGAATAACGGTAATAATCCAGAAGCGAACGATAACCCGGGGTTCTGGCCAACCTTTAAGTTCATAATGATGATGTAACGGCGCCATTTTAAAAATTCTTTTTCCGGTCAACTTATATGAAACAACTTGTAATATGACCGAAATAGTTTCCACCACAAAAACTCCGCCCATAATAAAAAGAGCTAATTCTTGTCTAACAACTACGGCAACTACGCCTAATGCGGCACCTAGTGATAATGCGCCAATATCACCCATAAAAACCTGTGCCGGGTACGTGTTAAACCAGAGAAACCCCAGACCTGCTCCAGCAATTGCGCCACAAAAAATAGCCACTTCACCAACACCGGGAACGTATGGAATGGACAGATATTCTGCAAAACGAATATGGCCTGTTGCGTAAGCAAAAATAGCAAGCGCACCAGCAACTAAAACCGTGGGTAAAATAGCCAGCCCATCGAGACCATCTGTTAAATTAACTGCATTGCTTGAACCAACGATGACAAAGTAAGTAAGCACGACATACAACCAGCCCATATCGAACACAAATGATTTCACAAAAGGAACAATTAACTGTGTTTCAACAGCAAGCGTTGCGGATTGATAGAGATAAACTCCTGCACCCAAACCAACAATTGATTGAGCCAGGTATTTATACTTTGCACTTAAACCTTTCGGATCGTTGTTAATTACTTTTTTATAATCATCAATTAAACCTATAACACCAAACAACAAAGTAACTATCAAGACAACCAATACATAACGGTTATTAATATCGGCCCAACATAAGGTACTAAATGTAATGGATATTAAAATCAATAAACCACCCATAGTAGGCGTACCCGCTTTCTCAAAATGAGTTTCCGGACCATCATCTCTTACGCTTTGACCGATTTGTTTATTTGTTAAATGCTGTATCAAATAAGGACCGAAAATAAATGAAACAAATAACGATGTCAGCACACCCAATATTATTCTTAATGTTAAATATCCGAATACATTGAAGCCGCTATCAAACTGGGTAAGATATTCTGTTAGCCAGAGCAACATTTATTTCCGCTCCTCTGTTAATGCATTAACTATGCGTTCCATCTGCATAGCACGCGAACCTTTGACCAGAATAGTTGTATCTTTATCAAGATAATTCATCAAAGCCTCATTTAATTCATCATGAGATTCAAAATAATAGGAATCAGAACCAAAGCCTTGTAAAGCACTAATGCTTAATTCGCCTAGAGCAAATAATTTGTCTATACCTAACTGCTTGGCTAATACACCCGCATTTTTATGAAGTTCTATCTCTGTACTACCTAACTCACCCATATCTGCAAGAACAAGATATTTAGAACCCTTGTAATGGCTTAGCACTTTTAACGCAGCCTCAAGTGATGTTGGGTTGGCGTTATAAGTATCATCAATAATCCGGGCGCCTTGTTTGCCTGCTTTTATTTGCAAACGTCCTTTAACTGGCAACATATTTTCAAGGCCGTTTTTGATTGTTGTTAAAGAAATATCCAGACTCAAACAACAAGCAGTAGCTGCAAGTGCATTCATAACATTATGCTCACCACAAAGAGGCAACATAATTTCAATAGATGCTTGCGCGCAGATTAATTCAAATTGAACCGATGAACTTTCTGCTGAGACCTTAATATTTTTTGCACGAACATCAGCATGTTCAGATTCAATTCCAAATCCAAGTTGATTTAAATGTTCACACGACTCTTTCCAATAAGTTGCATACTCATCATCAACATTTATTATTGCCGTACCTGAAGATTGCAAACCTGAATATATTTCTGCTTTTGCTTTAGCGACACCATCGATACTGCCAAAACCTTCAAGATGTGCAGGCGCGCATTGTGTAATCACCGCAACATTTGGACGGGCTATTGCACTTAACCATTCAATTTCACCTGGATGGTTGGCACCCATTTCAACTACTGCATACTGATGCTTTTTATCGAGACCAAATAAAGTTAATGGAACACCAATGTCGTTGTTAAGATTTTCCGACGTTGCATGCACTTCAGAAATTTTAGATAAAATACCACTGACCATCTCTTTGACTGTGGTCTTGCCATTACTACCGGTTATGGCAATCAACGGAATGCTTATTTCTTCACGCCAGGATTTTGCTAACAGACCCATTGCCTTGCGTGCTTCTTTTACTTGTAATACAGGTTTTGTGTTTCTTGCTTCTCGCTCAAGCATTAAAGAAGATGCACCGTTTTCTTCAGCTACAGACACATAATCATGGCCATCAAAATGTTCGCCTGTTAATGCAATAAATAAATTTCCATCTTTAATCGTGCGACTATCAGTACTACAGCCGGAAAAGATAATATCTTCACCAATAAAATTTGAATTGGTGGCGGCAGCTGCTTTTGAAAGTGACATACTAATCATGAATCACCTCCCATTAAGCGCCTGGCTAATTCCCGATCACTAAATGGAGACAGTGTTGAACCAATCTGTTGCGTTGTTTCGTGGCCTTTACCAGCAATTAAAACCACATCATCTTTACCGGCACATAGAAAGGTATTTATGATTGCATCAGAGCGATCATATTTAATCACTACCTGAGATTTTTCTTTAATCCCTTCAAGAATATTTTCAACAATTTTTTCTTCTGATTCTGTACGCGGATTATCATTCGTTAAAATAATCTGGTCAGATAAGGATTCTGCAATTGCTCCCATTTGCGATCGTTTGCCTACATCACGATCACCACCACAACCAAAGACACAATACAATTTCCCGGCGCAATAAGAACGCAATGTAGTTAATACTTTTTCAAGTGCGTCAGGAGTATGTGCGTAGTCAACTACCAGCAATGGTTTTGACTCAGAAGAAAAATATTCCATCCGCCCAGGTATGCCAGTAAATTGAGATAGTGCCGCAGCTACTTTTTCAGGCTGAAAACCTGACACACATAATGTTGAAAATGCGGCGAGGATATTCTCTACATTAAACTTCCCCAGCAGGCCTGTTTGTGTAGTGACTTGTCCCCACGGACTTTGTATTGTCAGATTTGTTTTAAAATGATCCGTTTCAATTTTTTCACAAGAAATAAACGAAACATCTTTTCTATTTGATTCAAGTTGATTTATTTTTGTAGAGTACGAAAAAATATTTAACTCTGTCGGCAATATATCTATCAGTTGAATACCATAAGCATCATCAACATTAACAATGGCGTGTTTAAGACCCGATGTTTGAAACAGTTGAAATTTCGCATCAGCATAATCTTCATACGTACTATGATAATCAAGGTGGTCGCGACTCAAATTGGTAAACACGCCGATATTAAATTCGGTTCCACCTACTCTGCCCTGATCGAGTGCATGAGAAGATACTTCCATCACGACAGAATCAACTTCATCTCTCCAGTTAGAAAACAGAGAATGTAACTTAACTGGATCGGGCGTCGTTATATTGGCTGATTCAATTTTTCCAAATCGACCATTACCTATTGTTCCAATAACAGCGGACTGCTTTCCAAGCATAAATAAAACTTCGGCGATCATGTACGAGACTGTTGTCTTGCCATTAGTTCCCGTAACGCCAATAACCTGCATTTCTTTTGATGGTTCATCATAAAATCGACTTATTATGATGCCGGTCTGCTTACGTAAATTAGATACTTTAACTACTGTTACTGCTTGTGATTGCAGATTAACTTCTTCATCTTCGTCAATTGCAATTGCAACAGCACCTGCACGAATTGCATCATCTATATAATCAATGCCATTAACTTGTGTTCCACGGTATGCCATAAATAGATCGCCTGATTCAACTTCTCTACTATCGATAGCAACACCTGTAATATCAATTGAAACATTAACTTCAGCCAGGCCACTTAATAGTTCAGCTAGTGATTTAGAATAATTCAATTTCTCAATCGTCATCATCCTGTAAACCTCAGTTGACCGGCAAAATTGCCTAATTGGCTATCACCTAAATTAATATAACGTTCTATTTTGAAATACATATTCGTGTTCTTGTGCCGGTCAACTGAGGTTTCCAGGATCATATTATTCAAACCCTTGTAACCGATCAGGTTGGTGGCTATTCGCCATAATTGGGCTGGTAATTGCGGGTAGATCATCAGGCGGGATGTTCAAAATTCTAAACGCACCTTCCATCACTCTGGAAAAAACTGGCGCTGCAACAACACCGCCATAATGACTATCTCCTCTAGGTTCATCAATGAGTATCACCATTGCAAACCGAGGTTCACTTGCAGGAGCAATACCTGCAAATAAGGACAGGTAACGATCATCGGAGTAACCACCATGTACAGATTTATGCACCGTGCCTGTTTTACCTATAACACGATAACCCCTTATTGCAGCACGTTTACCCGTACCCTTTGCAGACACCACCGTTTCCAACATCTTTCTCACTTGTCTTGCAATATTTTCAGGTAATACGCGTTTACCTGAAACAGAGTCGCTAACCTTGAGAAATGAAATTGGTAACATCACTCCACCCGTTGCTAAAACGGAATACGCTTGTGCAAGTTGTAGAGGTGTTACAGATAAGCCATAACCAAATGACATGGTTGCCATTTCAAAATCTGACCAGGTATTATATGGGCTTAATATTCCTGAAGACTCACCGGGAAAAGCACTACCCGTTGGCTGGCCAAAACCAAAACGCGATAATACATCCCAATATTTTTCCGGTTCCAGTGATAGTGCAATCTTGCTGGCACCAACATTACTTGATTTGGTAATAACAGTTGAAACATCGATACTTCCGTAGTTATGTATATCCCGGATGGTATGCTCACCAACCTTAAAATAGCCCGGCGATGTATTTATTGCCGTATGTGGATTATAAATTCCAGATTCCAGTCCCGCCGAGATAGTAAAGGGCTTCATTGTTGAACCGGGCTCAAACACATCGGTGACTGCACGATTACGATAAAAATGACTTTTTAAAGTTTTACGATTATTCGGGTTATAAGATGGTTGTCCAACCATCGCCATTACTTCACCTGTTCTAACATCTAACATCACCAATGAACCACCCTTTGCCCGATGATATTTAACAGCAGCAGCCAATTCTCGGTAAGCCAAATACTGAACACGCCGATCTATACTCAGCGTCAATTTTTTCCCTGGTTCAGAAGATTCGATGCTTTCAATGTTTTCAACGACTCGATTTAAACGATCTTTCAAAACTCGTTTTTTTCCTGTTTTGCCACTCAGCCATTGGTCATAGGCCAATTCCATACCTTCCTGACCTTGATCATCAATATTGGTAAAACCAATAATGTGAGAAGTCACTTCAGCAGCCGGGTAATAACGCTTGTATTCGCGTTGCGTTGATACCCCTCTTATACCTAATTTTTGTATTTCCTTAACCAGGCCTGGATTCGCATGACGTTTTAAATAAACAAACTCACGACTAATTCGATCACGCAAAATTTCGTGAAGGTCTGCTACTGTCATTCCCATGACCTTTGCCAAGTCAGGAAAACGTTCAACATCTTCAAATACTTTTCGTGGCGTCACCCATATCGAATCTACCGGTGTACTCATGGCTAATGGTTCATCATTTCGATCAACAATCACACCGCGATGTGAAGGAATATCAACCACACGAATTGATCTTGCATCGCCATGCTCTTTAAGGAATTCATTATTTAAAAGCTGCAGATAAACGGCTCGTGATGAGAGCACCGCCATGCCACACAGAAATAACCCTAACACCAGCCAACGGCGTAATGGATATTGTGCTTGTATAGCTCGTAATTTCATTTAGCTAATAGCACCACCGAGCTTCGTTCTGGCATCTTCATATCCAGCTTGGTTCTGGCAAAGGATTCAATTCTGTCATTAATTGCCCAGGTGCTTTGTTCAAGTTGCAAACGCCCCCACTCTTCGTTCAATTCATCACCGGTTCGTTCCAATGCTTGTAACTCAACAAACAAACGGCGCGTTTCATGCCGGGCAATAACAACTTGTAACGCCGATAAAAATATAACGATGTAGAGCCCGTAATTTAGTAATACTTTCATATCAACAACGCTCCGCCACACGTAATACAGCACTACGTGCTCGAGGATTTTCATTCACTTCCTTTTCAGTTGCCCGAATCTTCTTGCCTATCCTCTTTATTTTCACATTACTGTCATCCGGCATGATCGGTAATTCCGGCGGATATTCTGTCGGTGTAGATTCATCACGCATAAAACGTTTAACGATTCTATCTTCCAGTGAATGAAAACTGATCGCGGCAAGACGACCTGCTGGACATAAAGCATCGACAGCCTGCGGTAGTACTTCTTTAATTTCATCAAGTTCACGATTAATAAAAATACGTAAGGCTTGAAATGTTTTTGTCGCCGGATGAATATCCTTTCCCTTATGTCGACTTTTCTTCGATGGAACAGCTTGACGAACAAGTTCTGCAAGTTGCGTTGTCGTTTCTATTGGAGTTTCAACACGGGCGTTAACAATATTTTTAGCAATCCGCCTGGAAGCACGTTCTTCACCATATTCATAAATGACATTGGCAATATCAGTCTCTTCCGCTTTGTTTAACCACTCGGCAACGCTTTGTCCCTCTTCAGGATTCATACGCATATCAAGTGCTGCATCAAAACGAAAACTAAAACCACGTTCGGCATCATCAAGTTGTGGCGAAGACACACCAAAATCAAACAAGACACCGGCACATTGTGCTTGTAAGCCATGTTGTTCAACATGTTGCGTCAACATCGTGAATGAACCTTTGATAATTTCGAAACGATTGTCTTGAACAAGGTCTGTACTGGCTGATTTAATCGCATCGGGATCTTTATCAAAAGAGAGTAGTCTGCCTTCTGGGCCAAGTCGTTTAAGAATTTCACGACTATGTCCGCCTCGACCAAACGTTGCATCAATGTAATACCCATCTGCACGTAGTTTGAGTGCCTCAATAACCTCGTCCAATAAGACTGGTTTATGCTCATAGCTCAATGTGTTGAATCACCTAACGTCGTCAAACGTTACAGTGACAGCGACTGTAATGATTCTGGTGTGGGAACCGAATCATCACCGACTGTCTCCAGCCATTCATCACGTTGAGCCTCCCAAGCCTTCTCATTCCAGATTTCGAATTTATTACCCTGCCCGAGGATGACAGCCTTTTTAGTGAGGTCAGAATAAGAACGCAATTCCTTGGGGATAAGGATGCGTCCCTGGCTATCAAGCTGACAATCCGTAGCATAACCACGCATCATCTGCTTAGTTCGTCGGCTTTGTTTATCGAAATCAGAAAGAGAGGCTAACTTATCTTCAATCACATCCCATTCCGGCAGGGGATACAGCCAGAGAGAGCGATCTAGCGGGTTCAGAGTAATAACAAGACTGTTTTCGGCTTGCACGGAAATAAGCTCACGATAGCGAGATGGAACCGCTAAACGCCCCTTATTATCTATACTTATTTTATTAAAGCCTCGAAACACAATGTTATCCCCGTTCTGTTGGTAAAATCCACTTTTACCCACAATTTCCCACTTCGTGAACTATAGGGATTTCAAGGCTTTACTGTCAAGGTTTCTTTGTGTTTTTTTTCATGAAATATGTCTTGTGTAACAATAACTTAGCTAACAAAAGTTGATTTTAACTGTCATAAACAAATTAATTGATTCAATAAGACTATTTAATTCATTATCTTCGAATATTTACCTAATAGATTACTTTAAGTTGTGATATTTTAATTGTGAAAACTGTTATTTTTCTAAATTTATTAATGATTTACTCAATTTTCTTCAAAATTTGCTCCCATCTCATGTGCAAGCTGAAAATAACGCTGACTAAGCGCCATATTTATCTCAACACCATCCATGCCATTTTGGTACAAAATACCCAAATTATGTGCCGCAACCGCGTCTCCCATATCCACTGCCTTTTCTAATAACTCTAGTGCTTTTACTGCATCAACCTCAACACCTGCACCTCTTTGATAAGCAACACCTAACATCCCAATTGCCCCGGCAATGCCTTCATCAGCAAGCGGTTTCAATAGAAGTAAGGCCTTACCATACTCACCATCAGAAAAAGCCTGACTAACAATTTCAATTGCGTCTTGTACGTCTTTAATTTCGTCCATCAGTCACTAATCACGTACTTTAATGTTTCGACAACTTGCTCTGGTGTTTGCGCCCAGGCCATAGCAGCAGCATCCACTTCTTTCAAGGGATGGATAATAGATTCGTCATGCAAAGTGATATACGGTTTACCCAAAGCAGCACAGCAACCCGCATCAAACGCCGCGTTCCATTGTTTATATTTGTCACCAAATCGAACAATCGCGATATCACATTTTTCGATTAAATTTTTAGTACGAATACTATTCACTTTGGATGATTTATGATCACGCCAAAAATTATTCTCATCTTTACCCAGGTGATCGCCAGCGGCATCACTTGCATCATGATCAGTCACTGCCGAAGTATAGGTAATCGGCAAACCGAGTTTATCGGTGCCTTGTTTAATTTGCTCGCGCCAATCCGTGTGGATCTCACCGGATAAGTAAACCGTCCAACTCATGCTGTGCCCTCTTTAAGAATAATTTCTTGGATTAGAATAAATGTTTAATTTTTAAAACGATACAACAATATAGCAAGCATCATAATTGTTCATTCTTTAAACATCTTTTTGCCATTATGTTTCGAAAATAGTAAATAAAAAAAGAGTCGGCCGATAAGCCGGGTTCTGTCGTGGACAATCATTCATCTGGGATGCACATCACTATGCACCTCAAGCGACCTACCCGGAAACAGTGCGGGCCGCACCATCGTTTCCCTATTTGGTCTTGCTCCAGGTGGGGTTTACCCTGCCACTGTTATTGCTAACAGAGCGGTGCGCTCTTACCGCACCATTTCACCCTTACCTGCCGAAACAGGCGGTATATTTTCTGTGGCACTTTCCATCGGCTCACGCCGCCCAGATGTTATCTGGCACCTCGCCCTATGGAGCCCGGACTTTCCTCTATTGAAATACATCAACAGCGATTGCCTGGCCAACTCTGGTTGCTAGTTTATGGTGAGAAGAATTTGTTGCAAGGAAAAACAAAGCTTAATAAAAAAATAAAATAATCGAGTACAAATTAATGAGTTATGACGCGCTCCATTTTCTGATACAGCAGCTTATTTTTGTTCTCTAAATGCCAAAGATTCAGATTGGTCTGCATGCTTAACCAAAATCGCGGAGTACTGCCCAATACACGACTTAAGCGAATAGCAATATCTTCGGTCACGTCACCGCGCTCATTAACCACTTTCGACACCGTATTTCTGGCAATACCACACCGTCGAGCTAATTCACTCACAGTAAGACCTGTCTCTGGCAAAATGACGTTGCGAATTAACGCACCAGGATGAGAAGGTTTACGAGCCATTAGTGATAATCCTCTAAATTAATATCGACAACGTCGTTGCCATCCATGCACCATGTAATTCGCCAGTTTCCAGTCACGCGAACACTGTACTCACCTTTACGCTGACCTTTTAATCCATGAAAATAAAGACCTGAAATATCCATTTCTTCAGCAAATTCAATCGTATCTAATGCATCCAAAATCACAATTAATCGCCCAGCAATTTCTGCACGAATACCGCGTTTATCTGTATAACGCGGATCTTCGAAGAAACGCTTCAATCCCTTGTGGCGAAACTTTTTGATCATATGTTTTAAGTGTAATCATTATGATTACATAATGCAACTTGAATAGTTACAGGTTTAAAATATTAGAGAGTGCTAATTTATAATTTACGTGATCGACCTTTTTCGTATTGTGGTGTATTACGTTCCTTTTGCTCATTTTGTAACTTTAAATAGTTTTCCCAACGGCGTTGCTCAAGCTCACCGGACTCTAAAGCATTTTTAACCCCGCATTTTATTTCAGTGTCATGTTGGCAGTTATTAAATTTACATTGAGAGATGAATTGCATGATGTCATCAAAGGTATCTTCAAGCCCGCTTTCACAATCACTTAGCTGTAATTCTCTAATTCCTGGGGTATCAATTAATACGCCACCATCATTAAGCAAATGTAATGATCGTGATGTTGTTGTATGTTGGCCTTTACCATCTTCTGCGCTGACTTCTGCGGTCAGTTGTTCTGCGTCCGTTAAACTATTGATCAATGTTGATTTACCAACACCAGAAGAACCAACAAGTGCAATAGTATGACCCTCTGTACATAAAGATCGTAACGACTCTAAACTTGCTTTATCTTTCGCATTAACACATTCAACACTAAGATCTTTTTGCAAACTCTGTACTTCTTCTTTATATGACTCACTATCATCTATTAGATCAATCCTGGTTAAAACAACGACGGGGTTAATTCCAGCTTCATTGGCTAAGGTTAAATAGCGTTCTATGCGTGAAACATTAAAATCCTGATCACACGACATGACGATAAATAAGGTATCAACATTAGCAGCAATCGTTTGATCATTAGTCCGTTTACCCGCAGCCTTACGTATCAACACTGTTACCCGATCAAGTATTCGAAGTGGTCGTTCGCCTCCATTCGGAATTAATATCCAATCTCCCACTGCAAACACTTTTGGATCACTAAAGACACCCACTTCGAAATCTTTTACTTCTTGACTACTCCAAACAATGCAATGACTACGATGAATTTTTGAAATACGAGCGGGATAGGATTGAGCCTCCTCTTCTGAAGTTAACTGATCAGAGAAGAATGACTTCCAACCTAATTGAGATAATCTAAAAATAATAATTTCCTAAAGTCATTACGCTATGTGTTGTTAACTCTATATGTCTGCTTTCGGCTGCGTCGATAAGTTGAAGTCGCTAGCTTTATTATTGCAATCCTTAAATCGGTCAGAAGTGGATATTAAGCAATAAATTATTCTCTATTCAAACTATATTATTTAATCCGTTTACAAATTATTAAATGTTGTTGGATCTAGGACCGCGAACATTCCACCAAAAAACATAGTAAACATGAATGCAAGTATGGTTAAAATTATCATCGCTGGAATAGATGCAATCGTTGCCTTAACCATAAATATAACCATTGACCAAAACGGCATTTTAATATCGACAATATTTACTTCATTTACTCTATATTCTTCCATATTGATTCTCCTCTACATTTACTTTTTTATAAAGTTCGCTTTGGGTTGTGATTTCAACCAATTCTTAAAAGCAAACATTATTCTTTTTGTCCTGGATCTAATGCTAATTGATACACTTCGTTCTTCTTTTTTCCTGTAATATTTGCAGTTAAACCTGCGGCATCTTTCGGCGGTAACTTTTCCGAAAGAATTTGATTGATTCGTAAGACTTCTTGATCATTTACCGATGTTTCTTGTGCGCCTTCGATGATCACAACAAACTCGCCTTTTATTTTTATCTCGCCGCTTTCGAGCTTTTCATTAATCACTGCTAAATTATCGCAGACGATTTGTTCGAATTGTTTAGTGAGTTCTCTGGCGATAGTAACGCGTCTTTCTGTGCTAAATATTTCCTGCATGATTTTTACTGATTCAACGATACGATGTGGTGCTTCGTAAAAAACCAGTGTTCGTGATTCATTTGTTAATTCTTGTAAACGTTTCTTACGTGCTTCACTTTTTGCAGGCAAATACCCTTCAAAAATAAATTTGTTTGTCGGTAAACCGGATGCGGACAAGGCGGCAATAATGGCAGAAGGGCCGGGGATAGGAACGACTTGAATATTGTTGTCATGTGCTGCAACAACCAGTTTATAACCTGGGTCATTAATCAATGGTGTTCCGGCATCGGAGATTAGCGCAATTGATTTGCCAGCTAATAGTTGCTGTATCAATTGCGGTGTTACTTTTTCTTCATTATGTTCGTGGTATGCACAGGTTTTGGTTTTAATAGCAAACCTTTCCAGTATGGTTTTACTATGGCGCGTGTCTTCGGCAGCGATTAAATCCACCTGTTTTAAGATCTCAATGGCTCGCTCGCTGATGTCGCCTAAATTGCCGATTGGCGTTGCCACAATATAGAGTGATGCTTCCATTCTTCTGTATATGAACCCTGTTTAAAAATAAATGTCGTAATTATCGCTGCAATGTACAATAGATACCCATGATACCTAGAAATACATATTCATAGTGCGACTTTTAATCATTTTTCTTTTATCTCTGTCTTTATTATCTGGCTGCGGGCCTACGCGGTCGTCTAATCAACAATCTCAGGTCGATCCTGAGGAAAGTGCTCGCGTTTTAATGCAGTCTGGTGACTACTCTGCTGCTGCGCTAGAGTATTTAACTCTGGCTGAAAACGACAAAAATAACTCGGCGGTTTACCGCCTCAAAGCAGCAGCAGCCTATGTTGAAGCAGGGCAATATACTGAAGCGAATTTTATATTGAGCGAAACCACTATTCCTGAAGAAGACTCTGTACAACAGTTGAGAATGCGTATTTTGAGTGCACGCCTTCAACTGGAATTTGGACAACCCGGCAATGCACTCAATCTACTAAATGAAATATCCGAGCTGGAAATTCCACAAAGTCTGCAGATTACATACTACGACATACTTGCCCGAGCGTATCTGGCACACGGTGAATATATTAAAGCGGCGTCAGAACGTTTACGACTTTCAAATATTTTGAGGGCGCCAGGCGAAATAGATCAAAATAATCGTTCGCTTTGGAAAATTTTTGAGGCGATACCTGAATCTGAACTTGAAGAGTTGCGCTTTGTTGCGCCAGATGAATTAACAAGCTGGTTTGAGCTGGCATCGATTTATCAGGGCTACCGCTATCAACCTGCCAAATTAAAGAATGCGATTGATGGCTGGATTCAACGTTATCCGGGACACCCCGCCTATTCAGTTATAACGCCGCAACTTATCAGTCAAAGTAGTGTGTTTGTTCAACGCCCTTCCAAAATTGGATTGTTGTTACCTTTATCGGGAAAGTACAAAAAGTCATCCACTGCCATACGCGATGGTTTTCTGGCCGCCTGGTATCTTGATACGCAAGAAAAATCAGAAATTAAAATTTATGATGCGAATTCATTAAACATTATTGAAGTATACCGACAAGCTATTGAAGATGGTGTTGATTATGTTGTTGGTCCATTGGAAAAAGAAGCCGTTAATCAATTGGCCGATTATGGTGAGCTTCCAGTGCAAGTACTCGCACTCAATCGCCAGGATTTAAAAAGCGAACAAGAACTTAATAAAAAATTAATGCAATTTGCGTTATCTCCGGAAGATGAAGCCATTCAAATTGCTGAAGCAGCAATGTCCGATGGTCATAGACTGGCATTAGTTATAACGCCAAATATCCCCTGGGGAGATCGAATTGCAAATGCTTTTAAAACGCGTTGGTTAGAATTAGGTGGCGGCATTCTGGAGCACACTCACTTTGAAAGCAGTGCAAAGGATTTTGCAACGCCGGTTAAACAATTATTAAATATTGATAGCAGCGAACAACGTGGCAAAGATCTTCGGAGCAAACTTAATATAAAAATAAATACTGTGACGCGTCGCCGAGAAGATGCTGATTTTATTTTCAGCGCTGCTGTACCGGGTGATGCACGTCAATTGTTTCCACAGTTTCGTTTTCATCGCGCTGCTGATTTGCCTGTGTATTCAACTTCACATGTTTTCACTGGTATTGTTGATAGCGCTAAAGATGCTGATCTGAATGGCGCGATGTTTATTGATATGCCATGGATACTGGATACATCACGACAACTTTCAATCATTCAGGATGCGCTTAATCGAAATTGGGCACAGGAAAAATCACAATATCGTCGATTGTATGCATTGGGTATCGATGCTTATCATTTAATTCCTGAAATGGGTCGCCTCAGTCTTGAAGAAAATAGTGTTTTAAACGGTGAAACTGGTGATCTGTCTATTGGTTCTAATAATATTGTAAAGCGACAATTGCGCCGCGCTCAATTTGTCGAGGGGAAACCGAGCTTATTGAATTAGATCTTCATGTCTCAGGAATTATCAAGGATGATAAAAAATACTAAAACGAGAAACCATTCCGGCAAACAGGCAGAAGAGTTCGCTGCAAAATATCTTGCTAAACAAAATGTAAAAATAATTACTCGAAATTTTCACTGTCGATTTGGTGAAATCGATCTCATTGGACTCGATCAGGAAATATTGCTTTTTGTTGAAGTTCGCTATCGAAAAAACGAGAGTTATTTAGCCGCTGTTGAAACCATTGATCGACATAAATGTAAAAAAATTGTGACAACTAGCAAATACTATTTGAACAAACAGAGAAACTATCAATCTTACTTTTGTCGGTATGATGTTATTACCCTAACCGGAGAGCTTGATAGACCTGTAATCGAGTGGATTAAAAATGCATTTCAGGCATAATATCGGCAGTTTTTTTATGGTATTAAATATTGATGGATTCTGTTCAACGCGTAAAAAATAACTTCCTCGAAAGCATTCAAATCAAAACGGATGCTGTCGATAAACTGGCGCCTGTTATTGCTTCTGCAGCTGCGGCTATTGCTGGTGCTCTTCTAAATGATAAAAAAATCATGGCTTGTGGTAATGGCGGTTCGGCAGCCGATGCGCAACATTTTTCTGCAGAAATGTTAAATCGGTTTGAGATGGAACGACCCGGTTTACCAGCGATTGCACTTACGACAGATTCATCAACATTAACGTCGATTGCTAATGACTATCAATTCGCCGAAATATACTCAAAACAAATTCGCGCATTAGGACAGGAAGGTGATGTACTGCTTGCTATCAGTACCAGTGGCGAATCACACAATATTGTTCATGCCATTGATGCAGCACACGACAGAAACATGATCGTCATCGCATTAACAGGAAGAGAAGGTGGTCAAATCGCTGATTTAATGAATAATAACGATTTTGAAATACGCGTGCCGACCTGGTCAACGGCACGCATTCAGGAAATACATATCATGGTGATACATTCACTGTGTGATCTGGTTGATCTTCAATTACTTGGACAGGATGATTAATACATGAAACTATTTAAACTTGTACGCTGCTTAATATTACTTGGTTTAATGAGCCAATTATTTGCTTGTGCCGCCGTCGCCGTTGGTGGCGCTGCTGCTGCAACGGGAACTGCCGTCGTTGATAGAAGAACAACCGGCACACTGGTTGAAGACCAGACGATTGAAGTAAAAGCTATTAAAGCCATTCATGATGATGCTGAATTAAATGAACAGGCGCACATGAATATAACAAGTTACAACACTGTTGTGCTAATCACTGGCGAAACACCCACTGATGCCATGCGTCAACGAGCTATGGAATTAATTAAAGCTGTCGATAAAGTAACTCATGTTTACAATGAACTTACCATAGCGGCTCCCAGCTCAATGACTTCAAGAGGCAGCGATTCCATTATTACAACCAAGGTCAAGACCAAAATGTTTGCCAATAAAGAAGTCAGTGGCGTTCAATTCAAGGTTATTACAGAAAAAGGTGTAGTCTACTTAATGGGTATTGTTTCCCGTGCCGAATCAGAAATAGCAACTGAAATTGCCAGACAAACTGGCGGCGTACAAAAAGTGGTTAAGTTATTTCAATATACCGACTAAGATTTTAATACTCGCTCATAAATTGATTTGTCGTCTACACTGAAACAACAGGCGATAATCCGTTCAAACTGATTTTCATAACTTTTCATTGAAGCTAACGCAATTGTTGCTGCTGATTCCAACGGGTAGCCATAAACACCCGTACTGATAGCAGGAAAAGCAATTACTTTTAGTCCTTCATTTATTGCAAGTTCAAACGAATTTGCATAACACGCATTCAATAATTTAGCTTCGTCTTGTCTGCCGCCCTGCCACACAGGTCCAACAGTATGAATGATCCATGTCGCCGCCAAATTAAACCCTGGTGCTAGTTTAGCTTCGCCCACTTGGCACCCTTGTAAGGTCTTATTAAATGCCAGTAATTCAGGGCCGGCAGCACGATGTATCGCACCATCAACACCGCCTCCACCTAACAAAGATGAATTTGCAGCATTGACTATGACATCTATTTTAAGTGAGGTAATGTCTGCCTGAATTATTTCAATCATTAATAGTTCGCTTTTTTATACACTGGTTTTAAGTGTTACCATTAAGTAACAAAGAGTAAAGTACGAATATCATTTTTTATGAATAATAATAAGCCCTATGTTTAATCACTCGAAAGAGCTTCAGAAGTCTCTATCAGCCGCTTTAAAAAATAAAGCTGCCGACTATCAAGCTCGTACTCGTTATCTCGATGACAATAAACAACCACAATACATCAATCGTTTAATACTCGAAGATTCACCCTACCTGTTGCAACACGCACATAATCCGGTTAACTGGTTTCCATGGGGAGAGGAAGCATTTGAAATAGCAAAGCAGGAAAATAAACCTGTGTTTTTATCTATTGGTTATTCAACTTGTCATTGGTGCCACGTCATGGAAGAAGAAAGCTTCGATAATGAAGACATCGCAAAGCATATGAATGATTTTTTTATTTGTATCAAAGTTGATCGAGAATTGCATCCTGATGTTGATACTTACTACATGACTGCGGTAATGATGATGCAAGGGCAAGGCGGTTGGCCAATGAGCAGCTTTTTAACGCCCGATAAAAAGCCATTTTTTGGCGGCACTTACTTTCAACCGGCACAATTCATAGCATTAATGAGTCGTGTTAATGATATTTGGCATAATCAATCATCTGACATACATGAACAAGCCAATGCCATAAGCCAACAAGTTTCCGGTGCTATGGCAGCAAGACAATCACTAAACGAAATTGGCACGAACGTTATAGATCTCACCGCACAGAGCATTATGAATCATTATGATCAAGTTCATGGCGGATTTGGACAAGCTCCAAAATTTCCAAATGAACCCTATCTCTATTTTTTGCTTGAGTATGCAAACTATTCCGGAAATCCAAATATTCTAAATGCCATTATTAATACGTTGCATCGCCAGAGTTGCGGTGGCATTTATGATCAAATTGGCGGCGGTTTTCATCGTTATGCGACGGATCAGAACTGGTTAATTCCGCATTTTGAAAAAATGCTCTATAACCAGGCCAATTTATCTTACGTCTTTGCCCGGGCACACCTACTTTCAGGAAAAAATGATTTTAAGCGCGTTGCATGTGAGACGCTGGATTATGTTATTCGTGAAATGACAAATGATGTAGGTGGCTTCTACTCTGCGACAGACGCAGATAGTGAAGGCGAAGAAGGTCTTTTTTTCATTTGGGACAAACAGGAAATAGAGTCTTTACTCGGCAAAGATGACGCAAAAGAATTTATTGAACTATATCAAGTTACTGATGCGGGAAATTTTGAAGGGAAAAATATTCTTAATTTAAACCAGGCTTTGGAAGTTACGGCTAAAGAAAAAAACATTGAATATGATGAATTAATTAAACGGCTTGCTAAAAATAAACAATGTTTGTGGAATGCCAGAGAAAAAAGATTACCGCCAATACGCGACGATAAAATTATTACTGCCTGGAATGCCATGATGATTAAATCATTTGCTTATGTAGGACAACAATTCGGACGACAAAATTACATAGATATCGCAATTAATGCGAGTAACTATCTGTTAAATACAAACCAGACGACTGACGGCTTATTAAGTCGTTCAAGCCTGGCTGGACAAGCCTCTGTGGTGGCGTTACAAGAAGATTATGCCTATCTCGCAGAAGCATTATTACAGATTTACGATGCGACGTTAGATAAACACTGGCTGGATAAAGCATCTAACTTGGCCAATGAAATGATCGAGCGATTTTGGGACGAAGAAAATGGCGGTTTCTTTATGGGTTGCCAAGGCAAAGAAAACTTACTGCCGTCATCACCTAAAGAAATTAATGATAATGCGACTTCATCAGGTAACTCGGTTGCGTTAAGAACATTAGTCCGTTTAACAAAGCGCACCGGCTCGCAACATTACCAAACTTATGCGCAGCAATTAATTAGTGCATACTCGGATGACATTACTCAACGCCCGTATATTTGTAGTTATCTTATCTGTGGTTTACTTGACATGTTTGATGGTGAGCAATCTGACAGTCAATGGTGCGCTGAGGGGAATATTCATGTTTCAACAACAACTTCCAAAGAAGATAATCAATACAAAGTAATCTTATCTATAAATATAAATGATGATTGGCATTTGAATCAGACCACTGACGATAACAATACCCTGCTGCCAATAATAATTGAAGCTAACAATGAATGGGAAATGTCAGAGTTCCATTATCCTGAACCTGTTATAAAAACACTGGGCTTTCAAACGGAGTCTATCTCTGTTTATGAAGGTAATATTAAAATTTCATTTATTGTCTCTGGAAAAAATGAACCTGTCTTTCCCGAAAATTTATTAAAGTTAAAACTTCAATTACAAGCTTGCAATAATGATAAATGTCTTGCCCCTGAATTTATTAAATTAAATTTAATTCTATAAACAGTTTTCTCTATATCGTCTCGAGTATGATATTCAACCTTTCAGGAATATCTGTTAAATCAAGATCCGTTTTTTTCAATAGCCCATTTGCTCGTTTCTTTAGCTCAACCATGCTCGGCAGTTTACGACACGATGCAAAAATAATCGCATTCGTATAATCGGGAAACTCTAATAAATAAATATAATCAAAGTGATTCTTTATCGGCAGTAATACGTTGATTACATCTTCTTCCGATTCAGGCAATATATTAATTGCCAACACCCCTTCTTTATCGAGACAATTATAAATACTGGCATAAAAATCATTATCGTAGAGACAACTTGCTTGCGCATCTGCGACAAAAATATCACACAAAATAATATCGTAAATATCATTATGAGTTGATAAAAAATTCTCTGCAGAATCATCTATAACATCAATATTCTCAGGTAAGTGAAAATAGTCTTTGGCAATTTTAATAACTTGCTTGCTCGACTCAACAGACTTTATTTTAATTTCAGGTCGTCTCGAATCCAGATAACGCTCCAGTGAGCCACCGCCCAAACCAAGGTTAAGCAGGCATTTTGGTGCCGGGCAAAATAAGAGTGCCGAGAGCAATGCCTGAATATTTGGCAACACAACCTGATCAATGGCATTCAAAAGCATTAATGCCTGAACAGATTCATCACCAATATGTAACCAGCGGTATTCCTGCCATTGCCGTACTTCAATGCTTTGCTTCCCAACCACGTCAGAATAGAGTAATTGGCTCTCATCCGGGTTAAGTTCGTATATTTTTTCTAGAGACATTATTTAAGTACTGTTAAGTTCAGGAAGCTCTGATAAAATCCGCATCGTTTCAATTATTGAATAGTATATCAGGGTTATTGCGTGTCAGAATTTGTCATTGGTCAGCGTTGGGTCAGTCATACAGAAACCGAACTGGGATTGGGTATTATTGTTGGCATTGAGGGACGTCGAGTAGAGATCAGCTTTCCTGCCGCTGACGAACAACGACTGTATGCAATAGATAGCGCGCCACTTACTCGTATAGAACATAAAGCGGGTGAGACTATCCATACTGAAGATGATCTAGCTTTTCAAATTGTGCGGACGGAAAATAAAAGTGGCCGAATAATTTATTATGCTACCGATAAAGAAGGTCAGGAACACGCAATCGATGAACTGGAATTAAATTGTTTTATCGAGCTTACAACGCCGAAACAACGCCTTACTAGTGGTCAACTTGATAACCTCAAGGCTTTCCGGCTCCGTTGTGAAACACTACTACAATTACATCGTTTACAACAATCTCCTGTAAAAGGCCTGCTTGGTTCTCGAACAAATTTATTACCTCACCAAACTTATATTGCTCATGAAGTAGCCAAACGTTTTGCGCCACGCGTTTTACTCGCTGATGAAGTTGGTTTGGGTAAAACTATTGAAGCAGGAATGATTTTGCACTATCAATTACATACCGGATTGGCAAGCCGGGTTCTGATTATCGTTCCATATACACTTAGCCACCAATGGTTAGTTGAAATGTTACGGCGTTTCAATTTACGTTTTGCCTTGTTTAATGAAGAACGGCTATATGCGCTTAATGAAGAGGAAGGCAATCCATTTGAGAGCGAACAATTAATTATTTGCAGCCTGGATAATTTAACCAGTGACCCTGATTTATTTAATCATGCTCTGAATGCTGATTGGGATATGGTTGTTATTGACGAAGCCCATCACCTACATTGGACTGAAGGAGATGAAGGTCATGATTATCGTTGTATAGAATCTCTTGCGAATAAATGTCGCGGCTTACTATTATTAACTGCGACACCGGAACAAGTTGGTGCCGCGAGTCATTTTGCCCGCTTACGTTTACTTGACCCCGCACGTTTCCATGATCTCGATAGTTTTCTAAATGAAGAAAAAGGCTATCAGCAACTTAGTGACATTGTAAAAATATTACTGGATGAGCCAGACAAGTCCTTAACAGATGAAATACTGGCATCGTTAAAAACTTACCTGGATAACGAAGCGCCTGCGGAAAATAATCCTGATATCCAACAACGCGAAAATATTGTTTCTAAATTGCTCGATCGACATGGGACTGGACGTGTATTTTTACGTAATACACGTGAAGCAATAAAAGGCTTTCCTGAAAGAAAATTACACAGTACTCCTCTTGAATGCCCCGCGCTCTATTCTTCTCTCTCTGGTAAACAAACCCTGTTTCCGGAAATGGAAAATGATAACGAAGATTGGCTAAAACAAGATCCACGAGTGCAATATTTAATTGAATTGGTAAACACATTAAAAACTGAAAAAATACTGGTTATCTGTGCCAATGCAAAAACGGCTGCCAGTCTGGAAAAATACCTACAACTAAAGATGGGAATTCGTAGTGCTGCATTTTATGAGGGACTCAGTATTATCGAACGCGATCGTGCTGCTGCTTATTTTGCTGACACAGAAATGGGCGCACAAGTATTAGTCTGTTCCGAGATAGGCAGCGAAGGTCGTAATTTCCAATTTTCTCATCACCTTGTCCTATTCGATTTACCATTAAACCCCGATCTTTTAGAACAACGTATCGGCAGACTGGATCGTATTGGCCAAACAGAGGTCATTAATATTCATGTCCCTTACATTGAACATTCAGCACAGGAAGTGATATTCAACTGGTATAACAAAGGTCTTAATATCTTTCTGCAAAGCTGTGCAGCAGCCTATGCTATCTATGAAAAATTTAGCCTGCCACTAAACAAAGCACTTGATAAACCCGATACAGATATTAGCTCACTCATCGATGAAACTAATACTTATACCAACACCGTTAAACAAGTCATGCATGATGGCCGTGACCGACTGATTGAATTGAACTCCTGCCGTAAAGACATCGCAGAAAATATTATCAGTACCATCAAGGATGAAGAGAACCCGCAATTACTGATGGACTACATGGAAGGTATGTTTAATACCTATGGTGTCGACCATGAGGAACATTCTGAAAATGCATGGATACTACGTGCCAGCGATCATATGCGAACCGGCTACTTCCCCGGAATCAATGAAGATAGTTTTACCGTTACTTTTGATCGTAACAAAGCATTGAGCCGTGAAGATATGGTTTTCCTGAGCTGGGAACACCCAATGGTAGCCGAAGCTATTGAAATGGTATTAAAAAGCGAAATTGGTAATACCTTCATTACCACCATAGAGAAAGACGGTATCGAGCCGGGAACCTTATTACTGGAAACATTTTCAAGCATTAACGCCGTTGCACCAAAACAACTACAAGTTGAACGTTACCTTCCCATTACGCCACTACGCACAATGATTAGTCAGGATAAAAAAGATTATTCAAAAGTATTGAGCCACGACAAACTTAATATACTCTGCATGAAAATCGAACGCCAAACCGCAAACGCGATCATCAAACAAATTAAGCCCGAACTGGAAAAGATGATCGACTTTGCCATCAAATTCAGCCAATCAAAATTACCAAAAGTTAAAGAAGAAGCACAACAACGAGTTGACATGTTACTAGGTGAAGAAATAAAACGATTGACACAACTACAAAAGAAAAATGCCACCATCCGAAAAGAAGAAATCGAATTCATGCAACAACAACACCATGCCTGCACCGAAGTAATCGCTAATGCGAAATACGAACTACAAGCAGTTCGATTAGTTATCGCTCAATAAAAACCTAGTAGGACTAGAGTCATTCATCATACGAGCTAGAAAGTATCCAAATTAATATTTGGAACCGGATATTCACAGAGTTTCGCGCGATTGACTGATTCTTAAATTGACACCTGTAACGTTTCTAGTTACACTCATAGAATGATTAGGAGCTTTAAGCACAAAGGACTGGAGAAGTTTTTCCTGAAAGGAACTAAGTCAGGTATCCAGTCGAAACATGCTGAGCGTTTAAACCTGATATTAGGTCGTTTACACGCATCAACGGTGCCGAAAGATTTAGATCTACCTGGGTTGAAACTACATAAGCTCAGCGGTAAACGTAAAGACATTTGGTCAGTTTGGGTTAATGGAAATTGGCGTGTGACCTTTCGATTCAATGGCAAGGATGCAGAAGTTGTTGATTATGAAGACTATCATTGAGGTATATAATATGAAGATGCATAACCCACCACATCCAGGTAAAGTTTTGCGCGAGCTATGCATAGAACCTATGGGTTTGAGTGTTACTGCTGCGGCTGATTCACTTGGAGTAGCAAGAAAAACGCTTTCAGCCATTTTAAATGGACATTCGGGCATTAGTCCTGAAATGGCCGTTCGCCTTTCTCTTGCGTTTGGTACATCTTCCGAAAGCTGGTTAAATCAGCAAATGCAATATGATTTGTGGATGGCTGAAAAGAAGCGTAAAAATCTTAAAGTAAAAAAACTAAAAAAAGTGGCATAACCATTATTCGGTAAGTTTGAATATAGACACTTTTAGTATCTCTAAACGTACCTGTCACCTAACAAAAGAAAAATGCCACCATTCGAAAAGATGAAATCGAATTCATGCAAGAACAACACCACGCCTGCACCGAAGTAATCGCCAATTCGAAATACGAACTACAAGCAGTTCGATTAGTTATTGCTCAGTAATTTTTATTTAACGTTTGAAATAAGGCGGCGCGCTTTTCAGCGGTTTGATCTTACCCCGAAATAATTGACACTTATGCGGCGTTAATTTGAACCTTATGAACACTGCCAAGTTTAATGCGCTTTTTGGCTTGCCATAAATCATATGCGTCTTGCATAGAAAGCCAGCTTTCAGGGCTACGACCGAGTGCTTTTGAAAGGCGAAGCGCCATTTCGGGGCTAACGCCACTTTGAGTTTTTAAAACCCTATTGAGCGTAGATGCTGCCACATTAAGTTGCCCTGCTAAATAACGACAACTTAAATCAAATGGCTCCATGTATGTAGCTTGAATGAACTCACCAGGGTGTGGGGGATTGTGCATAGCCATTAGTGATAATCCTCGTAGTTTACGATATAAATAATGCCATCGGAGAACTCAAAAGTAATGCGCCAATTTGCATTTACAGTTATTGACCAGCACCCTTTGAGACTACCTTTCAGTTGATGTAACCGATAGCCCGGGATATCAAGATCCTCAATGTGGTATGCGGTATCCAAGGCTATAAGCTGCATGCGTAATTTTTTAGCATGTTTTGCTTGAATGCCTTTTGTACTGCCAGAGGAATAGAACTTCTCTAGACCTTTGTGTTTGAAGGACTTGATCATTTATATAGTTTAGCACGTTGCGCAACAGTATCAAGAAGCATAACGTTTGAACTAACTTGCGCGCGATTTTTGCGCGTGAAAGTTTAGTGATTTGTTAGAAGCAGTGTTAATGAGCTGCTTGAACAGTGATTTGCAATCCAAGAGCTTTTGCCACTTTTGTTACTGTAGCAAAAGTAGGGTTTCCATCGTCAGACAGTGCTTTATATAATCCTTCACGAGTTATACCAGTATCTCTTGAAAGTTGACTCATGTTTTTTGCTCGTGCAATAACGCCTAATGCATGTACGATGAAAGCAGGGTCATCATCTGCTTCTTCAAAGCACGCTTCTAAGTATAGTTTTATATCTTCGTCACTTTGTAAGTGTTCTGCTGAATCCCAGCGAGTAGTTTTAATAATCATAACTCATACCTCAATTGCTTAGCAATTTCTTTAGCTTTAGCGATATCTGTCTGCTGTGATGATTTATCGCCACCAGATAGAAGAATTACTACAACAGAATTGTGTTTAACAAAATATACTCTGTATCTTGGTCCGTAAAATATTCGTAATTCACTAACACCTTCACTAATAGGGGATACATCACCGAAATTACCCATTTCAACTCTGTCTATTCGTGCCTGGATACGGGCTTTAGCCTTTCGGTCTTTGAGACCGACGAATCATTTTATCAAACACTTCCGTTGTTTTAACTTCTACCATGTGTAAACTATAGTTTACACATATGGGTTTGTCAACTGTGGTTTACAATTGGATTGCTATGGTAAAGCCTTTTAACGCCTTGCTCAGCGGCAGTTTAAAGTGGCACGTTTTTGCGAAAGCAAAACAAGTGACGCTTTAAACTGTCCGCTGGAGCTATTTGTTAGCACCAGCATAAAACACCCAAAACAACAGCGAGGCTGAAAAACCACCTAGACCAAAAAATAAGGCCATATCATACGGCGGCGGTTTGTAACCTATTGCTGGGATTGCCCAAGATGCTCCAGCAAGTGTTCCTATGCATACAACCACCCACCCTTTAAAACAACCGATTCGACTAAGCATGATGGCAAGTGGTGCGCCCACAATAAAAGCGGTTGGCAGCATAAACATCAGGTACGTCAACGCAAGCAACGGAGTATATGGTAGAACCTCCATCGTAAGACCATGAGGACCATTCCAGTAATGCAACATTGCTAGAATCTGTGCGCTCACTGCCGTGCCTATTACTATGGCTAGACTAAAGCGTTTCCATTTGATGCTCGTTGTTTCCATATTTTGCGCTAACAGTATGTTATATGGACGCGGCTTAGCACGTTAAACATGGATTCCATATAGTGTTAATAAGGTGGAAAGAACAAGTCATTATTTTTCAATCCTTTATCCCCATTCCTTCCTGGTTTGTGATGCTATAAAGACTATCACATCAATTTAGTAGCAGCGAGGCTTGGTTTTGATTCCCCTTATTGTTTGCCTCGTTCTTGTTTTATTTTAAATGGTTGAGCAACATGAATGTTGCGAAAGCGTATTGACGACAGGGATGTCGTCTATGCGCGTACCATTTAAAATAGAACAAGAATGAGGGTATCCGCAGGACAAGCTATTGGTGTGGTGTACGAACAAGGACATAGGTAACAAAAAAGTACAGGCACATGGGTTACACTTTTAGGCTCCAATACTTCGTATTTTGACCTTTCATATTTCTAATATCAAACTGACCGAGTTGTATCGGTCCATA
>Ga0209992_10000053_pt1 | contig 174813 bp, 158 predicted proteins | sample 2SBtaG_2_FD_182564 | JGI IMG/M metagenome (GOLD analysis project Ga0209992, IMG submission 182564) | Deep subsurface microbial communities from Kolumbo volcano to uncover new lineages of life (NeLLi) - 2SBTROV12_ACTIVE470 metaG (SPAdes)... | ecosystem: Environmental > Aquatic > Marine >... | reverse complement strand
CGAAAAGTCCTTTTTGTCGGCGTGAAAGTTGTTAGGCAACTCCTTTCTACTCCACGAAGATGGGCTTTTCGAGTCCTTTTTGGCGTGATCACGACTCCCTCGATACTTTGATCACGCTGGTTCGAGGGCTAGGATGCCGGCATGCGTCTCCCGTCCACTCCCCGCCGATCCGCGTTTCTCGCGACGCTGCTCGGATGCGTCGCGGTCGCGGGGATGGCACGCGCCGAATCACCACCGGGCCTCGCGCCGCCCGGACCCTGCGCTGAGCCGCGGGAAGCGATCGCCGGAGGTGCCCTCGCGGGCTCCGCGGCGGTGATTCCGCTCCAGTCGCTGTTCAACCCCAGCGACGTCGCGGCCGCAGCCAGGCCGCCCGTACGCTCGGCCCCCGCGGCGGCTGCAGTGCAGCGCCCCGGCGCCTGCGATGGCCCATCGGTCGCCTGCGGCGCGACGCCTTCCCTGGGCAGCGCGCCGGGCAACCCGCCGATCAAGCCCGGTGGCCCGCCCGGTGGCGGATCGAGCGTGAAGCCCGGTGGCACGCCCCAGAACCCGCCCGTCGGCACCGTCCCCAAGAAGAAGTAGGCGACGAGCGTGGCCTCACGGCCACCTCAGCACCGACCCCCTGGGGCCGTGGACCTCCGAATCCGCTGCAGGCCTGTAACCTCCCGGGAGCCCTCCGGCCCTACCGGAAGGGCGGATTTTCTTCGCAAGCGCGGCGACTTTCGGGCACCTGATCCCCCGCTGCGACGACCTACGGAACGACTCGATGAACGAGAAGGCGAGGGACCGGGACGAAGAAGATGCGACGCTGCTCCAGGCCGTCGCCGAGACCCGTGACCGGGACGCATTCCGAGCCCTGTTCGACCGTTACTACCCGCGCGTATTCGTCTTTGTACGTCGTAGGTTGGAGGATCAGGAGCTGGCCCGCGAAATCACCAGTGACGTCTTCCTGGAAGTCTGGGCGAGCGCGCCCGCCTTCCGGGGCGAGTCGAAGGTCACGAGTTGGATCTTCGGCATCGCGCGCTTCAAGTGCCTCGAGGCGATTCGGCAGCGATCGCGCTTCAAGCGATCGCGGGTCGTCGCGAGCGAGGACGGGGTCATCTCACAGGTCCCCGATGAGGGTCCGTCGGCGACCCACCAGGATACGCTCGACGCACGGGACGGCCTGCGCCGGGTCGCCGGGCTCCTCGAGCGGATCCCGTCGGAGCAGCGTGAAGCGCTGACGTGGTCGGTGGTCGAGGGCCAGAGCCTGGAAGAGGTCGCAGCGCGACAGAACGTTTCGCGGGACACGGTCAAGACGCGCATCTCACGCGCAAGACGGTCGCTGCGGAGAATGCTCGGCGGCGCGCCGGGCGAAGCGCGACAGGAGAGGGAATGAGCAGAGAGGCGCGATCGATTCGGTGTCCGGAGAGCGTGCTCGGTTGGATTCCCTGGTACGGGGAGACCGACGAGCGCGGCCAGCGCCTGCTCGACGACCGCCAACGCGGCGCCGTCGAAGCCCACGCCTCCGAGTGCGGGGACTGTCGCGCCGAGCTCGACATGATCTCGGGCGCCCCCTACGAGATCGACGTCGCCCTGCCGGATCCCGACCGCGTCTTCGACGAGATCACCGCACGCATCGACGCCGGCGAAGCCGAGGGCGCCGACACCTCGCCACGGTTTCCGCGCGCCGCCGCCCGCTCGAACGTCCTGCCCTTCGACGCGGCCACCCACTTCTCCGACGACGAAGTGCGTCGGCTCACGCGTTGGGTCCTCGAGACCGAGGTCGAAGCCGAGGTCGCTGGCGTTTCCTCGGGCGAAGGGGCCCGTGTTGTCCGTGGCCCCTGGGCGCTGCGCCCACTGCAGGCGGCCGCCGCAGCCGCCGCGATCTTCGTGATCGGGCTCGTCGGTGGCGCGGGTCTCTTCGACGGCGCGCTGTCGAGCGCATCGCCGGACTACACGCTCGCGGGCATGGACACGCATGCGAGCCCCCGCCTCGACGTCGTCTTCGCCGAGGGCGTGACGGCGAAGGAGCTGGCCACAGGCCTGCGCGCCGAAGGACTCGAGATCGTTTCCGGACCGTCGAGCGTCGGGCGCTACCGTGTACGTGCCGTCGGCGTCGAAGGCCCCGACGCGACCGCCGATCTGCAGGTGATCGCCTCGCGTCTGAAGGAGGGCCCGCGACCGCTGGCGCTCTTCGCGGAGCCGGTCTCGCCATGATCCCTCGTTCCCTGCTGCTCGTGTTCGTCGTGACGGCGTGCCTTCTCGGCGCGCCGTTCGTCGCGAGTGCGGGGGACGACACGCTCTGTGGTCCCTTCGTGATGGGGGCCGCCGCGGCCGCAGCTGCCGCGCCCAACACCGAGCCGGGCATCAGCGCCGGCGGAGCGGCTGGGCCGGGGTCGATCGTGCCGATGCCCGAGGCGGCGGCCGGCGCCGCCGGTGCCGCAGACGGACCGAGCGAAGCGATCCTCGCCCTACCGAAGGACCCGGTGGGCAACATCCCGAGCGACTTCGAGCTCGGACCCGGCGCGACGATCGCCGACAGCTATTTCAGTCCCGTCATCTGCGCGACGGTCGCCCGCGTCGCCGGGCCCCCCGGTGCGCCGATCGATCAGCTGGTGACGGTCGTGCCGGAAGGCAGCGCCCTGGTCCCGAACGACGTCTACGCGAGCGCGTCCGCCTCCGTCGATCCCGTGGACGCGAACGACGTCCCCGTGCTCGAGCCCGATCCCTACGCGAGCCTGCAGTACGGCCTGGCGATCACCGGCGTGCGCGACGCGCGCGAGATCTCGACCGGGGAGGGCGTGCGGATCGCGCTGATCGACTCCGCGCCCGAGACGGCCCACCGCGATCTCTCCGAAGCGCGCATCCGGCCCTTTCCGGACGACGCGGAGGTCGAGGTCGGCGCGCACGGCACCCTGATGGCCGGCGTCATCAACGCGATCGAGAACAACGGCTTCGGGATCGCGGGTCTCGCGCCCGGGGCCGAGCTCGTCTCGATCCCGGCTTGTCGACCCACCCAGGGCGCCGGCGGACGCTGCACGATCTACGACCTGTTACAGGGGCTCGACGAAGCCTGGGACGCCGAGGCGCAGATCGTGAACCTCGCCCTCGCAGGGCCGCCCAACATCCTCTTCGAGCGCGGCGTCGCGCGCCTCGAGGAGCTCGGCGCGGTCGTGATCGCCGCTGCGGGCAACGAGGGTACGCGCGAACGGCGCTATCCCGCGGCCTATCCCTCGGTCGTCGGTGTCGGCGCGGTGGACCGCGACGGTCGGCTCTTCGAAGCCAGCAACCGCGGCCCCTGGGTCGAGCTCTTCGCGCCGGGGGTCGACGTGATCTCGACCATGCCCGGGGACCGCTTCTCGTTCGGCAACGGCTCGAGCTTCGCCGCCGCCCACGTGACCGGGTCCCTGGCAGTGCTCACGAGCGTGATCGGGGACTCGAAGGTCGCGCGGGGCGAGCTCTTCCGCGCCGCGGGCGCGCGCTCCGGTTCGCGACAGCTGCCCTCGGTCTGCGAGGTGCTCGCGCGCATCGACCGGCCCTGCGAGGCCGGGAGCGACGGGGCGCCCGCTCCGCGCTGAATGCGCGGCGGACGCGAGGCGGCCTCGTGCCGCCGTCGCGCGTGCTAGGCCGCGGCGCTCCGAGACGGGCGCTTCGGCTTCGTCTGCGAGGTCGGAGAGGTCGGAGCGGCCGAATCGCCCTCGACGAGCGCGTAGCGCGCCCGAAGATCGCGCAGGCCGCGCAGCACGCGCATCTTCGTCGCCGGTTCGGACAAGCCGATCTTGTCGGCGATCTCGCGGTAGCCCATGCCCTCGAGGGCGCGCAGTAGGATCGCCTCGCGCGTGAGCGGCGGGAGCGCGTCGAGGGCGTCGCCGAGCCACTCCCGGAGCAGCGGGTCGCTGTCGATCCGCGTCTCGTTCGTGCGACCGGGATCGAGGCGATAGGCCTCGTGTCGGCGGTCGCGACCGGCCCGGCGGCGGAGCTCGATGCGGCACGCGTTCAGGGTCACCACCGACAGCCAATGGCTGAAGGGGCGATCCGGGCGATAGCGGCGGAGGAAGCGGTGGACGTTCACGAAGACTTCCTGGACGACGTCCTCGGCCTCGCTGTCGTCACCGAGGATGCGCGCCGCGCGGCGCTGGATGCGCGCGGCGTGACGCTCGACGATCAGCCCGAAGGCGAGGGCGCCGTCGGCTCCGCCGGCCTGGCAGCGCCGGACGAGCTCCGCGTCGGGATCCTCGAGGGCGTTCGTCGTGATCGGGTCGATTCCGGTCGACATGCTGAGTTCGACTCCCACTGGGTTCGCTGGATTGAGTGATTGCGGTGCGCTCCCCCGTGCCCGTCCATTTCTGTCCGAAGGTCATTTTCCGCATAGGAACCGCCCCTCTTTTTCGCGGCACGGGCACGCCGCCAGAGGGGTGCGAGCCGCGGGGCGGAACGCCCGATGAGTCGCCCCCGAAGGCGCTTCCGAGTAGGCTCCCCCCATGCGGATCGACTGGGGCGAAGCCGAGCGACGACTCACCGACCGGGTGAGCGTGCTCGTGGGGGAGAACAACGGCGGCTACCCGTCGGGCAACTCGGTGCTCGTTCGCGGCGCGAGCGAGACCTTCCTGATCGACCCGTCGACGACGGTGGTCGCGAAGGGCGGCGCGCCCGCGAAGGTCGACGCGCTGCTCCACAGCCACGCGCACGAAGACCACATGTGCGGCAACCGGCTCTTCTCCGACGCCCGGGTGCACATCCACGACGACGACCTCGTCGGCGTGCAGACCCTCGACGGTCTGATGGGCATCTACGGGATGGCGGACAAGGGGATCGAAGCGGCGTTCCGGAAGACGATCGTCGAGGAGTTCCACTTCGAGCCGCGTCCCGACGCGCAGGGCTTCGCGGATGGCGCGCGCTTCGACCTCGGCGGGATCGGGATCGAGGCGGTCCACCTGCCGGGCCACACGCGCGGACACAGCGGGTTCCGGGTCGAAGGCGACGTGTTCTTTCTCGCCGACATCGATCTGACCGGCTTCGGTCCCTACTACGGCGACGCCTGGAGCGACCTCGATCAGTTCGAGGAGAGCCTGCGTCGCGTGCGCGACGAAGACGCCGCCTACTACGTCACCTTCCATCAGAAGGGCGTGATCGAGGGGCGCGCGGATTTTCTCGAGCGGCTGGACGGGTTCGCCGGCGTGATCGATCGGCGCCACGGCGCGATGCTCGAGTTCCTGGTGGAGCCTCGCGACCTCGACGAGATGGTCGCGCATCGCTTCGTCTACCGGCCGAGCGCCGCGTCGGAGGTCGCGGACGTCGTCGAGCGGCGCAGCTCGGAGCTCCATCTGGCGCGGATGCTCGCGCGGGGCGAAGCGACCGAGGTCGAGCCCGGGCGCTACCAGGCGGCATGACGCGGGAGGTGTCGCTAACCGCCCGAGTGCGGGAGATCATCGATCGACTTCGTCTCGAGCCCCGTCCGGAAGGCGGGTTCTACCGCGAGACCTGGCGCTCGCCGGTCGAGATCGCCGCAGACGCGCTGCCCGAAGGCTACTCGGGGCCGCGCGCGGCGATGACGTCGATCCTCTTCCTCTTGCCGTCCGGCATGGCATCCGCATTCCATCGCGTGCGCTCGGAAGAGCTCTGGATGCACCATCAAGGCGACGACCTGACACTCTACGCCGGCTCGACCCGGCAGAAGGCGTTGTCGCCCTCCGGCCGTACGCACCTTGGACAGGCGGGAGACAAGGCGCTCCAGGCGGTCGTGCCGGCTGGGTACTGGCAAGGGGCGGAGGCGCTCGAGGGTCCTGCCGGCTACGCCCTCGTTGGCTGCGTAGTCGCGCCGGGTTTCGACTTCGACGACTTCGAGGTGCTGCGCGCCGACTAACGTGCGTCGGCCGATCCGTCCGTGCGCGCGTGGACCATCATCTTGGCGTCCATCGTGAGCACCGTCGCGCCGTCCTGGTTCAGGACCGACTGCCGCGTGACGACGACGCCCGTCTTCGGGCGGGACTTCGAGCGCCGCGCCTCGACGAACTCGACGCGGAGGCTGAGCACGTCGCCCGGCCGGACCGGATGGGGCAGCAAGAGGTTGTCGAGGCCGAGGCCTGCGAAGAGCTTGGCGCGGACCGGGAGCTGGTTGTGGAGGGCGTTGCGGATCGCGAAGCTGAGCGCGCCCGGGGCGACGAGGCCGCCGAAGGGGCCGTCCTTCGCCGCGATCGGGTCCGTGTGGAAGGGTTGCGGATCGAAGCGCCGCCCGAACTCGAGGATCTCCTCCTCGGTCACGACATAACGCCCACCCGTGAGCTGCTGCTCGTTCGCGAGCGCATCGGCATAGTCCTCGAGGTACCAATCCTCGGGCTGCTCGGCGAGGGCGTTCGTCGAATCGCTCACGCGCCGTCCCCTCGCGCTTCTCGGAGCACCGCGCGCATCGCGTCGGCGGTCCGTCGCCCGACTTCCTCCGGCGGCATCGCGTCGTGGTCGCTGCGGATCACCTCGACGCCGATCGGCGCGCGCGAGCCGATCTCGTCGAGCGCTCGCACGAGGTCGACGAGCGGAATGTCGCCGTCGCCCGGGAGGAGCCGCGACTGCATCGCTTCCGCCGGGAGGTTGTCGCTCGGCTGGCTCGGGGCGTCGTTCCACTGCGTGCTGCCGATGCGCGCGCCAGGGATCTTGCGCAACGCCTCGAGGTCGCGTGCGCCTCGGAACCAGTGCCAGGCGTCGAACATGATCGTCGTGTTCGGGCAGCCCGTGCGTTCGAGCAGGTCGAGGCAGGTCGTCACGTCCGGTACGCCCGACCAGGGAAGGAACTCGAAGTTGACGTTCCGGCCGTGTTCCGCCGCCCGTCGCGCCACCTTCGCGAGGTCCTCGGCAGCGCGGTCGAGGTCGAGCTCGCCCCCGAATCCCTGGGTCACGTTGATCGCAGACGCATCGAGGGCTTCCGCGATCTCGAAGAACGCGTCGGCCCCGACGATCTCGACCATCGCCTCCCCGGGCTTCGGCAGCGCCTGTTCGGTCCACGAGAGCAGGCAGTCGACGTCGGTCACGACCAGACCGTGATCGTCGAGCAGCGACTTCACGTCCGAGATCGACATGCCCGCGGCTCGCGCGCGCTCCACGTCCTGGGGCCAGATCGTGACGCCGCGATAGTCGCCCGCGACCGCGGCCGCGACGAGCTCTCGCACGCCGCCGCCGAGCATGTTGGTCGTGTTGTAGACGAGGTCGTCGGGGCCGAGGGGGGACATGCGATCAGTCTAGGTGGCCGCGGATCCCGCCGCTCCCGGCCGGTGCGGGAAGAGCTCGTCGAGAAAATCGGTGAGCGCGCGCCAGGAGCGTCGATCCGCCGCGGGCGAGTACTGCGTGCCGGTCGCGCGGTCGTCGTAGCGGACGTTCGTGAAGGAGTGGACGGTGTCGCCGAAGGCGAGGAGCTGCCAGTCGGCGTTTCGCGCGCTCATCTCCTGGGCGAAGACGGGCACGTTCTCGGGCGGGACGAAGGGATCGTCCCAGCCGTGGAGGACGAGCACCTTGGGCGCGATCGCGTCGGACGGGGCGGCGCCTTCGGGCGCGCTGAGCAGACCGTGGAAGCTCGCGACCCCCGCCAGCGGCGCGTTCGCCCGCGCGAGGTCGAGCACGCACATCCCGCCGAAGCAGTAGCCGATCGCTGCCATGTGTTCGGCGTCCACCTCGGGGAGCGCGGCGGCGGCGTGCACGCCCGCGAGGAGTCGGTTCTGCAGGAAGCCCCGGTCTTCCTGGAAGGGGCTCATCAACCGATACGCATCGGCGTCGTCCACGCCCTGGACATCCGCGCCGTAGACGTCGAGGGCGAACCCCGCGAAGCCCAGGCCCGCGAGGATGACGGCGCGCTCCTCCTCGAAGCCCTGATTGCTCTTCATGGCGTCGTGGACGACGACGACGCAGGGTCGCGGCTCGGCCCAGTCGTCGTCCCAGGCGAGCTCCCCGCGCAGCGCGTGGCCATCGTGTTCGTAGTCGATCGATCGGATGCGCGCGGTCACTGGCTTCGTCCCTCCTCGCGCCGGAGCATCGCCTACTCTCCGTCTCCGGAGCAACGGCCCGGGCGTGCGACAGGGAGAAGAGATGAACGAAGGCACCGCGAGCGACGACTTCTTCGAGGTGGTCTCGACCGCGCGCTCGGTCCGCCGCCGCCTCGATTACGACCGCCCGGTCGCGCCCGAGGTCATCGAACGCTGCATCGACGCGGCCGTCCAGGCGCCGACCGGGCTGAATCGCGAAGCCTGGCGATTTCTCGTGCTGACCGAACCCGAACCGAAGGCGGCGGTCGGCGACCTGTACCGGTCGAGCATGGAGGCGCTGTCGGTGCGCATGGCCGATCAGATGCCCGAGTCGATGCAGGGGGCGAAGCTCCCCGGGGAGCGGCCGACGTACGTGGGGCTCGCGGAGAATCTCCACCGCATGCCGGCGCTGATCCTCGTCTGCTCGCTCGGTCGACCGGCGCCGGCCAACACCGCGATGCAGGTCGCCTTCTACGGTTCGGTCCTGCCGGCAGCCTGGTCCCTGATGTTGTCCCTGCGCGCGTCGGGGCTCGGGACGACCTGGACGACGCTCCTCGTCAGCGAAGAGGAGAAGGTGGCCCGGGCGCTCGGGATCCCCGAGGACGTCACGCAGACGATCCTGCTTCCCGTCGCGTGGACGAAGGGCGCGGTCCTCAAGCCCGCGAAGCGGAAGGGGGCGGACGAGGTGACGTTCTGGAACGCGTGGGACGGGACGCGCCCGCGTTAGGCGACTCTGACCACGAATCGCTAGCCGGACGAGACGCGTCGGAGTCTCGGACGCGCGAGTGTCTCGATCACCGCGTCCTCGGCGGTCGCGTGCGACGCGGTGTCGCGCTCGATGATGGGGTCGACCGGGGCGCGACGACCGAAGGTCCGCAGCCAGAGCCACGCATAGCGCGGCTGGTAGGTGAGCCGGAGCTGGAGCGCCCGCACGCGACGGAGTAGCCGCCCGTGCACGCGGCACGCGAGGGTCGACAGCAGCTCGAGGGCGAGATCGTCTTGATCCGTCGCTGCGTAGAGCCCGGCCAGGTCGAGCAGGACGTCGTCGTCCCAGGGCTCGATCTCGCGCGCCCGCGAGAGCAGGGCGATCGCCTGTCCGCGCTGGCTCGGTCCGCCGAATTGCATGCGACCTTCGACCAGGGTCTCGAAGGCGCCTTCCGGTTTCTTCAGCTTGAGCTGGAGCTCGGCGCAGAGTCGCCAGGCCTCGAATTCGCCAGGGACGAAGCGGCAGGCCTCGCGATAGACCGCGAGGCACTCGTTGTACTGGCGCGCCCGCGCGTAGTCCATCGCGACGCGCCGGTAGAGCTGCCACGCCTCGAATCCCTGGCCGGCCCAGGCGAGCATCGGCGCCACCCGGAGCGCCACCTCGAGGTTGCTCGGATTCTCGACGAGGATCCGCCGGTAGAGCCGGATCGCGGCCCGGGCCTTGCCGTTGCTGCGCGCCCGATGGGCGTCGGTCAACAGCTGGTATTCGCGAGGGCGCACGGGGCGCAGGGGGGTCGCCACGACCATCTCCCGACCGGTCCCTGCCGGCCGTTCCGAGTGGATCGGCGCTCACGGGCTCCGTCGCGTGATCCAGCGCACGGTCGCGCGGGACCGGCGCGCGCGCTGCCGATCCCTTGCCGTGAGGCCGCCGTCCGAATCGAGCCGACTGCGGCATACTGCCGCCCCATCGCTTCCCGCCTGCCCCGGAATCTCCTTGTCCCCCACCCCGCAGATCCTCGAGCTCGATTCGATCGACGGCGCTCCCGTCGGCGGCAAGGCGGATGGGCTCGCGCGGCTGCGCGCGATGGGCCTGCGGGTGCCGGACGCCGTCGCCCTCGTCGGTCTCTCGATCGACGCCGACGCCGCTGCGTTCGATGCATGCGTGCAGGCGGTCGTCGAGCGCTTCGGGGAAGGTCGGCTCGCGGTCCGATCGTCCGCGATCGGCGAGGACGGAGCCGAGGCGTCCTTTGCCGGGCAGTACGAGACGGTGCTCGACGTCGAAGGAGCACCGGCCATCGGCGACGCGATTCGCACTTGTCTGCACTCCGCGGAAACCGCGCGGGCTTCGGCCTATCGCGACGCGCGGGACGCGGAGGCGGGGCTGGACGCGCCGGCGATGTCGCTCGTCGTGCAGCGCATGGTCGACGCGCGGGCTTCCGGGGTCTGCTTCACGGCCTGCCCCGTGACGAGCCGGCGCGACCGACTCGTGATCGATTCGGTGGCAGGGCTCGGCGAGGCGCTGGTCTCGGGCGCCGCGAGCCCGGATCACGACGAGTACCTGCGCGCGGCCGGGCGCTTCGACGCGACCGAGCGCGCGGGGACGGCGTCCGTCCTCACCGATGCGGAGCGACGGCGGATCGTCGACGACGCGCTGCGCGCCGAACGCGCATCGGGGAAACCGCTCGATCTCGAGTGGTCGATCGATCGCGACGGCCAGCTCCATTGGTTGCAGGCGCGCCCGATCACGACCCTGGGCACGGATCCGCAGGCCCTCGACACCCCGCTGCAGGATCCGGGGGACGTGCACACGCGCTGCAACGTGGGCGAGATGATGCCGGGGGCGGTTTCGCCGCTCACGTACTCGACCTGCGCGCGCGGCATCGACGTCGGGTGGCAGCGCATCAAGGACGACGTCGGCTTGTCCCGGGATCAATACCCCGAGGCGCCCTACATCGCGATGTCCCACGGACACCTCTTCATCAACATGACCGAGGGAGTGCGCTTTTCGTCGGCGGTCAGCGGCGGGAGCGCCGACCAGCAGAGCCTGGCGCTGTGCGGCCGGCTGGTGCCCGAGATCGTGGAGCCCCCGCCGGAGTCCTGGCTTCGACGCGCGCCGCGGCTCGCGCGGCAGCTCGCTGCGATGTTGCGCTCGAAGCCGAGGATCCGGCGCATGGAGGCGCTGCTCGAGCGCGGGCCGATCGAGCGCGGCGCGACGGCCCGCGCGTCGTGGCGTGCGATCGACGCGCGGATGCCTGAGCTCTTCGAGGCCTATCAGTTGCATCTCGTCGTGTCTTCGGCCGCAGGTGCGCTGACCCCGATCATGCTGGCCCTGTTGGCAGGAGAGGCGGAGCCGACCGACGAGCATCACGCGATCGTCGCGAGCGTGCTCTCCGGCGCGACCGACGTGGAGAGCGCGGACATCGCCCTCGGCGCCGAGCGCATTCTCGAAGCACTCCTCGATTCACACGACCGCGGTGCGGCCTTCGCGGACATGAATGTGAGCGAGGCGATCGCGTGGCTCGAAGGAGACGCGTCCGTCGAGTCCGGCCGAAGGTTCCGCGCCTACCTCGATCGTCACGGCCACCGTAGCCTGCGCGAGCTCGACATCCGCCAGCCCGAGTGGCGGCACGACCCGTCCCCGGTCGTCCGATCGTTGCAGACTCAGGTCCGCGGTCGTCGAATGGGATCGGATACGCCCGCCGCGATCCTGCCCGCAGCGCCGCCCGGGGCCGAGCGATTCGATCGGCTCCGGCGCTTTGCGCACGGAGCGGTCCGGAATCGCGAGCGCTGCAAGTCGCTGCTCGTCGCGCTGACGGCGATCTTCAAGGCGGCCTATCGGGACCTCGGCACGCAGCTCGTCGAGGAGCGACGACTGCCCGACGCCGACGCGCTCTACTTCTTGTTGCACGAGGAGATCGAGACCCTCGCGGAAGCCTCGCCGGGTCATCCGCTACGCGATATTGCCCTGGGGCGTCGCGAAGCGCTCGCCTATCAGGAGACCCTCCGCTTTCCCGAAGTCGTCGTCGGGCATCCGCAGCCCGAGCCCGTCGGGGTGCCGACCGGGAAGGAGAGGGTGATCGTGGGCAAGCCCGTCAGCCGGGGCCGGGTCGAGGGACGCGTGCGCGTGGTGAAGCGTCTCGATGAGGCGGAATCCCTCGAGCCAGGCGAGATCCTCGTCGCACCGATCACCGACGTCGGTTGGACGCCTTATTTCGCGATCGTCGCCGGGCTCGTGACCGACGTCGGGAGCGCCGTGTCCCATGGTGCGGTCGTCGCGCGGGAGTTCGGCTTGCCCGCGGTGCTCAACACCCGGAACGCGACGGACGTCCTGCGGACCGGCGAGCGCGTGGTGCTCGACGGAGATCGAGGGACGGTCGAGCGGCTGGACTGATCGCACGTCGGGACTGCCTCGACGCCGACCCGCCGCCTACACTCGGACGACGGAGGGCGAGGCGTGAATCCGGATCTCGGCAGTCGCACGACGGTGTTCATCCACTACTACCGCGCGATGGTCGGCCGCGCGGACACGTGGCGGACGCGGATGGACACGACGACCAACTGGGCGATCGGCGCGACCGCGGCGCTGATCTCCTTCTGTCTCGGGAGTCCGGAGATCCCGCACTTCGTCGTGTTCTTCTCCTCGTTCCTCACCTTCATCTTCCTGTTGCTGGAAGCGCGGCGACTCACCTTCTACCACCTCTGGCAACAGCGGGTGCTGCTCCTCGAGCGGCGCTTCATCGCGCCCGCAGCCACGCCCGAGGGCGTCAGCGAGGCGGACCGCGCCACGCTCGAGGAAGAGATCGCGCCCCATCTCGGCCAGACGGTGCCGACGATGTCGATTCGCAAGGCCATCTCGCGGCGGTTGCGCCGCGTGTACGTCTATCTCTTCATGGCCCAGGTGCTCGCGTGGCTCGTGAAGCTCGAGATGCACCCGGTGGAGGTGCAGTCGCTATCGGAGTGGACGTCTCGGGCTGCGGTCGGCCCGCTCCCCGGACTCGCCGTCATGGGCCTGATCGCGGCGACGCTCCTCGTCGGCGCCGGGTACGCGGCCTACGGCGGACGGCCGTGGGGAGCGGACAAGACGCCGCTCTAGGGCGGCGGTGCTGGGTGTCGCCGCCGCGGCGCGGCGATTCGTTGCACGCAGCGCGCTGCGTTCGCGACTAACTTCCCGGGGCGCCCATCGAGGAGACGCGCGGATGCGCCGACCGGATGCGGATCACCTCGCGCTGCCCTGGCGCGTCCACGCCCTCGCGGAAGACTTCGAGCTGGTCGACGTCTGGCGCTATCCGATCGTCGCCCCGGACGATCTCCCCTTCGACGCGTTCCTCGAGTTCATGGTGCGCAGTCAGGCGGAGCTCGTCTCGGGGCGGGGCGTCGCCGCCTTCCTCTTCCGTCTTCGCGGATGGCTCGGAGCGCTCTTCGGCTGGGATCGAGGGACCGGCACGCCGCGGGCCGCGACGCCCGACGCGGAGTCGGTTCGCTCCCGGCTCCCGCACGACGAGAGCGAATCGGCCGAGGCGGCGGCGCTTCCGATCGAAGGAGAGATCGGATTCGACGCGGTCTACCTCACGCCGGACGAGAGCCTGGGCGAGATCCGGAACTCGACGGTCCACGCGCTCATGCATCTCGGCCGGGTCGAGGTCGACGGCGGCTGGTCGCCGCAGATGGCGGTGTACGTGAAGCCGCGCGGAGCGATCGGTCGGTTGTACATGACGGCGATCGGTCCCTTTCGGCACGCGATCGTGTACCCGGCGATGATGCGGTCTGCGGCTCGCGGATGGCCGACGTTCCTCGCCGAGCGGTCCGAGAGCGCCGACTAGCTTTCGGCCGCGGGCGCTGGCTCGGAGCCGGTGAGGCCGATCGGCCTCGGTCAGACCCGGCGCGGGTGTGACATCGAGTCGCCGGCGTTGCGTATCGTCCGAATTCCAGCGCAGCATGATCATGGATCGAGCCTCCTTCGAAATCCGGTGTCCGCCTCAGGCGTTCTGCCCAGGGCGACCGTTTGCGAAGCCGCATCCGGCCTGATTCCGCTCAAGATCGACGCTTCCGAGCCGTTCGAAGATTCAGGGCGCAGCCTGCACGCCCACTGCCGCTCGGAGTCCGATGTTCCGCCGCAATCTCACGACACAGCTCGCCGTTCCCGCGCTCGCCGTCGCGGTCCTCGGCATCGTCGTCATCGTCGTCTACGCCGGCGCGAACACCCGAGAGCGCGTGGTCGATCAGCTCGTCGCGAACGGCATCGAACGCCTCGAGGAGTACCGGGAGCTGCGCGGCTACTACACCGAAACGGTGGTCGCCCCCGCGCGCATGGCGGGGATGGAAGTCTCGGCGGAGCACGCGTCCGGCACGAACTCGATTCCGCTGCCCGCGACGATGATCCACGAGCTCAGCGATCGACTGCGGAACCTGGGAAACGGGTTCCGGCTCGCGCTCTACAGCGCCCACCCCTTTCCCGAGCGCAGTGAGCGGGTCCTCGACGGCTTCGCGCACGCAGCCCTCCAACGGTTCGAGCGTGACGCGAATGGCGTCTTCCACGAGCTGACCGAGATCGAGGGTCAGCGATACGTACGGATCGCGATGGCCGATCGGATGAACGCTGAGGCCTGCGTCACGTGCCATAACAATCATCCCGATACGCCGCGTGTGGGCTGGCAGCTCGGGGACGTCCGTGGCGTGCTCGAGGTCGACCTCTCGGCGGAGGAGGCGCTCTCGGACGCGGAGGCGCTCCAGCACACGCTCCTCGCTGGGGGCGGACTCCTGTGCGCAGCGCTCTTCGTCGTCGTGGGACTGCTCATGCGTCGCGTGAGTCGGCGCCTCGGCGAGACCGTACATCTGCTCGACCGGGTCGCGGCCGGCGATCTGGACATCGAGATCTCCACTCACGACCCCGACGAGCTCGGGGCCATGAAGACGGCCCTCGAGGTCGCGATCCGGAACATGCGCGGCGACATGGAATCGCTCCACCGCAGTCACGTCGTGATGGATGCGGCCCCGGTGAATCTCATGCTCTGCGACGCCGAACACCGGGTGCAGATGGTGAATCCCGCGTGCCGCGCGTCCATCGATCGGCTGGCGCACGTGTTCGGCGTGGAGGGGGCGGAGGTCGACGGGCGATGCGTCGGGTTCCTCTTCGACGACCCGGACGAGATGCGGCGACTCCTCGACTCGGACGCGCTGCCCCATCGGGCGATGCACACCCGCGGCGAAGAGCGCCTCGACGTGACGATCGCCGCGATCCATGCCCTCGACGGCACCCGGACGGGCAGCCTGGTGACCTTCTCGATCGTGACGGAGGAGCATCGCAACGCGTCCCTCCTGCAGGAGGCGATGCAGTCGGAACGTGAGACCGGTGACCGCCTCCGCGACGCGATCGAGCGCGAGCGGGAACGCGCCGACGCGGACAAGGAAGTCGCGACCGTCCTGCGCCTCAAGGCCGATCGCATTCTGGACGTCGTCGGCGCGGCCGCGACCGGCGACCTCACTCCGCGAATCGGACTCGACGGGGATTCTCCGATGGATCAGATCGCCTTCGAGCTCGATCGCTTCCTCGACGACCTCTCGGCGCGGGTCACCCAGATCCGGGACATCGCGTCGCAGCTCGGCGACGCCGGGCATCAGCTCGACGACGTCGGCAAGAGTCTCGTGGTGGGCGCGAAGCGCACCTCGGAAGAGGTGAGCGCGGTCGCGCGCACCTGGACGGCCACGAGCGAGGGCGTGGATGGAATCGAGACGCGCATGGAGGGGCTCGCCGAGAGCTTTCAGGGAATCGCGAGCGACTCCCGCGCCGCAGCGCGGGTCGTGAGCTCCGGGGTCGAAGCGGCGAACACTGCGCGCGATTCGATCTCCGAGCTCGACCGGAGCACGGAGGAGATCCAGATCGTGCTGACGGTGATCGACCAGATCGCGGATCAGTCGAAGCTGCTGGCCCTCAACGCGTCGATCGAAGCGGCGCGCGCGGGCGAGAGCGGGCGCGGCTTCAACGTCGTCGCCCAGGAAGTCAAGAAGCTCGCGAGCCAGACGGAAGAGGCCACACGAGAGATCGCCAAGACCGTCGCGCAGATCCTCGCACGCCGGGACCACTCCGCGGAGTCGATTCGCGCGATGGGCGAAGTGATGGACCGCGTCGAGTCGGGTCAGGGGCTGATCGGGGAGACGGTGGCTGCGCAGCAGTCGGCCACCGACGAGGTCAAGGCGTTGGTGGAGCAGGTCGGGTCGCGCTCGCGCGTGATCGCAGCGAGCATCGAGCAGCTCTCCCAGGTCGCGGAGTCCGCCGAGCAGGACGCGGCCGGCACCGATCGCGAGGCCCACCGCCTCTTCGAGCTCGCGAATCAGATCGGCGAGCTCACATCCCGCTTCGTCTGCTGATCGGCTCGTCTATCCTCGCGGCGCGCGCATCGTCGTGCAGCGGGGAGGATCGGGTTGCGAAGGCATCGACTGTACGGAGCGCTGCTCCTCGGGCTCGGCGTCTGCTTCGGCGTGTGCTTCGGAGTGGCGGGAAGCACGCCGGCCGAGACGAGCGACGTCGGTGGTGTCTACGCGGACGGCGGCTGGTCGACGCTCCACCGCGGTCCCGCCAACCGCAAGCTGGTTCCTGCGACGGATCTCAGCGGGGATCGCGTGGCGTGGACGGCGCTCGAAGGCGCGTCCGTCCTGACGGCACCGACGTTGACGCCCGATCGCCGCGCGCTCTTCGTCACCACGGGCCTCGCCCGCGGCGCATGGAATCTCCACGCATTCGACCTCGAGGGCAATGCGCTCTGGAGCGCGCCGCCGTGGACGGACGCGAAGACCGGCGTCGATCCCTGCGCCATCTTGTCGAGCCCGATCGTCGACGATGCGGGCGACGTCTACATCGGGGACTGCAACCAGCTCTTCGCCTTCCACGCGGACGGCCGCCCGAAGTGGACGGTGCCGCTGCCGACCATTCGCGACGGGGATTGGGTGGTCGCCGAGGATCTGCCGGTCAACGCGCTCACGACCGCGGTCTTCACGCGAGCGGGCGACGTCTTCGGGGTCACCAACTTCGGAGACGTCGTGGTCTTCGATCGCGCGACCGGCCGGCGGCTGAACGACGACCTGCGATTGCCGGGGCACGTGCCGCCCGAGTCGGCGGTCATGCCGATGCCGCCCTCGATCTTCGAGGGGCTCGTGGCGCCCGAGATTCGCGAGTGGGCTTGGCAGCTGCTGGCCGGCGGGGCGATGCCCTCGGCGAACACACCGGCGGTCGACATGGCCAGCGGGCGGATCTTCGTCGCGGCGACTTCGACGACGGTCGGCAAGGGAGCGTTGCACGCGCTCGACCTCCATACTCTGGGCTCCGGGCCGGACCGGCGGGTCGAGGTCAGCCCCGCGTTCCTGACCGAGATGGGACCCGGCAGCGGTTCGAGTCCCGCGCTGTCACCGCAGGCCGATCGCGTCTACGTGTCGGACGAGAACGGTGCCTTCTACGGGGTGGATGCTCGGACGGGCACGATCGATTGGCGGGTGCAGACGAAGGCCACGTCGGCCGCCGCGGCGGTCGGCGCGAACGGCGACGTCTATGCGCTGCAGGCCTACGGACCTGCGCTGATCGCGATTCGTGCGGACGGCACCGTTCGTTGGGAGAGCGATCTCGACGCGCTCGCGCAGGCGGCGCTGCCGGAGAGCTTCTGGCTGGGAGATCCGGTCCCGATCGGGAACGGCAACCCGACGGTCGTCGGCGCGGACGTGTTGGTTCCAGTCGTCTACGGCTACGAGACGAAGCTCTTCGGGCGGACCGTGCCCTGGCCGGTGCACTCGTCGCTCGTTCGGATCGACGGCGCGACCGGGCGCGGCGTCGAAGACGTGATCACGCTCCCCGACGACTCCACGGGGATCACCGCCGTGCTTCCGGACGGCACGATCCTGAACAGCCTCGGAACCGCGGTCACCTCGGGCATCACGCCCCTCGCCGGGCTCGGAGACCTGCTGCTCCCGGGCGACCTCGAAATCCTGCGACCGACCGGGGGGCTCTCCGTGAGCCGCCTCGTCGAGGGAGTCGCCGATCCCGTCGCTCTTCGCCTTCGATCCCGCTCGGAAGAGGACCGCGAAGACGACGCGCGCCGGAAACCGCTCGTCGCGCTCGGAGCCGCCGGCGTCGGGACCGGGTCCCGGGTCGTCGATCTGATGGCCGGGGGCGGCTGGTGGACCGAGGTCCTGGCTCGAGCCGTTGGGCCGACTGGACGGGTCGTCTCCCAGAACAACGCGATCGTGGCGAAACGTCATGGCGGGTCGTGGCGGGCGCGCGTGCGGGCCGGGGGCGTCGAGGACGTCGAAGCGATCGTCCAGGAGCTCGACGCGCTCGACCTCGAGCCCGGTGCATTCGACGCGATCTTCCTCGTTCTCTTCTACCACGACACGGTCTGGATGGAAGTCGACCGGCAGGAGATGAACCGGCGAGTCTATGACGCGCTCTCGCCGGGTGGGACCTTCGTCGTGATCGATCACGCCGCAGCTCCGGGCGCCGGCACGAGCGTCGCGGAGACGCTCCACCGGATCGAGGCGGACGTCGTCCGTCGGGAGGTCCTCGGCGCTGGGTTCGAGTTGGCCAGGGAGGCGACGCATCTCCGGAACCCGGAGGACGACTACACGGTGCGCGTATTCGATCCGCCGGTGCGTGATCGTACCGATCGCTTCTTCTTCGTGTTCCGGAAACCGGGCCCGAGCGCCGACTAGCGCTCGGTCTCATCGGCAATCTCGAGGCAACCGTCGACGTGCCGCTGCCAGGGCGGCTCCCGGGAGGCGAGCGCCGCCTCCATCTCGACCTCGCTGAGCGCCTTCGAGAAGAGGAAGCCCTGCATGTGATGACAGCCGAGTCGTAGCAGCGCGTCCCGCTGCTCGGTCGTCTCGACGCCTTCGGCGAGGAGCCGTAGTCCGAGTCCGTTGGCGAGGCTGATCACCATGCGGACGATCGTGCGGGCGACGGCGTCGTCCGCCATGCCCATCACGAAGCTGCGATCGATCTTCATTCCGTCGACCGGCATCTCGCGGAGCGAAGTCAGGGAGGACAGCCCGGTTCCGAAGTCGTCGATCGCGATCGGCATGCCGAGGGCGCGTAGCGGCCCGAGCGCGTCCGTGACCGCGTCTCGATCCTGAACGAGACCGCTCTCCGTCAGTTCGATCTGGAGGCGATCCGGAGAGAGTTCGTAGTCGCGCAGCGCCCGGATCGCGAGGTCCGGGAAGCCGCCGCCATGGATCTGGCGACGCGTGACGTTGATCGCGACGGTCGGGAGGTGGAGGCCGATCCGGTCCCATCGCCGGACCGTCTCGCACGCGTGCATCGCGACCCACTCGCCGATCTCCGTGATCAGCCCGGTCTCCTCGGCGATCGGGATGAAGACCGAAGGCTCGATCCAACCCCGGCCGCCGAAGTTCCAACGCAACAGCGCCTCCGCGCCGATCAGCCGTCCGTCCGTCGCGTCGACCTGCGGCTGGTAGACGAGAGAGAACTCGTCCTTTTCGGTCGCGTGTCGGAGCCCGGCTTCGAGCTCCAGGCGCTTCGAGACCGCGTCGTCCATTTCGCGGCCGTAATAGCTGAAGCGATTCTTGCCGGCCTTCTTCGCGTGGTACATCGCCGTGTCGGCGTTCCGCATCAGCTGTTCCGGCGTCTCGCCATCGTTGGGCCACATGGCGACCCCGACGCTCGTCGTGATCCAGAGCTCGTGCTGTCCGAGGCGGATGGGCTCCGCGATGCCCTCGATCAGGTGTTCGGCGACGCGCGCGCCGGAGTGGTCGACGTTCGCGTCGTGAATCAGGAGCACGAACTCGTCACCGCCCACGCGTGCTGCGAAGTCGCTCCGCCGCATCGTGACGTCGACCCGCTCGGCGATGCACTTCAGGAGCTCGTCGCCGACGCTGTGCCCCCAGGTGTCGTTCACGCTCTTGAAGCCATCCAGATCGAAGTAGAGCATCGCGACGCGGCGCTGCTTGCGAGAGGCGTACGCCAGCGATCGCTCGGCCTGTTCGAGGAAGGACGTGCGATTGAGCAGCTTCGTGAGCGGGTCGCGGGTGGCGAGCTCGTGCTCCCGCTGCCGCGCCGCCCGGAGCTCGTTCAGCATGCGATGGCGCTCGACCGCATAGAGGATCGAGCGCGCGAGGAGCGCGCCGTCGAGGCGCTCCTTCACCACGTAGTCCTGGGCACCGTCGCGCAGCGCCCGGATCGCCTGCTGCTGATCGTCGTCGTTGGTCATGACGACGATCGGGACGGTGACGGCGGCGACCTTGGCGCGTTGGAGCGCTTCGAGGCCGATCTCCTCTTCGAGGGTCAGGTCGAGCAGCATCGCGTCGACGACGCTGTCCTGGAGGATCTGCAACGCCCCTTCGATGTCGTTCGTGAAGAAGAGCTGGAAGAGGGCCGCCTCGTTGCTCTCGAGCATCTCGCGGATGCGCTCGGCGTCGTCCCGGGAGTCCTCGGCGACGAGGACTCGGATGACCTGCTGGGCCGCCTTCGCCTCGTCGCGAGCGTCTTCCGCGAATTCGCGATCGCTCTCGTTCATGCCCTGCACCCGAGTATTGCCGTCACGAAACGACGTATCGGAGCGAGCCGTAGCCGATTGAGGAAGAACGTCTTTCCATTCGCGATGTTAGGCCGCTTCTCGAAAAGCAATCGCGTCTCGCGGGAACGCTCCGTGGACACGGGAACGACTGCGCGCGAGCGAATCGCGGCCGCGGGGAAGTGGCCGATTTCGCAGCGTTTCCGGTGGCTTGCCCGTGCGTCCCGCGACGGCTCCGATGTGGCACCATCGCGCGCATGAGAAATCCCTACGACGGTGTCGCGATCGTCGGCACATACAACACGGTGCAGGCCAAACAGCTCCCGAACTGGACGGAGCCGGGTCTGGTCCTGGACGCGATCCGCGGAGCGCTCGGCGACGCCGGGCTCACGGCGGACGACGTCGATGGCGTCAACATTTCGAGCTGGGTCGCGCGGCTGAATTCGCGAACGACGGCGCAGTGGTTCGGTGCGCGGCCCATGTGGACGGGCATCTCGTCGCCGGGCGTCGAGGCCATCCTCGAGGCCGCCGCCGCCATTCAGACCGGGCAAGCGGAGACGGTCGTGATCGCCGCGGCGCAGTGCGGCGAGTACACGGACCGCGAGTCGACGGTGTCCTGGACGCGACCGGAGAACGAGTTCGTCGAGTGCTGGGGTCTATACACCGCCGCCGAGTTCGCGCTCATGGCCCAGCGGCACATGCACCTCTACGGGACGCCGCGGGCGGCGCTGTCCGAGGTCGCCTCCGCGATCCGCAGCAACGGCGCACTCAACCCCGAGGCGGTCTTCTTCGGCCGCGAGTGCTCCCCGGGCGAGGTCGAGGCGTCGCGCATGGTCGCCGACCCGTTCCGACTCCTCGATTGCTGCATCGCCTCCGAGGGCGGCGCCGCGATGGTGCTCACCTCGACCGAGCGGGCGCGCGATCTCGATTGCACGCCGATCCACATCCTCGGCGGCGCGCTGGATCGGCAGGGCAACGCCTACGTGACGGCGCCGGTCTGGGAAAAGTACGGCTGGGTCGGCCGCCGCGCCGCGGAGATGACCTTCGAGCAGTGTGGTCTCGCGCCCAAGGACGTCGACTTCGCGGAGTTCTACGACCCCTTCTCCTTCGAGATCATCCGCCAGCTCGAGGCCTTCGGCTTCTGCAAGGAAGGCGAGGGCGGCGACTTCGTCCTCGAGGGACGGATCCGGATCGACGGCGAGCTGCCCGTCGCGACCAACGGCGGGATCATGTCCTACTCCCACGCCGGCGTGGCGCAGCTGCTCCAGAAGCCCATCTCGGCGGTTCAGCAGCTGCAGGGCCGGCCTGTCCCGGAGCTGCGTCTCCACGAACCCAGGGTCGCGCTCGCGACGAACGGCGGCTCCGGAGCGCTCTTCTGTGACGTGATGGCCCTCGGAAAGGAGCCCGTATGAGCGCGAAACAGATCCCGCTCCCGCGCCCGACGACGATATCGCAGCCCTACTGGGACGCCTGCCGGGATGAACGGCTGACCGTTCAGAAGTGCAGCGACTGCGGCAGCTACGTGTTCATCCCGCAGCCCTGCTGCGGCGAGTGCCAGAGCGAGAAGCTCGAGTGGGTCGACTCCGCCGGTCGCGGCACTCTCTATAGCTTCTCGACGGTCTACCGCCCTCAGCAGCCCGTCTTCGAGACGCCCTACACGGTCGTCGTGGTCGAGCTGGACGAGGGGTACCACATGCTCTCGAACCTGATCGGCGTCGAGCCGGAGGACGTCGAGATCGGAACGCCCCTCGAAGTCTTCTTCGAGAAGAAGTCCGACGAGATCACCTTGCCCTATTTCCGGGTTCGTGAGGCGAGCTGATGCTCGCCGCGCGAACCCTGTTCCCTGAGGGCTCCTCCGGGTGCGCCAGGCCTAACGGCGATCGACCGCCGGGATGTCGGCGGCCTTGATCACCTTGAAGGTCGCCTCCATGAGCGGGTCGGCGAGCAGCGTCCGGATCAGGATCTGGCCGTTCGCGTTGCCCTGGGTCGTAATCCAATTGACGGTGCCCGGATCGTCGGGCGCGGCGTAGATCCGGAACGTCTCCTCGTCCTTCACGACGTCGGTTCCCTGGATGCCGACCTTGTAGTGCCGGAAGTCGCCGCTCTCGAGATACCGGGTGAGGATCTGGAGGTTCCAGTAGCGGCACGGCACGTCCTTCCCTTCCACCAGGATCACCTCGTCGGGGGCGACCTTGAACGTGCCGCCGATGTACTGGATGCCCGGGCCCGGCAGGTTGTTGCGCACGAGCTTCGGGTCGATCATCGCCGCGAGCTCCTCGGGTGTATGCTCCTCGGACGAGTCCTCGTCGAGGACGAGCTCGCCCTCCTCGATCCGGGTCATGCTGCCGGAGCGTTCGCTCGTGCCCTCGTATTCGATCCGGTTGAGACCGATGAAGATCGAGAGACCGAGGGAGACGTCGGTCGCGTCCTCCACGAAGTCGACGACGCGCTGGAGCCCCGCCTCGAGCTGCTCCTCGTCGTAGTGGAGGAGCGGCGCCGTCTCGGAAAGACATTCGAGGGTCATCGCCGCCGAGCGCTTCTCGCCGCGATCGACCGCGTCCACGAACGTGTCGAAGTACTCGCGTGTGAACAGGATCGGACGGCGCCCCTTGAGCTCGATCCAGTTGCGGGCGCCCTCCGGGCGCTTCTCCGAGAGATAGACCTCGGCGATCTGCTGGCCGAAGACGTTGTCCCAGACGAGGTCGTCGTCGATCAAGTGGTCGACGATGTAGTAGGTGTCCTCCTGGTCGTAGGCGTAGACCGTCGCCGAGAAGAAGAGATCGTCGCCGCGCCGGATCGTGTACTTGTAGACGAGGTTCTCGTCGAGCTTCGCCTCGCGGTAGAGCGTGTCCGTTCCGTCGCCCTTGAACTTCCGGATCGGCGTCATCATGCGCTTGAGCTCGGGGAAGCGGCGATCGGACTCCATCTCGAGATCGTGGGCCGCGGAGATCAGACGGAGCAGGTAGCGGTAGCCCTCGGCGCGTTCGCGCTCTCCGCGAGCGCCGGTCGGGGCGACGATCTTGTCGCCGATCCGCTTGAGCGCGTCGGCGAAGTCGTTCCAGGCCTGTTGGGATCGGGTGCATTCGGACATGGGGGCTCCTGTCGGATTCGGGGACACAGGACTCGAGGCGGGCCCGACGGTACGATCCGCCCGGGGAGCGTCAACGGCGGATCGGACTCGAGATCCCGGGGAGACAGCGGTCCTCGCGAAACGGAGGAGATCGGAATGCAGCTGCGGTGGGCTCGGTTCGGGATCGTGATCGTCGGGGCCCTGCTCCTGTCGGGTTGTGTCGCGACGACGCAGGCGCCGCCGCCGGATCCCGCTCGCGACGCCGCGATCTTCGCCGTTCTCGACCGGTACATGGACGGCCTGAACGCCCTCGACATCGAGACCCACGTCTCCGCCTACCACTTCCCGCATTACCGCCACGCGAGCGGAGAGATCACCGTATGGGCCTCTGCCCAGGAGGCGATGCCGATCCTGCGCGTGCCGCGGGCCGAGCGGCGCGCCGCCCTCCGCGCCGCGCTCGAGCCCGAATGGGATCGGAGCGAGTGGACCCGCCGTGACATCGTCCAGGCGAGCGCCGACAAGGTCCACGTCGCCACCACCTTCGTGCGTCTGCGCGAGGACGGGAGCGTGATCAAGACCTTCGACTCGCTCTACGTGATGACCCTCGAGGCGAACGCCGAGGGGGACCTCCGCTGGGGCATCAAGGGGCGATCGAGCTTCGCCCCGTGACGCTGTCGAGCCTGCAGTCGGTCCTGGTCGCGGCGTTCCTGTTGCTGCTGATGTTCGGGATGGGCGCCACGCTCTCCCGCGAGAGCTTCGCGACGGTGATGCGGACCCCGAAGCCTCTGCTCGTCGGGCTGGTGAGCCAGTTCCTCTGGATGCCCTTCGCGGCCTTCGTGATCGCGAGCGCGCTCGGCTTGCCCGACGCGGTCGCGATCGGTCTCGTGATCATGGGCTGCTCGACGGGCGGCACCAGTTCGAACTTCTTCACCTACTTCGCGCGGGCGGATCTCGCGCTGTCGATCTCGATGTCTGTCTGCTCGACGATCGTCGGTGTCGCCGCGATCCCGCTCGTGCTCTCGGTCTGGACGCGCCCGTTCACGAGTCCGGATCTCGAGATTCCCTACGCGAGCATCGTCACGACGCTGGTCGCCGTGATCGTGCCGGTCGCCCTCGGCGTGTACCTGCGCTCGCGGAGCGAACGCTGGGCCGCGCGCGCCGAACGGATCGGCAGCATCTGCGGCTGGGGCGTGCTCACGTTGGTGATCATCGGCAGCCTGATCGAGGACGGCGGCATCCTGCTCACGATCCCGGCCGCGACCTATGTGGCGGCGACCGCCCTCGGTCCCCTCGGCTTCGCGCTCGGATGGATCGGCGCGCGCATCCTCGCGCTCGAGCCGCCACAGCGTCGCGCAGTCTGCCTCGAGACCGGGATCCAGAACGCGCCACTGGCGATCGCGGTCGTGACACTCAGCTTCCCCGACGAGATCGCGCCCGAAGTCCTCGTCGCCCCGCTCCTCTACGGCGTGATCGTCGTGCCGTGCAGCGCGGTCGTCGCCTACGCGTTCCGGCGAGCCGCAATATCCTCCAGCACGTCGGAAGGGCCCGCTTAGAGGAGCCGGGACTCGTGCCCCTGCCAATACTCGTCCTTGAGCAGCCGCTTGTAGAGCTTGCCGGTCGGGTGGCGGGGGAGCTCGTCGCGGAAGTCGACCGAGCGCGGGCACTTCACGTCCGCGAGGTGTTCGCGACAGTAGGCGATCAGGTCGCGTGCCATCTCTTCGCCGGCCTCGGAGGGATCGACGAGCTGGACGACGGCCTTCACCTCTTCACCGAAGTCCGCGTTCGGCACGCCGAAGACCGCGACGTCCGCGACGCGCGGATGGACCATGAGGACGTTCTCGGTCTCCTGCGGGTAGATGTTCACGCCGCCGCTGATGATCATGTTGGCCTTGCGGTCGGTGAGGTAGAGGAAGCCGTCCTCGTCGAGCTTGCCGATGTCGCCGAGGGTGCTCCAGCCGTTGTCGAGGAACGCGCCCTTCGTCTTCTCGGCGTCGTTGTGATACTCGAAGACCTGTCCTTCGTCGCCGCCGAAGTAGACGCCGCCTTCTTCGCCGACCGGCACTTCGTTGCCCTCGTCGTCGACGATGTGGACGGCGCCCATCAGCGCCTTGCCGACGGTGCCCTTGTGGGCGAGCCAGTCCTGGGGGTTCGCATAACAGAATCCGTTGCCCTCTGTTCCTGCGTAGTACTCGTGGACGATCGGGCCCCACCAGTCGAGCATCTGCGCCTTGACCGCGACCGGGCAGGGCGCCGCGGCGTGGATCGCGAACTCGAGGCTGCTCACGTCGTACTGGTTGCGAACCTCCTCTTCGAGCTTGAGCATGCGCACGAACATGGTCGGGACCCACTGGCTGTGGGTGACCCTGTACCGCTCGATCGCGGCGAGGGCGGCCTCGGCGTCGAAGCGCTCCATCACGACGAGAGTCGCGCCGATGCGCTGGAAGTTCATGCAGTAGCGGAGCGGCGCCGCGTGGTAGAGCGGCGCAGGCGAGAGATAGATCGAGTTCTCCGACCCGCCGAAGAGGAACTTCGTCATCATCGTGAGCCCATCGGTCGTGCCGAGGGGCGTCCCGGTCATCGCGGGCTTCACGCCCTTCGGTCGCCCGGTCGTGCCCGAGGAGTAGAGCATCGGCTGGGCTTCCATGCGGTCCGGCAGCGGCGTCGGCTCGTGCTTCGCGATCGCCGCGTCGAAGTCGTCGAAGCCCGGGAGCTCCCCGCCGACGACGAGCTTCGTCCCGATCTTCTCGAGCACGTCGCCGAGCCCCGCGACGGACTCCGCCTTGTACGGACTGGTGATGAACGCGCGGCTGTTGCTGTCCTCGAGGATGTAGCCGAGCTCCTCGGTCGTGAGGCGAGAGCTGATGGCGGTGTAGTAGAGGCCGGCGTAGTGTGCGCCCCAGGCGATCGCGAGGAAGTCGATCCGGTTCTCCATGCAGAACGACATGTGGTCGCCCGGACGGAGGCCCGCTGCGTGGAAGAGCTGCGCGAGGCGATTCGCCTTGTCGTCGAGCTCCTTGTACGTCATCGACTCGCCGGTCGACGCCATGATGATGGCGGGCTTGTCCGGCGTCGCTTCGGCCCAGTGGCCGGGGTAGCTCGAGTTGTCGGGGGCGTCGGTGGGCGCGGTCATGCGGGGCTCCATCAGCCAGCGGGTGAGAGGCAGCCCGAGACCATAGGAGAATCGAACGCGCCGTGCGCGGTCCGCGGGGAGGCGTCAGGTCGCGGCGGCTGCGTTGCGGGCGTCCAGGTCCGCGCGGATCCGAGCGTGCTCGGCCTCGCTGAGGTCGAATCGCAGGAAGAGGACGGCGCCGATCAGATAACAGACCAGGGGGAAGCCGCCCATCAGCACGATCATGGTATTCCTGACGACCTCGGTCTGCACGTCGGCTTGCCCATCGAAGCCGGACCATTCGAGCGCCCAGCCGACGAGGCCGATCATGATGCCCGCGGCGAGCTTGTTCACGAAGCTCCAGCCCGCGAAGTAGGCGCCTTCCTTTCGCTCCCCGGTCGTGTGCTCGTCGACGTCGACGATCTCGGACTTCAGGGTGTAGCCGAGGACGTTGGGACAGCTCGACGAGAAGCCGGCGATCAGTCCCGAGACCGCGATCACCTCCCAGGCGCCTTCCGAGACGAGCGTGATCGTGCCGTATCCGATGGCGCTGCCGCACATCGCGATCAGCATGAGGCGTCGCTTCTCGAAGCGCCGCCCGATCCACAGCCAGAAGGGGATCGCCAGGACCGTCGCGCCCATGTTGATCGCCAGCATCTCACCCAACAGGTCGGAGCGTCCGACGACGTAGTCGAGAACGAATGGCGTCAATACGCCGATTCCGCCCGCGCCGATCGCGTCGATGAAGATTACGAGCAGGAGCAGTCGCGCGTGCCGATTTGCGAGAACGTCACGAACGGCCTGGAACGGATTTTCGCCGCCGCGTCCCTGAAAGTCCTGGCGCTCCGGCGGGAGTAGTCGCACACCCGAGGTGACAAGGGCCAGAGTCACGCCGGCCACGACGACGGCCATGATATGTGTCGCGTCGCGACCCCCGTCTTCCACGACCGTTGATCCCACGTAGCCAGCGACGAAGAGGCCCATTGTCTTCAGGAACTGGCGCGTCGCAAATATCCGATTCCGTTCGTTCGAAGCGAAGGCGAGCTCGGCGCCGAGAGAAAGGTGGGGTACCTCGAAGACGGTATACGCGGTGTAGAAGCCGAACACGGCGACCGCGATCCAGGCGATGAGTGCTCCGCCTGCGAGCGAATCCGGCGGCATCCAGAGCATGACGCTGAACACCGCCAGCAAGGGAGCGCTGGCATAGAGCCAGGGCCGCCGCCGGCCCCATCGCGACCGCGTGCGGTCGCTGAGGTTCCCGACCATCGGATCGGTCACCGCGTCCCAGATCTTCGCGACGAGGAAGACCGTCCCGACCGCGGCAGTCGATGCGCCGAGATCCTCCGCCGCGTACTTCATGTACATGATCAGGATCAGCACGTAGCTGTACATGACGGGCGCGACGGCTACGCCATAGCCGAAGAGCGCCGGATTGCTCAGCCGTTCCTGTTCCTGCACGCGGTCTCCCGAGTTCGCCGCCGACGGGACCGCGACGCGAATCGCGGAGCATAGGCGTCTCGGCGGGCGCTACGCTGCCCCTTCGTCCGAGAATCGTTCGACCGACCAGGAGGCTCCTCGTGCCCGATCGCTGCGCGCTTCGCCGCTATTTATTTTCGCTGGTCGCGCTCGTGAGTACGAACGCGGCCGTCGCCGACGAGGTCGAGAAGGACGTCGACGTCCGGGTCGACGATCTGCAGTCGATGGTCGCGGCCGCGATCCCGTTGAACGACTTCGTCTACCGGATCGAGGGGGAGGGCGCGTTCTTCCTGATCAATACGAGCGAGGGCTCGGTGCTCGTCGACACGGGAACTTCGCTTCCCCAGAACGAGGAGCAGATGCGCCTCGTTCGCGAGCACGCGACGGGGCCGATCCGCAAGGTGATCGTGACCCACGCGCACGGCGACCACTCCGGGGGCCTTCCGAAATTCGCGGACCAGATCGAAGGCGGAGAGGTCGAGTTCGTCGCGCATCACCGGTACGGCTACATGTCGCGGTTGCAAGACGACCTGTTGCCCTACTTCAAGAGCCGCTACCACGTCCTCTATCCGACGCGGGTGGATCTCGGCCCCGAGAAGCCGCGTCCTTATTGGAACATGGAGCCCACCCGGCCGGTGTTCCCCGGCGCGGACTATGCGTTCGAGCTCGGCGGTGTGAAGTTCGTCGTGATCGCGCCGGAGAACGGCGGCGAGGGCGAGGACGGGATCCTCGTCTGGCTCCCGGAGTCGCGCATCCTGTTCACGGGGGATCTCTTCGGCACGCTCTATCCGATGTTCCCGAACCTGTACACGGTGCGGGGCGAGAAGTACCGGGATCCACTCGACTACATCGATGCCCTCGACATCGTCCTCGACCTGAAGCCAACGACGATCGCGCACTCGCATTTCCGGAACGCCGAAGGCGAGGCCTACATCCAGGCGAGCGTCACGAAGATGCGGGACGCCGTGCAGTACATGTGGGACGAGGTCGTCGCGGGCATGAACGGCGGCAAGACCGTGTGGGAGCTGATGCGCGACATCCAGCTTCCTCCCGAGCTCGAGCTCTCCCAGGGACACGGGAAGGTGTCGTGGTCGGTGCGCGCGACGTGGGAGATCATCGCCGGCTGGTACTACTACGACACGATCGCGAATCTCTACCACGTGCCCGAGACGGCGATCCACGAAGATCTCGTCGACATGGTCGGCGGCCCGGACCAACTCGCGGATCGCGCGCGCAGGTACCTGAAGAAGGGCCGTCCGCTGGAGGCGATCCGGCTCCTCGACGTCGCTGCCGGGAACGAGTCGCGCAGGGTGCTCGAGATCCGGATCGAGGCGGTCGAGCGGCTGGTCACGACCGCCCGCGAGGGCCTCGGCAACTACAGTGAGATCGGACTGCTGGAAGCCGATCTCCGGGCCAGCCGCGCGAAGCTCGCAGCGATGGCGGAGCACTAGGCGGCACCCAGGCTGCGAGCGGCCGGAAAAAGGGTCGGCGAGCGGGCGATCCTCGTGGAACCAGCCGCAGGGACGACTCCATCGCCGCGCCCGCCAGATCCAATTCGCCATCATCGGCTCTTCGAGTCAAGCAAGACCGGTAGCCGTCGCGTGACCTGAGGTCAGAAGCCGACACCGAATCGGTGTCAGGAGCGAAACGCCGCTGAGCGCACGCAGAGCATCCGCATCTTGCCGGTCGCTTGCGTGAACCAGCTGGTTCAGGTCGGGCCGAGCGGACGGCGCACCAAGCGGATCGCGGAGCGTTGGGGCGGTAGGCTAGGGCGCGACGCGACGGCACGCGGGCCGCGCCGGAAGGAGAGCGACCGGATGGAGAAGCTGATCTACGTGCTCGCGGGTGCCAGGGACGACGTCGCGGGTCGGGTCGATCGGATCGCAAGCGACGTGATTCCGGCGACACGGAAGGTCGGCGGCGAACGGATCGCGCTCTTCCTCCCGGACGAGTTCGACGCCATTCGCGAGCGGAACGCGAGCCGGCTGATGGGGGACCACGACCGCGTCGCGGCGATCTTCGAGTGTTGGCTGCCGACCCTCGACGCGCGGTCGGAGATCGAGGCTGGCCTCGCGCCACACGCCGAGGCACTCTGGGGTTACCTCGTCACGGAATCGACAATGGATCCGTGCCCGCACGACCTGAGCGATGGCGAGCGCGTGCCGGGCACCAGCCAGTGGACGATCAACGACAAGCCGGCATCGGTCTCCTTCGACGACTTCTACCGGGAGTGGGCGGTGCATTCGGAGATCTCCTTCGATCTCCACCCCCACCGCGACTCGTACATCCGGAACGCCGTCGTCCGCAGCCTGACGCCCGATGCGCCGCGCTACCTGGGGATCGTGATCGAGCGCTTCCCGTCCCTCGATCACTTCGTCGACGACTCGCTCTACTTCGGCGATCCGGCGGTCGTGAAGAAGATGATCGAGCACTCGCCCACGTTCTACGAGTTCGAGGGCGCGATCAGCGGCGGCTTCAGCGAGTTCCGCTGGCGTTAGGCGAGGGACGAGATCGGCACGACGCGGGTCGTGACCTCGGGGAGGGCCGACGCTCCCCGCCATCGCAGGCTCAGCATGAGTCGTGCGTGGCCACTCATGTCCATCCAGTTGGGGTGGCCGGGGTCGCGGTGGGCCACGACGAGCCGAACGCGGCCGTCGGCCTCTCGTGTCACGTCGCGGTTGTTGCGCACGATCGGGCGATCGCGCCAGTCCGGCGTCTCGCCCCAGAGGTTCTGAAGCACCCAGCTCCAATAGGCCGGCTCGTCCTCCGGCACCAAGTCGACCAGGAGCGCCTCGTGCGACGCGAGCTCGACCCGCCCGTTCAGGTAGCGGACCTGCGAGGGCGTCTGGACCGTTCCGTCGTCGGGCATCTCGATCAGCTCGTTCGCCGCGGTCTGGATCCCCTGGAAATCGTTCCACCACCCCAGGCTGCCGTCGACGAACATCGCGGTCGCGATCCAGCCCTTGATCAACGTCTCGGGCGTCATGAGCGCGCGCGGACCGTCGACATCGACCCGCTCGATCGACGGCATCGCGTGGGCGACGCGACGATCGCGATCCCAGAAGTAGGTGCGGACGAGGAGCGCGTTCGCGTCGGGCGCGAGACGCAGCTCGTTGCGCGCGCTCCGCCCGGGGGTCGAGTCGGGCCTGACGAGGATCTCCCAGCTCCCGTCGTCCTCGATCGCGAGGGACGCCTCGTCGAGGGAGTCGACGAGGCGCCGCCCGCCTCCGGGTCCCTCGGCATCGCTCCGGAAGCTACCGGCGTAGACCCCGATCTCGACGCCCGCGGCGCCCTCGGCGCTCCCGCGCAGGCGATAGATCCCGCCGCCTTCGATCGCGGCGCCGCGATAGCTCTGGTCGGGGTTGTCGCCGAGATATTTCCGCGTCGGCGTCTGGAGGTCGTAGAAGCTCGGACTTCGCGGATCCGCGTGCTCGACGAAGCGGTCGAGGCCGAGTGAGACGAGGCGGCCGAGCGCGCGCATGCCTTCGGTCTGCAGCTGGAGATCGCCACCCGAGGCCGGTCCCGTGACGTGCCCCGCCAGCGGCTTCAGTGCATCGCAGAAGGCGACCCAGGCGTCGCCGGTGGAGATTGCGTGATCCGGAACGGCCAGGTCTTGCACGAGCGGGCGCACGGCCTCGGGCGCCGAACGGGCGGTCGCCCGCGTCGCGATCGCGCGCGGCGAGAGCGTGTCGCAACCGGCTGTGGCCGCGAGCGCTGCGCCGCCGGCGGCGAGCACCGTGCTGCGCGCGAGGAAGCCGCGTCGGGTGAGGGGAGTCGGGTCGGCATCCATCGGGTTCCTCCTGGGCCTTCGACCGGTGTCACGCGGACGATAGGGGACGCTCGAGATCGCCGATCCCGAGCACGCGACGAAATGCCTACACTCGAGCGGTACAGCGGCGCCGGTCCGGCGCCGGTCCGAGCGAGGAGATGTCATGAGCGAAACACACGATCTGCTCATTCGCGGTGGCACCATCGTCGATGGCACCGGCGCGCCGTCCTTCGAGGGCGACGTGCTCGTCGACGATGGACGCATCACGCGCGTCGTCCCGGGCGGGGCCGAAGGCGCGGCGGCGCGCGAGACGATCGACGCGCGCGGCAAGCTAGTCACGCCGGGCTTCGTCGACGTCCACACGCACTACGACGGGCAGGCGACCTGGGACGAGCAGCTCGCGCCTTCTTGCTGGCACGGTGTCACGACGATCGTGATGGGCAATTGCGGCGTCGGCTTCGCCCCGGTCGTGCCGGGACGCGAGCAGACGCTGATCGAGCAGATGGAAGGCGTCGAGGACATTCCCGGGACCGCGCTCGCGGAGGGGATCGACTTCCGCTGGGAGAGCTTCCCCGAATACCTCGACGCGCTCGGCGAGCGCCGGTTCATGATGGACGTCGGTACCCAGGTCCCGCACGCCGCGATTCGCGCGTACGTCATGGGCGAACGCTCGATGGACCCGGAGCCGACGGACGAAGACCTCGCACAGATCGCTGCGATCGTGCGCGAGGGCGTCGAGGCCGGGGCGCTCGGCGTCTCGACCTCGCGCATCCTGTCCCACCGAACGAGCGCCGGCGAAGAGGTGCCCGGGACCTTCGCCGGAGAGCACGAGCTCGAGGTGATGGCGCGCGTGCTCGGCGATCTCGGGACCGGTGTCTTCGAAGTGGTGCCGCGAGGCATGGACGGCGAGGTGAGCGAGACCTCGCACGCGGAGATCGACTGGATGGGGCGCCTGGCGAAGGAGATCGGCCGGCCCGTGACGTTCTCGCTCGTGCAGACGCACACGGAGATCGATCGCTTCGCGCTCCTGCTCGACCGTTCCGCCGAGCTGCGCGCCCAGGGCGCACCGCTCCATCCGCAGGTCGCGAACCGTGCGACCGGGATCCTGACCGGGCTGCAGACGGATCAGCACACGTTCTCGACGCGAGCGAGCTACCGCGAGGTCGCGGATCTCCCGCTCGCGGAGCGCGTCGAGCGGATGCGTGATCCCGACATGAAGGCGCGAATTCTCGCCGATCCGATCGAGCCCTACGACCACCCGCTCTCGTCGATGGTTCACCAGGGCTACGCGAACCTGCTGACCCTCGGCAGCGAGTTCGACATGGAGCCGACGCAGGACGAGACGGTCGAGAACCGCGCGAAGCGGGAGGGTCGCAATCCCGAGGAGCTCGTCTACGACCTGCTGCTCGAGGCCGACGGGCGCGCGTTCCTGCTCTTCCCGTTCACCAACTACTTCCGGTTCAGCCTCGACGACGTGCACACGATGCTCACGCACCCCGCTTCGGTCTGGGGCCTCGGCGACGGCGGAGCACATTGCGGAGTCGCGTGCGACGCGGGCGGGCCGACGCTGATGCTGACCCACTGGGTCCGCGACCGGACGCGGGGGCCGCGGATTCCGCTCGAGGAGGCTGTGAAGCTGATGACGAGCGAACCGGCGGCGCTCTACGGCCTCGGCGACCGCGGTCGGCTCGCGCCGGCGCTGCGCGCGGACGTCTGCGTGATCGACCACGACCGTCTGAAGATCGAGCTCCCGGAGATGATCTTCGACCTGCCCGCGGGCGGACGACGGATCATGCAGCGCGCGACGGGCTACGACCGCGTCGTCGTCGCGGGCGAAGTCACGATCCGGGACGACGAAGAGACCGGAGCGCGTCCCGGCCGGCTCCTGCGCGGCGCCCGTTAGTCGGTCGGCTGGCTCGCAGGGCCGGGCTGGCGCGAGACCTCAGAGAGTACGTGCGGTCGGGAGAATCTCGACCGCGACACGTTCGAGCGTATCGCAGACTTCGGAGTAGCTCGCACCGCCCGAATGGCTGACGCCCGCGACCAGATGGGTGAGCCCCGCGCTCGCATAACGTTCGAGCTCACCGAGGATTCTCGCTGGGGTGCCGGTCAGCGTCGCCTGATCCGTCTCGAAGTCCTCGTCGGCGAGGATCATGCCGTCGATGTGCCCGATGTCGAGGGCCGCGAAATCGCGACCGGCTTCGTCACAGAGGGCGCGGAGTCGCGCGGCGTCCCGGCCCAGCGAATCGGGGTTCGACGAGATCGCCAGATAACCCTGGCCCAGCTCGACCGTTCGCGCGAGCGCGCGGTCACCCTGGCCGCCGATCCAGACTGGCGGATGCGGCTCGCGCGTCGGGCGCGGTCGCGCGCCGATCGATTCGAAGCTTGCGAACTCGCCGTCATGCGAAACACCCGCTTTTCCTGTCCACGCGGTCCGCATCGCGCGCAGGTAGTCCATCGTGACCGCCCCCCGGCGCTCGTAGAGCTCCGGCGCGAGGCCGAGGGCTTCGAATTCGTCGCGCAGCCAGCCGACCCCGGCGCCCAGGATCATGCGGCCGCCCGAGAGCTGGTCCGCGGTCGCGAGCATCTTCGCGGTCAGGAGCGGGTGGCGATACGGAATCACCAGCACCGAGACGCCGATCTCGACGCGGTCGGTCGCGGTCGCGAGGGCGGCCATGAGAGTCAGGGGTTCGAAGATCTCCTGGTCCCACGTGTAGGGGAAGTGTCCGCTCTCGTTGTGGGGGTAGGGCGTCTCGCGCTCCACCGGGAGCACGATGTGATCCGTCACCCAGACCGAGTCGAACCCGAGGGCCTCGGCACGTTGTGCGAGATCGACGCAGGCGCGGGCGCCGCGCCCGGTCTCGGGGAAGCCGCCGAAATTGTTGAGCAGGACCCCGATCTTCAAGCCGTCAACCAGCGCGCACGATGACGCGCCCCGTCGTTCCGCGGTCACGCATCCGCGTCATCGCCGCGGGCAGTTCATCGAAGTCCACGACCTCGCCGATCACCGGCTTCACGTCACCGCTCCGCACCTTCTCGACGATACCCGCCGTGATCTCTGCGCCGAGGGAATCCGGCGCGAAGTTCCAACCGGTCGCCTGCTTCATGACACCGGTCATGACGGGGTTCGCGTAGGAGAGGAGGACACCGCAGAGGCGGAAGTTCCCCACGGAGATCTTGCGCGGGACGATGAAGGGCTCGTCGACGTACTTCTTGTCGGATGCGAAGCCCATCATCAGGTAGCGCCCGTTGTAGGCGGTACACGCCATCGAGTCGTCCATCACCGCTTCGCCGACGCCGTCGAAGACGACATCGACGCCGCCATTCGACGTCTTCTCGAGAACGATCGCCTTGAAATCCTCGCTCTCGTAGTCGATCACGACGTCCGCGCCGAGAGACTCGACGAGCTTCACCTTCTCGGCCCCGCCGCAGGTCGCATAGACCGTGGCGCCCAGGCTCTTCGCGAGCTGCACCGCGGCGGAGCCCGCGCCCCCTGCCGCGGCGTGGATCAGGACGCTCTCGCCCTCGGCGAGTTCGGCGCGATCGACCAGGCCGAGCCACGCGAGATGGAACGGGAAGTAGAGGGCTGCGGCATCGGGGAACGCGATGTCCTCGGGCATGTCGAACGCGGCCGTCGCCGGGCCACACGCGTACTCCGCGAAGCCGCCGGTCGCCTGGCGGGTCGTTGCGACCACGCGGCGCCCGACCTGCTCGGGCACGCCTTCGCCGCTGGCGACGACCGTCCCCATCACTTCCATGCCCGGGGTACACGGCAGATCGGGCCTCACCATCATGTTCTCGCCGTTGATGCGCTCGAGGTCGTTCAGGTTGAGGGCGATCCCTTCGACGCGCACGAGCACTTCGCCCGGCTGCGGCTCGGGAACCGGGATCGTGTCGAGCTGGAGCGCTTCGGTCGGATGCTCGCCCCATTCGTGGACGCGCCAGGCGCGCATCGTCTCGGGCAGTTCTTCTCCGTCGGACACTTGGGTGCTCCCGTTATTGCAGCGGCGGGACGCCGGTCAGGTCGCATCCGGAGATCAGTCCCCCGTCGACCGGAATCGCCTGCCCGGTGATCGCCGAGGACTCGTCGCACGCGAGGAAGAGCACGAGATTGGCGACCTCCTCGGGCTGGATCGTGCGTCCGAGGGCGTGCATGTCCGCGATCGCTTCGCGGGTCTTCAGGCCGATGCCGACGACCGCGTCGAGCATCGGGGTCTCGACGGCGCCGGGGCAGATGCAGTTCGCGCGGATGCCCTTGCGTCCGTATTCGAGCGCGGCGGTTCGGGTCAGGTTGATGAGCCCGGCCTTCGCCGTCGAGTACGGCGCGTTGCCGGCGTTCGACACCAGGCCGTAGATCGAGCTGGTCGAGACGATCGAGCCGCCCCCCTGCTCGATCATGTGCGGGATCGCGGCCTTCATGCCGTACATCGCTGCCGTGAGCATCACGCGCAGACTGTGATCCCAACCTTCCGGGTCGAGGTCGGCGACGTAGCCGCCGGTGCTGGTCGCGGCGTTGTTGAAGAGCACGTCGATCCGACCGAAGTCGGCGACGGTCTGGTCGATGCTCGCCTTCACCTCGTCGAGGCTCGCGACGTCGCAGTGCGAGTACGCGGCGCGCCCGCCGGCGCTCTGGAGCTCGGCGACCAGCTTCTCCCCCGCCTCGTCGTTGATGTCGGAGCAGACGACTGCTGCACCTTCCTGCACGAAGCGGCGCAGCGTCGCGGATCCGATTCCGCCACTCCCGCCGCTCACCCACGCGACCTTGCCTTCGAGCTTGCCCATCTCCGTCTCCCTCGTTCTCGTTTTCTTTCTCTTCTTCGTTCTAGTCGGAGGATCTACGGTAGACGGCTCGGCGTCAGTCTGCTCCCGGGAAGGGCATCATCGACGTGATCAGGAAATCCGTCGGCCCGGGGTCGATTCCGGCCTGCATGAGCAGGGTCGTGACCTGTCCGCGGTGGTGCGTGCCGTGGTTGAAGACGTGGGCGACGACGTGCCAGAGCGGATTCGTGAACGCGACGCCCTTGCTGTTCGCGTAGTGCAGGTCGCTCGCGAGGCGCTCCGGGGTGAGCTCGGCCACGAAGGCTTCCATCACCGCGTCGGTCTCCCGGCGGAACGCGCAGAGCTCGTCCCAGTCCTCGGTCACGCCCTGATCCAGGCTCTCGAGCTCCGGTACGAGCTCCGCCCCATCGAGCGACGGAAACGAAAGATCGGATTTCCGGATCCGACCGAGCCAGCTCCGGTCACATAGCAGGATGTGATCGAGAGTGTCGTGGATCGACGCGAAGAAGGCGCCACGATCATCTTTGCGTGCGGCGTCGTCGAGCTTCGACGCGTGGCCGAAGAGCTCGCCATTGAACCACGTGTTGTACTGCGCGAAGCGGATGAACTGCTTCTGATGGATCGTGAGCGAGTCGGGGTCGAGGGACGGCATGGGGACCTCCGGCAGGCGGGCGCGCCGGAGGTGTAGCAGACGTCAAACCGCGCGAGACATCGCCTCGACGATCGTCTCCGCCAGGACCTCGGCGTGACCCAACATGGGCGAATGATCCCAGTCGAGGATCTTCGAGAACGGCATCTTCGTGGCCGCCGCCAGCTGGTATTCGGGGCGCACGGCCTGGTCGTCGGTACACGCGATGTACGTGAGCGGCAGCGCCTGCCAGATCGGCGGATCCGTCTCCCAGGCTCCGTACACGAAGGTCGGACGCAGCTGATCGAGGGCCCACTCGGCCTCTTGGGGGGTGCAGCGGTTGTAGAAGGTCCCGCGCGCGATCTCGCGCGGCAGGATCACGCGGCCGTCGTCCTGGAGCTGCAGGTTCTCCATGAAGCCGTCCGCGATCAGCTCGGTCGTCGGCGGCAGCTCGGGGTGATCGGCGACCGACCCGGCGAGAAGGATCACGCTCGCGAGGGTCGACGGATCGAGCGCACCGACCGAAGCGCAGCCGAGCGAGTGTCCCATCGCGTGCACGCGGTACCCGTCGGCGCGCAACACGTCGACCTCCGCCTGGAGCGCGTCGCGATCCTTCGCGAGCCCCCCGCGATTCAGGTCGACGGCGACGCAGCGAACGTCGTGCTTCTCCAGCTGTTCGATCGTGGGCTGCCAGCACCACGGGCCGTGGAAGGCGCCGTGGGCAAGGACGAGGGCGTCGCGCATGCGTGTTCTCCTGATCTCGGCCGCCGCGTCGAATGCCGGCGGTCAGACGTTTCGATAGACCCCGCCGTTCACCGACAGAATCTGGCCGGTCACCCAGCTGGCTTCATCCGAAGCGAGGTAGACGACCGCGGGACCGACGTCCGCCGGCGCGCCATAGCGGCCGAGCGGGATGCCCTTGGGCGGACCGGGATCCCAGTCACCAGGAATCATGCCCAGGGAGACGGCGTTGACGGTCACCTGATGCTTGCCGACTTCGCAGGCGAGGGAGCGCTGGAAGCCCAGGGCGCCGGCCTTGCCGCCGCTGTAGATCGAGATGCCCATGTTGATGCCCTGGCGACCGGCGTCGGACGAGATGGTGATGATCCGTCCCCGCTGTCGCTCGATCATGCCGGGCAGGACGGCGTGGATTCCGTTCAGCACCGCGTAGAAGTTGATGTCGACGTACTGGTTCCAATCGGCGGGATCCATCTCGACGAATTTCGTGGGCATCGCCGGGTTCGCGCCGGAGTTGCCCGCGTTCGACACGAGCACGTCGACCGGGCCGAGCTTGGACTCGACCTGCGCGACCATCGCCTTCACGGCGTCGAGATCGGTCGCGTCGGACGCCGCCGCAATGGCGCGACCGCCATTGGCTTCGATCGCCTCTGCCGCCTCCTTGGCGCGCGCTTCCACGATGTCGTTCACGGCCACGGCCGCTCCCTGCAGGGCGAGGGATTCTGCGATCCCCCGCCCGACGTGTCGTCCTGCGCCCGTCACGAGCGCCACCTTGCCGGTCAGGTCGAACATCTTCGCTCCTCCTTCGATCAGTTCCCGATCAATCGACCGTGCCGCTCAATCCTGCAGGTGCTTCACGTGGGGCCAGACCTGCTCTTCGAAGAGCTTCAGGCCAGACCAGGAGAGCGCCGGATCCAGGCCGCCCAGCAGGGGCGTCAGGATGAAGGTCCGGTCCCGGCCGAGACCCTCGATCATCTCGACGGCTTCCTCCGGGTGCAGGCAGAGGTAGCTGCCGCTCGACCGCAGGTCGTCGGGGTCGACGCCGCCCGCGAAGGGGCCGGCCGCCTTGCCGTAGGCCTCGACCGTCCACTTCGCGTAGGACTCGACGACGTGCTTCGCGTGGGGCGCGATCCTGGCCCAGTCGCCGTCGGGATCCTTCGTCACGTGGGTGTAGATCGGGCCGAGCGCCTTGAAGTGTTCGCCGGGGTCCGGCTTGCCGAGCTCGAGGCAGCGCGCGCGGTAGTGGCGCCAGTTCTCGCCCGCGGGCGGGTAGAACCCGTCCGCGATCTCGGCGGCCCGGCGCGCGACCGCCTTGTGCGTCCCGCCGAGCAACAGTCGCGGCGGCGGATCCGGGATCGGTCGGACCTTCACCGTCCGGCCTTCGTACTCGAAGGTCTCGCCGCTCCAGGCCTTCTTCAGCACCTCGAACGCGTTCATGTAGAGCGCCTTCCGATCCTCGCGGCGCTTGCCGAACATCTGGAACTCGAAGGGGACGTAGCCCGCGCCGATCACGACCTCGAGTCGCCCGTCGCAGATGTGCTGCAGGACGGCGAGGTCCTCGGCGAGCTTGACCGGCTCGTAGAGCGGGGCGAGCAGGACGTTGGGCCGGATGATGATCCGCTTCGTGCGACCACCGATCGCGCCGGCCATCGGGATCGGCGACGGCAGGTAACCGTCGTCCGAAGCGTGGTGCTCTCCGAGCCCGATCGCGTCGATTCCGAGTGCATCCGCCCACTCGCACTGGTCGAGGGTCGCCGCGTAGATCTCCCGCGCCGACGTGCCGAAATCGGGTGCGCGCATGTCGTAGCTGATCACGAATTCCATGACTCGATCCGCCTCCTGTCGAGCCATCGACGTTAGCCCCCTGGCGCCGCTGCGGGGGATGAGGCCCGGTGCGATCATCGCGCTTCGTGGAGGACCGACCGATGGACATGAGCCGCGACCCCGACGAATACCTCGCCTCCGGCGACGCCTGGGCCGACTACTGCGAAGGCCTCAAGGAAGGCGGGCAGGATCTCTTCCGTGAGCTCGCGCCGCAGAGTCCCCTCGATCTCGCGGAGGGCCACCGCTATCTGGCGCGCATGGTCCGCTTCGGCCTCGAGCACATCATGGAGGCGGGCGACCCGCGCCTCCCCGTCTTCTTCCCGAGCTTGTGTGAGGTCCAGAAGAGCGGCTGGGACAACCCCGACAACCATCACTCGAACGCCTACATCAACGGCAACTACGACTACCGGGTGCGCGGCCGGGTCGGCGACGCGCACTACATGAGCTTCGCCGTCTACGGCGGCTCCCTGGGGCGTGATGGAGGCCGGCGGACGGTCTCGTACACCAAGATCGACGATCTCGAGGTGGACGACGACGGACGCTTCGAGGTGATCCTGTCGAAGGAGGAGCAGCCCGGGAACTGGATTCCGCTGGAGGAGGACGCCACGACGCTGATGGTCCGCGAGACCTTCTCGCGCAAGCTCGAGGAGGACCGCGCCGTCCTCCACATCGAGTGCCTCGCCGAAGAACCGCCGCCCCAGCTGACCGGCGACTTCGTCGTGAACGCGTTCCGCAGGTCTCTTCGCTTCATGCGCGGGAGCGCAAAGACCTTCTTCGACATCGTCGACGCCTGGGTCCCCGAGCCGAACGTCTTCCAGGAGGGAAACCGCGAGCAGGCCGCGTCCACGCTCGGCATCCCGGATCAGCTCTATCGCAGCGGCTGGTGGGAGGTCGCGGAGGACGAAGCCCTCGTCGTCGACATGGACCCGCCCGAGTGCCGCTACTGGAGCCTCTCCCTCTGCGACTACTGGGGTGCGTCGTTCGACTATCGCTACTGGAACATCCACGTGAATGACCGCACGGCCTGCTTCCGACCGGACGGCTCGGTCCGGATCGTGATCGCCCATCGCAATCCGGGCCTGGCCGACACGAACTGGCTGGACACCGCGGGCCACGACCGCGGCGTCTGGACCCTGCGCTGGATGGAGGCGGCCCACGACCACCGGCCTGGCGTGCAGCGCGTGCCCTTCGATCAGCTCGGAGCAATCTGATCCACGGGCTCCGGGCCGGCCGGAAAGAGGCGTCCGCGCGCGCGCTCCGAGATCGCGACGATCGCGGGGTGCTGCAAGCGTCGCTCGACCGAGACGGCGTAGAATCGTTCGCGAACTTCGTCGGTTCGTCCGACGACCTCGACTCCGTACTGCTCGACGACCTCGGTCTCGATCGCACTCGGCGCGGCGAAGACGCCGACGCCGGTGGCGCCGAAGACCTTCTTGAGCGCGGAGTCGTCGAAGGTGGCGATGCTACGCGGACGGATGCCGAGATCCTGAAACCAGTGCTCGAGGGCGGTTCGGAGCGCTGCGATCGGCGTCGGGAAGAGCATCGGCGCGCCGTCGAGGCTCGTCGGGAAGCCGGGGCGGATGAGTTCGGCGAGGTCGTGCGTCGCGAAGAACGTGACACCGCACTCGCCGAGCAGATGATCGAAGGCGCGAACGGCGACATCGGCTCCGCGTGGCGCGTCGGTCAGCACCAGGTCGATCGCGTAGGTCGCGAGCTTCGCGATCAGCTGCTCGGGCTCGCCTTCGATGCAGACGAGCTCGACCGGCTGGTCGAGCTCGAAGGCCGGCTCGAGTAGACGGTGGGCGACGAGCTTTGGGACCGACATCGAGAGCCCGACGGTGAACTGGGAGGTATGCGCGTCCTCGCCGGTCCGCACGGCCGTTTTCAGCCGCTCTCCGAGATCGAACACGCCGTCCGCATAACGAAGCACGACGTGCCCGAACTCCGTCAGGACGAGGCTGCGTCCCGTTCGAACGAAGAGCTGGCCGCCGAGCTGTTCCTCGAGCTGCTTGAGCTGCGCCGAGACGGTCGGCGGACTCACGTTGAGCCATTTGGCGGCGCGAACGACGCCGCCCTCGCGGGCGACCGCGCGGAAGTAGAGGAGGTGGTGGAAGTTCAGCCAGTCGAGGGCCATCAGCGTGGATTCTGATTTCTCGAACGATGGATTAAGAAATTCGTCAAAAGCTCAGAGAAGGGAGAAAAACTTTGGAAAAGCAGTGACTTGCGCCCGTGATCCGCTTATAGTTCGAGTAACTCGAACTATAGCTTATGAATTTTCGAATTGTCTAATTCAAAATCCGGACGATGGTCCAGTTCCAATCCGCGGGCCACCGCGCAGGGGACGCATGAACCCGGTGCAATCCATCCTCGACCGAATCGCGCGCTTCGAGCAGGACGTCTTTCCCGGCAAGCGCGAGAGCTTCGAAGCGCTCGGGGGCGGGCGGTCACCGAAGATGCTGCTCGTCACGTGCTCGGACTCGCGGATCGACCCCGCGATGGTCAGCCAGACCGACCCGGGCGAGGTCTTCGTCATCCGCAACGCGGGCAACCTCGTCGCGCCGCGCTCGGCCGCGCCCTCCGCCGAGGCAGCGACGATCGAGTACGGGATCGAAGCCCTGAACATCCCGGACATCGTCGCCTGCGGACACACCCAATGCGGCGCGATGGCGGCGCTCGGTCAGCCTGGCTCAGCCGACGGGCTGCCTTCGGTGAAGGCCTGGATCGAGACCTCGACCTCGAACCTCGATCACCGCGACAAGGTGGGCGGCTCCGATGACGACCTGACGAAGCTCGTCGCCGCGAACGTTTGCCAGCAGCTCGATTATCTCCGCGCCCAGCCGTGCGTGGCGACGGGGCTCGAGGCGGGCTCGCTCCGGCTCGACGGCTGGGTCTACGACTTTGAGCGCGGCGACGACCATGCCTGCGACGACGGCGGAATCTTCTCGAGTCTCTGAGCTCACTCCCTTCACCGATCGGGCGCGCCCCACGGAGATCCCATCTTGTCCGACCGAACGACCTCCTTCGACTTCCGCGAGCTGATCGAGAACGACCTGTTGGCCTCCGTCGTGGTCTTCCTCGTCGCGCTGCCCCTCTGTATGGGCATCGCGATCGCTTCCGGCGCCCCGCCCGCCGCTGGCCTCGTGACGGGCATCATCGGGGGTCTCGTCGTCGGCTTCATCGCCGGCTCGCCGCTCCAGGTGAGCGGCCCCGCGGCGGGTCTTTCGGTGATCGTGTGGGAGCTGATCCAGGTCGACGGCTACGGCGCGCTCGGTTGGATCGTGCTCGTCGCCGGCGCCGTGCAGGTCATCGCCGCGTGGCTGGGCTTCGGTCGATGGTTCCGCGCGGTCTCCCCGGCCGTGATCCACGGCATGCTCGCGGGCATCGGGATCCTGATCTTCGCGAGCCAGTTCCACGTGATGGTCGACGACTCGCCGCGCAGCAGCGGACTCGCCAACCTGCTCGCGATTCCGGAAGCGATCTGGAAGGGCTATACGCCGTCGGAGAACTCGCCGCACTTCCACGCTGCGATGATCGGCCTGCTCACGCTCACGATCCTGATCTCGTGGAAGGGGATCGTGCCCGGCCGCCTCAAGGCGGTGCCGGCACCGCTCGTCGCGGTCGTGTCCGCCACGATCGTGGCCTCGGTCCTCGGCCTCGACCTCCTCCGGGTCAGCGTGCCGGAGACCATGCTCGACGCGATCGCGATCCCGCCGCTCGCCAGCCTCGAGAGCCTGGGCTGGGGCGTCCTCGGCTCGGGCGTCGCCCTCGCTTTCATCGCGAGCGCCGAGACGCTGCTCTGCGCGACCGCCGTCGACAAGATGCACACGGGCCCGCGTGCTCGCTTCGACAAGGAGCTCAGAGCCCAGGGCGTGGGCAACATGCTATGCGGCGCCCTCGGCGCGCTGCCGATGACCGGCGTGATCGTGCGCTCGAGCGCGAACGTCGACGCCGGCGGCAAGACCCGCGCGTCGGCGATCCTGCACGGTGGCTGGCTGCTCCTCTTCTGCGTCGCGATGCCCTTCGTGCTGCGCGAGATCCCGACCGCGGTGCTGGCGGCCGTATTGGTCTTCACCGGCTACAAGCTCGTGAACGTCGCCGCGCTCCAGGGCATCGCGAAGCTCGGCCGAATCGAGGTCGGCATCTATGCAGCGACGGTCGTGGGGATCGTCGCCTTCGATCTGCTGACCGGCGTCGTCGCGGGCATCGCGCTGTCCCTCGCGCGCATCCTCTACGACATGGCGCGTCTCTCCATCCGATTCGAAGACCAGGAGGTCTCGAATCGACTCGACATGTTTCTCGGCGGATCGGCGACCGTCGTGTCGCTCCCGTACCTGGCTGGCACCCTCGAAGAGCTGCCGAGCACCATCGAGCTCCACGTCCATCTCGACGATCTCGACTACATCGACCACGCCTGTCTGGATCTCCTCATCAACTGGGAGAAGCAGCACGAGGCGATGGGCGGGCGGCTCGTGATGGACTGGGAGGGCTTGCAGGCGCGCTTCGGCCGCCGCGGACGCGCTGAGCCCGGCGACGGCGACCGCAACGGAGGGAACGGCGGACAGCCGAAGGCGGCCTGACGGGTCGCGCGCGCAGGCCGCGTCATCGGCCGTCAGTCCTCGGCGCCGAGCATTTCCGGTGCAGTCATCATCAGCGGCAGACCCTGCCCGACGAGCGTCACGCAGTTGATCAGCACGACGTTGAACCAGGCGCCGTGGGCGATCGAGACCGCCGAGTCGAGGCCGAACCAGGCGAGCAGGCTCAGGGTGATCGCCCACCAGGCCCAGGGCTCGCGGCGCTTGAAGGGACCCGCCGCGATGAAGCCGCACAGCACGTAGGACCCGAGGATCGTGCCACCGAGCGGGCCGAGCAGGAACGACTTCACGCGGGTCGCCTCGGGCCCGATCGCGCCGTCCTCGCCGAAGACCGCGTCGATCCCGCCGTTCCAGGCGTCGAATACGAAGAGCGTGTTCTCTACGGCGACGAGCACGCCGACGCCCGCGAACAACAGACACGATGCGACGAGCCAGCGCTGCCAGAACTCGAAGCTGCCCATCACGCCTCCCTTCAGACCTCGCTCGCGACCCCGAAGTATTTCTGGAACGGCCTGAACGCGGCGCGCGCAGCGGCGATCGTCTCGGGGTCGCCCATCTCGTAGTCGTGCTTGCCGAACTTGTCCTTGGGCTTGTTCGTCACGTAGTCGAGCATCGCCTGCTTGGACGAGTCCGAGAGCGGAAAGCCGATTTCGCCGTAGAGATTCTCGAGCGCGGCGTCGGGATCCGCGAAGAACGCGGGATAGTCGACCGGGAAGATCTGGTCCTTCGGGATCGTCCCGTCCTCCATCCAATCGATCATGTCCTGGAGCGTCTGATAGGTCTCCTTACCGTCGATCGAACGGCCGAAGCCCTTGGCGAGGCTCGTATCGTCGCTGCGCATGTAGTAGAGGACGCCCGACACGTCGACGACCGACGCCGCCGACTTGACCGGATCGCGCAGCATGAGGGCGAGCTTCGCGTCGGGGTAGGCCTCGAAGAGCGCGGGCAGGACCGGGAGATGGGTCGGTCCCTTGAGCAGCCAATGATGCGGGCGCCCGGTCGACTGCAGGAGCTGGAGGATCTTCTTGTGCCAGGCGAACGCCGAGCGGTGGTCGTTGCCGGCGACGTACTGCGTGTAGTTCGGGACCCAGAACGACGCGGAGAACGCGTACGAGACGAAGGACGAGTACGTCCACTCGATGCACTCGACGGGCAGCTCGGCGGCCACCTTGTGCATCGTGGCCCACTCCGGCGTGATCCGGTCCTGGAGCCCGACCACGTCCTGCGCCTGCGCGATCCGCGGATCGGGAGAGGGGTCGCCGGGCGCCGGCGGCGGGACGGGGTACTTCGCCTCCCACATCTTGACCGTTCGCGCGTCGGGATCGGCGCCGAGGATCTCCTGCATGATCGTCGTGCCCGATCGCGGCAGGCCGACGATGAAGACCGGGGACTCGATCACCTCCTCCTCGACCTCGGGGTGACGCTTCAGCCAGTCGACGACGCGGAGCCGACCCTCGAGATGGATCAACAGGTCCGAGCGCGTCATCACGCGCCCGAAGAAGTGGAGGTTCGCGGTCGTGTCGAGGTCGCCGATCAGGAGGCGGAAGGGCTCGATCCAGTCGTCGTCGCCGAAGTCGTCGAGGCCGGTGTTCTCGCGCGCTGCGCTGAGAAGAGAATCCTCGTCGAGAGGCACGACGCGGCGGCCGTCGATCCGCGTTCCGATGTCGATGAATTCCCGCGCCCACTCGGGCCTCGGCCTGGGCTGGTAGACGATGGCGTCGCGGTCGAGGGGGGACATGACTGGGGCTCCCGATCGGTGTCGATTCGACTCTAGCCGACCGCGGGGCGCGTGAATCCCTGTGATAGGATCGATTCATGACGACCGATGCCGACGCCAGGACGCCGCTCGTCCCGATCGCCACGAAGGTGCTCTACGAAGACGAGCGCGTACGGGTCTGGGACCAGCTCATCGAGCCCGGCGGGTCGACCGGCCCGCACCACCACGCGCTCCCCTACGCACTCGTGACGGTCGAAGGCGCGCCCCTCGACGTCCTGCCCGTCGAGGGATACCCGATGATGCACGGCGACGCGAAGATCTCGGTCGAGCTGCCGGACCAGACGGCGGCGGTCCTCGAACCGGGATCCTACGAAGACGCGATCAATACGGGGGATCGTCCGTACCGCGCGATCCTGGTCGAGTTCAAGCAGTCGAAGCCGAGCGACGACTAACACGTCTGCGCCCGGTCTGGAGACGACGTCGATGCCGCATCCGCACCTGCTCGCCCCCGGACGCATCGGCACGCTCGAGCTGCGCAACCGGATCCTGATGTGCCCGATGGGCGACAACCAGGCGACCGACGGCGGGTACGTCACCGACCAACAGATCGACTACTTCGAAGCCCGCGCGCGGGGCGGCGCGGCGCTCCTGCTGGTCGGCTCCGTCGGGGTGAGCGCGCCGGATGGTCTGTCGAGTCCGCGTCAGAGCGCGATCGGCGACGAGAGCTTCGTCGACGGATGGCGGCGTCTGGCCGACCGCGTTCACGCGCACGGAGCGAAGGTCGCGCTCCAGCTCGTGCACAACGGCAAGAACGCCGTCGAAGACATCATCGCCGGGCGGCCGCTGCTGCTGCCGTCGCTCCTGACGAAGGCTCCCACGGCCGACCCGCTCATGGGCATGCTCACCCCGGAAGAGGCAGCGAACATGGGCACCGCCGCCCAGGTCGAGGGCGGCAAGCTCGAGTTCCGTGAGATGACCCGAGACGACATCGCGCGCATGGTCGAGACCTACGGCGACGCCGTCGCGCGCGCTCGGGATGCGGGGATCGACGCCTGCGAGCTCCACGCAGGCCACGGTTACCTGATCGACAACTTCCTCTCGCCCACCACGAATCTTCGCGAGGACGAGTACGGCGGCCCCGTCGAGAACCGCGCGCGCTTCCTGGTCGAGATCCTCGAGGCGATCCGCGCGCGTGTCGGGCCCGACTATCCCGTCTGGTGTCGGATCAACGGCGGCGAGGCCCTGATCGATGGCGAGACCCTCGAGGACGCCTGTCGCGTGGCAGAGCTCGCCGAAGCCGCAGGCTCGGACGCGATGCACGTGAGCCTCTACGCGGACCCGGCGCGCGGAATCGGCTACACCGAGGCCCACGCGACCCACATCCCGGGCCGCTTCGTAGCGCTCGGGGCCGCGGTCAAGATGCGCGTCGGCGTGCCGGTGATCACCGTCGGTCGCCTGAGTCCCGACGACGCCGAGCGCGTCCTCGCGGAAGGGCAGGCGGACTTCGTGGCGATGGGGCGGAAGCTTCTCGCGGACCCGGAGCTGCCGAACAAGCTCGCCGCGGGTGCGCCGGAAGAAGTGCGGCCGTGCATGTACCACTATCGCTGCATCAGCCAGATCTTCGTTCGCTCGAACGTGCGTTGCGCGGTGAACGCGGCGACCGGCTTCGAGTCGACACGGAAGCTCGAAAGGGCGCCCATCGAGAAGAGCGTGCTCGTCGTCGGCGGCGGCCCGGCCGGCATGGAGGCGGCGCGCCTCGCCGCTCTCCGGGGTCACGCCGTCACGCTCATGGAAGCGAGCGACCGGCTCGGCGGACGCTTCGCCCTCGCGGCGGAGACCGCGGAGCCGAACGCCGAGCTGCTCACCTGGCTCGTCGGCGAAATGGCGCGGCGCGACGTCGACGTCCTGCTCGGCGAGCGAGCCAAGGCCGAGGCGATCGTGGAAGCCGGCTACGACGAGGTGATCCTCGCGACGGGCGCGGTCTGGCCGCGTCCCGCGTGGGGCGACGGCGACGCACGGGTCGCGACGGTCGACGATCTATCGGACTGGCTGGCGGACGAAGGCGACGAGCGCGGTCGGCACGTGGTCGTCGTCGGCGGCAACAAGGCCGGACTCGGTCTCGCGAGCGTGGCGAGACGACGGGGAGCCAGTGTCGAGGTGCTCGAAGAGAGCGAGGTCTTCGGCGCGGCGGTCGGTCTGGTCGGCCGCTGGCGTTATGTGCACGAGGCGCGCGAAGCCGGAGTCGTCCTCGAAGCGGGCGCACGGGTCGCGGGCCTGGATGCGGAGGGGCTGCGTTGGACCGCGGTCGACGGCTCCGAATGCGTGAGCGCCGCCGACTTCGTCTTCGTTGCCCAGGGCGCTCGGCCCGGATCGACCCTCGCCGCGGCGCTTCGAACGCGCGGCGTCGTCGGGCGGATGATCGGCGATGCCAAGGAAGTCCGCTTCGTGGAAGGCGCGATGGAGAGCGCCGCGCAGCTCGTGCTCGGCCTGTAGTCCCCGCCCGGTGCCCAGCTGAGAGGTGCGAACAGGGGCCTTCGGCCGCGACTCTGGCGAGAGAGGCGTCGCCGCCGAAGGCCCGTGCGCACGGATTTCCTGCGCAGGAGCCGCAGAAAGAGGGCGCGTCGACCGCGAAGCATCCTGCGTGGTCGCGCTCGAGCTGACAAGCTGCCGACGCCCGAAGTTACGAAGAAGTCATGCGGCTCGAGCCGAGGAGCCGGGGAGGGTTGTCTCAGTCCGGTGTCACGTCTGCGCGCCGGACCGCGAGGGCGAGCAGGACGACCGCGACCGTCGCTGCTGACGCGGCACGGATGCCCTCGCCGACGACGATGAAGCCGGCTCCGGCGATCGCCGCGTAGATCCCCATGGTCGCAGCGAGGACGTCCACCCAGGGGGCGAGCCCGAGCGGCTTCGACGGCAGCCCGAGCCGATGCGCGACCGGATCCCACGCACCACTCGGCCGGACGCGTTCGTAGAAGCGCGCGAGCACCTCTTCGCTCTCGGGTGGCGTGAGCCAGGTGACGATGAACGCGACCGGGAGCGCGAGCGCGACGACCGCGACGAGCGAGATCGGAAAGAGCAGGTCCGTCCAGACGTCGACGAGGTTGGCGAAGACGAGACTCGCGGCCATGACGGCGATCTCGCTCCAGGCATTGATCCGCCACCAGAGCCAGCGCAGCAGCAGGATCAGCCCCGTGCCTGCGCCGATCGTCGCGAGCAGCTTCCACGCGTCCGCGACGGAGTCCATCATGAGGGTCGCGCCCGCGCCGATCGCCGCGAGCACGACCACGCTCAGTCGAGCGACGACGACGAGTCGCGCCTCCGACGCCTCCGGGTCGAGGAAGCGTTCGTAGATGTCGTGCGTCAGATAGGACGCGCCCCAGTTCAGCTGTGTGTCGATCGTCGACATGAACGCCGCGAGCATCGCGGCGAGCAGCAGGCCGAGCAGGCCCGGGGGCAACGTGTCGAGCATGATGCGCACGTAGCCCTCTTCGGGGTCGGCGAGCCCGGGGTACTCCACGACCGCGATCAGACCGACGACGATCCAGGGCCACGGCCGCAACGCGAAGTGCGCGATCGCGTACCAGAGCGAGGCGAGGCGAGCGTCGCGCTCGCTTCGGGTCGCGAGGATGCGCTGCGCGGTGTAGCCGTTGCCCTCGGTGTTGCCGCTCGACCAGCTCTTGATCGCGACGTAGGCGATGAAGGCCTGGAACGCCTCGGTGTCCGAAGGAGACGGGACGAGGGCGAGCAGGTCGCGCCGGTCTGCGAGCGCATCCATCAGCGCGCCGAGCCCGCCGCGATTCGACGTCGCGAGGACCGCGAGCAGGACCGAGCCCGCGAGCGCGAGGCCGAACTGCAGAAAGTCCGTGACGACGACGCCGATCAGCCCGGAGAGGAGCGTATAGCCGACCGTCAGCACGAAGAGACCGAAGAGGAGCAAGAGGCTCTGGCTCTCGTCGAGACCGAGGGCCAGCGAGAGCACCTTCACCATCGCGAGATTCACCCAGCCCATCACGATCGCGTTGCGCAGCACGCCGAAGTAGAGCGCCCGGAAGAGTCGCAGTCCCGCAGCGGGACGGCCGCCATAACGGAGCTCGATGATCTCGTTGTCGGTCAGGACGCCGCTGCGTTTCCACAGGTGACTGACCAGGAATGCGCCGATCACGACCGGCAGGACGTCGGCCCACCAAAACCAGTTGGCGGCGATCCCGCCGGTGGCGACGAGCCCCGCGATCGCGAGGGGGGTGTCGGCGGCGAAGGTCGTCGCGACGATCGAAGTGCCGGCCAGCCACCAGGGCAGGCTCCGGTCGGCGGCGAAGAATGCCTCCGTCGAGCGACCGGCGCGTCGGGCGTGCCAGGCGCCCCAGCCGAGGGAGAGGGCGAGGTACGTGCCGACGATCGCGACGTCGAGGGCGGTCAGGAGCCGACCCCTGGGCCCGGCGCGCTGGATCGGGACCCCGCGGCGTAGGCACGAGCGCGAGCGAGCAGCCGCTTGACCCGGTCCTCCGCGGTCGAGAAGCTCGCATAGCTGAGCGGGATCACGAAGAGCGTCCCGGCCATCGCGAAGAGCAGGCCGAACGCGATCGCCGCGGCGAAGGGGCCGTAGCTCTTGGACGAGCCCTGCAGCCCGAAGGCCATCGGGAGCAGCGCGACCACGGTCGTCATCGTCGTCAGGATCACCGGGCGGAGCCGCTTCGCGCCCGATTGCGCCACCGCCTCGAGAAGCGACATGCCCTCACGCCGCGCGCGGTTGATGAAGTCGACGAGGACGAGCGCATCGTTCACGACGACGCCGGAGAGGCCGACCGCCGCGTAGAGTAGGTTGAAGTCGATGCTGTAGTCGAGCGCACCGACCCCGAAGATGATGCCGGCGAAGCCGAGCGGGACCGAGGTGAGCACGATGAAGGGCTGGGAGTAGCTGCGGAAGAGGGTCGCGAGGAGCATGTAGATTCCGAGCAGGGCGACCGGGAACGCGGCGAAGGTCTCGCGCAGTGACTCGTTCGACTCCTCGTACTCTCCGCCGTAGATCAAGTCGACCGCAGGGAAGCGTTCGCGTACGTCGGCGAAGCGCGCTTCGAGGTCGCGGTTAACCGAGATGCTCGTTGCGAGGTCGTCGTCGACGCTCGCGAAGACGGTGACCGCGCGCTTGCCGTCGACGCGGCGATAGGAGAGGTAGCCGCGCGTCACATCGAGGGTCGCGACATCCCCGAGGCGAACCAGCCGACCGTCTCGGCCGCGAACTGCGATCTCGAGCAGGTCGAGCAGGTGGTCTCGCTGGCTCGGTTCGAGCAGGACGCGGATGTCGTCGTCTTCGACCGCGGAGGGGGATCGGAAGCTCGACGAGACGACGCCGTCGTTCGCGCCGCGCAACGCCCGGGCGAGGTCCTCGAAGGTCAGGCCGAACTGGCTCGCGCGCTCGTCGTCGATCCCGAGCCGGATCTCCCGAGGACCCTCTTTCAGGTTGTCGTCGATTCCGTACACGCCGGGGATCGTTGCGAGGTAGACCTTGAGCTCCTCCGCGATCTTCTTGTTGACCGCGAAGTTTTCACCCTGGATGCGGACCTCGACGGGGCGGCCCACGGGCGGGCCGTAGCGCTCCGATTCGACGCGGAGCTCGACGACGGACTCCGGGTGCTCGTCGGCGTATGCCTGCATGCGCTCTTCCACGCGGTCGAGCACGCGCTGCGGATGGATCTGGTTCTGCTCGGTCTGCGGGATCGCGACGGTCGTGAGGGCCAGGTTCGGCGCGATGATGCGGTCGTAGTTCAGATCGACGGCGAGGCCCACGATCGTGTTGAAGTCGAGGACGTCGCCTTCCGGCAGATCCATCAGGATCGCCTCGACGTCCTCGGTGACCGCCGAGGTCTGCTCGAGGCTGAAATCCGGGGGCGCCTCGAGACTGATGTTGTACGTCGCGAACTCGCCGGGGAAGAGGTCGAATTTGAGCCGCGTGCTCGCCGCCGCGGTCAGCATCAGGAAGGCGGCGAAGAGCACGAGGAACGAGAAGCGGTGGGTGATGACCGGACGCAGCACGACGAGATAGCCGGCGCGTAGGGTGTCGAAGAAACGCTCCATGCCGATCCGCAGCGACTCGAAGAACGACTGGACCGGGGCGAGCGGGCCGAGCAGACTCGTCCCTTGCCTGGCTGCGGCTTTCGCTCGCGCGCTCTGGCGGGATCCGAAGTCGAGGTAGTGGGCGGGCAGGATCAGCAGACACTCGAAGAGTGACGCGATCAAACAGACCACGACGCACTTCGGCATGACGGAGACGAATTTTCCGCCCGTGCCGCCCACGAGGAGGAGCGGCGCGAACGCCGCGACGGTCGTCATGACCGCGGTCGCGACCGGCCACAGGACCTCGTTCGATCCCTTCAGGACGGCCTCCTTGAGTGGCAGTCCCTCCTCGATCTTCGAATAGATGTTCTCCAGCACGATGATCGCGTCGTCGACGAGCATGCCGGAGACGAGGAGCATCCCGATCAGCGTGTTCGAGTTCACGCTGATGTCGAGGACCGGGAAGAAGATGATCGCCGTCAGGAACGAAAACGGGATCGCGATGATCGTGAGCATCGCGTTCCGGAATCCGATCGTGAACCAGAGCAGCGCTGCGACGAGAAACATGCCCGCAGCGAGGTTCTCGAGCAGGACGCTGATCCGCGGCGTGACGAAGTCGGAGCTGTCGATGGTCGTGCCGACCTCGATGCCCTCGGGCACCAGAGGATCGAAATCCTCGAGGAACGCATCGACCCGCGCGATCAGGTGGCGGACGTCGGTCTTGTCCTTCTTGGCGACGGAGATCACGACGGCGGGGCGGCCCATGTAGCGCGTGATGAAGATCGGCTTCTCGAGTCCGCGCTCCACGCTCGCGACGTCGCGCACGCGGACGAGGGTGCCGTCGCGTTCTTCGAGGACGACCGTGTCGAGGATCTCCTCGACGGACTGATAGTCTCCCGTCGCGCGGATCGTGGCTTCGCCGTAGGCGTCCTGAAGCGTGCCGGCCGGCAGGTTCTGGTTCTGGGCGCGGATGCGCTCGGCGATGTCGCCGACCGTCAATCCGAAGAGCGTCGCACGGGCGCGGTCGACGAGGACGCGCACCTCGCGCTCCTGGAAGCCACGGATGTCCACGTTCGAGACACCGGGGATCTCGCGCACCCGCGACTCGAGCTCCTGGGCGATGTCGCGCAGGGCGAGCGGGCCGACGTCGCCGGTATCGTGCACGACGATGAAGACCACGTCCGAGACCTCGGCGGAGATGATCTCCCGGAGGCTCGGCTCCTCCGCGTCGAGGGGGAGCTCGTCGACCTGCTCGATGGCGCCGCGAATGTCGTTCACCGCCGACTCGTAGTCGACGGTGTCGAGGTTCTCGTCGATGTCGAGGTTGATCATCGACACGTTCGACTGGGACGCCGACCGCATCTCCTCGACGTCGCCGATCGTGATGAACTCCTCCTCGAGCTTCGCGGTCACGAGTCGCTCGATCTCGTCTGCGGAGGCGCCGGTCCACTGGGTCGTCACGACGACCTGGTTGAGCACCACGTCGTGGAAGTACTCGACCTCGGTCAGCTGGAGCGCGTTCCAGCCACCGATCATGCAGACGAAGAAGAGGACGTTGACGAGGACCGTCTGGCGGATGCTGAACTCGGGCAGGGTCATCGGGCGATCACGCGCATGCCACTGCGCAGCTGGTCGGTCGCCGTCACGATCACGCGCGAGCCGTCTTCGAGGCCGCTCGTGACTTCGATTCGATCCGGCCGGAAGGGAACCGGGCGCGTCTTCACTCGGACCCGCTGGGCGACGTCGCCGTTCTCGAGCACGAAGACGTAGTCGAGCTCGAACTCGTGGAGGACCGATCGCGCGGGCAGTCGGATCGCAGGGGCGCGACCGATCTCGAACTGCACGTGAGCGAGCATGCCCGGGAGGGGGCGTCGGTCCGCCTCGGAGTTCGCGGCTTCGTCCTGCTCGAGCCGGACGACGACAGGATAGCGGGTCCCGCCGTCCTGCGGCGCGCTGGCGACACGCGCGATCCGTCCCGCGAACCGGGTGTTGCCGAGCACGTCGATCCGGATCGGCGCGGGATCTCCCGGTCGGAGAGACCCCACCTGCCGGTCGCCAACCAGCACCGTTACTTCGAGCACCTTCGTATCGAGGACTTCGGCGATCCGCGTCCCGGGTTGCACGTAGGTCCCCGGATCGAGATCGAGCGCGTTCACGCGTCCGTCGAAGGGAGCGGTGATCCGCGTGTGCGCGAGGCGTGTACGCGCTTCGAGCAACGCTGCCCAGGTCTGCCGCTCGTTCGAGATCGCGGCGTCGAGCTCCGCCTTGCTGGCGACCGACTGGCTGCCGAGCCGTCGCTGGCGCTCGAGCTCGGACTTCGCGAGCAGGTGGCTCGCCTCGGCGCGGATCAGCTCGGCGCGCGGAAGCGCGGAGTCGATCTCGACGAGCACGCCGCCGGCCGCGACGGGCGAATGTTCCTCCGCCGGGACGGCGACGATCCGCCCGGCGATCTCCGCCGAGATCCAGGTCGAACGGATCGGCTCGAGGCGCCCGGCGAGCTCGACGATCTCCGGCGCCGCAACCGCGCGCGCGAGCTCGGTCTCGACTTCGAGGGTCGGCGCCCGCTCCGTCGCGCCGCTCTCCTGTGCCGCCGCGAGCCGGGCGTGGCGCTCGCGCGCTTTCGCCGAGCCGTCGGAGGTGTAGAAGCCGACTGCAGCGGCCAGGCCGACGACGGCAGCGGCGGCCAGAACCAGGATGGGCGTGCGTCGAGAGGGGGAACCGGACATCGGCAGGCGGTCGCGCGATCGGATGGGGCATCCGGATGATCGCGGCTCTCCTTCGGGCGGGAGGGAAGGGGCGCGGGCGAACTGTAGCGCCGGCGAACCGGGGCCGGCGCGACTGCGATTCGAGCGTTTCCACGCGCCGGGGCGCCGGGTTAGACTCGGAAGTCCACACCACACCACACCACACCACACCACACCACACCAGAACACCGGACTCCAGCCAGCGAGGAACACATGCCCGCCTTTTTGATCGTGAACTACAACGTCGAGAACGCCGACCAGTACGGCGAGTACTCCGCTGCCGCCGGCCCGGTCCTGAAGATCGGCGAGGCCTGCCAGCTCGTCGCCTTCGACGGCAACAGCGAGAAGCTCGAGGGCTCGCCCGGTCACCAGACGGTCGTCCTGTCCTTTGACACGATGGAGCAGGCGAAGGAGGCCTATCACTCCGGGGAGTATGCGAAGCTCGCGAAGGTGCGCCTCGACGCGACCTCCAATCACTTCGCCGTGCTCGTGAACGGGATCGGGTAGGGCTTCGTGTCGGACGCGGCTCCGACCCCTGCGCTCGCGGGTCTCGGCTACGTCGGGATCCGCGTGTCGGATCCCCTGGCGTTTCGCGACTTCGCGACGACGGTCTGTGGACTCGAGCCGGCGTTGATTCCGCCCGGGCCGCGCCGCGGCGGAATGCCGGTGCCGACGCCCGACACGGGAGGGGTCGCCGAGGACGGGTCCGTCTTCCTGAAGATGGACCGCCGACAATGGCGCGTCGCCGCGCATCCCTGCGGCGACCAGGCACAGGACATCGCGTATCTCGGCTTCGAGCTCACGCGGGACGACCAGTTCGCGTCCGCGATCGAGTCGATCGCGAAGGCCGGTGTCGAGATCCGGATCGGGACCGACGAAGAGCGTCAGGCACGCAGCGTCGGCGACCTGGCGGTTCTCGAAGATCCCGCCGGTCATCGGATCGAGCTCTTCGTTCGCCCGATCATCGACCAGCCGATGCGCGGGACGTCGCCGATCGAGTTCCTGACGGGCGACCTCGGGATGGGGCACGTCGTGTTGTACGTGCCGGAGATCGAGCCCGCGCTCGCGTTCTACCGCGACGTGCTGGGCTTCCGGCGCACGGACTACATGCAATTCGGTCCCGACGGGATGGGCATCCACGTTCTGCGCTGCACTCGGCGTCACCACTCCGTCGCGCTCCTTCAGGTCGGTCCGCCGCAGGGGCTGCAACACCTGATGTTCGAGGCGACGAGTCTCGACGGCGTCGGCATGGCCGCGGACCGCGCCAGGGCCGCGGGCGTTCCGATCACGTCGAACCTCGGCCGCCATCGGAACGACAAGACCGTCTCGTTCTACATGAAGGGGCCTGCGGGCTTCGACGTCGAGATCGGCTGGGACGGCCTGCTCGTCGGGGATGACTGGGTCGAGCACGAGTTCGCCGGCGGTGGCGACGACTGGGGACACCACGGGCTCGACGCAGACTCGCTCCAGCCGGACGACTAGTCCTGAGCGGCGGCCGGATCGAATGCGATCGGCATCCGGCGATGGCCGTGGAGGAACTCGCTGTAGAGCCGCTCTGCGCCGTCCTCGTCGACTTCGTAGTCCGGCGCCGCGCGCAGGATCTCTTCGAGCAGGATCCGGCCTTCGAGGTTGCCCAGGTGCTCGCCGACGCATTTGTGGGCGCCGTGGCCGAAGGAGAGGCTGCGCTTGGGGCGTCGCGAGATGTCGAACGCGTCGGCCCGTTCGAACTCTTCTTCGTCCCGGTTCCCGCTCGCCCAGAGGAACATCACGCCCGAGCCCGGCTCGAGCTTCTGGTCACGGATCTCGACGGGGTCGCGGACGGTGCGGCCGAGCAGGTTCGTCGGCTGGTCGTAGCGGAGGCTCTCGGCGAACGCGTGGGGCACGAGGGACGGGTCGGCGACGAGCTGGGCGCGCTGATCCGGGTGCTTCGACAGGTAGTAGACGGTGTTCGCGACCGAGAGCGGAACGACCTCGGCCCCGGTCACGAGCATCGTGTAGATCGCCGCCACGATCGCGCCAATCTCGAGCTTCTTGCCTTCGATCTCCGCGCGGAGGAGCACCGAGATGTGGTCGTCGCCCGAGCAACCCGCTTCGCCCGCCTGCTGGCGCTCGCTCACGATGTCGGCGACCCGCGTCATCAAGGAGAGGCGCGCCTCGTCGTTGGCCTCCGTCGTGCCGACCTGACCGGGCTCGCGCTCGAAGAACGTGGTGACCTGATCGCGGACGCCGAGGATCTCGTCTTCGGGCAATCCGATCAGCTCGCCGATCGTGAGCGTCGCGAGCGGGTTCGCGAGGTCGCGATACACGTCGAAGTGTCCCTGCTCGAGGAGTGGCTCGAGCAGCGCGCGCGTCCGCGCGCGGATCCCGTCCTCCATCGCGGTGACCGCGCGCTTCGTGTAGCGCGGGACGAAGAGGCGCCGGTAGTCGCGCTGGCGCGGCATGTCGAGCATCGAGAAGACCGGGTCCGGCGGCGGCGGCTGCTTCAGGATCACCATCTCGGGAGTGACGCCGCGCTCGGCACTGAAGACGTCGTTGGTCGTGCTCTCCCGGATGTCCTCGAAGCGCGACAGGAACCAGGTGTCGTATTTCTCGAGGTAGAAGACCGGCGCCTTCGCGCGCAGCTCCTCGTAGTAGGGCCACGGATCGCGCATGACCGCGTCCGAGAAGGGGTCGTAGGCGACGTCCGCACTCATGTCGCGCTCACCCGTCCTGGCCGAGCTCGATCATGTTGCCCTCGGGATCCGCGACCTGCGCGACGCGGCGACCCGGGCGCAGCTCGAAGGGCGGGAGGGTGATCGTCCCGCCGAGCTTCTCGACCGCCGCGGCGGCGCCTTCGATGTCGTCGACCTCGAGCGTGAGGTAGCGGATGCCGGCAGTCGCAGAGAACGAGCTCGATGCGTCTTCCGCCGGTGCATCGACAGGCACCATGATCCGCAGGATGCTCTCGCCGCACTCGAGCTTGTGGATCGTGCCGATGTTCGGGAGCTCGAGGGGGTCGAGGACATCGAGGCCCGCGACGCCGGCGTAGAAGGCGATCAGCGGTTCGGCGTTCGCGGTCACGAGGCCCACGTCGAGGGCGGGCTTCGCCATGCGGGCGCCGGGCGGAGAAGCAGCGGACATGCGGGACTCGCTTTCGGCACGCTGGAGTGGGTGCGTGCGAAGCGAGCGTAGCGCCGCGGGAAGCGGTGCGGGGCGGCCGTTGGCGTGACTACTGCGGGGTGATGATGACGGTCAGGGTGTCGCTGTAGCTGCCGGTCGGCGCGGCCGAGATCGCGGCGTTCGTGATGTTCACCTGGATCGTCGCCGGGTTCGCGCCGCCGCAGTTCTGACTCGCGCTGTCCCCGACGAAGCCGGTCTGAGGCGTGCCGTTCGCGAGGAGCGTGAGTCCGCCGACGCCGTCGTTCCAGCGCACGCGGTAGTTGATGAACGCCGCGCCGGATGTGAGGCGGAAGTTCCCACCGACGCCGTTGCTGCTCGTCGCGCTCACCTGATAGGTGCCGGTGCTCGTGTAGATGCAGGCGGTCGCGGTGCCGCGCGGGGGCGTATCGCCCTCCGTCCAGGGCGCGAGGATGATGTCTTCGAGGCCGGTGGCCTGGGCGGTCTCCCCGCGGATGATCGAGATGTCGGTCGAGCCGATCGACGTGAGGCCGAAGGCGCCGTCGGTCGCGGCGGGCGCGAGGTTCGGCGCGAGCAGGACCAGCGCGGCGAGTGCGGCGCGGAGTCCCGTCGGGACGGTCTTGAGATTCGGCTGGGACATCGGATCGGACTCCGCTCGGGGGGGCGGACGCTCCTTCCATCGGCGCTCTGGGGGCTTCCACTGAGCGGGGATCCGGAGCAGTCCCCCGGAAACCGGTTGATCGTAGCATTTTTACCACGAATCAGGCGTGGCTTGGCGCCGATCTGCGATGCCGCCCGGCCGTCCGCACGAAGCGCTCCTCAGCGCCCGATCGCCGTCATGGCTTCTGCGCACGCCGCGTCGAGCCGACTCCGCTCGTCGTGGTCGAGATCCGGTGCGCGAAGCGGGGGCATGCCGCGGGAGAGGGCGGCCGCCCGCTCGATCCAGTCACCGTCGTCCGGCAGCTCGAAGAAGTCGGCGATCTCGCGGAGCACGCGCTCGGGCTCGATGACGAGCTCCTCGAAGCGCACGTCGAGGAACTTCTCGTCGGGGATCGCGCGCCGGGCGGCGAGGCCATTCAGGATCTGATCGCTCCAGTACTTGCCGAAGAGCTCGATCGGCGAGCGCGTCGCCAGCAGGCGGTCGATCTCCTCGGGCTTCTCCTGCTCGAGGGCGACGAGCCCGTCGTGGGAGTACTCGACGTCTCCGAGCACACCGTTCATGACGGCGACCGCGACGCGCAGGACCGCGTATTCGCGCATCGAGAGCGTGGCTTCGTGGCCGTCGCGATGGATGTGCACGAAGCGGGCGTCCGGGAAGAACTCGAAGAGCTCGCCGAGGAAGTCGATCGAGCTGCCGGATCGCTCGACCCAGGCGGTCTTGCCGTGGGTTTCCGTGAGCCAGTCGAAGAGGTCGCGGTAGTGCTTCGAGAGCGGCTGCTTCGGAGCGGCCTCGGCGCGCGCGATCATCTCGTCGAAGAGCGCGTCGGGGTCGTCGCTGATCCGCGGGATCGCGATTGCGAGGGCCCACGGAACCGGATCGCCCAATACGTGCCGCGACTTCGGGTCGTCGAAGGGATAGACGACTTCCGGGACCGCTCCGCCCCGCTTCATGACCATGGTGAGCATCGGATGGTCGAGCCTGAGCTGCTCGGCGAGCTCCGCGCCCTCGACGTCGCGGCGCTCGAAGCGGAAGAACTGATCGATCCCCGAGAAGAGCTCGAAGACGTTCAGCACCTGCGCGTTCTCGGAGAGCATGCGAGAGAGGAGGGTCGAGCCGCAGCGGCCGGTGCCGACGACGAACCGGGCGGGGGCGCTCATCCGCCGCCCTGCGTCTCGAGTCCCGGCCAGGAGAGCCGCTCGCATGCGATCTCCGGCATCGGGGACTTCGCCCGGGACCAGCGGAACACCATCGTCCCGACGACGTGCCCGCGCGGGTCTAGCCAGTTGGGGATCCCGGCTTCGGGCGGCGGACGCTCCCGCGAGAGCGCGATGCGCACCGTTCCATCCGGGTCGGCGACGGCACGCCCGGTGTTCAGGTGCGAATCGGGGCGGCCGTAGCCGATCGTCTCGTACCAGTAGCTCGTGATGCCGAGCGTCCACAGCGCGGCATCGCCCGGGCGGAACGAGATCAGCAGGGCGGGCTCTTCGTTCAGGTCGAAGTAGCCGCAGTTGAAGTGGTGGCCGGAGGGCGGGGCGATGTCGGTCAGGTCGTCGGCGTCGAGCTCCGGAACGAACGCGTTCGGCGAGAAGTCCGCCCAGTAGTCGGATATCCCCGCCCAGATCACCGGGTTCTTCGTGGCGAAGTCGACGGTCGCTTCGAGCCCGGCGCGCATCGCGTCGAGATCGAAGGGGGCGGCGTCGGGTGTGATCGGATCGATGCGTTCGATCTCGAAGCGGCCCGGCGTGAGCGTCTCCCAGGCCGGAGCGTACTGCCGGATCATCGCATAACGCACCTCGCCGTCGGTCTCGATCCAGTTCCTCTCGTGTTCCTTCGGCGAAAGGATCACCTCGATGCCCCCGTCGTCCCCGACCTCGAGGGTCTCCTCCGTGATCGACGCGATCAGATGGCTCGGATCGTGGAGGCCCATCTTGCCCGTGTAGACGCCGAACTCGATCAGCGGCGCGTCGCCGCGCGTTCCGCGGATGCGATGGGTCGCCGAACCGTCGAGGAAGGTGTGCAGGTAGCGCGCGTCGGACGTGATGCCCTCGTATTGCACGAACCTTCCGACCATCGCAGTCAGCTGCGGATGCTCGACGTCCGCGACTTCGAAGGTGTTCTCGAAGCCGACGCGGATCATACGCACGAGGTGGCGATACGACTCGGCGATCGTCTGGGCGTCCTGGGGCGTCTCGGGTCGGCGGAGCACTTCGCCCGCGCCCTTGAGCGCCTCGCAGAACGATTCCCAGAGGACGGCCGGGTCGTTCGTGTCGACCTCGAGTTTCGTCATGCTAGTTCCCCGTGCGCAGCAGCTCGGAGGTCTGCGCCGGCGTCGAGATCGGCCGGCCGACCTCGTCACAGAGCTTCCGCGCCTGCTCGAGCAGCTCGACGTTCGTCGGTTGCCCCGGGCCGGCGTAGTCCTCGAGCCCGACGCGCAGATGCCCGCCTCGTTCGAGCGCGAGACGCGCGATCGGGGTCGCGAATACGTCACCGCCGGGCAGAGCCACGCTCCAGGGCATCGGGCAGTCCCCGAGGATGTCGAGATAGGCGTCGAGCCCGGCCGGCGTCGGCGGAAGGCCGATCGGCAGATAGTCGGAGCCGAAGTAGAGCTTGATCTGTCCGCCGAAGCGAATGCGTCCCGAACGCACGTAGGCGACCGCGGCACGCATGAAGCTGCCGTCGAAGATCGAGAAGCTGATCGGCAGCTCGAGCCCGACGCAGGTGTCGACCATGTACCGCGTGTCGGCGTAGCTGTTCAGGTAGACGGTCTCGGCGTTCGACGGCGCGCCGTCGGCCTCGAAGCGACCGAGGTTGACCGAGCCCGGATCGACGATGCCCATCGTGAGCGCGCCGGCCGCGGCGGCCGCGGGGATGTGCGCATAGCGCTGCTCGATCGTCGTGTGCGGACCGCCGCCGGTCATCGTCGGGTAGAAGAAGATGCCCGGGTGATCGTCGAGGACGGGCTTCCATGCGTCGACATAAGGCGCCGCCGAGTGCGAGGCCGTCACCCCATCGAAGATCGGATCGTCGGTGTGGTTGTGGACGATCGTGGCGCCCGCTTCGACGCACGCGATCGCTTCGCGGGTGACCTCTGCCGGTGAGCGCGGGACGTTCGGGTTGCGATCCGGTTGAGTCACGCCGTTGATCGCGGCTTCGAGGATGACGGGCGTGGAGTCGGGCATCGGGGGGGCTCCGGATGGGACAGTATGCGGACGGACGCTTCTGCGATGATTGCGAACCCGCCGCGCGTGCGCTGCTAGCCCGCCTCGACGCCGTAGGTCGCGGCGAACGCGGTCATCTCGTCGAGCTTGTACGCGAGGTCCGTCTCCGTCGCCTGCAGGCCCTCGGTCCACGGTGGCTTGAGGTAGTCGGTGACGCCCCAGGCGCGAAGCTGTTGCATGCGCTCCGGGGTCGGCTCCGTGCAGCCGACGATGATCCGGAACCCGTCGAGGGAGCCTGTCGCTTCGAGGCGTGCCTTCTTCGCGCCGGCGACGTAGTCCTCGATTTCGTCCCAGGGATAGACGGCGCCTTCCCAGCCGTCGAAGCGCGCAGCGCGTCGGAACGCCGCTTCGGACGTGCCGCCGACATAGATCGGGATCGGCGCGGGAGGCGGCGGCTGCATGCGCACGCGGGGGAACGTGTAGAACTCGCCTTCGTGTTCGACCATTTCGCCTGTCCACAACCTGGTCAGGACCTCGAGTTGTTCGTCGACGTGCTTGCCGCGGAGGTGGAAGGGCTGGCCCGACAGGCCGAACTCGAGCTTCTGCCAACCAACGCCGACGCCGAGATGCACGCGGCCTCCGGTCACGACCGCGGCGGTCGAGATCGCCTTCGCCGCGGTGAAAGCGTCGCGCAGGGGCAGGATGTAGACCGTCGTCATGAATTGGAGCGTCGTCGTCTCACCGGCGAGTGCGGCGAACTGCACCCAGGGATCCGGCCAGGGCACCTGGTCCTCCCATGGTGCGACCCCGTCCTGCGCGATCTCGTAGCGGTCCTGTTGGACCTCGGCGGTCACCCAGTGGTCGCCGAGGGTCATACCGTGAAAGCCGAGGGACTCGGCGTGCCGCGCGAGGGGCGCGAGCTCGTCGATCGGGGTGTATCCCATTCCGTGCCAGAAGCGCATGGGTCCTCCGGGTCGCGTGCTAGGCGAGGGGCAGCTCGAGGTCGAGCGCGGCGTCGAACTCGATCACGGAGGGGTCGGTCCAGCCGGCGGGGCAACCGAGGGTGCGAACGCGGGAGCTACCGCGATCGAACTCGAGGATCGTCACGCCGTTGCGTTCGTCCAGCGTGAGCAACTCCTCTGCGTCGAGTGCTTTCGGGATCGCGGAATCGACGCCGCGAGCTCGGGACGGCCAGCCCATGTCGCCGACACCGACCGGTCCACTCAGGACGGACACCACCGGCCGGTCTCCGAATTCGACGTCCGCGCTCTTCGTGATGCGAACCGCGCCGAGAGCGTGCAGATCGCCGGACACGACGAGGCCACCCGGGCGCGAGGCGAGACCGGCAAGCAGACGTTGGTGCTGGGCGAACCAGCCCGGCTGCCAGAGGTACTTCCCACCTTCCGCGTCGCGGCCGACCGACGCGACGAGCGAACCCGTGCTCTCGAGCGCGTCCGGATACCACTCGCGCCACTTGCCCGCCGTCCAGCCCATCGGATGCGAAGGTGCTTGCACGACGTGGAGCGTGTCCTCACGTCGGGTCTCGGCGTCGAGCCAGGCTTCGACCGCCGGCGGCACGAGTCGCGCGTCGTCGCCGAGCGACAGGAAGCCGCCGCAGTCGTAGAGCAGCACCCCGAGGAGGTCGCCGTAACGCACCCGGCCGAAGTGGGTCGTGAGGGGAGTCGCCGCATTCGCCACGCGATCGAAGAGGGCAGGATGATCGTCGTCCGCCGGAAACTCGGGGAAGTAGAGACGCTGGAGCGTGTTGCGAAGCGCACGATGGAACGCGTCCGGTGGGAACGTGACGATCTCCGGTGTCGCGTCGTCGTTCTCGAAATAGTCGTGATCGTCGGTCACGAAGAAGACCGGGGTCGACCGGAACCGGACGCCGTAGCTCGCCGCGATCTGGTCGTCGCCGACGATCGTGAGCGCGGCTTCATTCGAGGTGCCGAGGACCGGCTGCTCCGGGTCGAAGATCGCGTTCAGGCTCTCGACGAAGGGCGCGAAGAACGGGGCGGCCCAATGATCCGCGAGCGGCGCCATCGTCGAGAGATCGAAGTAGACGTGATCCCCGTTCGCGATCACGAGGTCCGGGCTCGTCGAGAGCACCTCGTCGAAGAGTCGCCGCCGGTACGCCGCGGGCTTGAACGCGTGGAACAGCGAGGGCGGCGTCGGAATCTGCGGTCCGCCCGCGCAGGTGAAGGCGCCGACGCGCACGTGCTCGGGTCGCGCGTCCGGGGCTGGCAGGGTCGCTAGAGGCCAGGCGTCGCAGAGCGGCGCGCCATTCGAGTCGTGGAGCCGAAGCGTGTAGGTCGTTGCGGCCTGGAGCCCGCCGAGGGTGAACGCGTAGAAGCGCCCGGCGGAGTCCGATCGGACACCCGGCACGCTGCGGTCGTCGACGTGCAGGACGGGGTCACCTTCGAGCGCGTGCCGGAACGAGACCTTGATCACGAACGCGCGATGGGACGTGCACGGGATCAGGTGCGCGATCGGTCCGCGATCCCATCCGTCTCCGGGGTCGTCGTCCGTGCACCCGACGAGGCCGGTCGCGGCGACCGCCGGGAGGGCGAGGGCGCCTTCGAGGAATCGTCGACGGCTGAGGTGCAGCGTCTCCGACTCCGCGTCCCGGCTCAATCCGTGCCCGCCCAGCCGTCGAGTCGCTCCATCGTGTCCGCGTACTCCATCGCCAGTTCTTCCATCACGGTTCGCACCGACTTCACGTGGTTCATCGAACCAACGACCTGTCCGACGAAGTAGTTGTCGAGCTGTCGGCTGCCTTCGTTGTTATGCGACGTGCGCTTGATCCGGGACTGCGCCTCGCGACACAGCCTCGGCTGGAGCGGCATCGGCAGTGGATCCGGGTTCGTCGGATCTTCCCAGGCGTCCGTCCACGCGCTCCGCAGCATGCGGGCCGGCTTGCCCGTGAGCGAGCGGCTGCGAACGGTGTCGCTCGTCCCGGCCTGAAGGAATTTCTCCTTCACGACCGGGGAGGTCTCGGCCTCTTCGGTCGTGAGCCAGAGCGATCCGATCCAGACACCTTGCGCGCCGAGGGCGAGGCTCGCGGTGACCTGTCGACCGCTGCCGATTCCGCCGGCGGCGAGGACCGGGACCGGAGAGACGGCGTCGACGACTTCCGGGACGAGGACCATCGTCGCGATCTCGCCGGTGTGGCCGCCGGCTTCGTAGCCCTGGGCGATGATGATGTCCGCGCCGGCCTCGGCGTGGCGCTTCGCGTGCTCGACGGTTCCGGCGAGGGCGGCGACCTTCACGCCGCGCGCCTTGCCCTGCTCGACCATCCATGCGGGCGGCGGGCCGAGGGCGCTCGCGATCAGCTTGATGTCGTACTCGAAGAGCGTCTCGATCACTTCGCGCTGGCTCTCGAAGCCGACCTGGAAGCCGCGACCGAGCTCGACGTCTTCCTGGAGCGGCGGCACGTCGTGCTGATCCAGCAGCTCTCCGAGGAACTCGCGATGCGTCTCGGGGATCCGTTCGTCGAGCTCGTCCTGGGAGAACCCGCCGCGGTCGCTACCGACGAACTTGGTGGGCAGCAGCAGGTCGACGCCGTAGGGCTTGCCGTCGAGCTCCTTCTCGATCCAGTCGAGCTCGGCGCGGAGGTTCTTCGCGGAGTGCGCGGCGACGCCGAAGACGCCCATGCCGCCGGCCTTCGAGACGGCGGTCACGACGTCGCGACAATGGGTGAAGGCGAAGATCGGGAACTCGAGGCCGAGCTCCTTCGCGAGGTCGGTGTTCATTGGGGGGCTCCTTCTTCGGGTCGAGACCGGTCGCGCGGGACTTCGAGTATCCGTCGCGCGGTCGCCCGGCGTTTCGGCACGGGCTATGCCATAAGCTACCGCCCCACCCTGGAGGAGTCATGAGCCTGATTCTGTACGGAACCCCCGGTTCCCCGTTCGTCCGCAAGGTGGAGGTCAGCCTGCGCGAGAAGGGTCTCGAGTTCGAGCTCGACCCGGTCAACATCATGCCCATGCCCGATTGGTTCCTGGAGATCAGTCCGGCGAAGCGCATTCCGGTCCTGCGCGACACGGACGTCGGGAAGGAAGGCGTCGCTGGGACGATTCCGGATTCGTCGGCGATCTGTGGCTACCTCGAGCGCAAGTACCCCGAGACGCCACTCTATCCGAGCGATCCCTTCGAATACGGTCGCGCGCTCTTCCTCGAGGAGTACGCGGACACGGTGCTGATGGCGCCGATCGGCATGGGGATCTTCCGGCCGATCATGTTCAACGTGTTCCAGAAGAAGGATCCCGACCTCGATCGCGCGCGGAAGACGCTGACGGAAGACATGCCGCCGGTCTTCGACTACCTCGAGGGCGAGCTCGACGGTAGGGACTTCCTGGTGGGCGATCGCTTCGGGGTCGCCGACATCACCGTGGCGTGCTGCCTCACCCAGATGACGATCGTGATCGGGAACCCGGACGCTGCGCGCTGGCCGTCGCTGGTCGCGCACTACGAGCGGACCATGGGGCGGGAGACCTTCCAACCGACGCTGGCGAGTCTGAAGAAGCTCGTGCCGCAGCCCTTCGAGATCTAGAAGCCTGAAGGAGACCCCGATGAGCGCAATCGACGACTTCTCGAGCGACGCGATCCAGGTCGAGCGGAGCGGCCACGTCGGCACACTCTGGCTCGACCGCCCCGACAAGCGGAACGCGATCAACCCCGCGCTCTGGAACGGGATCGTCGAGGGGCTGCGGGCGCTCGAAGCCGATGGCGAGACCCGCGCGATCGTGCTCGCGGGTCGCGGCGAGACCTTCTGCGTCGGGCTCGACCTCGCCATGCTGACGGCGGGCGGCGAGGACGGGGGCTTCGGCGGTTCGAAATCCGGCGCGACGGCCCACCTGAATCAGCTCCGGCTCACGCAGGAGATCCAGAACGCGATCACCGCGATCACGAAGACGAACGTCCCGGTCATCGCGGCGATCCACGGCTGGTGCATCGGCGGCGGCGTCGACATCATCACCGCCTGCGACATCCGGATCGCGGCCCGGGACGCCACCTTCGGCATTCGCGAGACGAAGATCGGGATCGTCGCCGACGTCGGCACGCTCCAACGCCTGCCGAAGATCGTGACGGCCGGGCACGTCGCCGAGCTCGCCTATACGGGCAAGGACATCGATGCCGCGCGGGCCGAAGAGATCGGTCTCGTGAACTCGGTCCACCCCGACTTCGACGCCACCTATCAAGCGGCCTTCGACATGGCGCAGGAGATCGCGGCGAATTCCCCGCTCGCCGTCCAGGGCACGCGCTTCGTCCTCGAGCAGGGCGAAGAGCTGACGACCGACCAGAGCCTCCTGCTGAATGGCCTCTGGACGATGATCACGAGCCTGCAGTCGAACGATCTGCAGGAGGCGATGAAGGCGTTCCTGGAGAAGCGGCCTCCGGAATACGACGGGACCTAGCGATCTCGGGCGTCAGGGCGCCACCGCGTCCCAAGCATCGAACCCGTACGGGTGATAGATCCCGTGGCAGGCGTTCTCGTGCATGCCGTAGCCGACCTCGCCGGTCGAGAGTTCCCATCGGCATAGCATCTCGTTCAGGCCCTGGATCTCCGCGAACTGTTTCGGATCCGCGAGGTCCCAGGACAGGCCCTCGACCGCGAGCTCGCCCTGGTAGCAGCCGAGGCCCCAGTGGTCGTCCTTGCGGTAGCCGGAGCCGCCGAGCAGATAGTTCGTGCGGAGTGGCGTGCCGACGATCTTCAGGTCGGTGTTCGCGAAGGTGAGCACGGTCTGCGCGATCTCGCGCGTGCCCGACTTGAAGGTGATTTCGTGCTTCGGGCTGCCGAGGTGGATCACCGGCTCCTCGATCCCATTGCGCGGGACCTTGACCGCTTCCTCCATGTGCCGGTTCCCGTCCTTGTCCTCGTCGAAGTAGAGCTTGATCATGAAGTCCGGGAACTGCATCGGGATCCAGTTGTGGAAGTGCCCGAATGCGCCCTCGGGCCGATAGCGCGCCTCGATGATGCCGGCGGGCTCGGGCTCGCCCGTGTTCGGGCGCACGCCCCAGGAGTGGTCGCGCGCGCCCATCCACGCGTCGGGGGTCACTTCGAAGTGTCGGCCGTGGACGTCGATCTCCCCCGAGTAGTTGCCGACCTGGGCGAAGCGCATCGTGTGCTCCACGAGGCGGTTGCCCATGCGCAGGATCTTCGCGGGCTCCTCGAGCGCCGGGACGAAGCCCTCGAAGGTCAGGTCGAAGTCGAGACCCCACTCGTTCTTCGCGCAGGTGAGTCGCAGTCGCTCGAGGCCCTTCTCGACCTCGACGCCGAAGGGGCCGACCCTCGTGTCGAGGCGGTCGTGCCCGAGCTCACGGCTGGCGCGCACGCAGTAGTGCTTGTCGGCGACGGAAACCGTCACGAAGGCGTCCAGAACGCCCAGGTTCGGGTATTGCCCCATGCCCGTGATCAGGAAGATCTCGTCCGAGCAGTTGTGGCAGTTGAAGTAATAGCGGTCGTAGAAGGTCCGATCGCCGCTGTAGACGTGGTCGAAGGTGTCGGGGGTCTGGTGGGCGAGGAAGTCGTCCATCGGTCCGAGGGGCATGGCATCTCCGTTTCGGCTGGGGGCGCCACCTGTGGAGCGGCGCGATACGAACCTCGACTCTATCGCGCGCGCCGGGCCTTGCAGGTTGACGGGTCCGCCTCCGCTCGCGAGCATTCCGTCGCCGGTCGCGACCCCAGAGGAGACCCGCCATGAGCGCAGTGACCGAGGAAGTCGATCCCTTCGAGGCCTTCGACAAGGCGATGGGGGCGGACGAGTGCCGCGACCCCTATCCCGAGTTCGCCGCACTCCGCGCGAAGGGCGGGATCGTGGAAGCGCCGCCGATCGGCGGTAGCTCCGCGACCATGGCGGGCGACGCGAAGACCTTCATCGCCGTGAGCTACGACGCCGTCTCCGAGGTCCTGCTCGACGGCAGCGTCTTCTCTTCCGGTGCCTATCGCGAGACGATGGGCCAGGTGATGGGACCGAACATCCTCGTGATGGACGAGCCCGAGCACGGTCGATACCGACGGCTGATCCAGAAGGCCTTCAGCAAGAAGGCCCTCGAGGTCTGGGAGACCGAGCTGGTCCATCCCGTCGTCCATCGCCTCGTCGACGCGTTCGCCGATCGCGGCTCCGCGGACCTCGTCCGGGAGCTGACGTTCCCCTTCCCGATCTACGTGATCGCCGGGATGCTAGGTCTGCCCGAAAAAGACCTGCCCTGGTTCCACTCGCGCGCGGTCGACGTGATCAGCGTCATGATCGATCCGGTGCGCGGCATCAAGGGCTCGCAAGACCTCGGTGAATACCTGACGCCGATCATCGACGAACGCCGGGAGAACCCCGGCAAGGATCTCATCAGCGTCCTCGCGACCGGTGAGCTCGACGGCCAGAAGCTCGACAACGAGCATGTGCTGGGTTTCCTGCGCTTGCTCTTGCCAGCGGGCGCCGAGACGACCTATCGCTCGTCGAGCAACCTGATCTTCGGCCTGCTCTCGAACCCCGAACAGTGGCAGGCCCTCGCGGACGACCGCGGGCTCATGATCCAGGCGATCGAGGAAGCCCTGCGCTGGGAGGTCCCGCTCACCGGGATCGGCCGGCTCTGCGTGAAAGACACCGAGGTCGCGGGCGTGAAGATTCCCGCCGGCTCGCACATCCAGGTCCTGATCGGCTCCGCGAACCGCGACGAGACGCGTTGGGAGGACGCCGACGTGTTCGACATCCATCGGCCGCCGCGCCAGCACATGTCCTTCGCCTTCGGCCCCCATCGCTGCCTCGGCATGCACCTCGCGCGCATGGAGACGAAGGTCTGCCTCGACGCGCTGCTCGATCGGCTACCGAACCTGCGCCTCGATCCAGAGGCCGAAGACGTCCACATCACGGGCCGCGGCTTCCGCTCGCCGCGCAACCTGCCGGTGCTCTTCGGGTAGACGCGTGATCCACGCCGTCGACCACACCGCGATCTCGGTCCCCGACCTCCAACAGGCCGTCGACTTCTACTGCGACGTGCTCGGCTTCGAGCTCGAAAGCGAGTCCGGCTGGCCGAAGGGGGCGAAACGGGTCGACCAGCTCGTCGGGTTGCCGGACTCGGCCTCGAAGGTCGTGATGGTGAAGCTCGGCGAGACCCGGATCGAGATCTTCGAGTACGAATCCCCGGCGCCGAACCCGCGAGACGAAGGCTTCCGGGTCTGCGACCACGGCATCACCCACTTCTGCCTGCGCGTGAGCGGGGTCGAGGACGAGTACGCGCGCCTCGTCGAGGCCGGAATGAGGTTCAACGCCCCACCCGTCGACGTCGGCAGCGCGATCTGCGTATATGGCCGGGATCCCTTTGGAAACGTGATCGAGCTGAAGCAGCTGAAGGGGGAGTGAAGGGCTGGGAGGGGGCGCTAGACTCGTGGGGCGCCACCGGTGAACGATCGTTCACCTGCTGAGGAGTCCCGCCCATGGCATCCGCCCCCGTCCCCACTCTCGACTTCGACCCCAACGACCTGATCACGCCGGCGAACTACGGCGTCGGCGGTCAGCCCCACGAGATCTGGACCCAGCTCCGCGAGCACTCCACGGTCCACCGCGTCGAGTCGGACAGCCACCCGCCCTTCTATGCGATCACGCGGCACGCCGACATCATGGACATCTCGGGCAAGCCGAACATCTTCAGCAACCGGGAAGGGCCGATGCTGCTCGACCACGGGATCCTGCAGCGTCGCGCGGAGAACCCCGACGAGTTCGGCCAGATGCGGACGATCATCGAGATGGATCCGCCCGAGCACCGCGAATATCGCAGCGTCGCGAGCGGCATGTTCACGCCGCGCAAGATCCACCGCCTCGACGAGATCGTGACGAAGAGCGCGCGGAAGATGATCGACAACCTGGGTGAGGAAGGCGAGACCGACTTCGTCGAGGTCGTGTCCCAGCGACACCCGCTGCGCGTCCTCGCGACGCTCCTCGGGCTCGGCCCGGAGGTCGAGGATCTCCTGCTCGAGCTCACGCAGCAGCTCTTCGCGAGCGAGGACCCGGACCTGCAGCGGCCGGGCGAGGATCGCGGCGAGGCGAGCAAGTCGTTGATCGCGGACTTCGGCAAGCTCTTCACCGAGATCATCGAGGACCGTCGCGCCAACCCGACCGACGACCTCGCGAGCATGCTCGCGAACGCGAAGATGGCGGATGGTTCGCCGATGGGACCGGTCGAGACCTTCGGCTACTACCTGATCGTCTTCACCGCCGGTCACGACACGACCCGGAACGCGATCTCGGGAGGCATGCAGGTGCTGCTCGAGAACCCGGAGCAGCTGCGAAAGCTCTGCGCGAACCCGAGCGACGCGCTGGCCAAGTCGAGTGTCGAGGAGATCGTGCGCTGGACGTCGCCGGTCAACTACATGCGGCGGCACCTGCTCGAGGATGTCGAGCTGCACGGCGTGAAGATGAAGGCCGGCGAAGACCTCGTCATGTACTACTGCTCGGCCAACCGGGACGACGCCGTCTTCGATCGCCCCTTCGAGTTCGACATCGAGCGTCACCCGAACCGCCACCTCGGCTTCGGCACCGGCGAGCACTTCTGCCTGGGCGCCCACGTGGCCCGGCTCTCGTCTCGCGCGCTCTTCCTCGAGCTCGCGAACCGCGTCGAAGAGATCGAGCTCGCTGGCGATCCCACCCACATCGCGTCGAGCTTCGTCGTCGGCCTCAAGAGCCTCCCGGTCCGGTACAAGATCCGCCCGGCGGCCTGATGGGCTCGCAGGAGGTCGCGCTCGACGGGCGCGTCGCCCTCGTGACCGGCGCGAGCCGCGGCATCGGGCGTGCGATCGCGCGTCGTCTCGCGAAGGCGGGGGCGCACGTCGGCGTGACCGCGCGCAGCCTCGACGTCGCGGGAGACTACGCGGGAACGCTCGCCGAGACGGTGGCGCAGATCGAAGCGGCCGGCGGTCGTGCGTTCGCACTCCAGGCGGATCTCGAAGACGCGGCGGATCGGGCCGGTCTCGTCGATCGTGCCGTCTCCGAGGCGGGCCGCCTCGACATCCTCGTGAACGCCGCCGGCTTCGCGCAGTACGCGCCGATCGCCGACATGAGCGATGCGATCGTGGACGCGACCTTCGACCACTATCTTCGCGCGCCCCTCGTGCTCTCGCGCGCCGCGATCCCGGTCTTGCGTCAGCAGGGCGAGGGCTGGATCGTGAACGTCGGGTCGGTGACCGGGGAGCGGCCGTTCAAGCCCTACGACGACTTCGCTCGGCTGGGCGGGGCGACGCTCTACGCCACGATGAAGGCGGGGCTCTCGCGCTTCACCCAGGGCCTCGCCGCGGAGCTCCAGGACGACGGGATCGCGGTGAACCAGATTGGCCCGACCGGCGCGATCTCGACGCCGGGCGCCGATCGCTACATCCCCGACGACTATCCGACGGAAAACGTCTGGTACCTCGCCGAAGCGGCTTTCGCGCTCTGTCATGCGCCGGCCAAGGAACGCACCGGCCTCGTCACGTACAGCCTGCAGTTCCCCAGAGAGCTCGACCTGGACACCGTCGATCTCGACACGGGCGAGGCGCTCCCGCTGCCGGAGCTCCCTGAGTTCTCCCACCCGGACATCCGCCCGGCCGGCGAATAGCGCGCTCTCAGGCGTTCTTCGCCTCGAGGTCGCGCACGTAGGTCCGCGCGCCCAGCAGATAGTGGATCGCGGCCCAGCCGACGAACACGATCAGCGAGACGAGCGCCCAGCGGATCTCGGCGCCTCCGCCGAAGCGGTCGGAGAGCAGCCCGAGCAGGACCGGGCCGAGGCCGAACCCGACCAGGTTCATCGCGAAGAGCGCAAGCGCCGACATGACCGCGCGCATGCGGGGGCGGACCAGGTTCTGCATGATCGCGTGCGTGAGCGCGGAATAGGTGTGATTCAGGAGCGTCGCGCAGGCGATCATCGCGACCGCGAAGCTGGCGCTTCCGGTCGTGTAGGCGACGTACGAAAAGGGCAGGGAAGCGACGGCCCCGATCGCCGGGATCCACCACGTCCAGCGCACGTCGCGCCGCTCGAGTCGTTCGCTCAGCCAGCCCGCGCCGAAGACGGCGATGGCCCCGGTGAGTCCCGCGACGAGTCCGAGCTGCACGCCGACCTCGGTCGGGGTGAGCCCGTGCACGCGCTGCAGGAACGACGCATGAAAGGCGCCGGCGCCGGCGAGGAAGAGCGTCTGCAGCGAGGATCCGATCAGCACGTGCCGCATCGACCGGAGGCCGAAGATGTAGGCGAGCGTCGACCGGAGCGGCTCGACTTCGGTCGATGCGCCGACATCGAATCGGCCGCGCTCCGGCTCCTTCAGGGTGAGGCGGGCGACGAGCCCCAGGAGCACGCCGGGGGCGCCGACCACGACGAACGCAGTCCTCCAGCCGAGCTCGTCCGCGAGGATGCCGCCCGCGGAGAAGCCGAAGAGGATCCCGAACGGGACACCGAGCTGGTAGACGGAGAGCGCATAGGAGCGGCGTTCCGGCGGAAAGGTGTCGGAGAGGATCGAGTGGGCCGGAGGCGTGCAGCCTGCCTCGCCGACGCCGACGCCGACCCGCGCGAGGAGAAGCTGGACGAAGTTCGTCGCCATTCCGGACGCGACGGTCATCGCGCTCCAGATCACCAGCGCCAGGCTGATCAGGTTCGTTCGATTGCCGCCATCGGCCAGCCGAGCGATCGGCAGCCCCGCGAACGCGTAGAAGATCGCGAAGCCCCCGCCCATCAGGAAGCCGAGCTCCCCGTCCGAGAGGTCGAGATCCGTCTTGACCGACTCGGCCAGGATGTACATCACCTGCCGGTCGATGTGGTTGAAGACGTATATGACGAGGAGGAGCCCGAGGGTGTAGGACGCGCCCTGCGTGGGCCGGAGCTGCATGATGCGCGACGGTACACCAGGGGGCGTCGCGGTCGACCGGCGTGTTGGGCGTGGATTAGGCTCTCGATATGCCGCGCTACGGAATCGCCACGCTGAATCATTCGCCCCTGCACGGTTCGCAGACGAAGCTGACGAGCCACCTGAAGGCCGCCGGCATCCAGGGCATTGGCGCGATCGCGCCGGACATCTTCTGGCTACGGAAACTGGAAGAAGAAGGGCTCACGCCAGCGGACGTTCGCGAGCAGTTCGATCATCACGGTCGCAAGTGCATGGAGATTGCCGGGATCGCGATCGGCGACGCCGACTCGACGGCGGCGGAGCTCGAAGAGCACGTTCGGTGGTCGAAGGCGCTCGGGGCGGAGTTCGTAAATGCGCGCGTGACCGCGCCGATCGATGACGCGCTCGTCGCGCGTGCGCGCGACTGCGCAGAAGCTCTCGCTCAGGTGGGTACTCGCCTTGCGCTCGAGTTCTCGCGCGGGACGAAATTGAACTCGCTCTCGAGTGCGCGCGCATTCGCCGAGGAGATCGACGTGCCTGGCGTGGGCGTCACACTCGATACGTGGCACTTCTTTCTTCATCCGGACGGTCCTGAGTGGGATGCGCTCGAAGAAATCCCTGCTGACCTGCTTGCGAACGTGCAGCTGTCGGACGGCGTGCCCTACGGCGAAGGTGAGTTCGCCGACGCGACGATGAACCGGCGGCGCTTTCCTGGAGAGGGGGAGTTCGATCTGAAGCGCGCTTCTGAGCTACTGGCTGCGCGAGGAATCGATCCGCCCGTCGTGCTGGAAGTTCTGACGTCGGAGACGCGTGACATGGCAGTGACAGTGCACACGCGAGATTCTGCCCGGAGCGCGATCGAGGTCTGGGGCGCTATATCGCCTTCGTGACCGCCCGCGTCGGGCCGAAGTTGTGCAGGCCCATCGCGTGCAGGTTGCCCAGGCCGCCGCAGACCATCACGAGGATCTCGTCGGGCCGCTCGACGAGGTGGGCGATGCCGTCCGCATCCACGCGGCCCCGCTCTTCGAGCCAGGCGCGGTGAGGTTCGGGGAAGAAGCCGATCGGGTGCGCTGCGGCGTGCCAGAGCGCTTCCTGGGTGTCCTCGATCTTCGGGAAGTCCGCCGCGATCAGGTCTGCCCAGGGCGGGGCGAGGCAGACCATCGTCTCCGCGCCCCAGTGGCTGATGTAGGCGTTCGTGCCGGGGTAGGCGAGGCTCTTGCCGATGATGTCGACGAGCACGCGGCCCGAGTCCGCGGCGACGTCCGCGATGTCCATGGTGCCGATGCAACCGTACGCGGTCACGGCGTCCCCGGAGACGCCGCGGCGTTCTGCCAGGGGCGCCCAGGGCGAACGCTCCTCCCACTCGGCGACGACGATGCCGGTCACGCGACCGGGCTGACCGAACACGCTCTTCGAGTTCTCACCGATCTTCTGCCCGCCGACGTTGCGCATCGTGAGGCGCAGGGCCCGCCCGATCGCCGGCGCCGTTCCGGCCACCCCGCCGAAGCAGCCGGCTTCCATCGGTAGGTCGAGAGCGTGGCGAATGGGCCCGTTCACGAAGAGCCCCGGCACGACGGAGCTCGTCGTCGTGTTCAGCGAGAAGAGATCGAGGGCCGGGTCGATGCAGGCTTCGACGGTGGCGCATAACAGGGGCATCGCCTCGGCCGGCGCGCCCGCCATGACGGCGTTCACCGCGAGCTTCTCGACGGTGCACCGCCCTTCGCGGGGCGGCAGCACGCCGAGCACCTCGTCGGGGAAGCGACCGGACGCCGCCGCGAACGCGCGAACGCGCTCTTCCGTCGGCGGGATCAGCGGTAGGCCGTCGCCCCAACCCGCATCGGTCGCGAGCTTCGCGAATGCGGCCGGGTCGTCGTCGATCTCGAGGCGCTGGCTCGAGAGCCAGCCGACCTCACAACCCGAGGGTCCGCAGGAGCGGTCGATAGTGCTCTCTCGCAATGGCTCGGACCTCCTTCTCGGGCTTGCTGTCGAGGGGGTAGGGCAGGACGTGGATGCGCAATCCGGAGCGGCCTGCGTTCGCGGCCATCGTGTGCGCCAGGGCTTCGAACTCGGAAGTCACGACGGCGACCGCCGCCTTGCCCTCCTGGAGTGCCACGACCGCGTCGTGCACCGTCCAGGAGGTGCAGCTCCCTCAATTCCCGAGGCCGCTGATCAGCACCTCCCGATCGCTCACGTAGCCACGCAGTTCTGCGAGGGTCGAGTCCGCCGCTTCGCCCGTCCGGTCACCGGCGCACCACTGGGTCACGGCTGCGCCGTCTTCGGCGAGCATCGTCGCCCACTCGTCGCGCACCCAGTCGAAGGAGCGCCAGGTGAGGTCGTATCGGATGCCGAAGCGGATGGTGTCGGTCGCCGAGAGGGGCGGGCCGGGATCGGCGTCGACGTCCGGCGGAGGCGCGGTCGGATCGAGGATCGTGATGCGGGACATGATCGGGGTCTCCTCTTCGCGTGCGCGTCGCACGCCGTTCGAGTGTAAGGAACGCGCGCGGCGCGCGCGCGGGCGGGGTGGTAGTGTCGCCCGCATGCAGGCCCACGGCGCCCTCGCCGGCATCCGCGTCCTCGACCTGACGAACCTCTTCGCCGCGCCGCAGATCGCCGCGACCCTGGCGGACTTCGGTGCCGACGTCGTGAAGATCGAGCCGCCGGAGGGGGATCCGATCCGCCGGATCGGCGTCTCCCGCGATGGCGCCTCGCCTCAGTGGGCGCTGGTCGCGCGCAACAAGCGGGCGATCACCCTCGACCTCGACGACGACGCGGATCGCCGCACCTTCGGCGCCCTCGTCGAGAAGGCGGACGTCCTCGTCGAGAACCTCACGACGAAGCTGCTCGATCGCTGGGACTGCCGCTACGAGGCGCTCGCGGCGCGCAATCCGCGTCTCGTCGTGACGAGCATCTCGTGTTATGGCCGGACCGGGCCCTATGCGGACCGTGCCGGCGCCGGGACCCTGGCCGAGGCGTTCGCGGGCTTCGCGCACTTGAACGGCGAGGCGGATGGTCCTCCGATGGTTCCTTCGCTCCCCCTCGGCGACACGCTGTCGGGCCTGTCCGGTGTGATCGGGACGATGATGGCGCTCTACGCCCGGGATCGGCCGGGCGGCATCGGGCGCGGGCAACACGTCGACGTAACGATGATCGAGCCGATCCTGCAGCTGCTCGCGCTGCCCCTGGCGGCGTGGGATGGAAGCGGGCCGGGTCCCCGGCGAATGGGGAGTCGGGTCGCCGGTGGCGTGCCACGCAACCTCTATCGCGCGTCGGATGGGGACTACCTCGCGCTCTCCGGGACGACGGACGCGCAGGCCGCGCGCATCCTGGCGTTGATCGGGCGCGACAGCGACGACGATCGCGCGCGTTTCGGTACGAGCGACGCGCGTCTGGCAGCCGCGGACGAGCTCGATGGGCTGGTCGCCGAATGGATCGCCGCGCGCCCGCGGAACGAGGTCCTCGAAGCCTTTCACGGGATCCGGATTCCGGTGGCCCCGGTGAACGACCTGGGCGCCGTGCTCGATGATCCCCACGTGCGCGCGCGCGCGAGCGTGTCGACGCTCGAAGATCCGGTGATGGGTGGGATCCGCGTCGTCGCACCGACGCCGCGACTCTCGGGTACGCCGGGAATCGTGCGTCACACGGGCCCCGCCCTCGGCAGGCACACGGCCGAGGTGCTGCACGAGTGGCTCGACGCCCCTACGCCGGGAACGACATCGAACTAACAGTCATGCCCCGCCGGTGAGGCGCTGCGCCCCGACCGGGAATTTCCCCGGCGAGGATGGCTCGATGCGCCCTCCGGTCTCTCCCGATTTTCGAGTGGAGTGTTCTCCCGGGCCTCGCGCGGGCGGGCTGTCGAGATGACGCCTCTCACCGAATCGGTCAAGCGAGGGCGTCTTCCGCCCGATCCGTGGATCCAACAGGGACGTAGCGGAGACAGGCATGCCGCCCTTCTGGAAGAGGCGAAAGAATCCATCCACCAGCGAAGACGACGTGCGAATCGCCATCGCGGCGCTCGAGGCACTCGCCGACGGCGCAGCGATTGGAGAGCGGCCGGCCGACGGATTGCTCGCTGGCGCGATCGCCGGTGTGGAGGCCGCGCTCGAACGGGCCGGAAGCCCCGCCTCTCCCGCACCGCGTGACGATGCTGACGTCGTGCGCGCGCTCGAAGATCTCGCCGCGGACCGCTCCCCCGAGACCGTTCAAGGAGACTCGCCCCTGGGCGTCGCGACGCGGGGTCTGATCGCGGCTTCCCTCGACGCCCGGAAGAACTCGCTCGCCGAGTCGGTAGGCGTCGCGATTTCGGCGAACCAGACGGTCGTCTCGTCGAGCTCGATTCTCCGCGACCTCAGGGAGCTCGACGGCAAGGCGCGGACGATCGCAGAATCCGCCGACGCGCTCAGCTCGGGCGTCACGGAGCTCGCGAAGACCGGACGCAACTCCGCGGACGCAGCGCGGGAGGCGCGCGAGGTCTCGGGCGAGAGCGTGAGCAAGATGCAGGAAGCGGCGGATTCGATGGAGGGCGTGCTCGAATACTCGGAGCGCTCGAGGCGTCAGCTCGAATCGCTCGCGGAGGCGACGGCCACGGTGGGCTCGATCGCTTCCACGATCAACGACATCGCCTCACAGACGAACCTGCTCGCGCTGAACGCGAGCATCGAGGCGGCGAGCGCCGGCGAAGCGGGTCGCGGCTTCGCGGTCGTGGCGACCGAGGTCAAGGAACTCGCAAGGCAGACTGCGACCGAAGCCAGCCGGATCGGCGAGCGCGCGAACAGCATCCACACCGAGACGCAGGAGATGCTGCAGGCGATCCAGAACACGAACGGTGCGATCCATGACGCGAAGACCGTGATCGAGACCGCAGGCACGACGATCGACCGCACGCGACACTCGATCGACATCGTCGACCAGGAGACGGATCGTCTGGCGGAGATCCTCCAGTCCCAGAAGGAATCCTCCGCCTCGGTCGCCGCGCAGATCATCGAGATCGCGCAGCTGACAGGCCGCGCCACCGACGAGGTCGGTAACATCGTCGCCTCCGCGAGCGAGGCGGCGGAGGAGAGCGCCGCGGGGGCGATGGGTCTGCTCCGTCCGGACGTTCCGTGCGGCACGTTGATCATCGCCAAGCTCGACCACACGATCTGGAAGAAGCGGCTGGCGGAGATGCTGGTCGGCCGCGACACCCTCGATCCCCAGGCGCTGGCCGACCACCACTCGTGTCGCCTCGGCAAGTGGTACGACTCGGTCGAGGACGATCGGATCCTCGCGAGCGGGGCCTACGCAGAGCTGAAGGCGCCCCATCGAGAGGTGCACGCACACGGGATCGCGGCCGCGAAGTACTACAACGAAGGAAACATCACCGCGGCCGTCGAAGAGATCGGGCAGGTCGAGCGGTGGTCCGTCGACGTCGTCCGGCTGCTCGACACGTTGATCGAAGAAGTCGGAGACTGAGCGGTCCGGTCGGTCTCAGAGCCCCTCGACCCAGTCCCGGAATCCGAGCCGCTCGACCGCCGCTGCGGAGCGGCGCGTGACCGTCAGCACGGTCTCGTTGCGCTCCGTCAATCCGGCGAGCCCGAGCGGGACGACGCCGACCATGAGCGTCTGGTAGGAGAACGCGCGGTACTGCTCGACGGCGTCTTCGATCGGGAGATCGATCCCGCGTCGCGCGAGCGCCTCGCAGTAGCGCTGGATGAGCGCATCCTCGTGGGCGGCGAGGACCTCCGGCTCGAGGGAGTTGATCAGGAAGTACTGCACGTCGCGCATGCCTTTGCTCCAGTGCACGGCCTGGAAATCGATCATGCCGACCCGCGTGCGACCGTCCTCTTCGTACTCGAAGCAGTTGCCCAGGTGGCTGTCGCCATGACAGAGGGTCTGCGGGCCGCGGTACCACGCCTCCAGCACGGCGTCCCAGCGATCGATCGCGACCCGGCAGGTCTCGACGATCCGCTCGGTCACGAGATCGGGCGCCGCCCGATGGGCCGGCTCGAGCGCCGCGGCGTTCAGCATCGGCGTGACGCCGCGATTCTTCTTCGAGCGGTAGGTGTCGAATCTGCGCGGCAGCAGCGCTTCTCGCCGCGTGCGACTCCAGCCCCAGAAATGCGCGTGGAGCTCGGCGAACATCTCGATGACCCGCGCTGCACGTTCCGGGGTCGTTCCTGCCGCCATGTCCCGGTTGATGAACATGGTGGCGTCGAGGGTCTCCTTCAGGTTCTCCATCACCAGGATGAACCGCGAGCCGCGCTCCTCGACGGCGAAGACCAGCGGAATCCGAATCGGGACGTGCTGCGCGACCTGCGCGCAGAAGAAGCACTCCTGAGCCCAGTAACCGAGGGTGTTGGCGAAGACGCGCGGCCAGGTCTCGGCGCACGGAATCTTCACGTAGGCCGTACTCAGCAGGTCGATTGGCGGTCCGTCGAACTCGAACTCGACGAGGAAGTTGATGCAGTTGCTGCTCTCGAAATCGACGCCGGGCAGCCGGACGGATCGCAACCGCGGCAATGGCAGCTGTCCCTCCGGCGCGTGGTTCTGGAGCAGGTCGTTCATCACGCTGCGGCGCGCGACCGATTCCTTCGTGGCCGGGAGGGCGTTGCCGAGACGGTCGCCGATCTCGTCTTCGACGACGCGTCCGAACGCGCGGGAGGTGCGGAGGCCCATGCGCAGGCCTCCTCTCAGCTGGTCGATCCGCGACAACGTCTTCCCCTGCGGGTCTGCTGAATCGACGCGCTCACGCCGTTCAGGACATCGACAATAGCTCGTGCGCGCCGCGCATCCGCGCCGGGATCGCGACGCCATCGGGGCACGCGTTCGTGCACGGGGCTGCGCAGCTCGTGCAGACGGATGCGTTCCGGTCCAGGGCGCCATACAGTCGCATCCCCTCCTTCTGCGCCCCGAACTGCTCGAAGTACATCCGCTGGCGCAGCACGTCGTGGATCGGGATGTCCTCCGGGCAGGCCCCGAGGCACACGCCGCAATGCGGCCGGCAGTAGCTCGCCGTCGTCAGCTCGCTGTAGTGCTCCAGGACCGCCAGATCCTGGCGCCGGAGGTGTTGACCCGATGCATAGAGGAACTCGTCGAGCTGTCCGGTCTCCCAGAGCGAGATCACCAGACACGACACGCTCGGATTCGACAGCACCCACTTGAAGGAGGCCTGGGTGAACGAGTCGCGCTCGTCCGGCGTCCAGTCGAGGAAGTGATGCATCGACCCGCGCAGGGTCTTCATCGCGACGACCCCGATGTCCTTGGCGGCCGCGCGGTCGATGATGTCGGTGAGCCGCGGCCAGGCACCGAAGTGGTACGCGAGCATCATCACGTCGAAGCGGTCGCTCTCGATCGCGGCGTCGGCGACGAGCTCGAGGTCCGGTGTGTGCGTCGAGACGCCGAGGAAACGGACCTTGCCCTGCTCCTTCAAGCGGTCGAAGGCCTCGTGCACGTTCGGATCCAGCAGGCGCTCGACGGAATCGCACGAATGGATGTGCACGAGGTCGACCCAGTCGGTCTGCAGTCGCTTCAGGCTGCCTTCGACGGCCTGCATGTAACCTTCGACCGGCGTGCCGGGACCGAGGTGGCCCTGGGGCAGACAGAACTTGGTCGCGACGAACATCTTGTCGCGATGGCCCTTCATGGCTTCACCGAAGCGGTTCTCGGAGCCGGTCTCGGCGTAGTCGGGGGCGGTGTCGAAATAGTTGATGCCGCGCTCGATCGCCTCGCGGGTGACGTCGACCGTCTGGCGCCCCCCGGTGCTCGAGCCCGAGCCGAGGGAGATGTCGGAAACCATCGCACCGGTCCGGCCGAGCCGGCGGTACCCGGTCACCCGCGAGCCCGACCACTCGTCCCGCGAGACGTCGGCCTTGTAGGGCGGACGAACGGCGAAGATGTTGGACACGGTGACCGTGCCCCAGCGCCGGTTGGGCCAGATCGCGGCGGCGAAGCTCGCCGCGACGCCCGCGAGGGATCCGGCGGCGGCACCGAGGAAGCGGCGCCGGCTGCTCGCGACCGGTGCGTCTTCCGCGTCCTTCCGTCCGCCGGCGTCTGCGGCCGCGCGGAAGGTCAGGACGATGCTGGTCGCGACCGAGAGCACGACGAGGGCGGCGATGGCGAGCTCGGCGGTCGTCGCGAGACGTCCCTCGACCCGATGCCCGAGGAACTCGCCGAGGAAGCGCATCGAGAACAGGATCGTGATGAGCCAGGAGAAGAGCGCAGTGCGCATCGCGTTCCGCATGCCGATCCCTCCGTGTGATCTCCGTGGCGACCGGCTCGGGACCGCCGCTCGGAGCACGCCGCGAAGGTAGGGCGGTCGGAGCCCCGGAGCGAGGGAAGTGCGGGCGCGCTCAGTGGGCGTTCGCGTGGTGCTCCGCGAGCAGATCTCGCCCGAAATCGTTCTCCGGATGGCGGAAGACGAGGTGGATGTGGTCTGCGGCCTCCGCCGTGTCGTCGAATTCGACCGAGAGACCGCCGCCCTGGATCCGGTAGTAGAGCGCGCGACCGGCCTCGATCGCGGCGTCGGGGTCGTTGGCGAAGGAGGCGTACTGGAACGTGACGGGACCGGCAGCGCCCCGGAGCGCTTCGCGGTGGCGCGCGGCGATCGACGGTTGGAAGTGACGCAACACGGTGTCGACCAGGGCGTCGAGGGCGGCGACGCTCTCGGATGGGAGCTCGGCGCGGTCGACGCCGGCGGGCGCCGGCAGAACGAGATCGACCTCCTCGCTGATCGACATCGGTCGCGAGATCGCGCTGCCTTCCTCCCAGGCGAGGTGCGCCTTCGCTCGGAGTGCCGGCGCGAGTCCGTTCACGAACGCGACGGCGAGGTCTTCTTCCCCGGACATGACCCGCAGCCCCGCGCGCTCGAGGTCATCCGGCACGACCCGCGGCTGACCGCCGAAAAAGAGCGGGGTTGCGGAGAGCGGTTGGCCCGGGACGGCGGTGACGTTGATCGAGAGATGGTGCCCGTCGAACCGGAAGCCCCAGGCGGAATCCGCCGCGGGCTCCCCGAAGAGCGCGAGGAAATAGCGCTTCGCGTCCCGCATCCCGCCCATGAAGAAGCCGAAGAGACCGCCCTCCATCTCCTTCACCTCCGCTTCGAGACTGCGGATGAGGTTCATCGTTCGGATGCCCTCCTCGGACAACACCTGCCCGAGGAGCGCTTCGAGCTCCGCCCACTGCGCGTCGCTCATGTCGGAGACCTTGAGGCCTTCGAGGCCGAGGGGCGCGAGGCGCAGGTCGAAGCGCTCGTCGTCGTCGAAGGCATAACGTGCGTCGTCGCTCTGGTCTTCGTCGAGCGTCGCGACCCAGTCGGCCATTCCTGCGCCGAGTCGCGCCGTCCGATCGGGCTCGGCGACGGAGACGGCGGGGAAGAGGATCAGGGAGACGACGAGGGCGATCGACTTGGATTGCATGCGGAGACGATGGCGCAGCTGCGCCGCGCGACAAGTGGAGCGTCGCGCCTGCATGCCATCCGAAAGCGACACCCGTCTCAGCGTCGCCCCGCCTGCTCCGCGAACTCTTCTTCGGGGGACAAGATCATGCGATGGCGCGCGTAGACCGCGAAGTAGATGACCGAGAGCGCATACCAGAACGCCACGCCGTAGATCCCGGGACGGTAGTCCTCGTTCACGAAGAGGAAGAACAGGGTCATCGCCGCGATCGCGGCCGCGACGATCGCGCCGGGCCGTCCGAGCGGACTCACGTAGGGCCGCTCGAGTCCGTCGATCGACTTGATCCGGAGGTACGACACCATCTGCATGAGGTAGGCGATCACCGCGCCGAACACCGCCATATTGAGCAGCACGCCGCCGACCGGGACGTCGCCGAAGAACGCCTGTCCGTATTCGATGAGCAGCGCGACGATGTAGCCCGCGACCGCGCCGACCACGAGGGCGACATGGGGCGTCTTTCGCGTGGGGTGGGTGCGCGACATCCAGGTCGGGAAGTAGCCCGCGCGCGACAGCGAGTAGATGTTGCGTCCGTAGGCGTAGATGATCGCGTGGAAGCTCGCAACGAGTCCGGCCACCGCGGCGAGGGAGAGCGCGGTCGCGCCGGCACCGGGCCCGAAGATGGTGCGGAACGCGAGGAAGAGGGGCTCTTCCGAGGCGCCGACGACGGCGGCGCCGGGCGCGATGCCGGCGTTCAGGAAGAGCGTCAGCAGCGAGGCGACGATCAGGGTCGCCAGGCCCCAGAGCAGACCGCGGGGCATGTCGCGCTTCGGGTCGTGCGCTTCCTCCGCCGCGAGCGGGAGCTGCTCGATCGCGAGGTAGAACCAGATCGCGAAGGGCAGGCAGGCGGTGACGCCCTGGAATCCGTTCGGGAGCCAACGCGTACCGCCGGGTCCAGGCTCGACCGCGAGGGCCGCCTCCCAGGAGAAATGGGGCAGGGCGCCGATCCAGAACACGACGAGGACGGCGAGGGCGAGCACCGTGATCGCAACGGTCACGCGGAACGTGAGCTCGACGCCGACGATGTTGACGCCGACGAAGAGCGCGTAGAAAAGCGCCCAGAGAATCGGCGCGGGGACGGACATGCCGAAGCTCGCGTCGAGGATCGTGCCGACGTAGCCACCGATCCCGACGACGATCACGGCCGGGGTGAGGACGTACTCGATGCTCTCGGCGAGGCCGGTCAGGAACCCGCCCCAGGGTCCGAAGGCGGTCCGGCCGAAGGAGTAGGCGCCGCCCGTGTGGGGGAGGGCGGGGGAGAGCTCGGCGATCGAGAAGCAGAGACCGACGTACATCAGCGCGACGACTGCCGTGGCGATCAGCATCCCGCCGAAGCCCCCCGAGAGCAGGCCGTAGTTCCAGCCGAAGAAGTCGCCGGAAATGACCGCACCGACGCCGAGGGCCCAGAGCGACCAAACGCCGGCAAAGCGGCGGAGCCCGCGATCGGCGAAATAGTCCGCGTCCGCTTCGCGGTAGGTAACGCTGCGGCGTTCGGGCATCTATGCGCTTCGCCCGGGCTCGACGACGGTCCGGACCGTGTCGCCGGCGCGCAGCGCATTGAACGCCTCGTTCACGCGTTCGAGGGGGATCCGCGTCTCGACGAGCTTCTCGAGGTCGAGCGTCCCCTGCTGGTAGTGCCGCATGATCCGCGGGATGTCGCGGGCGGGGATGTTGCCACCCCCCATGCAGCCGAGGAGCTTGCGATCCGAGAAGAGGATGCGGCTGTCGATCGTGACCGATGTGCCGGGCGGTGGCGCACCGACCATCACGGTCGTGCCCCCGGTTCGCGTCGACTCGAAGGCCTGGGTCACGAGAGGCGTGTGGCCGACGACCTCGAAGGCGTAGTCGACGCCCGCCGGGAAGAGGGCCTTCACGCGCTCGGGGATGTCTTCTTCGGGCTCGACGAGCAGGCAGTCGGTTGCGCCGAGATCGGACGCGAGGTCCAGCTTCGACTGCTGGGTGTCGCACGCGACGATCCGTGCGGCGCCCGCGATCGCGTTGCCCTGGATCACGTTCAGCCCGACGCCGCCGCAGCCGATCACGAGGGCGGTCGAGCCCGGGCGCACGCAGGCGATGTTGAGCGCGGCACCGATCCCGGTCGTCACACCGCAACCGGCCAGACAGGCGAGGTCGAGCGGGATGCCGGGATCGATCTTCACGAGCTGCGCCTCGCGCACGACCGCGAATTCGGCGAGGGAGCCGGACCCGCACATCGGCGCGATGGTCTTGCCGTCCTGGGAGAGACGCGTCGTCCCGTCGGGCATGCGGCCGTACATGTTGTGCGTTCGCGTCTCGCTCCAGCAGTTCGTGATGTCCCCTGCGCGGCACTCGTTGCACGTGCCGCAGGGCCCATAGAGCGCGATCACGACGGCGTCGCCCTTCGAGAGACCGGACACGCCGGGGCCGACTTCCTCGACGACGCCCGCACCTTCGTGACCGAGCACCATCGGGGGCTGCGAGACGGGGCTCTCGCCCTCGAGGGCGTGGAGGTCCGAACGGCAGACCCCGGACGCCACGATCCGGACGAGGACCTCGCCTTCGCGCGGGCTCTCGACGTCGACCTCCTCGACAGCGAGGGGCTGATGGATCTCGTGCATCACCGCTGCGCGCATGCGTGGCCTCCCGACGGGCGAGTCTAGGCCGCGCGAGCGCTCGGGCCAAAGCCGACACGACTAGAAAGGCCTCGGGTCGCGGATTAGAGTGGATGGTCCCTTCGCGCGGGAGCCAGCCGATGACCGATGTCGTGATCTCTGCCGACAATCATGTGAACGAGCCGCCCCACGTCTTCGACCGGGTGCCGGCGGCGATGCGTGATCGCGCGCCGAAGATGAAGAAGGGCGCCGATGGCGGCGACGGATGGAGCTTCGACGGCGGCCCGCCGAAGCGCACGTTCGGGATCGAGGCGATGGCCGGTCGCGCGAAGGACGACTACAAGGTCGAAGGTCTCTCCTGGGACGAGATCATGAAGGGCAACTACGACGGCACGGCCCATCTCGCGGACATGCAGCAGGACGGTGTCACCGGGGGCGTCGTCGTCTACCCGAATCAGGCGATCTTCACGTACATGACCGCGGACCGGGATCTCGGCGTGGCCTGCATGCAGTCCTACAACGACTGGATGCAGGAAGAGTTCGTCGCCGCGGATCCGAAGCGGATCGTCGGGCTGAGTCTGCTCCCGGTCGACGATGGCATGGACGTGGCGATCGCGGAGCTCGAGCGCTGCGCGGCGAAGGGCGCGCGGGGCGGCTTCCTGCCCGGGATGCCGAGGCGCCCCTACAACGATCCCTACTACGAGCCGCTCTGGGAGGTCGCTTCGCGAATGGGCTTCCCGCTCTCGTTCCATCGCACCTTCGGCGGCGCGCCGCCGGACCAGGACTGGGACGAGCTCGTCGAGCAGCAGGTGAGCGTGCCCGGGATCGCGAGTCGCTTCTTTTGCGCGGTGCGACCGCTCACGTACATGATCTTCGCCGGGATCTTCCTGCGACATCCGAACCTCCGGATCGTCGCAGCGGAGGTGAACTTCGGATGGATCCCCTTCTGGTTGCAGACGATGGACCAGGAGTGGGAGACGCAGAAGGCCTGGGCACCGGAGACCCTCGATCGCGCGCCGTCGGCATTCGTCGGCGAGAACGTGTTCACGACGAGCCTCGACGACCACGTCGGCTACGACCTGATCCGAGGCGGCTCTCCGCGACTCGCGCAGTCGACGATGTACTCGACCGACTACCCGCATAGCGTGACGCTCTGGCCGGACTCGAAGGAGCACATTCCGAAGCTCACCATGGGACTCTCGGACGAGGACAAGCACGCGGTCCTCGCGGGCAACGCGGCGCGCGTCTACGGCTTCGAGCTGTAGCGCGCCGAGGAGGCGACGATGGCGCTGGTGACCGGCAATCGGACCCTGAACTGGATCGACGGCGCACGTCGTGCCCCGGAGAATGGGGAGTACCTCGAGAGTGTCGATCCGTCGGTCGGGAAGGCCTGGATCGAGGTGCCGAACGGGGACGCGCGGGACGTCGATGCCGCGGTCGCTGCGGCGAAGGCGGCGTTCGCGGGGCCGTGGCGAGAGATGGCCGCGATGCAGCGCGCCGCGCTCCTACGCGCCGTCGCCGTGGAGATCTCACGTCACGCCGAGGAGCTCGCGACGATCGAATGCCGCGACAACGGCAAGCCGATCCGCGAAGCGATCCCGGGCGACCTTCCGTCGGTCAGCGAGATGATGAACTACTGGGGCGGGCAGGCGGACAAGATCCACGGCTCGACCGTCGAGATCAGCCCCCTGTCCCACAACTTCGTCCGGCACGAGCCCCTCGGCGTGGTCGGCATCATCGTTCCCTGGAACTCGCCCCTCGCGATCCTCGCCGCCAAGGTCGGCGCGGCCCTCGCCGCCGGGAACACCGTCGTGCTCAAGCCCGCGGAGCAGGCCGCCGCCTCGATCCTCACGATCGCGGAGTGCTTCGACGCCGCGGGCTTCCCGCCCGGTGTCGTCAACGTCGTGTCCGGCCTCGGCGAGGTCGTAGGCGACGCGCTCGTGTGTCACCCGGACGTGCGCAAGGTCGCGATGACCGGATCGACCGAGACGGCGCGGGTGATAAGCGAGCGCGCGGCGCCGACCCTCAAGCAGCTCGCCTTCGAGCTCGGGGGCAAGTCGCCGAACATCGTCTTCGCCGACGCGGACCTGGACATCGCCGTCGCTGGCGCCAGCACGAACTCGGTCTTCACGGGGGGCGCCGGTCAAACCTGCGTCGCGGGGTCGCGGCTCCTGATCCACGCCTCGCTCTACGACGAGCTGATCGAGAAGATCGAGGCCCACGTGGCCGAGACGGTTCGCCTCGGCAACGCCCTCGATCACGCGACCGCGATGGGGCCGATCGCCTTCGACCGGCAGTACGAGAAGGTGAAGTCCTACATCGAGCTCGGCCGCAAGGAGGGCGCGGAGCTCGCCTTCGGCGGGAAATTCGGCCCGGAGAACTTCGAGGGCCGCGACGACGCCGAGGAGCTTGCGGGAGGCTACTTCGTCTCGCCGACGCTCTTCCGGGGTGCGACGAACGACATGCGTGTCTGTCGCGAGGAGATCTTCGGCCCCGTCACCTGCGCGATCCCCTTCGAGGACGACGACGAGGCCCTCGCGATCGCGAACGACACGAACTACGGGCTCGCCTGCGGCGTGTGGACGCGCGACCTGAAGCGCGCCCACCGCTTCGTGCGCGACGTCCAGGCCGGTGCCGTCTGGGTCAACACCTATCGCCGCATCCACTGGGCCGCGCCCTTCGGCGGGTTCAAGGAGTCGGGCTACGGGCGGGACTCCGGGCTCGAGAGCCTGCGCGGGTATCAGCAGACCAAGACGGCCTGGATCGACCTGGCCTGACGTTCGGCTTCAGGACGCGTCGCCGTCCCAGCCCACCACGTCCCGGAAGTACTCGAAGACGGAAGTGCCGCCGATCGAGACCCGGCGCAGGTTGCGGCTGACGCCAGCGGGCACCGCGTCGCGGGCGTGCTGCAGCGCGCGATTGTCCCACACGACGAGGTCGCCTTCGCGCCACGAATGCGCGTAGCTGAAGTCGCCCGCGTAGAGATGGGCGAAGAGGCGTTCGATGAGCGCTGCGCTCGCCGCCTCCTCGAGGTCCTCGACGAGATCGGTCTGCTGTTCGCTCACGTAGAGGACGGGGTCCGGGTTCCGCGAGACGGACCAGAGCATCGGGTGGAAGGAGTGGATCGCCTCCGCCGGCCTGCGCGGACCGCGGACGGCGACGTCTTCGTGTCGGCCTTCGGGGTCGATGCTGTGTCGAGCGCGGCGACCTTCGAGGCGTTCTCGAAGGTCCGCGGGCAGCGCGCGCGCTGCGGTCACGCCGTTCACGAATCGTGTCGACGTCCCAGCGTTCGGGACTTCCAGCCCGTAGAGCGAGATCACGTCGATCGGCACGTCCATGAACGCGTGATCCGAGTGATAGGCGAAGCGCTCGTCGCCCAGGATGCCCTCGCCATGGGTGTTCGACACGAACTGGTACAGGCGACCTGCCGGATTCTCGACCAGCGGCTCGCCGAGAGTCGCGAGCAGGGCGACCTGCTCGCCGGCTTCGAGCGCGAGATCGCGGAACACGACGAGCTGGTGTTCCGCCAGGGCCGCGTGCCACGCGTCCGTCGCGTCCGTCGCGAGGAGCGTCGCCAGCTTCGCATCGAGGATCTCGACGCCGAAGGGGGCTCCGGGCAGCGGACGCACGTTCAGAAGCGGGTCCATCTCGCGAGCGTACACTACTCGGCCCACGCCGAACGCCCCGAAGGAGAGCCCCATGAGCGAGCCCGTCGTCCTCTATGAAGAGAAGGGCAGCGTCGCGATCGTCACGCTGAACCGCCCGGAGAAGATGAACACCCTGACCGAGGGCGTGATCCAGGGCGTGGCGGACGGGGTCGATCGCGCCAACGCATCGAAGCCGGTGCGCTCGATCGTGCTGCGCGGGGCGGGTCCGACCCTCACCGGCGGCTACGACCTGAACCCCGGCGACGGTGCCGACATCGAGGACGGCTGGTCGAGCCCCTTCGATGCGCCCGCACCCAAGCGGCGCGACGGCGCCTGGGATCCGGTTCGGGACTACCAGTTCATGGGGAACAACGTCCGGCGCTTCATGAAGATCTGGGAGTCGCCGAAGCCCGTGCTCGGCCAGATCCACGGCTGGGCGATCGGCGGCGCGACGGACCTGATCCTGTGCTGCGACCTTCTATACATGGCCGAGGACGCGCACATCGGATACGCACCCTCGCGCATCTACGGCACGCCGACCACGATGATGTGGGTCTACCGGCTGGGCCTCGAGCACGCGAAGCAATTCCTGCTCTCCGGCGACGCGATCGACGCCGAGACCGCGCTCCGGATCGGACTCGTGAGTCACGTATGCCCCGCGAACGAGATCGAGGAGCAGATCGAAGCCCACGCGCGCCGCTTGGAGAGCATCCCGGCGAACCAGCTCGCGCTCAACAAGCTGCTCATCAACCAGGCATTCGAGAACATGGGCCTGCGTACGAGTCAGATGTTGGGAACGTTCTTCGATGGCGTCACCCGTCATACCGAGGAGGCCTATCGCTGGGTCGAGGAGTTCGAGGAGAAGGGCTTTCGGCAGGTCATCAAGGAGCGGGACGCGCCGCACGGCGATTATGGGGAGCGGGCGAAGAAGGGGTAGGGCGGGCGCCTTGCCCTCGAATTCGACGGGGGTGGTGGGTGTTAGGCGTACGCTCTGCCTTGGGGCCTGGTCGCGGATCAGGTTTCGTGTGAACGCTGGTTCCGTGTTCGATTCGGTGAACCATCGCCCCTATGCTTGTTAGGTGATGACAGTCCCCGAGCAGCTCTCGATCGATCAGTGCTTCGTGCATCGCCGCGTGTCTTCGCGCCGGAAGAAGAAGCCCGGTCGGAAGGCCGCTCCGCGTGCGCGGGTCCGGCATCGGGAGCGCGGGGCGGTTCGGAACGAACATCCAGTCCACGTGACGCTCCGCATGCGTCGGGACGTTCCGTCGCTCCGGAATGGGCGCTGGCTCCGCGCGTTTCGGGAGACGCTCGCGCGCGGATGCGAGCGCGACGACTTCCGGGTCGCTCACTACTCCGTTCAGCGCGATCACGTGCACATGATCGTCGAAGCGGTCGACAAGAAGGCGCTCGCATCCGGAATGAAGAGCATCGGCTCTCGCGTTGCGCTTGCGGTGAACCGCGTCTTTCGCCGGAAGGGACCCGTCCTGGACGGGCGCTTCCACTCGGTCGTGCTCGCGACGCCGCGCCAGGTCCGAAACGCGCTCCGCTATGTGCTCCTCAACGACCGGAAGCACCGCCGCCAGCGCGGCGAACGTCTCGAGCGGAGCAGCGCGCCGGATTCCCACTCTTCCGGCCGCTTCTTCGAAGGCTGGAAGGAGCGGATCAGAACGATCCCAGCGATCGAAGTCGCACGGCCGAGATCCTGGCTCCTCGCCAAAGGCTGGCAGAGAGGCGGTGGCCCAATCTCTCTCTCGGAGATCCCGGGCTAGGTCGGCCCCACGGCACGGCCCACGAGCGCCCCAAGCGCGACCCACGAGTGAAAGCCGAGGGAACCACCTCCCCCGTCAACACCGAGTGCACCACTCCCCGATCACCCGAAGCGCGACCCACGAGTGAAAGCCGAGGGAACCGCCTCCCCCGTCAACACCGAGTGCACGGCTCACGAGCACACGAAGCGCCGCCCACGAGCGAAAGCCGACAGAACCACCTCCCCCATCAATCCTCCCTAAACAACACCATCCGCTCGCAACCCCGCGATCTCATCCTCGCCCAGCCCGAACTGCCGCAGGATCTCGTCCGTGTGCTCGCCGGGGTCCGGCGCCGGGCGGCGGATGTCGTCCGGGACGCCTTCGAGGTGCGTCGCGTTGCGCAGGATTTCGATCTCGCCGACGACCGGGTGGGTGACGGGCGTGGCGACGCCGAGGTGGCGCACCTGCGGGTCCGCAAAGGTCTCGGCCACGTCGTTCACTGGCCCCGACGGAATGCCCTTCGCGTTCATCGCCTCGACCCACTCCGCGGTCGTCCGCGACGTGAGTGCCTGCGCGATCTCCTCGTTCAAGACGTCCCGGTTGCGCGAACGATCCGGCGCGGTCGCGAAGCGGGCATCCGCTTCGAGGTCCTTTCGATCGATGACGTCGCAGAGCGCTGACCACAGGCGGCCCCAGGGCGCGGCGAGGTTCATGTACCCGTCCTTCGTCGGATACATTCCCATCGGTCCCATCGTGGGGTGGTGGTTTCCCGCTTGCGGAGGGACCTCCTTCGCGACGGTGTACCGCGCCGCCTGAAAGTCGAGCATCCCGATCATCGACTCGAGGAGCGACGTGTGGACATAACGTCCCCGTCCTGTGCGCTCGCGTTCGTGAATCGCGACGAGGATGCCGACCGCGAGCTGCAGCCCCGCCGTCACGTCCGAGATCGCGACTCCCGCCCGGACGGGGCCTTGTCCGGGGAGTCCGGTCACGCTCATCATGCCGCCGAGCCCCTGCGCGATCTGGTCCACTCCGCCGCGCTCGGCGTAGGGCCCGTCCTGTCCGAAGCCCGAGATCGAGCCCATCACCAGGCGTGGGTTGAGCGCCGAGACCGTCTCCCAGTCGAAGCCCAGCTTGTGCTTGACGGTCGGCCGCATGTTCTCGACGAGGACGTCCGCGCGCCCGATCAGCCGGTGGAGGAGGGCACGGCCTGCCTCCCGCTTGAGGTTCAGGGAGAGGCTGCGCTTGTTGCGGTTGAGGTTCAGGAAGTCCGGGCCGTGGCGTCCCGCGTTCGTGTCCTCGGGCGCGGGCGGCTCGACGTGGATCACGTCCGCGCCCCAGTCGGCGAGCTGCCGAACGGCGGTCGGTCCCGCGCGCGCGATCGTCAAGTCGATCACCACGAGGTCGGAGAGCGGGAGGGACTCGGTGGGCGCCATGGGACGGGCAGTATACGTCGGGTACGCTCCAAGGTGATCGCATCCCACCCGAAAGGATCCCCCCATGCTCGAAGGACAGCGCATCCTCGTCACCGGCGCGACCGGCCAGGTCGCCCGCCCGCTCACCGAAATGCTCGCCGAAAGCAACGAAGTCTGGGCCGCCGCACGCTTCTCCGATCCCCAGGCGAAGGAGGAGCTCGAGGCCGCCGGCGTGAAGACCGCCTACTTCTCTATGGGCGAAGACGATCTCTCGGGACTGCCCGACGTCGAGTACGTGATTCATTGCGGTGCGAACGTCGATCCGGCGACCCCCGAAGTCGGCATGACCCAGAACGCCGAGGGCTCCGGCTTCCTGATGCAGCGCTACAAGGACGTGAAGGCCTTCCTTCACATGTCCTCGTCCTCGGTCTACCGGGTTCCGCCGAGCTCGACGGACCCGATCGCGGAGGACAACGAACTGGGCGGCCACGCCGGCTACTCGCCGCACTACGCGATGAGCAAGCTCGCGAGCGAGGCGGTCGTGCGCTTCCAGGCGCGCGCACTCGGTCTGCCGACGATCATCACGCGCCTCGACGTCGCCTACGGCCAGCGCGGTCACGGCGGCGTGCCGATGATCCTCTTCGAGCTGATGAAGAACGGCATGTCGTATACGCGGGCCGAAGGCGGCAAGAGCTTCTGCTCGGCCATCCACGAGGACGACATCGCCGAACAGGTGCAGAACCTGCTCCTGAAGGCCGACGTGCCGGCGCCGATCGTGAACCTCGGCGGCGATGAGATCGTCGCGGTGGAAGACATGATCGAGTACACCGAGGAGGTCACCGGCCTAACGATGAAGGTCGAGACCGCGCCGGAGGCGTCGTGGGGGATGAAGGTCCTCGACAACACGAAGCGCAAGGCGCTCGGCGGTCCGTGTCGCGTCCACTGGAAGGACGGCATCCGCACTGCGCTCGCCGCTCGCCACCCGGACGCGTTGAAGAGCTAGACGAGTCCCTGCTCTCGGCCGACGCGGAGATAGTCCGCAGTGAGGTCGGTGTCGGACACGTGGTAACGGCGAAGGGTGCGTGGTCGGTCGACCGGGACCGGGCGAGCGTGTTGGACCGTGACGTTGTCCCAGAGCACGAGATCGTGCGTCCGCCAGCGATGCTCGATCACGTGGTCCGGGTGGTAGAGCGCGGCGAAGATCTCTTCGAGCAGGCCGTCGCTCACGAGGCGGGGAAGATCGTCGAACCGGTCCGTGTGCTGCAGGCAGACGAAGAGGCTCTCCACGCCCTCGGCGTTCGTGAGAATCGCGGGGTGGTGGTGCCAGTAGTGGTCGGGCCCCCAGCCCGGAGCGCCCCGCGGAATCAGCGGATCCGGTTCTTCGCTCCGCCGCGTGGGGTCGTCCGGCCGGTAGAGGAAGCAGGCGTGCGCGGCCGTGAGATCGCGGAGCCGCTCGACCGTCGAGGTCGGGAGCCGTTCGAGCACTGTCGCCGAGCTCGTGAAGCACGTCGGCGTCACGTCACCGTCGACGAGTGCGCCGTAGAGCGAGATCACGGGAATCGGCGCCGGGTCGTAGGCGTAGTCGTAGTGGAAGACGAGCTCGCCCTCGGGCGCGGTCGTCTCGTCATGTTGGTTCGTGACCTCCATGCGCATGGGCGCACCGGTCTCGTCTGGCTCGACCCGACCGAATGCCCCCACGAGCTCGATCTGCCGTGCGTCGCCGAGCGCGCCGTCGCGCACGACCGGCAGTCCGTGCTGGGCGAGGGCCGCGCGCAGGAACGCGATGTCTTCCCCGTCGAGGGGAGCGTCGGTCTCGAGGTGGAGCTGCGCACCGAAGGGCGCGTCGAGAGGGCTGCAGCGCATCGCGGGCTCCGAAGGCGACCGCGTGGTCGCCGCATGCCGCGAGGATAGCTCCGGCGCCGAGTGTGCGAGCTAGATCGCGCCGTCCCGCACGAGCGCGTCCAGGGCGCCCACGACGTCCGGGTCGAACTGTGTGCCCGAGTTCTCGTGCAGGTCGGCGAGGGTGTCCTCGACCGAGATCGCTGCGCGGTGGTAGTCGTCGGTCCGCATCGCGTCCCAGGCGTCACAGACCGCGAGGATGCGGGCGCCGAGCGCGATGTCGTCGCCGACCAGGCCGTTCGGATAGCCCCCGCCGTCGAGCCGCTCGTGGTGTTGGCCGACGATCGGGGCCGCGCGTTCCCAGACGCGGATGCGCGAGAGCATCTTCTCGCCGACGCTCGCGTGCTTTCGGAAGAACTTCGGGTCGCGTTGGTGCGACACGGGGATCCGGAGCATGCCGACGTCGTGGAGGAGGGCGGCGAAGTGGAGGTCGTGAAGCGCGGCATCGTCGAGGCCCATCGCGCGGCCGACGCGATTGGCGATCTCCGCGACGCGTGAGGCGTGTCCTGCGCGGTACTCGATGTGGGTGTCGAGGGCGGTGACGACCAGCTCCGTCGTGTGGCTGAAGAAGTTGCGTTGGCTGTCGCCGCGGTCGGCGCTCGTCCAGGCGACGCCGGTCTGCGCGGCAAGGGTCGACAGGGCATCGACTTCGTTCGGCGTGAACGCGCCGCTCGCTCGCGCGACGACGAGGTGACCGCCGGCAGATCGTTCCAGGGCGATCGGGACGAGCACGACCGACAGAGCGTCCGAGCCGTCGGAGTCGATGCGGACCGGCGCGTCGCCGTCGAGGTCACGATCGACGAGCTCGGTCCACTCGTCGCCGAAGCGTTCCAGCCAGGCACCAGCCTCGTCGCCGCGCTCACTCAGCACGTCGAAGGGCTTCTCCCATTCACTGCGGGAGAGCAGCCAGCAGGCGTCCGCGCCGGTCAGGCGCTGGGCCCAACAGGCCGCGGACTCAGCGACGGCCTGCGCGTGGGGTGCCTCCGCGAGCTCTCGCGCGACGTGCAGTAGGGACTCGAGGCGCGCGTTCTGATCCGTGATGCGCGCGATCGTGGTCGACACGATCCGGCGCAGCGCGAAGAACGCACCGAGTGAGAGGACGCCCGTCGTGGCGACGAGGCTCACGAGCGCGAGCTGATCGTTCCGACTCTCGAGCGTCGGCATCGCGTGCTCGCTGAGCACGGCGAAGCCGAGCAGCGGCGTGATCGCGCCCAGGAAGAAGGTCACGAAGACGGACCGATCGAGGTCCTGGTCGAAGAGCGAGTTTCGTTTGCCCGGCATCTCTCGGGCGTATCGGCCGGCCGGTGCACCGGCTTGTGCCTGTGCGAACGATCGCTGGGCGAATCGGAAATTCTCGTGAGGGAACGTCGGCGGAAAGCTCCAGACGCGGCGGAATCGAGCGCCTCAGGCGCTCGGGACGCCCTCCTGGTACCAGCCGGCGGTCAGGCCCGCGTCCACGACGAAGTCCGCGGCGGTGCAGGAGCGACTCTCGTCCGAAGCCAGGAAGAGGGCCATGTTCGCCACGTCCAGCACGCGGCTGCCCGGGACGACCGGACGCGGGTCCTTCAGGATCTTCTGCATCATCTGGTGCGGCACGTCGCTCAGATCCGGGCTGCCCGGAAAGAAGGGGGCGCTCATGTTCGGGTTGCCCGCCTCGGGGCAGACCGCGTTCACCCGGATCGCGTATTTGCCGAGCTCGATCGCCGCCGACTTCGTCAGGCCGCGCACGCCCCACTTGCTCGACGCGTACGCTGCCACGCCGTTCATGCCCTTGATGCCGTCGGTCGACGCGATGTTCACGACCGAGCCGCCGCCGCCCTCCTTCATGACCGGCAGGACGGCCTGCATCCCGAGAAAGGGACCGAGCTGGTTCACGCGTACGATCTGCATGAACTCCTCTGGATCGATCTCGTCGAAGGGCTTGAGGAGCAGGATCGCGGCGTTGTTCACGAGCACGTCGACGCTCCCGAACGCTTCGACCGCGAGACCGACGGCGCGCGCCCAGTCGTCCTTGTCGCCGACGTCGAGGTGCGTGAAGCGCGCAGCATCCCCGAGCTCCTTCGCCACGGACTCCCCGCGCTCGTCCTGCACGTCCCCGAGGACGAGCCGCGCGCCCTCTTCCGCGAAGCGGCGCGCGAGGACCTCTCCGGTGCCCTGGGCGGTGCCCGTGATGATCGCGGTCTTGCCGTCGAGTCGGTCCATCGTGATTCCTCTCCGTCTGGTTCAGTCGCGGATCGCGTCGAGATCGAACCCGTAGAGCCGGGCGGCGTTGTCGCGCAGGATCATCGCCTGCTCGTCGGCGGGCACGTCCGCGAGGATCTCGCCGGTGATCTCGCGCGAGCGCGGGAACGTGGATTCGGTGTGCGGATAGTCGGAGCCCCACATGAGGCCCTCGACGCCGACGACGTCGCGCACCCGCATGCCGACGCGGTCCTCCTGGAAGCTCATGAACACGTTCTGCTTGAAGTAGTCCGACGGCAGCGTGCCGCCGGGAAAGCGCAGCCAGTCGCCCCGAACGGGACGATCGGTATAGACGTAGTCCGCCTGGAAGAGGAAGAAGGGCGCCCAACAGACCTCGTGCTCGATCGAGCCGACCCGGAGATCCGGGTGCCGCATGAACACGCCGGAGAAGATCATCTCCCCGATCGACTTGCGAACGAAGTGGTCCTGAAGATAGAAGGCGGCTTCCGTCACGCCCTTCTGGACCGAGGTCTGAGACGTGCTCGCCGAGAGCAGGCTGCGCCCGGTCGCCACGTGCATGCTGATCGGAAGGTCGAGGTCGACGGCAGCGCTCCACACGTCCTCGTACATCGGGTGATCGTAGGCGCGGTCCGCGGGGGGCAGGACGGTGATCATCATGCCCGAGAGGCCGATGTCCCGGATGCGCTTCATCTCGGTCACGGCCTCCGACGGATCGTCGACGTTCACCAGGCCGATCCCCTTGAGGCGTGCCGGGTCGGCGGCGCAGAACTCCGCGATGAAGTCGTTGTAGGCGCGCATCGTTGCCGAACACAGATCGGTGTCGGGGATGCTGTACGCGAGCAGCGCCTCGCTCGGGTAGATGACCGAACCGACGACCCCGTCGCTCCGGTTCTCGGCGACGTAGCGCGCGGGGTCGTACGCGGCCTCTCGCACGTCGTCGAAGCGGGCGACGGTCGTGAGCTCGGTCGCGTCCTTCTCGAACCGATCTCCGGTCTGGACGCCCAGGAAGGACATCGATTTCTGGCCGTCGATGTACCAGAAGTCGCCTTCGTCCTCCTGGACGACGCGAGGGGCGCGCTCGCGATAGGCCGCGTCCATCCGTTCGGTCCACAGGTCCGGCGGTTCCACGATGTGTGAATCGCTCGAGATCATGTCGTCCATCGCGCAGCTCCGTCTCGTTGCCCGGGGGCGGGTCTTCGATTCTAACTCCTGGACCGGCCTTCGGGGGCTACCCGCGCAGGCGTTCGGATGGGTAGAATCGGGGGACCGCGACGCACACGCGGACCGCCAGGAGGCTCGACGATGGCAAGCGTTCCGCTCCTCGACTTCGATTGGGATCCGATGGACACCGCGGAGGGGATCCCCTTCGACGTCTACGCGCGCCTGCGCCGGGAACAGCCGATCTCGAAGACGTCGACCGGCGCCTGGTTCATCGCCTGCCAGGACGACCTGCTCGCCGCCACCAAGGAGGTCGACGTTTTCCGCGCGAGCATGCGCGAGCCGGGCGTCGTCGTCGCGCCCGAGGAGATGCTCGTGAGCGAAATCCCGGAGCCGCGTCACGGCCAGGTGCGAAAGGTCGTGAACTCCGCCGTCGCGGCCCACCGCCTCGGTCGCGTCGAGGACTTCACGCGCGATCTCGCCAACCGGCTCTTCGACGACGCGATCGCCAAGTCCGTGCGAGGAGAACGCGTCGAGCTCGTGCAGGAGGTCGTGATGCCCGTGCCCACGACCGTGATCGCCGCGCTCCTCGGCGCGCGGGAAGAGGATTACCACCTCTGGGGAGAGTGGTCCGACGAAGTCGTTCAGGGCGACTACCCGCGCTTCAACCGTAACCACCGCGGCGAGGGCATGGCGGGGGCGCATCCCGAGTTCGCGCAGTACGTCGACGAGATGATCGCTTCGCGTCGGGCCGACCCGAATCCCCCGGACGACTTCACGACCCGTCTGCTGCGGACGAAGGTCGACGGTGTCGAGCTCTCGGACGTCGAGCTCCGGACGCTCCTGATCTTCCTGCTCGTCTCGGGCAACGAGACGACGCGCCACCTGATCTCGAACCTGCTCTACCGCCTGGCGACGACCCCCGGCTTGCACGAGACCCTGCGCGCGAAGCCCGAGCTGATCCCGAACGCCGTCGAGGAGTGCCTGCGGCTAGACAGCGTCGTCATCAACCTCGTGCGAACGGTGCTGCGAGACACGGTCTTCCGCGGCCACGCGATGCGCGAGGGTGACCGCGTCTTCTTCGGCGTCGCCTCCGCGAATCGCGACGAGGCGATCTACGACGATCCCGACGAGTTCCGCCTCGACCGCCCCAAGCCGAAGCAGCACACCGCCTTCGGCGGAGGCCCCCACGTCTGCCCGGGGGCATCGCTGGCGCGCCTCGAGGGGCGAATCGTCCTCGAGGTCGCGGTCGAACGGCTGGCGGCTCTCGAACTCGAGCCGGGGTTCGAGTGGGAGAAGGTGCCGGTCTTCTGGGCGAACGGCCCTGCCCGCTTGCCGGCGGTGTTGACGCCGCGTTAGGCGCGGCCTCAGTCGGTCTCGACTGCCCGCCCAGCCGCCAGCCAACCGTTCATGTCGCCCTCGAGGTGGTGCAGGTTCGTGTAACCCGCCTCCGCGAGCGTGTCGGCCGCGAAGCCCGCGCGCCGACCCGACTTGCAATACACGACGATCGGCGTCGACTTATCGGTGGGCAGCTCGTCGAGCCGCGCCGCGACCTCCGAATGCGGAACGTTCGTCGCGCCCGGAACGCGTCCGGCTTCGAACTCCGCGGGCGTGCGGACGTCGAGGAGGAACGCGTTCGCCGGGGGCTTGCTCAGGAACTCGTCTGCTGAGATCGAGGCCACCGGATCGGTTCCGGTCGTGCACGCCAGGGCCGTGAACAGAAGCAGGGTCGTCGCGAGGATCGCGGCGAGGGGCGTTCGAAGGCGGTCGGGAGTGATCATGGGGAGCTCCTGGGTGTCGGGGTAGGGGGCGGCCCGGCGACGGGCGCCGGGTCGGGGATCGCGGATGCGCCGAGAGTGAAGCGAAAGAGTCCGGCCCCCGCGATCAGCGAGGCCGCGAACAGGGCGACGTCCCCGCGACCGGTCGAGAGCGCGGCGATCGCAGGACCCGGGCAGAGGCCGGCGAGGCCCCATCCGAGTCCGAAGAGGGCCGCGCCGCCGAGCAGGCGCGCGTCGATCTCGCGCGCGGGCGGAGGCGTCGTGCGCAGCCAGGCAGCGGCCATGACCGCGAGCGCCGCCGCCATCACCAGCCCGAGACTCGGATCCCAGGCGCCGGCGACGTCGAGGAAGGACAGGACCTTGGCGGGGTTCGTCATTTCCGCGGTGGCCAGCCCCGCGCCGAAGACCGTGCCTGCCACGAGCGCGGCGATCGAGCTGCCCGCGACGCCTTCTGCCCGGCTCACGAAGCACCGCCGATCACATGGCGCATCACGAACACCGTCGCGATCGCGACCGACATGAACACGCCCGTCGCTGTGAGAGAACGCGGCGCACCGCGGGCGACCCCGCATACGCCGTGCCCGCTCGTGCAACCGTTGCCGAGGCGCGTGCCGAAGCCGACCAGCAGGCCCGCCACGACCAGCTGGCCCGCCGACGCGTCGACTTCGACCGTGAGGCCTCGGGAGGCCACGCTGACGAGGGCCGCGCCAATGGGCAAGCCGAGCAGGAACGCCCAACGCCATGCACGCTCGCGGTCGCCGTCCGGGAAGAGCGCGCCCGCGAGGAGGCCGCTGATGCCGGCGACGCGGCCGAGGCGGAGGAGCAGGATCGCCGAGCCGGCGCCGATCAAGGCGCCGCCGAGGAGCGCGCTCCAGGGGGTGAACGTCGTCATCGTCTCTTCCTTTCTGGCCCGGGTTTCAGATCCCGGCCCCGCCGACGAAGGCGGCTCGCGCAGGGTGCTGTGTCCGGCTGATCGAGGTGCGGCCCAGAGCCGCGCCGAGGAGAAGCGCCGCGACCCCTGCGGCGAGGCTCGCCGGGGGGATCGGGAGCGCGGCCAGCACTTCGGCACCCTCTGCGACGACGACGCCTGCGCCCACGAGCAGGACGAACGCCGCGAAGCCACGTCGGAGCGCCGCGGGCGCGACGCGCCGCGCGGCCGCGGTGCCCAGCAGCACGCCGGTGATCGCGGCGGCGGATACGCCGACGGTGAGGGTGGGGTCGAGGCTTTCGTGGGTGAGCACGCCGGCGAGTCCGGCGCTGGCCTGCATCGCGATGATCACCAGCGAGGTCCCGATCGCGACGTGGACGGAGAGCCCGGCCCAGAGCATGAGCGCGGGTGTGATCAGGAAGCCGCCGCCAGCGCCGATCAGGCCGGTGAACGTGCCGACGGCGAGGCCGATCGCGGCGAGCCGACCGTGGTCGCCGAGCGTCGAGGGCGGTCGCGCGTCGGATAACGCGGTGCGCGACCGGAGCATCGCGGCGCCGGCAGCGATCATCGTCAGGGCGAGGGCGACCATCAGCCAGTGCGGATTGGCGAACGCGTTCGCTCTTCCGCCGAAATGCGCGCCCAGCATGCCCGCGCCGCCGAACACAGCGGCCGCTCGCCAGTCCACGCGGCCCACGCGGGCATGGCCGACGGCGCCCGCGGCGCTCGTCACCGCGACGACGAGCAGCGAGGTCGCGATCGCGCTCCGCACGTCGAGCCCGAAGGCATAGACGAGGAGCGGGACGGTGAGAATCGATCCCCCGCCTCCGAAGAGGCCCAGGGCGACTCCGATCGCGATCGCACCCGCGAGTCCGAGAGCGCTCATCGATCCGGTCCGTCTCCGATCGCGAAGGCATCGATCGGGAGCTTGAGGAAGGTGCGCCCCTTCGCGTCCGAATCGGGCCACTCGCCCGCCTGGATGTTCACCTGGATCGCCGGAAGCATCAGCGAGGGCATGTCGAGGGCGAGGTCACGTTCGAGCCGAAAGCGGATGAAGTCCTGTCGCTCCACGGATTCCTGGATCTGGACGTTCTCGCGGCGCTGCTCGCCCAGGGTCGACTCGTATGCCAGCGCCCGCCCGCCCGGCTGGTAGTCGTGGCACGTGAAGACGCGGGTCGTGGGAGGGAGCTCGCCGTAGAGACGCTGGATCGAATCCCAGAGCTGCCCGGCCGAGCCGCCCGGGAAGTCGCAGCGGGCGGTGCCGTAGTCGGGCTGGAAGAGCGTGTCGCCGACGAAGAGCGCGTCGCCGATTCGATAGGTCATGCAGGCGGGGGTATGCCCGGGCGTGTGGATCGCGTCGATCTGGAACGGTCCGCAGTCGAGCTGGTCGCCGTCGCCGAGCAGCTGATCGAATTGCCGGCCGTCGGTCGCCAGCCGCTCCTCGAGGTCGAAGACCTGCGCGAAGGCGCGCTGCACCGCGACGATCTCCCGACCGATCCCCGTCTGCGCGTCGAAGCGATCCCGGAAGAAGGGCATCGCCGTCACGTGGTCCGCGTGGGCGTGGGTGTCGAGCACGTAGGCGAGTTCGATCTCCTCGCGTTCGAGGAAGCGCGCGATCGGCTCGGCGCTGCAGGTCGAGCGCCGTCCGCTCGCCGCATCGAAATCGAGGACCGGGTCGATCAGGACGCCGACGCGTTCGCAGGGGTCGAACGCGAGATAGGTGAGCGTCGCGGTTCGCGGGTCGTGGAAGGCCTCGATCTTCATCGTGGGTCGGCTCCGATGTGCTTCGAAGTGGGCGTACGGACTTGAAACGCATGTTTCATGCCAAACATTCCCTCAGTTGACTGAAGACAAAGGGTTATTCTCGGTACGAGTTCGACCTATGGTGTTTCATGAGAATCGATCTTGGCGCACCTGTGATTCATGTGAAACAATATGAAACAGAGGAGAAGGGCATGGATTCGCTCGACAGGTTGCTCGACGACATCGGCGCCCGTGAGGCTTTCGAGGTGCTGACGGAGCTGCTGCCGCGCGCTGCGATCTTCGTCGTCGACGGGAATCGAAACGTCGTGCACTGGAGTCCCGGAGCGGAATCCGTCCTCGGCTTCGCCGCTTCGGACGCGGTCGGGCGGCTCTGCCTCGAGGTGATCCGCTGTCGAACTTGCGCGCTCGGCTGCGGACTCGCCCGGTACGGGCGGATCGAAGACCACCCGCTCGATCACTACCGCGCCGACGAACGCTGGGTGCCGACGAGGAAGTTCGCGCGCGCCTTCCACGACGAGGAGGGCACGTTCATCGGCGGGATCGAGGTCCTCGTCCCGACCGGGCCCTCGCGCGTGGCGGAAGCCGCACCCGAAGAGGATGGGCTCCCGTCCGACACCGAGTCCTTCCACGGCCTCGTGAGTCGCGAAGCCGCAATGCAGCACGTCTTCCAGGTGATTCGCAACGTGAGCGAGACCGACTCGAGCGTGCTCGTTCACGGGGCGAGCGGCACGGGCAAGGAGCTCGTCGCCCGCGCCGTTCACCTCGAGAGCCAGCGCGCAGGCGGACCCTTCGTCGCGGTCAACTGCGCGGCGCTCACACCGGGGCTGCTCGAGAGCGAGCTCTTCGGTCACGTTCGCGGCGCTTTCACGGGGGCCGTGAAGGATCGCAAGGGCCTCTTCGAACAGGCGGATGGCGGCACGCTCTTTCTCGACGAGGTCGCGGAGCTGCCGATCGAGATGCAGAGCAAGCTGTTGCGCGTCCTCGAGGAGCGGCTCGTCACGCCCGTCGGCGCGAGTGAGGCGCGGTCCGTCGACGTCCGCGTCGTCGCCGCCACCCATCGATCGCTCCCCGACGAAGTCGCGGCCGGCCGTTTTCGCGAGGACCTGATGTATCGCCTGCGCGTCGTCCCCCTGAAGGTCCCGCCGCTCCGCGACCGGCGCGGGGACGTGGAAGTGCTCGTTCGGTTCTTCATCGCGCGCTTCAACGATCGCGGCCCGCGGCACGTCGAAGGCATCGCACCGGAAGCGATGCGGCGGCTGCTGGATCACGACTGGCCCGGCAACGTCCGGGAGCTGCGCAACGCGATGGAGTACGCCTTCGCCGTCGGTCGGGGCGACGAGATCACTGTCGACGACCTGCCCGTCGAGCTCCTCCAATCGCCACCCGGCGCGAGCGCGTCCGGCGATCTCCGTGGGAACGCTGAGGGACGCGCCTCGAACGACGATCGAACCGAGCGGGAGCGTCTACGCGAGGCGCTGCAGCTCGAAGGGGGACGCGTTGGAGCTGCCGCTGCCCGCCTTGGCATGAGTCGTGCAACTTTCTGGCGGAAGCGCCGTCGCCACGGCCTCTAGCGCACGCAGGGGACGCGGGTCGGCGACCAGGAGACTTCGATGCCCGACCTCGATCGCTTCGGACCGCACTCGGATCTCGCATTCCGCGGACTCTTCAGCCTGATCTTCGTGGTCGCCGGCCTCGGGCACTTCGGGCAGGCGGACGTCATGCTCGCGCGACTCGAGGCCGCGCCGCTCGGCTACCTCGCTACGCTGCTCGGACCGCCCGAGGTGCTGATGCGCCTGAGCGGTGCCGCCCTCGTCGTCGGCGGCGCGGCCCTCGCGACCGGCTACCGCACCGCGCTCGCGGCCGCGGGCCTGCTGCTCGTTCTGATCCCGATCACGATCACCACCCACGTCGGTGACCCGTCCCATGTGGGCCCGCTCTTCAAGAACGTGGCGCTGATGGGCGGTCTGCTGCACTTCGTCGTGCGCGGTCCCGGCGCGTACGCCCTCGACGGGCGCCGCGCCGCGACGTGAACCGCTAGTTCACGCCGTCAGCCACGGGTGCTTCTGCGGCTTCGCGCGGGCCTGCGGGTCGATGTGCACGTTGATGATCGACGGCATCGAATCGTCCAGAGCCTGCTTGAGCGAAGTGGAGAGCTCGTCCGGCGTCCGCACCGAGTAGCCCTTACCGCCGAAGCCCTCGATCATCTTTTCGTAGCCGGCCTCGATCGTGTAGGCCATCGCCGGCGACTGGAAGCGGTCTTCGGGCAGCTTGTCGAAGCCCATGCCGATGCCGTTGTTGTTGATGATCACGAACACGATCGGGAGGCGATAGCGGCAGGCGGTCTCGACCTCCATGCCGGAGAACCCGAAGGCGCTGTCGCCCTCGACGCAGATCACCTTGCGATCCGGATGCACGACCTGCGCGGCGATCGCCTGGGCGAGGCCGACGCCCATGGTGCCGAAGGTCGCTGCGTCGATCCGCTCGCGCGGGTTCTTGTGCATCAGAACCGAGCGGCTGATGTCCATCGTGTTCGCGCCCTCGGCCTGGATGATCGTGCCGGGGGGCGCCTGCTCCTGGATCTCGCGCAGCACGCGGTAGTAGCCCATGGGCACCGCTTCGTCGTTCATCATGTTCTGCACGAACGTCTTGTTCTCGGTCACCTTCTCCGAGAGTGCGCTCCACCAGGGCGTCTCGCTCGCATAGCTGAAGGGCTCGGCCTCGAGGGCCGTGTTCAGCTGACCGACGACGGCCTTGATGTCGCCGCAGAGGCCGACCTCGGCCGGCACGTTGCGACCGATCTCCTCGCCGTGGATGTCGACCTGGATCGTCTTCACGTTCTCGTTGAAGCGCGGCGGCAGGCCGAAGTGCATGATCCAGTTGAGCCGCGCGCCGAGCAGGACGACGACGTCCGCGTTCTCGAGGGCGGTGCCGCGAGCCGGCATGACGGAGAGCTCGTGCTCGTCGTCGACCACGCCCTTGGCCATCGGCGAGGTCAGGAAGGGCAGCTTCGTCGATTCGACGAACTGCCGGATCTCTTCCTCGGCGCGGGAGTAGGCGGCGCCCTTGCCGATGATCACGAGCGGGCGCTCGGCGGTCCGGAGCACTTCGATCGCGCGCTCGACGTCCGCCGTCGGCGCGAGGGTGCGCGGCGGCTCGGGGCAGCGCTCGGGGATCGACGTCTCGCTCTCCTCGACCTGCGCGGCGAGCATGTCGTCCGGGAAGTCGAGGTAGACCGCGCCGGGGCGACCATTGATCGACGTTCGGACCGCCTGCTCGCAGTAGAAGGGAATGCGCGAGGGCTGGTCCGGGCGCGCGGTGTACTTGGAGTAGATGCGGGCGAGCTCGACCTGCGGCGCTTCCTGGAAGGCGCCTCGGCCTTCCTGGTAGGAGTTCGACGCGCCGCCGAGCAGGATCATCGGCCAGCAGTTCTCCTGGGCGTTCGCCAGACCGGCGAGGCCGTGGATCACGCCGGGACCGGAGACCGTGAGGCATGCGCCGGGTCGCCCGGTGAAGTAGCCGACGGCTCCGGCGGCATAGCTGGCGGCCTGCTCGTTTCGCATGCCGACGAACTGGATGCCTTCACGCTGGGCGGCGGCGGCGATCCCGAAGACGGGGAAGCCGACGATGCCGAACATGTGTTCGACGCCCTGCTTCTTCAAGCTGCGGGCGATCAGTGTGTTGCCGTCGATGGTGGCCATGGGGCGATCTCCTAAGCGTGCACGCGTCCGGGATCGGGCGCGGGGGGAATCGGGGCGGGCCGGCGAGACCGGTCTCCGCGGGGGAATCCCGAGGCTAGAATGGGCGTTCGGCCCGGACAAGGGACGCGGATTCCTGCGCCACACGCGCACAGGAGGCCGCTCCCTGGTCTGCGAGGCAGGGAGAGCGACATGCCGGCACTCGATGGAATGCGGATCCTGGACCTGACCCAATACGAAGCGGGTCCCTCCTGCACCCAGGCGCTGGCCTGGATGGGCGCGGACGTCGTGAAGGTCGAAGCCCCGGGCTACGGCGACCCGGGCAGGGCATTGGCAGGGACGAGCGCCTACTTCTGGAACTGGAACGCGAACAAACGGAGCATCGTCCTCAACCTGCGCAAGCCCGAGGGGCGTCAACTGCTCCTCGACCTCGTGCCGAAGTTCGACGTCGTGATCGAGAACTACGCCCCGGGCGTCATCGATCGCTTCGACATCGGGTACGACGTGCTCAAGGAAGCCCACCCCTCGGTGATCTTCGCTTCGGTGAAGGGCTACGGCAGCTTCGGCCCCTACTCCGAATACCTCGCCTACGACATGTGCGCGCAGGCCGCCGCCGGCACCTTCTCGATGACGGGCACGCCCGACGGCCCGCCGACGCTTCCCGGTGTCACGATCGGCGACTCGGGGACCGGGATGCAGCTCGGCATGGCGGTGCTCGCCGCGTACGTGCAGAAGCTGCGGACGGGCGAGGGGCAGCGGATCGAGATCTCGATGCACGAAGCGATCACCTATTACATGCGCACGCATCTCGCGAACACCGGGAACTGGGGTCGCAACCCGGTCCCGCGCAACGGCTCCCAGGTCGGTGCCGCGCCGTCGGGTCTGTATCGGTGCAAGGGTGGCGGGCCCAACGACTACGCCTTCGTCCTGACCGTCACGAACACCCACATCGACAAGATGTACGTCGCGATCGACCGTCCGGACCTGATCACCGACGAGCGCTTCGACGACTTCGTGAAGCGCTTCGAGCGGACCGCGGAGCTGCACGACGAGGTCGAGAAGTGGATGCTCGAGCGCACCAAGCAGGAAGTGATGGAGATCCTCGGCTCCGCAGGCGTTCCGTGCGCCGCTACGATGGATACGCAGGAGCTCTACGAGGATCCCCACCTGCTCGAGCGCGGCTTCGTGAAGACCCTCGACCATCCCGACGAGGGCGAGGTGCGGCTCTTTGGCTGGGCCCCCCGCATGTCCGCGAACGAGGTCGAGATGGAGCCGCCGCCGACCCTGGGCGAGCACACCGACGACGTACTCCGCGGCGAGCTCGGGCTCGACGAGGAGAAGCTGGCGGGTCTTCGGACGGCGGAAGCGATCGGCTGAGCCGAAATCGCGCTGCTGAAACTCGCGCTTCGCGGGATTACAATCGAGGGCGTCCCCGCGCGTGTTCCGCGCCGACCCGAGGAGAACCCCCATGTCCAGCCCCGAATTCGATCTCGTCATCAGGGGTGCGCGCGTCATCGACGGCACCGGCCTGCCCGCCTACGTCTCCGACGTCGGCGTGAAGGGCGACCGCATCACCAAGATCGGGCGCATCGACGCCGACGCGACCCGCGTGATCGACGCCGACGGGCTGGTCCTCACGCCGGGCTTCATCGACATCCACACCCACTACGACGTCCAGCTCGACTGGGATCCGATCGTGACTCCCTCCTGCTGGCATGGCATCACGACGGTGCTCGCGGGCAATTGTGGCTTCACGCTCGCGCCGGCGAAGCCGGAAGACGTCGACTGGCTCGCCGGCATGTTGTCGCGCGTCGAGGGCATGAGCCGCGCTGCGCTCGCCGAGGGGCTCGCGTTCACCGGCGGTGGCCACGGCGACTACTGGGGTCGCTTCGAGGGCAAGGTCGGTGTGAACGTCGCGAGCTACGTCGGGCACTCGGCGGTGCGGCGGTTCGTGATGGGCGACGACGCTTCCGAGCGCGAAGCCACGCCGGAAGAGATCGAGCAGATGAAGGAGCTCGTCCGGCAGGCGATGCGCGAGGGCGCGATCGGATTCTCGACGTCGCAGCTCGACCTGCACGTCGGCGAGGACGGGCGTGAGGTCCCGAGCAATCATGCTTCGGCGGACGAGGTCGTGGCGCTCGCGGGCGTGCTCTCGGAGTTCGACCGCGGTGCCGTCGAGATCATTCCGAGGAGCTTCGGTCGGGGCTACGACGACGCCGATCGTGAGCTGATGGCCCGGATGCACGAGGCTTCGGGACGCCCGGTCGAGCTGAACCTGCTCTTCCCGAGCGCCGAGGACCCGGAGAGCTGGTCGAAGTCGCTGCAGTGGTGCAAGGAGCAGAACGCGAAGGGCGGACGCTTCCACCCGCAGTTCGCGACCAACCGCGGCGGGCTTCACGTCAAGCTCTCGGACACGTTCGTGTTCGACGACATGCCGAAGTGGCGCGAGGTACTTTGCCTCTCGGAGCCGGCGCGGAGCGATCAGCTGGGGGACCCGGCGATCCGCTCGGAGCTCGCGGCCGAGTTCGAGTCCGACGCCGGAAAGTCGATCGGTGCGACCTGGGACAACCTCGCCGTCGAGCAGGTGATGGATCCGGAGAACGAGGAGAAGGTCGGGAAGACGATCTCGGAGCTCGCGGCGGCCGCCGGCGCGAGCGGGATCGACACGTTCCTGGACCTCTCGCTCGCCGAGGGTCTCGAGACCTGGTTCAACATGGTGACGGCGCCGGAAGCCGCGGCCTACATGGATCAGATCTGTGCACAGGTGATGAAGGAGCCCTTCGCGATGGCGGGCTCCTCCGACGGCGGCGCCCATCTCGCCTCGTTCGTCGGCGCCGACTACACCACGAACCTGCTGACCGACTTCGTGCCGAACGTGCTCACCCTCGAGGAGGCGGTGTTCAAGCTCGCCTACATGCCGGCGATCGTGCACGGCATTCGCGATCGCGGCGCGATCCGCGAGGGCTATCACGCGGATCTCGTCCTGATCGACCTGGAGCGCCTGGCGAAGGGCGACACCTGGCTGGCGAAGGACTTCCCGGCGGACAGCGAGCGCTTCGTCGTCGACTCACGGGGTTATGTGGCGACGATCGTCAACGGCGAGGTCGTGCTCGAGGAGAACAAGCACACGGGCGCTCTGCCGGGCCACGTGCTTCAGGGCGGTTAGGCGTGACGTGAGGGGCGTCGGCGTGACTCCCTTTTGGTGAACGATCGGTGCGATTCCACGTCGTGAATTTCCGACACAACCACCGCCTCGGGTACCACGGCATCCCAGAGACACGCTCCAGTGTCGCCTGAAGAGGCCGCCATGCCATGCCCTGCTCTCACGATCCGTCGAGAAGGTTCGGTCGGGGGATGATCGCTGCGATCGCTTTTCTCGTGACGCTATTCGCGTTCCAGGCGCAGGCGGGCTCGATCGTCTCGAGCGACCGTCGCGTCGCCGAGTCGGGGACGAGCATTTGCGGATGCCCCGACGACTTCTCGACGTCGAGCGAGGAGACCTCGAACCTCCCTGGCCTCTTCGACGAGAGTGTGAGCGGCGTGGGCAGCTCCGCCTTCCAGACCACCTCGGTCCGGCCGGACATGATCTCGGGGGGCGGGTCGATTTTTGTTGGCCTTACGGGGGACAACACGGCCGAGAGCCGGATGACTGTCGAGTTCACTGTCGACGAGACCGGGCGCTACCCGATCTCGGGCGCCATGCATGGTCGGCGAGATCGACCAGCATTCGATCCGGGTGACCGACTCCTTAGGCGAGACGATCTTTCTGCGCGACCTCGTTCCCGGAGTGTTCAGGGAGGACCTCGAGCTCACCGCGGGCGAGATCTACACCCTCGATGCGCGATTGTGGGGCTTCGGCTTTGGCACTTCCAACCGAGGGTTCTGGCAAGTGACCCTCCCGATTCCCGAGCCGAGCACCGCGCTGCTCCTCGGCCTCGGTCTCGGGGTGCTCGCGCGATCCCGTCAGTCTCGCGTCTGACCGCTCTGACCGCGTAGCCGCCGCAGGGCCGCCGCCACGTTCAAGCGGATCGCCAGCAGGAAGTGGCGCAGGAACCCGAGCGGGCTCTCCTTGAACTTGCGCTCGAGCAGCCGCTGGAGATGGGGCTGCCCGTCGAAGTTCGCTTCGCGCTGTCCATGGCCCATGTGCATGCCGAGCCTGGGGATGTCGATCACGTCGAGGGGCACGTCGAAGCGGAAGCTCTCGGTCTTCGGCAGCAGGCACGTGTCGTCGTCGCAGGCCTGGTAGCGGACCGTCACGTCGATCGGGACCGAGACCTGGTCGAGCGGACGGCATTCGCTCTGGAGCTCGCCGACGGGATGGAAGGGCACTTCGATGTCGAAGGAGCCGCTCCAGACCTGGAGCTCGACGCCCATCGACTCGAGGCGCAGCGTCTCGGTCGGTGGCAGCACGGGATCGTGGACCACCAGGCCAGGCGGCCCGGAGACTTCGACGCGGGTCGGGATCATGCCCTCGGGCACCGGCTCGCCGTAGAGGTGGAACCCGTCGGCGAGCTCGAAGCGCGCGATCGCGTGACGCACGATGCCCTGTCGGATCGTGCCTTTGCCCCCGCGAAGCGCCACCTGGACCTTGACCTCGTCGTCGCCGCGCGGCGGCTCGGACGTGACCGTGTCGTCGAGCTGGGCGCGCCCGAGCGCCGCGTCGAGCAGTGCCTCGGGACTGTCCCGGATCTTGTAGGAGCCGTGGAAGGACTTCGAGATCACGACGCCGTCGGCGTCGGTCACGTAGGTGCCGGGATAGGGGATGCCGTAGAGGATCAGGTCGCCGGGCTTCACCTGATCGTTGAGGATCCCGTAGGTGCGGATCACCTCCGAGTCGACGTCGGAGAGGAGCGGGTAGGGGATCGACTGCTTCTCGGTGAACTCCTGGAGGACTTCCTGGTCGTCGTAGGAGATCGCGTAGAGCGCGACCCCGGCCTCTTCGAACCTGGCGTAGGCGTCTCGCAGCTCACCGAGCTGCGTCCAGCAAGGCGGTCACCAGACCGCCGAGCGGTAGAAGACGACGACCGCCGGTCGGCCTTGACGATCGGCGTGGAGGGAGACGGGCTTGCCGAACGCATTGGGGAGGCTGAAGTCGGGCAGCTTCCCGCCGATCTCGGGCCCCGTCGGGTGGCCTTCCGGCAGGCCGGCGCGGCCCGGGTGGCCGAGGGGCGCCGGCGCATCGAAGCCCAGCTCGTCGCGTTCGATCGTCATGTCCTCTCCTGTGCGCGTACAGCGCGATCATCGCGCAGATCGCCGCCCGGAGCCGGCGCCTGAAAATCGAAACGGCCGCTCCCTCCGAAGAGGAAGCGGCCGTTCAGACCGACGTCGAGAGACGGGCCGTGCCCGACTCCCGCCGTGCGAGGACTAGCGCCGGCGCGTGCCAGCGAGTCCCACGAGGCCGAGACCCATCAGCAGCGCCGTGCCCGGCTCCGGGACGATCGTCAGCTGGAGGGAGGTGTTGTTGAACCCGACCGGGTTCACACCGTCATCCGCGATCACGTCGAACCCGAACTGGCCGATTCCGATGTCGAGGTTGACGACCGACGGAGCGCCGTGCGTCGCACCGAGCGACTGCGCGGAGAACGTCACTTGGAAGTGAACGTCGCCAGCCCCGGTCGATCCGCCACCGACGCCGATATCCCCCGTGGCGTCGCCGTTCACCGGAGTGACCGCCACGCCGCCGAAGACGCGGAGGAATCGCTCCTGGAAGATCACCGGGTTGCCCGACTCCTGGACGCCCGTCGAGTTGGCGAGGCCGGAGAGGTTCACTCCCGGCACACTGTTGAAGGCAGCGGCCGAAGCCAGCGCGCCCGAGAACACGAGGTTGTTGTCCGACGCGCTACCGACGGCGCCCGTGTCATAACCGAAGACACCAACGTCGAGGCCCGAAATGTTCGCGCCACTGGCGTTCTCGAGGAGCAGGTCGAACGTGACCGTGTCCTCGTTGTCCAACAGCGCGTCGCCGTTGCCACCATACGTCACGCTCACGACCGAGATGCCCAATGCGCTCGCGGAGAGCGGCGCGACCAGGGCGATCGCGAAGAGCGCGATGCTCCACTTCTTGAAATTCATCTGCTTCTACCTCTACATCAACCGTCGCGGCTTCAGGAGCCAAGCCGTCTGCAACGACGCCGATCTGCTCACACGATTCGCGTGCACACGAGTTCGGGCGAGCGCACGTCCCGCATCGAACGCACCGTGCGTTCGCGAAGACGTGCTCAACTGATCAGACCTGGTAGAGGGAAACGCTGTCCACGAGACGCGAGCCGAGCGACGGAGACCGTCCTCTCGAAAATCACGATTCGCCCGGGGCTTCCCAACCCCGCGGTTCATCGAGCTTTATTCTCTTGTCTGGTGGGTGGCCGGCATTCGCAGGACGCGAAGCTCAACCGCACGCACCGATATCCTCAAAGGAGACGGGCCAATCCCACACTTCGTGACCGATGGGTATCGGAAACGAGTGAAGGTGGGTCTGTCTCCCTACCTTCCCAGGTCGAGATCATCATATATCCAGGGATTCGAAAAGTGGGGGATTTTTGGGGACCACGATTCATTATTCCTCCCGAATTTCCCCGAAGGGGAGCCGATATCTCGTTGCCAGAGCGCCGTTCCCCACGGGGTATCCGTTTTCACTGAGACGACGCCACACGCCGGGCAGCTCTGTAGAGTAGAAGCGCCGATGCCCGAGCCGAACGACGCGCGACTCGAAGCCGAGATCCTCCGCCATGCCCTCCGGATCGCCGCGGAGGAGGCGAGCATCGTCGTCGTCCATTCGGCCCACTCCGCGATGATCGCCGAGGGGGCGGACGCCTGCGCCGGGATCCTGGATCGCGACGGACGCCTCGTGACGCTGTCGACGGCCACGAACCTGATGCACGCGGCGAGCCTCCGCTGTTCGCTGCCCGCGGTGCTCGAAGACCACGACGTCGACGCGATGCGTGCCGGCGACGTGTTCGTGATGAACGACTGTTTTCGCGGCGGCATCCACTCGAACGACCTGCTGGTCTTCCGTCCGGTCTTTCGCGACGGCCGCGTCGAGTGGTTCACCGGGACCCTGATCCACGTTTCCGACCTCGGAGGCAGCTCGTCCGGCGGGATCGTGCCGACCGCGACCGACGTCTTCGCCGAGGGCCTCCAGCTCCCGCCCGTTCGCCTCTACGACGCCGGTCAACCGGTCGAGGACCTGCATCGCCTGCTCGCGCTCAACAGTCGGACGCCGGATCGCGTGATGGGCGATGTCGGCGCCCTGGTCGCGGGGGTGAACGTCGCCGCCGAACGGATGCAGGAGCTCGCCGAGCGCTACGGGACCGACCGGCTCCGCGCCGGGATCGACGACTACGTCCGTGGGACCGAGACGCGCATGCGCGAGGAGCTCGCGAAGCTGTCGCCGGGCACCTACGAGGGGGAGTACCGCATCGACGGCGACGGCCTCGAGCCGGATCGCCGGCCCGTCGTGCGCGTGCGCATCGAGGTCGGCGATGCGGACGACGGCATCCTGCTGGACTTCGAAGCGACCGACGACCAGGCGCTCGGGGCGATCAACGCCGGCTTCTCGCAGGCGCTGACCGGCGCGCTCTACGCGGTGCGGTGTTTCGTCGATCCGACGATCCCGATGAACGAAGGGTGCTTCACCCCGGTCGACGTCCGCTTCCGCAAGGGCTCGCTGCTCGATCCGCATCCGCCCGCGGCCTGCGGCGGTCGGGTCGTCGCGGTGACCGCGGTCTGCGAAGCGGTCGTGCACGCGCTCAGCCGCGCACGCCCGGACCTCGCGACCGCCGCGAGCAGCGTCATCCATCCGTACACCCTCGCGGCGCCGAGCCGACTGGAGCCCTGGCTGCTCCTCTCGTACGAGTACGGCGGTCTCGGGGCGCGGCGCGGCTCCGACGGTCCGAGCGCGACGGGCTCGTTCTTTCTTGGGGGCCGGAACACGGTGCCCCAGATCGAGCCCCTCGAAGCGACCCTGCCGATCGTATTCGAACGCCAACGGCTCCTGCCCGACTCCGGGGGCGCCGGAGAATGGCGAGGCGGGCTCGGCGTCGACACCCGGATCCGCGTGCTGCAGGACACCGAGTTCGCGTTGCGTTGCGAGCGGGTGGTCCTCCCGCCGAAGGGGCGGGAAGGCGGCGCCGACGGTCTGCCGGGCACGCAGTTCGTGATCGAAGCGAACGGCGAGGCACGTCCGCTGCCGCCGAAGGGCGCGAACCTGAGACTCGCGGCCGGTGAGACCCTCGTGTTGACCACGTCCGGCGGCGGTGGTCTCGGCGCGCCGTCGGATCGCGAGCGAAGCGCCGTCGAAGAAGACGTCGCGGAGGGATTCGTGAGCGAGGCGGCCGCGCGGGAACGCTATGCCGAAGGGGCCGCGAAATGAGCGAGGCCTGCGTCCTCGGCGCGGATATCGGGGGCACCTTCACCGACGTCGTCCTCACGCGGGGCGACGGGACGCTCCACGTCGCGAAGCAGCTCACGTCGGCGGACTCGCCGGAGCGAAGCGTGCTCGAAGCCGTGCAACGGGTGCTCGACGAATCGGGCGCTGCGCCGGAATCGATCGTCCGCGTCGTCCACGGCACGACCCTCGCGACCAACGCAGTCATCGAGCGCAAGGGCGCCCGCGTCGCCTTCGTCGCGACGGAAGGCTTCGGGGATCTCCTGCGCATCGGCCGCGAGGCGCGGGTCGAGGACGACCGGTACGACCTGCACTTCGATCCCACCCCGCCGCCGCTGCGACGAGAGACGATCTTCGAGGTTCGCGAGCGCACGACGGCGAGCGGGGAGGTGTTGCGCGCGATCGACGCCGCGAGCCTCGCGTCGGTCGTCGACGGCATTCGTGCCCATGCGCCCGAGGCCGTCGCGATCTGCCTGCTCCACGCCTGGGCCCGCCCGGATCACGAGCTCGCGGTCGAGGCGGCGCTCCGGGACGCGATGCCGGAGCTCGTGGTCGTGCCGTCTTCGCGGGTGCATCCGGAGATGAGGGAATTCGATCGCGCGAGCACCACCCTCTTTACCGCTGAGGTCGCGCCGCTGATGGCGAGCTACCTGGCGCGCCTCGCATCGGGGTTGGAGGCCGTCGGCGTACGCGCCCCGCTCCAGATCATGGAGTCCTCGGGCGGCGTGATGGCCGCGAGCGTGGCGGCGGAGCGGGCGGTCGCGACCCTCGAATCCGGGGGCGCCGCCGGCGTGATGGCAGCGGCCCGCTTCGCGGGCTTCTACGAGAAATCCCGGGTGATCTCCTTCGACATGGGCGGCACGACGGCGAAGGCGGGGGTCGTGCACGATGGTCGGCCCGCGGTCGTTCGCGAGCTCCACGTGGGTGGGAGGGGGAGCTTCGGCGGCCGACGCGCCGGGACCGGCATGCCGATCAAGACGCCGACGATCGACCTCGCGGAAGTCGGGGCCGGCGGAGGGTCGATCGCATGGCTCGATCCGGAGCAGGTGCTGCGCGTCGGGCCGCGCTCCGCGGGTGCGAGCCCCGGTCCCGCTTGTTATGCGCTGGGCGGTGACGAACCGACGGTGACGGACGCGAACCTCGTCCTCGGCTACCTGTCGCCCCGGAACTTCGCGGGCGGGAGCTTCGATCTCGATCCCGACGCGGCGCGGTGGGCGATCGGGGATCGGATCGCGAGGCCCCTCGGCGTCTCGATCGAGCGTGCGGCCTGGGCGATCCACGAGGCGGCGAACGCGAGCATGGCGTCCGCGATCCACGTCGTGACGGTGCAGCGCGGGCTCGATCCGCGCGATCACACCCTCGTCGCCTTCGGCGGTGCCGGACCGATGCACGTCGTCGGCATCGCGCGCGAGTTCGGAATCGCGAGCGTGATCGCGCCGCCCCACGCGGGGGTCGCTTCTGCGATCGGCATGCAGGCGACCGATGCGACGGCGGAGCACGGTCGAACGCATCTGGTCGCGAGTGACGCGTTCACCCGAAGCGACGCGGAGGCGCTCTTCGCGGAGGTCGAGGCGGCCGCGCGCGAGAAGATGGGCCTCACCGAAGAGGTGCCCGGCCTCGTGGTCGAGCGCTTCCTCGACGCGCGCTTCGTCGGCCAGGCGCACGAGGTCCCGATCGCGCTCAGCGATTTCGACGCGATCCACGAGGTGCCCGGGCGGTTCCGGGCGCGTTATGCGGAGCTCTACGGCGTCGCGCCGACGGGCCAGGTCGAGTTCGCGGCGATCCGGGTGCGTCTCCGATTGCCGGTCGACCAGCCGCCGCTGGTCCAGGCGGACGCCGGCGTGGCGCAAGTGTTGGCGGTCGCCACGCGATCCGCCTGGTTCGGCCCGGATGCAAAGCTCGACGCCCGGGTCTTCGAGCGCGGCGCGCTCGAGGGCGGCTCCGTCCTCGAAGGCCCCGCGATCGTCGAGGGGCCGGTCGAGACGACCGTGATTCCGCCGGGCTGGGCCGCGAGTGTCGACGCCGCCGGGAGTCTTCGCCTGGAAGCCGGGGAGGATCGAGCGTGAGTGAGACGACTCGCGAATTCGAGGGACGGGTCGCGCTCGTCACGGGCGCGGCATCGGGAATCGGCGCAGCCGCGGCGCAGCTCTTCGCCGCGCGGGGCGCGAAGGTCGCGCTCGCCGACGTGGACGACGCCGGGGAAGCGGTGGCCTCCGCGATTCGCGAAACCGGAGGCGAAGCGCACTTCGTTCGCGCGGACGTGTCGAGCGACGAAGACGTGGCGGCAATGGTCGCCTCGACCGTCGACACCTTCGGCCGCCTCGATTGCGCGTACAACAACGCAGGGACCTCGGGCCCGCCCCACGAGGTCGCGGAGATGCCGCTCGAGCAGTGGCAGCAGGGGATCGACGTGATGCTGACCGGGGTCTTCCTGTGCTTGCGTCACGAGATCCCGGTGATGCTCGAGCAGGGCGGCGGCGCGATCGTGAACTGCGCCTCGGGCGCCGGATTGATCGGGTTTCCCGGCCAGGCCGCCTATGTCGCGAGCAAGCACGGCGTGCTCGGGCTCACGAAGACGGCGGCGCTCGAGTACGGCGCGCGCGGTCTGTCGATCAACGCGATCTGTCCGGGCACGGCGCGCACGGCGATGGTCGAGAGCGTGATCGCGGAGACGCCGGAGCTCGACGCGGAGCTCCGGCGGCTGCACCCGATCGGGCGGGTCGCGGAGCCCGAGGAGATCGCGGAAGCCGCGCTCTGGCTCTGTTCGGGGCGGGCGAGCTTCGTTTCCGGCTCGGCGCTCGTCGTCGATGGCGGATACGTCGCACGGTAGGCGGGCGCGGAACGTGGGCTTCGATCTCGTCATTCGCGGAGGACGCATCGTCGACGGCTCGGGCGAGCCCGCCTTCGAAGCCGACGTCGCGGTCGCGGACGGGCGCATCGCCGAGATCGGTCGAGTGCGCGAGCCCGGCAGGGAGGAGATCGACGCCGAGGGTCGCGTCGTCACCCCGGGCTTCATCGACGGTCACACCCACTTCGACGCGCAGGTCTTCTGGGATCCGCAGGGCGCGAACTCCTGTTGGCAGGGCGTGACGACGGCGGTGATGGGGAATTGCGGCTTCACCCTCGCGCCCGTGCGCGAGGACGAGCACGCCCTGGTGCTCCGCAACCTCGAGCGGGCCGAGGACATGGACGCGGACGTCCTCGCCCGGGGCGTCCCCTTCGCCTGGCAGACCTTCCCCGAATATCTCGACGCGGTCGACCGGCTCCCCAAGTCCATCCATTACGCGGCGAACATCGGACACTCGACGCTGCGCACCTGGGCCATGGGCGAGCGGGCCTTCGAGGCGGCCGCCGGGCCCGACGATCTCGCGCGTATGGCCGGGCAGCTCGAGGCGGCGCTCCGAGCCGGGGCGATCGGGTTCACGACGTCGCGCAGCGAGCACCACGAGACCTCCGACGATCGGCCGGTCGCGTCGCGCATTGCGCGGTGGGAAGAGGTGCATGCCCTCGCGGGCGTCCTGTCGAAGACGGGCCTCGGTCTGCTCGAAGGCGGCACAGAGGATCTGCTCTCGCCCGACCCGGACGTGCTCGAACCCGCCTTTCGGGAGATCCGCCACATCGCCGTCGACCTCGGCGTCCCCGTGACCGCGGGACTGATCGCGACGGAGTACGGCGGTCGTCGCATGCTGGGCCACATCGATGCCCTCGCCGAAGCAGGAGGGCGGATGATCGGGCAGAGCCACTGCCGCGGCATCTCGGTCCTGCTCTCCTTCGAGACGCGGCTCCCCTTCGACGTGCTGCCCGAGTGGCGCGCGTTGCGATCGAAGTCGATCGCGGACCAGAAGCGGATCCTCGCTGACCCCGCTGCGCGGGAGCGTTATGCGGCGATCGCGACGGAGGGGGACTATACCGCGTGGCGCGGAATCGGCGCGATGCCTCGGAAGCCCGACTACGACGGCATCCGCGTGTACGAACAAGGACTGCCGCCGAATCCGACCGTCGCGGAAGTGGCCCGCGCGCGCGGGGTGTCGCCGGCGCGCGCGATGATCGACCTGGCGGTCGAGCGGGACTTCGGCGTGCTCTTCATCCAGCCGAGCCTCTATCCCCAGGACGAAGACGTCCTGCTCGAGGTGCTGCGGCACCCGGGAACGGTCATGACCTTCTCGGATGCCGGAGCGCACGTGAGTCAGATCGCGGACGCCTCCATCCAGACCTTCCTCTTGGGCCATTGGGTCCGCGACCGCGAGGCGTTCACGCTCGAGGAGGCCGTGCGTATGCTGACCCTCGAGCCGGCGCGCGCCTGGGGCTTCGCGGATCGCGGGCAGTTGCGCGTGGGGATGGCGGCGGATCTGAATGTCTTCGATCCTCGCAGCGTCGGGCCCGCGGTCCCGGAGATCGTGCACGACCTGCCGGGGGGCGCGGCGCGACTCTCGCAGAAGGCCGAGGGCTTCTCGGCGACGATCGTCGGGGGTGAGGTCACGATCCGGGACGGGCATCCGACGGGCGCGCGCCCGGGGCGACTGCTCCGGGAATTCGCGCGACGGCCGCAGGCCTAGAGTCAAGACGAAGGAGAACGAATGGGCGAGAACGACGCGGTCCGGATTCCGAGCGAGGCCGAGCTCGACGAACGCTTCGACGCGCTCTCGAACTGGGGACGTTGGGGCGACGACGACGAACGCGGCATGTTGAACCACCTGCGCGATGAACATCGCGCGGCGGCGGCCGCGACCGTGCAGGACGGATTCGGGGTGAGCCTCGCGCACGATCTCGGTGTGGTTCCTTCCGCGGAGAATCCCTATCCCGCGCAGCATCACATGCTCGCGGCCGGGGACGCCCGCGATGACGACGGGATTCCCGGCTACGAGGCGAGTCGCGACTACGTCGGCGCGCACGTGCACGGCCTCGGCGTGACCCACATCGACGCGCTCTGTCACATGTTCTGGCGCGGAAAGATGTACAACGGCTACCCGGCCTCGGACGTCCGCAGTAGCGGCGCGCGCAAGAACACCGTGCTCGCCTTCGCCGAAGGCATCGTCGGACGGGGCGTGCTGCTCGACGTCGCAGCGACCGAGGGCGTCGACCATCTCCCCGCGAACACGGCGATCACCGTCGATGCGCTCGAGGCGACCGAGGCGCGGCAGGGCGTGCAGGTCGGCGAGGGGGACATCCTGCTCGTCGGAACGGGGCGCTGTGCGTGGCGCGCCGCGAAGGGCGGCCACATGGACCCGGCGGACGGCATGGCCGGAATCCACGCGGACTGCCTGCCGTGGATGCGTGAGCGCGGGATCTCGGTCCTCGGCTGCGACGGGATCTCGGACCCGATGCCCGGCCTAGGGATCCCGAACTGGCCCTTCCCGATCCACCAGATCGGCATCACGAGCATGGGCCTGCATCTGATCGACAACCTCGCGCTCGGCGCGCTCGCGCAGGCCTGCGCGGAGCGCGGGCGATGGGCCTTCCTCTTTACACTCGGATCGATCCGCGTGCCCGGCGGCACCGGTTGTCCAGTCAATCCGATCGCCGTCCTCTGACGCGGTCGGGGTAGCGGAGAAGACATGGACTTCGGTGTGTTCTGCTCGGCGGTCGTGGGCCCGCGTCCCTGGGACGAGTCCGAGCCCGAGCGGTTCCGACAGGATCTCGAGATGGGAGTCGCCGCGGAGGCGGCGGGCTTCGACTCCTTCTGGGCCCCGGAGCACCACTTCCTCGAGGAGTATTCGCACAACGCCGCGTCGCATCTGACCTGCCTCGCGGTCGGCATGCGGACGGAGCGCATCCGCCTTTGCACCGGGATCATGAACCTGTGCGCGCCGATCAATCATCCCGTTCGCGTCGCCGAGCAGATCGCGATGATCGACATCTATACGAACGGACGCGTCGAGCTCGGGACGGGGCGGGGCAGCGGCTCGACCGAAGTGAATAGCTGGGGCCTCGACAACGCCGAGACCAGGGCGTACTGGGAGGAGGCGATTCGCGTCATCCCGAAGATGTGGACCCAGGACCTGTTCTCCCACGAGGGCACGCACTTCTCCGTGCCCGAACGCAACGTCCTGCCGAAGCCGCTCCAGAAGCCGCACCCGCCGCTCTGGGTAACGGCGACGAATCCGGACACCGTCGAGCGCGCCGGGCGCATGGGCCTCGGCGTCGCGGTCTTCAGCTTCCAGAGTCCGAAGGCCCTCGCGCCGCTCGTCGAGCGCTACAAGAAGGCGATCGCCGATCCGGATCCGGTGAGCGAGGTGGTCAACGACAAGTTCCTCACGATCGCGCCGCTGCTCTGCCTCGAGGACGGAGATCGGGCCCGGGAGTGGCACGCGAAGCGGGCGGACCTGACGACCGCGCACTTCTCCGTCTACTTCGACACCGTGCCGGACATCGCCGCCCGCCTCGCCGACGAGCCCAAACCGATCCCGCAGACGCGACTGCGACGGTTGATCCAGGAGGCCGCGAGCGACCCGGCCCTGGTACCGCCCTTCCCGGCGAGCGCGGCGGACCCGAACGTGCTGATCGAGAGCGGTCTCTGCGTCGGCGATCCGGAGCAGGTGAGGCGGGCGATCCAGAACTACGCGGACGTCGGCGTCGACGAGCTCGGGATGATCCCGCGCACGAGCTGGATCGAGCCCCAGGAGATGATCCTCGAGACGCTGGAAGTGACCGGGCGCGAAGTGCTGCCGGCGTTTCGCTAGGTGCAGGGCCCGATCGGAGCTAGTCGGCCTGCGCCCGCCGCGCGTCGAGCTGCGCGCGGATCTCGGCGTGGGTGCCCTCGTCGAGGGTGAAGCGCGTGAGGATCAGCGCGCCGATCAGCATCGTACCGAAGGGCACGAGGCCGTGGAGCGAGCGGATCACGAGCTGCACCGATGCGGGCTGTGCGATGTCGGGCGTGAAACTATAGAGGCTGAGCGCGAGGCCCGTGACCGTTGCCATCACGCCGCTCGAAGTCTTGTAGAGGAAGGTATAGGCGGAGTAGTAAGCGCCTTCCTTCCGCTCGCCGGTCTCGAGCTCGTCGGCGTCGATCACGTCCGCGAGGATCGACGAGCCGAGCACCGTTGCATTCGCGCTGCACGAACCGGTCAGCACGACGGCGACCTTCATGAACGTGATCGCGCCCGCGGAGAGGTTGAAGATCATCAGGTACCCGACCATCCCGAGGACGAGACCGATCAGCCAGGTCGCCTTCTTGCCGATCCGCCTCGAGAGCGGAATCCAGACCACGAGCGAGACGAGCGAAGCGCCCACGTAGAACATGAAGACTTCACTGACCGCGTGGGGCGCCTGGAGCACGTACTTGTACGTGAAGGGCGAGAGCACCATCGACGCGCCGGAGCCGGTGTGTTCGATGAAGATCATGATCAGGAGGAGCCGGGCGTGTTTGTTGTTCCACACGTCTCTCGCCACGCTCGTGATCTGCTTCGTCTCGCGCCGCCGGTTCCCGCCCGGCTCGCGGAGGAACACGACGGAGATCGCGACGAGCACGACCGTCGCGATCCCGGCGTAGATCGAGAGCTCCGATGCGTCTTCGCGCGGCTGCGGCGAAGTCATCAGGTATTCCATCGCGTAGACGAGGCACCCGATCATACCGAGATAGCCCGCGGCCTGACGGACCGCGAAGATGCGCGACACCTGGTGATAGTCGAGGGTGAGCTCCGCGCCGAGGGCCTGGTGGGGCGTGAGGAAGAAGGTCATCGCCGTGTTGAAGCCGAACACCGCGACGGTCATCCAGACGATCAGCGCGACCGGCGAGAGATCCACCGGCGCCGACCACGTCATCCAGCCGAAGAGCGCGATCGGGATCGCGGACGCGAGGATCCACGGGCGCCGCCGGCCGAGGCGATGCTCAGTACGGTCGCTCCAGATGCCGGCGAGCGGATCGGTCACCGCGTCCCACACGCGACCCGCGCCGAAGATCAGGCCCATCGCGAGCGGGGGCACCAGCAACACGTCGATCGCGTAGTTGCTGATGTAGGACATGAAGAGCACGAGCGAGAAGTTGATCGGCACCATCGGCGCGGCGTAGGCCAGCAGGAGGCCGACCGGGACCTGCGATGCGGCGGGCTCGGGAGAGGGCGCGGACATCGCTCGATCATAGGGGCGGGGAAGGGGGGTTGCCGCCGCATTCAATGCGCGCATCGGCGTCGCTATCGTATGCGTCGACTACGCTGCCCGTAGCCAGGAGAGTTCCGATGTTCCGAATGCGAAGCCTTCTCGTCGTCCTTGCGATCGCGCTCACGAGCGCGGCCTGCGGCGGGCCCTTCCTGCTCCTTCCGGGCGGTGAGCTCGACGGCGAAGTCGCCGCCGTCCCGGCGGATTGGACGTTCACGGACGAGATCTCGACGATCCAGATCGAGACCAATCCAGCCGATCCCTATTCGGTGAACATCTGGGCGGTCGGCATCGACGACGCCCTCTACCTGCACGCCGGCGCGAACCGCGCGGCCTGGGTCGAGCACCTCGATTCGGATCCGCGGATCCGGGCACGGATCGAGGACAAGATCTACGAACTCGCCTCGACGAGGGTGACCGACGCCGGGGAATTCACGAAGTTCGCGGATGCCTACGAGCAGAAGTACGGCGTGCGCCCGCGCAACGAGAACGTCGCCGAGGTCTACCTGCTCCGCCTGGCCGCGCGTTAGTCCGATGGACCTGCCCGATCTCGAAGCGGAGGCGAGGTCGTTGGTCGACGAGACCTTCTACGATTACGTGGCCGGCGGCGCCGAGGACGAGCTGACCCTCGTCGACAACGAGGCGGCGTGGGCTCGGATCCGGCTGCGGCCGAAGGTCCTGCGCGACGTGCGCACGATCGACACCTCGACGACCGTGCTGGGCGCGCGGATCGCGAATCCGATCGCGGTCGCGCCGATGGCCATGCAGCACAAGGCCAACGAAGACGGACCGGTCGCGACCGCCCGCGCTTGCGCCGCGACGGACACGCTCTTCTGCATGGGCCTCTTCGGCGCGGGCTCCGCGAAGGACGTGGCGGCAGTTTCGGGCTCGGCCCCGAAATGGCTTCAGGTCTACGTCATGGCCGATCGCGAGCGCAGCGTCGACGCGATCGCCCGGAGCGCCGAGCAGGGCTACGGTGCGGTCGTGATCACGGTCGACGTCGCGCGGCAGGGCAATCGGCGGCGGGACGCCCGCAACCGCTGGACCTTCCTCCAGGCAGACGGCCGGGTCGAGGATCCGAATGAGCTCTTCGACCACGCGCTCACGTTCGACGACATCGCGTGGTTCGTCGAGCGCTCGCCGATTCCGCTCGTGGTGAAGGGCGTGATGCGCGGCGACGACGCGGCGGCCTGTATCGACGCTGGCGCGGCCGGGATCGTCGTCTCGAATCACGGTGGCCGTCAGCTCGACGGGGCTCTCGCGACGGCTGACGCGCTCGCCGACGTCGTCGCGGGGGTGGATGGGCGCGGCGAGGTCTACGTCGATGGCGGGGTCCGGCGCGGACAGCACGCGGTGAAGGCCCTCGCGATCGGCGCGCGCGCCGTCTTCGTCGGTCGCCCTGCGTTCTGGGGCCTGATCGTCGGCGGGCAGAAGGGCGTCGAGGGCGTGATGCGCGGCTTCCAGGACGAGGTCGAGCGCGCGATGGCGTTATGTGGCGCGCGTTCGGTCGACGAGATCGACGCGAGTCTGCTCGCCCGGTCAGAGACCGCGTGAGCGACACACCCCTCATCGCCTGCATCCACCATCCGGCGGACCCCGATCTCGATCTCGTGCGCGAGGCGACACGGAGCGCGCCGCGGCCGATCGACGTGCGGGCGTTACCTCTCCGGGAGAGTGTGAAGCTGCGGCGCGCTCGCCAGACGCCGCCGATTCCGGACGACCTGCTAGCGACGGCCCCCGAGCCCGACGACGCGACCCTCGAGGCCTGGAGCGAGGCCGAGGTCATCTGTTCCCTCGACCTGCCGACGGAATGGCTCGACCGGATGCCGAAGCTGCGACTCGTCCAGGCCTACAGCGCGGGTCTCGAGCAGTACCCGCTCGAGCGGCTGGCCGAGCGCGGCGTGCGACTCGTGAACGCCGCGGGGGCGGGCGCGCCCGCGATCGCCGAGTTCCTCTTCGGTCGTCTGGTCGAGGTCTTCCGGAACCTGCGCGGGATCGAGGCGATGCAACGCGAGCGCGCGTTCCATCGCCCCGGCGGCCGGACCCTCGCGGGCAAGACCGTCGGCATCGTCGGGCTCGGCGCGATCGGCTCGGCGGTGGCCCGTCTCGCCCGCGCCTTCGACATGCGAACGATCGCGGTCCGGCGCAGCGCGCGCTCCGGCGACACGTCTCCTCTCGTCGACGCGCTGGACGGACCCGACGGCCTGCCAGCGCTCCTCGCGGCCGCGGACGTCGTGGTGCTCTGTGCGCCCGCGACGGCCGACACTGCGGATCTGATCGACGCGAGCGCCTTCGCCGCGATGAAACCCGGCGCCGTGCTCTGCAACGTCGCGCGCGGCGCCCTCGTCGACGAGTCGGCGCTCGTCGCGGCGCTCGAGAGCGAGCGCCTCGGCGCGGCGATCCTCGACGTCACCCGCGAAGAGCCGCTGCCCGACGCGGATCCGCTCTGGTCCGCGCCGAACGTCTATCTCTCGCCCCATTCGTCGATTCCGCCAGACGCCTACGACGCTCGACTGCTCGCCCTCTTCGCGCGGAACCTGGTCGCGTTCGCCGAGGACGCGCCGCTCGAGAACGAGATCGACCTCGCGGCCGGATAGTCGCCGTCCGCGCTCTCTTGCGGCGCCGCGGGGGCTGACGTTCCATCGGTCCATGATGGCCGAGCGCGGAATCGATCGCCGAATCGTGCGGGCCATCCTGGTCGTCGTCGGCTGCATGCTGTGCCAGATGGGCGCCGGCTTCTTCTACGCGAGCCGGGCGCTCTCCGCGGACGTGATCGCGGATCTCGGCTGGACCCGGACGATGTGGTCGAGCGGGATGGCGCCGATGCTGATCGTGTCCTCGGTCAGTCAGGCCTTCGTCGGCGCAGCTTGCGTTCGCTTCGGTGTGCGACCGGTCATCGTCGCCTCCCTGCTCTGTCTCGCAATGAGCGTGGCGCTCTTCGGCTCGATGCAGAGCATGCCGGCGTTCTACGCGGCGATGATGATGCTCGCGCTCGCGAATGCCGGGATCGGGGACGTCTCGATCGGCAGCGTCATCACCCGCTGGTTCGCGCGGCACCGCAGTCTCGCCCTCGGCTTCGCGATGGCCGGCTCGAACATCGGGTCGATCGTCTACCTGGGCGCGCTCGCGCTGATGCTCGACGGGGCGGGCTGGCGAGCGGCCTCCTTCGCAGTTGGTCTCGGCGGCATCGCGGTCATCCTGCCTGTCGCTTTCCTGACGGTGCGCGATCCAGGCCCGGGGGAGGGGGCGGCGCACGAGGAGACCCTCGAGGATTCCGCGGCCGCCGAGGATGAGGCGATGCCGATCGGGGAGATCCTCGGGCAGCGCTCCTTCTGGATCCTCTTCTATTCGCTGTTCTGTTATTCGCTGGTGCAGCTCGGGCTCGTCGACCAGTTCGTGCTGTACCTGGGCGATCTCGGCTATTCGCGGGAAGAGGCCTACGCCGCGTTTTCCTTGACCTTCGGGGCCGGGATCGCCGCCAAGGTCGGCGCGGGGATGATCGGGCAGTTCGTGTCGTCGAGAGTCGGCTATCTGGCGAACACCGGACTCCTGTTCCTGAGCCTCGTGCTCGTTCCCTTCGCCGGGAATCCGATCGTGCTGACGGCCTTCAGTCTTTGTTTCGGTCTCGCGGTCGCGTCCCGCGACGTGTTCCTGCCGCTCGCGGTCGCCGACGCTTTCGGGACCCGCTCCTTCGCGCGTGTGTACGGCCTGATGATGCTGGCCTTCGTTCCGGGCGGTGCGCTCGGACCGATCGTCCTCGCCGAGGCCCATCGCATCTTCGGCCACTACCGCCCGGGCTTCATGGCCTGTATTGCCCTCGTCCTCGTCGCGGCGATGGCGATCGCGTTCCTGCCGCGACGCTCTGCGTCAGCGCGCGCCGTCGCCTAGCTCGCCGGCTGCAGGATCGTTGGGAGCTGCGCGAAGCCGCGATTCGTGTCCGAGGGCAGGCGCTCGATCTCGTCCAGGTCGAGGCGGTAGTCGGGTGCCCGCGCCAGCAGCGTCTCGATTCCGAGTCGGAGCTCGAGGCGCGCGAGGCTCGCTCCGAGGCAGAAGTGGATGCCGAAGCCGAACGCCAGGTGGTTGTTGGGCGTGCGCGCGACGTCGAAGGTGTCGGGCGAATCGAAGACGCGCGGATCGCGGTTCGCCGCCGAGTAGAGCAGATGGACCCGCGCGCCCTGCGGAATCTTGTGGTCCCGGATTTCGACGTCCCGGGTCGTCACGCGCGACAGACCCTGGACCGGCGAGTCGAAGCGGAGGACTTCTTCCGCGGCGCTCGGGATCAGGGAAGGATCTTCGACGAGGCGGCGCCGCGCGTCCGGGAAGCGCTCGAAGAGCAGCATCGCGTTGCCGAGCGCGGAGGTCGTCGTCTCCGTCCCGGCGACGAGGAGCAGGAAACAGAGCCCCAGCAGCTCGTCGTCCTCGAGCGCGCGACCTTCCTCTGAGCTGGTGAGGAGCAGGCTGATCAGGTCGTCGCGCGGCTGCTTGCGCCGAGCGTCGAAGACCGTCTGTAGATAGTCGGTCAGCTCGCGCTGCGCTTCGAGGAGCGTCTCCGGGTCGGCCCCGCTCGAATAGACGATCGCGTCGCCGCATCGCTTGAACATCGGTCGCTCGTCGGGATCGACCCCGAGCAGCTCCGCCATCACGTAGATCGGCAGCGGATCCGTGAAGCCTTCGAAGGCGTCGACGCTCTCACCCGGCGCCGCCTCCGCAACGAGCTCGTCCATCAGCTCCATCGCGAAGCCACGCACGCGTTCGGCCATCGCGTCCATGCGTCGCGGCGTGAACGCGCGCATCACGGCCTTGCGCATGTTCGTGTGGTCCGGCGGGTCGAGCACGATCAGCGTCGGCATCTCGGGCTTGAAGCCGCTGGGTACGACGCCGCCCGCCGATGAGAACGTCTCGGGGTCCTTGATGGCGGAGAGGATGTCTTCGTACCGCGACAGGACCCACAGGTCGCGCTCCGCGACGTAGTGGACCGGGTACTCCTCGCGCAGCACGCGATAGACCGGGTGCGGATCATCGGCGATCGCCTGCGGAATCGGGTCGAGGTCCATGGTCTCTCCTGACGCTTCCGGCACGTCGATGCTGCCAATCTAACCGGCGCGCGCGGTCGGGGCTACGCGGCGTCTCGTCGGGGGATGCGACGAAGTGATAGGATCGGCCGCTCATCGAGGAGGATGCCCCATGGCTGGAATCGAGAGCTTCGAAGGCAGGACCGCGCTCGTCACCGGGGCGGCGGACGGGATCGGCGCCGCGCTGGCCGGCGCGCTCCAGGCTGCTGGGGCGACGGTCTTCCTCGCGGACATCAACGAAGAGAAGCTCAAGGCCACGGCGGAGCGGCTCGGCTGCGAGAGCGCCGTCTGCGACGTGACGGACGAAGCGGCGGTCGAAGAGATCGTCGAGTCGGCGTGGGCGGCGCTCGGCTCCGTCGATCTCGTGTGCGCGAATGCGGGCGTGATCGTGGCGGGCTCCCTCCTCGACGTCGACCGCACGGACTTCGACTTCGGCTTCGGGGTGAACGTGCTCGGGATCCTCCACGTAGTGCGCCCCCAGGTGCGCAAGCTGCGGGAGAACGGACGACAAGGCGCGTTCCTGTTGACCGGTTCGGAGCACAGCCTGTCGTTGCCGGCCTATCTGCGGCCGGTGCCGATGCACATCTACACGATGACGAAGCACACGGTCCTGGCGATCGGGGAGAGCCTGCGCGCCGAGTTCGGTCCCGATGGCCACGGCGTGTCCGTCCTCTGTCCGGGGCCGGTCACGAGCGGCCTGATGGAGAACTCGACGGCGGCACGTCCAGAGGCGCTCGGGGATCCGAAAGCGGTCGACTTCTCGAAGATCGACCCCGAGGCGATCAAGGGGTTGCAGGACGGGTACATCGGCGCGGATCAGGCGGCGGCGACGGCGCTTCGCGGACTTCGAGCCGGGGCGTTCATCATCCCGACCCACGCTTTCCAGCGCGACGACATCGAGGCGCGCTACCAGGAAGCGATCGCCGGATTCGATCTGATCGAGTAGCCGTTTCGCGGCGCGCGTGCGTGGTAGAGTCCTTCGCCGGAGGACTCCCCATGGCGATGAAGATCGGTCTCTGCTTTCCGTACACGCAAGAGGCGCTCGACCGCGAGCTCACCCTCGAGTGGTTCCGTCGCGTCGACGACGGGCCCTTCTCGACGCTGTCCTGTGGCGAGCGCGTGATCGGCACCAGCGTCGACATGATGGCGTTGCTCGGTGCCGCCGCCGCCGCGACTTCGCGCGTGCGGATCGTCCCGACGCTCTACGTCCTGCCGATGCATCCCGCGGTCAAGGTCGCCAAGCACGCCGCGACCCTCGACATGATCTCGGGCGGTCGCGTGTCGATCACCGTCGGCGTCGGCGGTCGCGTCTGGGACTACCAGTGCATGGAGAAGGAGCCGAAGAACCGGTACGCGCGGATGGACGAGCAGGTCGCGCAGATCCGTCGGGTCTGGGCCGGTGAGATCCCGGTCGAGGGCGGCGAGCCGATCGGCCCCGCGCTCGTGCAGCCCGGCGGTCCGCCGATCCTGGCCGGTGTGATGGGACCCAAGTCGACCGCTCGGGCCGCGAAGTGGGCGGATGGTGTCTACTCGTGGTCGGGGAACGGGGTCGCTTCCGAGATGCAGGACCAGCAGAAGCGGGTCGTGGAAGAGTGGGAGAAGGCCGGCCGCGACACCGCCCCGGAGCGGATCGCCGGCTTCTGGTGCTGCTCCGCGCCGAACGCGGACGAGCAGCTCAAGAACTACGTCTTCAAATACCTGAAGGTGATCGGCGAGGGACCGGCGAAGACCATCGCGGGGATGTGCGACCGGTCGAGCCCCGACGCGATCACGGCCTCCCTCGATGCGTACGAAGAAGCCGGCGTCGAGGAGTGTTGGCTGAACACCGCGACCGCCGAGACCTCGGAGATCGACGCGCTCGAGGAGATCATCGCGAAGCGGGGCTAGGCCGCACCGGATCGTTCGTGACGAATGCGGCCGATGCTGCATTCTCCGGTCGAAGGGACTGCATCCCTCTGGAGACCGTCATGAACGAATTCCTGGAATCCGTGGATCTCAGCCAATACCTGCCCGCCGCCATCGAGTGGTCGACGAACGTCCTGCTCGCGATCCTGATTCTCTTCGTGGGTTACTGGATCGCGCGTCGCGTCGGCGCCCTGATCGTGGGGCTCGGCGACCGCTATGCGCAGCTCGACAGCACCCTCTTCACGTTCCTGGGCAGCATCGCGCGCTACGCGGTCCTCGCCTTCACGTTCATCGCCGTGCTCAACCGGTTCGGGGTCGAGACCACGTCGATCGTCGCGCTCCTCGGCGCGGCGGGTCTGGCGGTCGGCCTCGCGCTGCAGGGCGCGATGACCAACCTGGCGGCAGGGGTGATGCTCTTGATCTTCCGTCCCTACAAGGTCGGGGACTTCGCGGAGGTCGCCGGGCTCTTCGGACTGGTCGACGGGATCGACCTCTTCACGACGAATCTCAAGACCTTCGACAACCAACACGTGATCGTCCCGAACGGCAGCATCTGGGGCGAGAAGATCGTCAACCACAGCCATCACCCGGTGCGCGGCGTCGACATGCATTTCGGCATCTCGTACGACTCCGACATCGACACGGCGCGTCGCACGATCGACCAGGTGCTAGGCGCGCATCCCCACGTCCTCGCCGACCCGGTGCCCTTCGTCGAGATCGAGACCCTGAACGACAGCTCTGTCGACTTCCTGGTGCGTCCGTTCTGCGACGGCGCGCACTACTTCGATCTGCTCTATTCGCTGCCCGAGCAGATGAAGAAGGCGCTGGACACGGCGGGCGTCGAGATCCCGTTTCCACACAGAAAAGTGATCGTATTCAATGGTGATCGTCCCGGGGATTCGATCGCCGGCTGACGCGGGGCGCCGCGCCGAAGATTCGCCTGGCGGAACGCCCTGGGGGAGCCGAATCGAATCGTGAATGCGAGGTCGTTCCGCGGTTGCCTTCGCGCGAAGAAGGATCGTAGAATGACGGACGTACCCGTGATTCGCTGGCGAGAGAATCGCGGTGCACCCACGTCGAGTCGTGCCGGCGTCCGTCGCGGCCGACGAACCAACGGCGTCGCCTGGTCCTCGAGGGCCGCGCGTCGCCGAGTCGAGGCTCCCCCTATGATCCGATCCCTCGTTCAGTCCGCCCTCATCATCTCCGCGTCGATCGCCGTGCCGCTCGTCGCCTTCGCGCAGCAGCGCAGCCTCACCGTCGCCGACGTCGGCACGCGACCGGTCTCGGCCGTGCCGGAACCGGGTGCCGCGCTCCTCTTCGGGGCGGGCCTCGTCGTCGCCGCCGCCATCACCCGGCGCCGCCGCTAATTCAGCCCTGCGATCGGGTCGGCGCGTCGACGTCGGGCGTTCGCTGGATCACCCGACGCAAGGGGAGATGTGCGTCCGGGCTCGGCCGCGGTCTCAGGCGTCGCTGCGCTTCCCGGGTGTGAACTTCACCGGGAACTCCTCGATCCCCGTGATGAAATTGTTGGGCCTTCGCTCGAGCGGCTCCTCGCTCGCGAAGTGGATGTCCGGCATTCGCGTGAGGACCTCTTCGAAGAGGATCTTGAGCTCGAGCCGCGCGAGGCTGGCGCCGAGGCAGTGGTGGACGCCGTAGCCACCGAAGGCGACGTGCCGATTCGGCCAGCGCTCGACGTCGAAGGTGTTCGGGTCGTCGAAGGCCCGCGGATCGCGGTTGCCCGCCGGATAGAGGAGCAGCACGCGGTCGCCTTCTGAGAGCTTCTCGCCGCGCCACTCGGTGTCGCGGGTCAGCGTGCGGTTCATGTTCACGATCGGTGACACCCAGCGCAGCATCTCCTCGACCGCGACCTCGATCTTGGAAGGGTCGTCCTGGAGCTTCTGCTTCTGGTCCGGGTGGAGCATCAACTGCTCGAGGCCCCCGGTCATCACGTGGCGCGTCGTCTCGTCGCCGCCGATCAGGATCAACAGGCTCTCCTGCAGGATCTCCTCATCGTTCAGCTTGTGGCCGTCGACCTCGCCGGTCGTGAGGAGGGTGACGAGGTCGTCGCGCGGGTTTACGCGTCGGTCGGCGATCACCTTCGCCTGGTAGGTGAAGTAGCCCTCGGTGTAGCTGCGCTGCTTCTCGCGCCGCTCCGCGTCGTCCTTCACGTCCGCGAGCTCGCCGCCGCCGAGCATCCAGTCGCTCCACTCCAGGAGCTGCTCACGGTCCTCCGGCTCGACGCCGAGCATGTCGCCGATCGCGACCATCGGAATCCAGCGTGCGATGTCGCGCACGAAATCGCACTCGCCCTGCTCGATCACCTTGTCGATGAGCGACACCGTGAGCTCGCGGAGCTTCCGCTCCTGGTCCTGGACCCGGCGCGGCGTGAAGCCGCGGTTCACGATCGATCGACGTCGCTTGTGGAGCGGCTCGTCGAGATTGATCATCGAGGGGATCCAGCTGTCCCGCTCCGGCCGCGAGCTCTTGCCGGAGCAGAACGTTTCGGGATCCTTCGCGATCGCCATGATGTCTTCGTAGCGAGTGACGCCCCAGAGTCCGCCGTCGGCGTTCGGGTCCCAGTAGGCCGGGGCGTTCTCGCGCATCCAGTCGTAGCGGTCCCAGGGATCCAGATAGAAGAAGCGGTCTAGCAGACCGATGTCGTCGCGATTCTCGTGGTTCGGCATGGCGTTCCTCGTCTCGGACCGCCGCGCGGGCGGTCTTCCGATCATATCCAAATGACGGGATCCCGGGGGCCGTCGCATCGCGCGCCCCGACTGCGCCTTGACCGGCTCACCAGGGCTTCCGAAGCTATCCGAACCGCAGAGGAGGGCGCATGGGAGACGGACCGGCGACGATTCCGATCGAGGATCCGGCCTACTGGCAGGACCCGCACACGACCCTGCGCGCCGCGCGAGAGCGGCATCCGGTGGCGATCGCCTCGACGGGGGAGCCGATCGTGCTCCGATACGACGACGTGGAGCGACTGGCCGGCGACCACCGCAACATCAGCAACGCCCTGGCGTTCGTCGAGCGCCAGGTCGACGAGGGGCCCCTCGTCGATTGGTGGCGGCTGATGCTCACGAACCTGAACGGTCTGGATCATCGCCGCCTCCGCAGCCTCGTGAATCGCGCCTTCACGCCGCGCTCTGCCGACGCCAAACGCGAACGCATCCGCTCGCTCACCGACGAGCTTCTGACGCCTCATCTCGAGGCCGGCGAGCTCGACGTGATCGACGACTTCTCGCACGATCTGCCGATCCGGCTGATCTGCGAGACCCTCGGCGTTCCGGCCGAACACCAGGCGGCGTTCAGCACGTGGTCGACGGATCTCGGCAGCGCGCTGTCGAGCGTGCTGACCCCCAAGTTGCGCGCGCGGGGCGAAGCCGCGGCGACCGAGCTGTCCGACGCGGTGCGCGACCTGCTCGCCGAGCGACGCACGCGGCCGGCGGACGACCTCCTCTCGGACCTGATCCGCGCGGCGGATGAGCTCGACGAGCGCTTCACCCTCGAAGACCTCGTCGTGCTGGTCATCAACCTGATCTTTGGTGGACACGACAGCTCGCGAAGCATGATCGCCGTCGCGGTCGCGTTGCTCGCGGAGCATCAGAGCGAGCTCGACCGCCTGCGGGCGGATCCGACCCTGGCCGCGACCGAGGGCGAGGAGATCCTCCGCTACGAGCCGATCGTCCCGGTGCTCGCGCGGGAGCCGACCGAGGACCTCGTCGTCGAGGGCGTCGAGATCCCGGCCGGGCAGCCCTTCTGGCTCTCGATCCTCGCGGCGAACCGCGACCCCGACGTGATTCCGGAGCCCGATCGCTTCGACATCGGCCGCGAGGGCGCGCACTCCTTCAGCTTCGGCTGGGGCGCGCATCGCTGTCTCGGCGCGGCGTTCGCGCAAGCGGAGATCCAGGAGGTCCTGCCCGCCTTCTTCGCGCGCCTCGAGAAGGTCGAACTCATGGAGGGGCCGCCGCGCTGGGTGCCTTTCTCGAACCTCCGCCGACTGGAATCGCTGCGCATCCGATTCACGCCGGCGTGACCCGCGATCAGTCGCTCATCTCCTACCCGGCGAACTTCTCGTTGCCGTAGGCGGTGTCCATGAACTCCTCGACGAGGCGGATCTTCTCTCCCTCGAAGTGGACGATCATGATGTAGAGGTTCTCGTAGTCCTCGCCCCGGAAGGTCTTCGCGCGGAGCGACGTCTTCACGATCACGGTGTCGGTCTCGCCGTCGGCGTGGACGGCGTGGATCGTCCGCTCGTGACTGCCCTCCTGGTAGAGCTCGGAGGACGCCTTCGCGATCGCGCGCACGCCTTCGGCGCCGGGAATCGCCTGGGCGAAGAAGGCCCACGCCGGCGGATCCGTCATGCGCTCGAGGACGGCGTCGACATCGCGCGTCGCGAGCGTGTCGAGGAACTCGAGGGCCAGGCGTTTTCGATCGTCGGCGGTCGTCGACATGGGATCTCCGAATTCGAGGCGACAGGCTGCGGGGCGTTCGGCCCGCGATCCGCATTGTGACCCAGCGTTTCGCGGCGTGCAGGGCGCTGCCCTGCATGGGCCGTCGTCCTATCGTGTCGACCCGCGCCGTCCCGGCGCGATCCTCGTGAAAGGGCCGTCCCGTGCAGCACCTCTCTCGCCTCCGACTCGCCGCCGCCCTTCTCGTCGTTCCCCTCTCCCTCGCTTGTTCGAGCGACGAGCAGGTCTGGACGGATGACTCGGGGGACACCGAGGGCCCGTCCATCCGGTTCCCCACCCAGGACATCTTCGACGCCGACTACACGCTCGTGGAACGGGACGCCGTCGCGCCGAACCCGACCCGCAACGTCTACTTCGGCGATCTCCACGTCCACACGACCTATTCCTTCGACGCGTTCGCCTTCGGGACGATCGCGACTCCCGCCGACGCCTATCGTTATGCGCGGGGAGCGGTCATCCGTCATCCAGGAGGCTTCGACGTACAGCTCCGGCAGCCTCTCGACTTCTACGCGGTGACGGACCACGCGATGTTCCTGGGCGCGGCGCGCTCGGCGGCCGACACGACGACCGAGCTCTCGAAGTTCGACTTCTCGGAAGGGCTCCACGGCTTGAACGAGCCGGACAACGTCGACCTCACGAGCATTCCGCAGCGCATCGCGGCGTTCTCCGGGTTGCTCCCGAAGCTGGTCGGCGCGGTCGCGGACGGGAGCCTCGACCGGGAGCTCGTCTTCGGCATCACACGCTCCGCCTGGGCGGACACCATCGAGGCGGCGGAGCGCTACTACGCGCCCGGTCGCTTCACGACCTTCGCCGCCTACGAGTACACCTCCTCGACCAACGACATGGGGAATCTCCACCGGAACGTGATCTTCCGCGGAACGGAGAAGCTCCCGGAGATTCCGTTCTCACGCTTCCACTCGCAGAATCCGGAAGGACTGTGGGACTGGATGGACGGGTTGCGCGAACGCGGGGTCGAGAGCCTCGCGATTCCGCACAACTCGAACGGCTCGAACGGACAGATGTTCAAGCTCGTCGACTGGGCCGGGAACCCGCTGGACGACGCCTACGGCGAGAAGCGCCTGCGCAACGAGCCCCTCGTCGAGATCACGCAGGTGAAGGGCACGTCCGAGACGCACCCGACGCTCTCGGACACGGACGAGTGGGCGGGGTTCGAGATCACGCCCTATCGGGTGGCGACGATGCTGCCCTCGGCGCCCCCCGGAAGCTACGTGCGCGACGCGCTGCGGCGGGGTCTGAAGCTGGAAGCCGGCGGCACCGCGAATCCGTACGAGTTCGGAATCGTGGGCGCGAGCGACACGCATACCGCCGCGATCTCCGACGACGAGTCCGACTACTTCGGGAAGATCGGCCTGCTCGACTCGACGGCGCAGCTGCGCGGCTCGGTGCCGCTCTCGTTCTTCGAGGCCACCGTCACGAAAATGATCGCGAGCGATCTGCTCGCCGAGGTCGACGGCAACGAATATCAGAACACCGCATCGATCACCTACGGCGCCTCCGGACTCGCCGCGGTCTGGTCCGAGGAGAACACGCGCGAGTCGATCTACGACGCGTTCCGTCGCAAGGAGACCTTCGCGACGTCGGGGCCGCGGATCCCCGTCCGCTTCTTCGCCGGAGACGGCATCGAAGCCGACATGGCCGGCGCTGCGGACATGGCCGAGCGCGCGTACGCGGGCGGCGTCGCGATGGGGGCGGACCTCGAGGTCGGTCCCGGAAGCAGACCGCGCTTCCTGGTATGGGCCGCGCGCGATCCGCTCTCGGCGCCTCTCCAGCGCCTGCAGATCATCAAGGGCTGGGAGGAGAACGGCGAGACCTTCGAGGTCGTGAGCGACGTCGCGTGCTCGGACGGGCTCGAGGTCGATCCGGCGACACGTCGCTGTCCGGACAATGGCGCGAAGGTCTCCCTCGACGACTGCGCGATCTCGACGGACGTTGGCGACGCCGAGCTGTCGGCGGTCTGGACCGATCCCGACTTCGATCCGAGCCAACGCGCCTTCTACTACGTGCGGGTGATCGAGAACCCGACCTGTCGCTGGTCGACCTGGGACGCGCTGCGCGAAGGCGTGGAGCCGCGACCCGACATGCCGAAGACGATCCAGGAGCGCGCCTGGAGCTCGCCGATCCAGGTGAAGCCGGCGGGTTGACGAGACGGCGGCGGAGGATTCGATGAAGATCGTTCTCACGGGTGACCTCGCGGCGCGATTGCGCGACGACGCCGAGCGTGTGCTCGAGGGAATAGACGTCTCCCCGGAGTTCGTGCTGCTCGGCAACGACGGCCGCTTCGACGGCGATCCTTCAGGCTGCGACGTCGTCCTCTTCTCGTTGTCCGCCTCGCGACGCAAGGACGCGATGGAATCGCTCATGCCGCTCTTCGGGGAGCCCGCGCTCGCGTGGATGCAGGGGCCGGGGGCGGGCATCGATCACCCGGTCTGGTCGACCCTCCTCGACCGCGGGGTGCGCTTGACGAACGCCTCCGGCATCCACTCCGAGCCGATCGCGCAGTACATCTTCACCTACGTGCTGCACTGGGAGCGGAACGTCGCGCTCCACCAGCGCCAGCAAGCCGCCAAGCAGTGGGAGACGATCCACAGCGACGATCTCGGCGCCAAGACGATCGGGATCGTCGGGTACGGGGGAATCGGTCAGGCGACCGCGAAGGTCGGGAAGGCGTTCGGTATGCGGGTGCTCGGTTGCCGTCGCTCTGCTTGCGACGATCCGAATCTCGACGCGTTCGTGCCCCTCGACCGGCTGAAGGAGCTCCTGGCGGAGAGCCACTACGTCGTGCTCTGCATGCCCTTCAACGACGAGACCCGGGAGATGATCGGCGCGGCGGAGCTTGCCGCGATGCGCGGCGACGCGGTCTTGATCAATGTCGCGCGGGGCGGGGTCGTGGACGAGTCGGCGCTGATCGAGACCCTGCGCACGGGCCGAATCCGCGGGGCGACCCTCGACGTCGTCTCGGAGGAGCCACTCCCGGAGAGATCGCCGCTCTGGGCGCTCGAAAACTGCGTGATCACCCCGCACGACGCGGGCTATTCACCGCTCGGTGACGAGCGACTCGGCGCGCTCTTCCTGGAGAACCTGGGGCGTTTCGCGCGGGGCGAGCCGATGCGCAACGAGATCCGATCGACCGGGATCTCGCACGACGAAGCCGGGGCCTGAAACCGCACGGGCCGCGGAGGACAAGCCAACCTCCGCGACCCGATTGGTCCCCTGACGTGTCGCGTGCCGAACACGCAAGCAGCGTGTCAGACGCACTCCTCGCAAGTCGTTCGCCTGCGCGCGAACAGATTCGCCGAGCAGGCGGGCAATCAGTCGCTGCGCGTTCCGCCGTGTCCACGCGGTTCGAGGGCCGCCCGACGGCGATCGCGAATCGCGCCTTCCAGTCGGTGGAGCATGCGCGTGAAGCTCGAACGGTGGATGCCGATCAGCGCGGCCGCGCGCCGGTGGTTGCCGCCGGACTGGGCGAGCGCCTGGTGGACGATCGCCAGCTTGTAGTCGTCGACGAGATCGTCGAGGCGTGAGCCGGGCGTGATCGCCGTGACGTTCTCGTCTCGTCCCGGGTGGGGCGTTTCGCGCGTGTGCTCGGCTCGCGTGACGTCGACGTCGGTCGCGCGCGGCGTCGGGTCGACGCGGATCGGGGTGGAATCACCGATCCGGGCCCGGCCGAGGAAGGGATTGGGATCCGCTTCACCGTTCGGTGTGAATCGGATGGATTGGTCGTGGGTCGTATCGATCGAGGACAAGAGTCCGCCTTTCGGTCTTTTTCCCCCGTATCGCTTCGGCGCGTCTCGCGCGCCGACGGCGATCGCCGACGTTCCCGTTGGCGAAGTTCGGAGGTCGAAGAGAGTCCGGTCAGTGACCGGGAGGCGATGACTCTCGAATTTTGGCTTTGATACCACGACCGGGAGCAACTTCACAACGAAAACTTGGTTCGAAGATCGATGCTAGGCGGATCGCCGCGCGTCGTCGCGTTCAGTTCGATACTGACGGGGCTTCATCCCCTGATCCGGCGTCGGATGACACGTGTCAGTTCAGACACCAGGCTTCCAATCGCCCGCGACCTGGACGCGATGCATCACGCGTCGCTCGTCGTAGTCGGCGACCGCGAAGTGCTGGGTGCAGCGATTGTCCCAGATCGCCACGGCGTTCTCGGTCCACGAGAAGCGCACGTGGAACTCCGGCGAACGGACCCACTCGAAGAGGAAGTCGAGGAGCATCGCGCTCTCGCGCTCACTCACGCCCTCGATCCGTGTCGTGAAGTTCGAGTTCACGTAGAGCAGCTGCTTCCCGGTTCGCGGGTGGCGACAGACGACCGGATGCGAGTAGGGGGGCCAGGCCGCCTGGATCTCGTCCAGTCCGCTCATGCTGTGCCCGCCCTGGATCGCGCGCACGAGCGGGCCAGTCACTTCATGGGTCGCGGTCAGGGACTCGAGGGTGCGCTGGATCGGCGGTGAGAGCGCGTCGAAGGCGGCCGCCATGGAGGCCCAGGTCGTGTCGCCTCCGAGCGAAGGGAGCTGCACCGCGCGGAGCAGCATCACCGAGGGCGGCATCGGCATGAACGTCGAGTCCATGTGCCAGCGATTCGCGCCGTCGCGTTTGGGCTCGCTCTGGTCGAGGATCCCGACGTCCTCGGGCGTGTCGAGATGGCGGCCGAAGGGATGCCGCTCGATCTCGCCGAAGCGGAGGCCGATGTCGCGCTGGGTTTCGGGGCTGATCGCCTGGTCGCGGAGGAAGAGCACCATGTAGTCGTCGAGCGCCGACTGCAGCGCTTCGAAGTCCGCCTCCGAGAGCGGGACCGAGAGGTCGAGGCCGTGCAGCTCTGCGCCGATCGCGCTCGTCTTCGGCTGGACCTCGAAGCCCATGGATGTTCCTCCCGTCGGGATCGCGGGTGGCGCCCCGATCGAATGGTGCCGGCGCGCTCCGGGACGCGCTACCCGTGTCGGCGGAAGGGCCGCTCGTGTCGGCGCGAAAGGGATACCGCGAGACATGACTGACCGGGATGCCACGCCCGTCGCCGCCGCACCGCCGACGCCCGATCGGGAGATCGAACGGCTCGTCGCGGAGGTCGACCAGCACGGGTACGCCGTCGCGGAAGGCGTGATCCCCGAGGCGTTCCGCCTGTCGCTCGTGGAGCGAATCGACGCGCTGATGGACGAGCTCGAGATTCCCTTCGGTGCGAATCGATTCCTCGGCCAGCACACGCGCCGGATCTTCAACCTGCTCGCTCGTGACGCGCTCTTCGAGGCGACCCCCGTCTTCGCGCGCAGCCTGCCCGTCGTCGAGGCGTTGCTCGACCACGAGTGCCTGCTCTCGTCCCTGACCGCGATCGAGATGAATCCGGGGCAGGCGCCGCAACCCCTGCACAGCGACGACGGCTCCTACGGCTTCCCGCGCCCCGCGCCGACCCACATCGTCGTTGCGATGTGGGCCCTGACCGACTTCACCGCAGAGAACGGCGGTACGCACGTCGTGCCCGGCACCCACCGCGCCGAGAGTCGACCTCGCAAGGGCGACACACCGGAGACCGTTCAGGTCGAGATGCCCGCCGGAAGCATCCTCTTCTACGACGGAAGCCTGTGGCACGGCGGCGGCGAGAATCGAAGTGACGCGCGCCGCATGGGCATCGTGAACAACTACTGCGCCGGCTGGCTGCGCCAGGAGGAGAGTCAGCTCCTCGCGTTGCCCCGCGAACGTGTCGCCGCCTTTCCGCCGCGCCTGCGCAAGCTCGTCGGCTACGGCACCTATCGTGGCCTGATCGGTCACGTCGACCAGCGCAATCCCGAGACCCTCGTCGATCCGGACGCCGAGACCGACATGATCTGGGCAAAGATCGGGGACTAGGCGCGAGACGCGGCGGTCAGAGGCCGAGGTCGCGAATCTCGGCGTCGATCGGTCCCGAGACCTGCTGGATCGCCCCGAGCAGGTCGGCGTGATCGCGTTCGGCGAGGAAGCCGTCGAGCGCTTGATGGAAGTTCGCGATCGTGCCCTCGACCTCCCGCGCTAGGCGCATCGCGTCGAAGCCCGGGCTAGTCACGCCCGCTTGCATCCGCGGCAGGTTCTCGAAGTCCTGCCGAAGCACTTCGCCCCAGCCGGGCCCGTCGAAGTCGCGAAGCACGGGCTCTCTCGGAATCTCCGCGTCGTCGTCGAGGGGCCAGAGCGTCGTCGCCCAGACCTCGAAGCGCGTCTCATTCGGCGCGATCGGACGGATGCGGTACGAGGCCGCGTTGCCGTAGACGGGCAGGTACCAGAAATGCGGGAAGGCGAAGTTCACGCTGTGGACGTGCCCGCTCGCCAGCAGCGCGTTCAGGTCCGGCATCTCGGCGCCCGCTGCGCCGGCGCGCGCTCTGATCTCGTCGTTGAGGCGCGACGTCCAAACCCCGAGCGCTTCGAGGGCGTCGTCCGGCAGCTTCATGTCACGGAGGGCTTCGGCGACTTCGATGTCGCGGGGGTGCACCATGCCGCCGCCCATCCCCTCCGAGAGGGTTCGCATGAAGTAGATGGAGCTGCCCACGATGTCCTTGGGGTCGACGAAGCCGAGGGGATCCGTGCCGGCCGAGTAACCGGACTTCGCGGAGCGGGCGAGGAGCTGCGGGTGGGTCTGGTCCGCGTGGTAGCCCTCCATGAAGGCCTCGGCGACGAGCTTCCAGTTGGCGGGGACGACCGTCTCGAACCAGCTCTCCGCGTGCATGCGGTCGACCGCGAGGGCGTCGTGATAGGTCGCGAAGGGGTCGAGGGAGGCGCGCAGAGCCGGGGCGTCGTCGTCGAAGTTGATCCAGGCGCAGCCGCCCCAGCACTCGAGCCGCACCGGGGACAGCGCGATGTCGTCGGGCTCGAGCAACGCCGGATCGAAGACGTCCGGCGCGAAGACGGCGCGGTTGCTGCCGTCGAGGTTCCAGCACCAGCCGTGGAAGGGGCAGGTGAAGGCGGTGGCGCGTCGCCCGCGGCCGGAGACGAGCTGCGTGCCGCGATGTCGGCAGACGTTGTGATAGGCGCGGATCTCGTCGGTCGTCGTGCGCACGACGATCGCCGAGCGACCGAGGCATTCGTACTCGACCCAGTCGCCGACTTCCGGGATCTCGTCGAGACGGCAGGCCATCTGCCAGACCCGCGACCACAAGTGCTTGCGCTCGAGCTCGAAGAATGCGGGATCCGTGTAGCGCCCGGACGGAATGCGGTCGTTTCGGGTGAGGGCGAGCGGGAAGTCTGCGCCTCGGACGAGCGGTTCGACGCCGCTCATGCAGCGTCACCGCGCACGAGCGCATCGATCGAAGCGCCGTCGCCGAGTGCGTGCTTCGCCGCGACGAAGCCGAACACCAGGGACGCGGCGATGCTGGCGCCGGCGCCGGGATAGCTGCGCGCGAAGATCGACGCCGTCGTGTTGCCGGTCGCGTAGAGGCCATCGATCGTCGCGCCATCTTCGCGCACGACGCGCGCGTACTCGTCGGTCACCAGTCCGCCCGCGGTACCCACGTCGCTCGGGAACATCGGGGCCGCGTAGAAGGGCGGCTTCGCGACCGAACCCATGCACGGGTTCGGGCCGACGGTCGGGTCGCCGTGGATGCGGTCGAAGACACGTTCCCCGCGGCCGTATTCGCCGTCCACGCCGGTCGCGCAGGACGCGTTCCAGCGGTCGATCGTGGCGGCGAGTCCGGCCGCGTCGATACCGCAGGTCTTTGCGAGATCGTCGATCGTATCGGCGCGCTTCATGTAACCGCTCTCGAGCCAGGAGGTCGGCGTCGTGCCGGGGAGGGCCGTGCCCCACGGATATCGGCTGCGATGGACCGAGTCCATGATCGTCCAGGCCGGGATGGCGAGGCCGTTCGCCTGCTCGCGCGCGTAGAGTCGTTCGCCGAGCTCCATGTACGAGGCGCTCTCGTTGCAGAAGCGTTCGCCGCGCTGGTCGACGAGGATCGAATGGGGGAGCGCGAGATCGAGATGGTGCATCCAGGGCGCCGTGCGACCGGTCGGCGTCATCGTGCCCTCGGGCCAGCTTCCGTCGAGGTTCTTCGACGTGAGCACCCACCAGAACGCGTCGAGGTTGTCCGTCGCTGCGCCGAGTGCGCGTGCCTGGGCCAGCACTTCTCCGGTGTCGCCGGGATTCGCGGCCGTCCACTCGGCCGAGGCCGGCGAGCGCCCGGTCGCCTTGCGGAGCGCCGCGTCGTGGCAGAAGCCACCGGCGTTGAGCAGCACGCCCTGTCGTGCGCGCACGACGCCCGACGTCTCGCCGTCGACCTCGACCTCGACGCCGACGACGCGACCGTCCTCTTCGATCAAGCCGACGACGGCCGTCGAGCGACGAACGGGAATGCCGCGTGCCAGCACGAGCTCGAGCAGTCGCCCTTGCAGAGCGGCGCCGTTCGACACGAGGTCGGCTCGTCGCAGGAACGCGGACAGGCGACGACGGCCGAGCTCGAGCGCCATTCGCTTGCCACGCCAGGTCCGGCGAACCAGATAGAGGTCCGTCAACTCGTGACTGTGGACCGGCAGGCCGTCGCCGACCGGGGAGCGCGCGAGGTGCTTCGCCCAGCCTCCGAGCGCGCGGGCGTCGTAGAGCGGCGCCATCAGACAGCGGCTACGCGGCTCCCCCCCCCGGCAGCTCGTCGTAGTAGTCGGACCAGCCCTCCGGCCGGAAGAACCGCATGCCGCGATCGCGAAGGAACGCGACGAGCGCCGGTCCGACCCGCAGGAACGTGTCGCGGCGCGCGGAGGAGGTGAAGGGCGCATCGACCGGCACCGCCGCGTCGAAGTACGTGCGCGCTCGCTCGTACGAGTCGGCGACGCCTTCCTCCGCCATCAGCGGGTTGTCCGGGATCCAGAGCACGCCGCCGGAGATCGCAGTCGACCCGCCGACGAGGTCCTGCTTCTCGAGCACGATCGCGCTTCGTCCGAGGTCGTCCGCAGCGAGGGCGGCGGCGAGGGCACCGGCGCCGCTGCCCACGATCACGAGATCGAATTCTTCCGCTGCCGTGTCGACCATTCGCCTCCACAGGATTCCCTGCGCCCACCGGGCTCCGCGGCTCGCTCTCGACGATCCGGGAGCCTGACCGAGTCTCGCGCATCGCGACCCCGTCGCAATGTCGCAATGTCGCTGGAAGCATGAGGGCATTCCGTGTCACTCTGTCGCATCCACGGTTCGGAGGACCTCATGGCTCTGCAGCACTGGCAGGCGCTCGGTTATGCGCCGCCCGACGAGATGCTCGAGATCGCCCCGGTCGCCGAGGAAGCCGGGTTCGCCGGCCTGCTCCTCTCGGACCACGTCTTCGTCCCCGAAGAGCGGCGCTCGAAATACCCCTACAGCGAAGACGGCGAGCCCGACTTCCCGAGCTCGGCCCCGTTCCCGGAGTCCTTCGTCCTGACGGGCGTGCTCGCCCAGCGCACGACCCGGCTCCGGTTCGCGACCAACGTCTACATCCTGCCGCTGCGTCACCCCGTCGAGGTCGCGAAGGCCCTGGGGACGGCGGCGGTCTTCTCGGAGAATCGCGCGATCCTCGGGGTCGGCGCGGGGTGGATGCGCGACGAGTTCGACGTGCTCGGGCGCGCCTTCGAAAAACGCGGTGCGCGCATCGACGAACAGGTCGAGATCCTCCGCAAGCTGCTCTCGGGAAAGGTCGTCGACCACGACGGGCCGCACTTCTCGTTTCCGGCGATGCAAATGCAGCCGGCCCCCTCCGAGCCGGTCCCGATCTGGATGGGCGGACAGAATCCGGCGGCGCTCCGTCGCGCGGGCACCTATGCGGACGGCTGGTCGGGATCCGGCCAGACCTACAGCGAAGCGGTCGACGTGCTCGAGCAGATCGCGGCGCATCGGCTCGAGAGCGGTCGAGCGGACGCCCCCTTCGACGCGATCGTTCCTTTCGTCGAGGAGGTGAGCACAGACGAGCGCGCGCACCTCGTCGAGCTCGGGATGACCGGGACCGTCTCCTATCCCTTCCCCTACTCGATCGGACCCGAGGCCACGCTCCAGCAGAAGCTCGACTACCTGCGTCGCTACGGCGACGAGGTGATCGCGAAGGACGGAGCCCGGGCCGGAAGCCGTTAGGCGTCGCCCGGGACCTTCGGGTCGCGCATCAGTCGCGTCACGCAGAACGCGAGCAGCATCACGACGATCATGACAGCGTAGGTGTCCGAGAACGCGGCGCGATAAGCCTCGACGACGGCTTCGAGGAGCGACCCGTCGAGGGCGCGGACCGCGTCCGGGCTGTCGACGAAGCGGTCGAGGTCGGTGCCGGGCGGCGAGAGCGGGGCCACGTCGCTGCGCAGGCGGGCGCCGATCCGGATCGCGAGCAGCGACCCGAGGACCGACGTGCCGACCGTCTGCGCGACCGCGCGCGCGAAGCCGGGCAGCGAGCTCGCGACCCCCAGGTAGCGATCCTCGACGGCGTTCTGGATCGCAGAGACGACGACGGGGCTGAGCGAGCCGCTGGCGATCCCGAGGAGCAGGCTGCTCGCGTAGAAGAGGGCGGCGGGCGTATCGGCGTCGCCCGCCATCAGGCTCGCGAGGCCGACGACGTAGATCACGAGGCCGAGGGAGGCGAAGCGGCGGTATTGCTGGGTCGCGGCCGCGCGGCGCCCGACGGCGATCCCCGCGATGAGCAGCCCGAAGGTCAGGGGCGCGAGGGAGAAGCCGGCGCGGACCGTGTCCTCGCCGCGAACGACGATCGCGAAGAGCGGGAGGAAGAAGGCGATCGAGAAGTTCGCGAAGCCGAAGATGCAGGTGGCGAGCAGCGGCGGCCAGACCGTCCGCCTCCCGAGGAGCGAGAGCTCGAGGATCGGTTCCGGGGCGCGATGTTCCTGGAGGACGAAGCCGACGAAGAGGAGCAGGCTGGCGACGAGGAGGGCGAGCCCCTCGGCCGAGCCCCATCCGAAATGTTCCCCGGCCCACGAGGTGTAGAGGATCAAAGATCCGACGGCGCTGAAGAGGAGGAGGGCGCCGGCGAAGTCGACGCGGTGCTCGATGCGCTGGACGGGTAGTCGGTAACACGTCTGCAGCGCGACCCATGCGAAGATCGCTGCGGGCACGTTCATCGTGAACATCCAACGCCAGCCCGGGCCGTCTACGAAGAAGCCGCCGAGGGGCGGTCCGATGAAGCCGGCGCCGGTCCACACGACGGAGATGAAGGCGACGTAGGCGGCGCGGTCTCGGGGCGGGACGATGTCCCCCAGGATCGCGTAGGGCATCGTGAGTAGCGCGCCGCCGCCGAGCCCCTGGAGCGCGCGACACACGATCAGCTCGAGCATCGAGTCCGCGGTTGCCGCGAGCAGGGACGCGACGATGAAGAGCGTGATCGCGAGTTGGAACACGCGCCGGCGACCGTAGAGGTCGCCGAGCTTTCCCCAGATGGGCATGCTCGACGCGCTGGTGAGGAGGTTCGCGCTGAAGATCCAGGGAGCCTGGCCGATGTCGCCGAGCTCTCCGGAGATGGCGGCGACCGCGGTCGACAGCACCATCTGGTCGATCGCCGCGAGGGACACGCCGCCCATCATCCCGGCGATCACGATGCGGCGCGCGGTCGGCGTGAGGAGCGCGCTCGTGTGCGATTCGGCGGGCGGGGCAGGGGACATGGGCGGAGCACGATAGCGCGAGGCGAGGTCCGCGATCGTGCTACCAAACCGCCATGTCCCTGCTGCCCGACGAAGACGAACTCGAACTGATCCACTCCCGCGACTACGAGATCAAGGTCTACCGCGCCGCCGAGGACGAGCTGCTCGTCCGCGGCGCGATCTCCGATCGCAAGCCCCCCGGCCTCTACGTGGCCGACGATCCCGACGAGCTCGAGGTGCATCAGATGCAGCTCGAGCTGCGCGTCGCCTATCCGTCCCTCGAGATCACGAGCGCGCGCGTCGTGTTCGAGACCCACCCGCACTCGAAGTGCCCGATGATCGCGGCGGACTACGAGAAGCTCGTGGGGCTCTCGGTCGCGCGCGGCTTCTCACGCAAGACGAAGGATCTCTTCGGCGGGCCGAACGGCTGTACGCACACGAACGCGCTGATCCAGGCGCTGGCCCCGGCGGTCGTCCAGTCGACCTGGTCGATCCGGATCGGGGAGCAGATGGCGGCCGGTCTCAGCCGTTCGGAGTTGCCCGAGTCCGAGCGCAAGCGGCGTGTCCAGGCGAACCTGAACACCTGCCACGTCTGGGACGAGAACGGCGAGCGCGTGAAGCGCATCCTCGACGGGACTGCGGAGAAGGAAGTCCTGATTCCGGTCGAGGATCGTCTCGCGGCGCTCGGCCGTGAGTCCGACCCGCACTGGGGCTAGGCGACTAGCGCGGGGCGGGGGCGGCCGGGACCGGCTGGCTCGGGGCGACGACCGGCGCGCGATTCTCCATGCGCGCGAGTAGACCCTCGATGTACTCCGGGGGCACGTGGACGAGCACGCTGTCGCGCCGTCCCCAGAGCTTTGCGTGGAACCCGGTGGTCTTTTTCGACTGGAGGAAGTCCCGGGAGAGCTTGATCGTCACGTGCTCGTAGACGTTGCAGAGCGACAGGTCGGTCGTGCCGCAGTCGACGGGCTCGCGCTTCACGACCTCGAGCGGGAACGCACGCTTGCTCGAAGTCGAGAACGACACGCGATCGAGGAAGGAGTAGTCGGCGAGCTCGGCGCGCACGACGAGCTCGATGTCCGCGCCGATCCGGCGGCCGCGCGCGCGGGCCGTCGCCCGGAGCGTCGCACGATGGGGCTTCGCCGTAGCGAAGGGCGGCGTCTCCAGGACCGACGTGCCGGCGTGGAAGTTTTCGGTTTTCTCGAGGTTCTCGTGCACCCAGGCGGCGTCGTGGGTGGCGCAGCCCGACGTCGCCAGCAGGGCGACGGCGAGGACGAGAGCCGGCGTCAGACGATCGAGATGAAGCTTCTGCATGTCCCGGGAATCGGCCGGACGTGTGCGTCGCTTGAACCCCGAGGCGGCGATCGCTCGTCATCGTGCCGGGGGCCTACCCGAGCCTGATTTCACTACGCTCTCGCGCGACTCGCGGACCTTCTGCACATCGCAGTGGGTCCGAAGTCGACTGTTTCGACGAGAGGAGAGACCGATGACCCGTGCGCGAAAACCGTCGATCCGGGGCTTCGCGATGGCCGCGCTTTCGAGCGTCGCCACGGGGTGCGGTTTCGGTGAGGTGTCGATCGACTACGCCGGGCCGGTGGATGGCTGGCCCCACGTGGGCGGGGCCCTCGGCGGCAGCCGCTTCTCCGCGAACGACCAGATCGACCGCGACAACGTGGCGCACCTCGAGGAGGTCTGGCGCTTCGAGAGCGGAGACGTCTCGCCGACGACGTCGCTCCAGGTGACGCCGATCCTGGTCGACGACGCCCTGGTCTTCTGCACGCCGCGCAACCAGGTCGTTTCGCTCGACGCGGAAACGGGCACGGAGCGCTGGCGTTTCGATGCGCAGCCGGACCTGGCCGGGATCTACAACCCGCTGTGTCGCGGGGTCGCTCACGGTCGGGTCGAGGGCGCGAGCGAGGGTACCTGCGCGTCGCGGATCTATCTCGGCACCCTCGATGCGCGCCTGATCGCTCTCGACGCACGGACGGGCGATCCCTGCGACGACTTCGGCGATGCCGGAACGGTGAACCTGCTCGAAGGGATCGGGGAGACCCGCGACGGGGAGTACTACATGACCTCGCCGCCGACGGTCGTGGCCGGACACGTGGTCACGGGCGCGTGGGTGACGGACGGGCAGCGCGTCGACGCGCCCGGTGGCGTGATCCGGGGATGGGACGCCGAGACGGGCGCGCTCGCGTGGGCCTGGGATCCCGTGCCGGAGGGTGTGGATCCCGTCACGGCGGCGGACGTCGCCGCGGGTGCGACCTACACGCGCGGGACCGCGAACGCCTGGGCGCTCCTCTCGGGCGACGAGGCCCTGGGGCGGGTCTACGTGCCGATGGGCAACGCCGCGCCGGATCACTACGGAGGCGAGCGCCACGGTCTGGGACGTTATGCGAGCGCCGTCGTCGCCCTCGATGCCCGGACCGGTGCGTTGCTCTGGGATTTCAAGACCGTCTACCACGACGTCTGGGACTACGACGTGGCATCGCAGCCGGTCTTGTACACGCACCCCGGTGGGCCCGCAGGCGAGGGCATTCCGGCCCTCGCGCAGGCGACGAAGATGGGCCACGTGTTCCTGCTAGACCGCAGGACCGGGGAGCCGCTCTTTCCGGTCGAGATGATCGCGACGCCGCAGGGCGGCGTGACCGGCGAAGTGATCGCGGAACGGCAGCCCGTTCCGACGAAGCCGGCTCCCCTTCATCCGCACTCGCTGCCGGACGAGGACATCTGGGGGCTCACGCCGATCGATCGCGCGCAGTGTCGAGCGCTCGTCGGCTCCCTCCGCAACGACGGGATCTTCACACCGCCCTCCGCGAAAGGCTCGGTCGTGTTTCCCGGCCTCGGCGGGGGTGTGAACTGGGGCTCGCTGTCGGTCGACGAAGCACATGGGCGCCTGGTCGTGAACTCGATGCACAACCCGTTCATCGTGAGCGTCGTGCCTCGCGAGCAGGCGACGAGCCTCGAGGGCACGGACCTCGTCGGCGCGCAGCCGCAGGAAGGGACGCCGTACGTGACGCTTCGCGCGCCGCTCCTCTCCGATTGGGGCATGCCGTGCACGCCGCCGCCCTGGGGCCTGCTCACGAGCATCGACCTCGCGAGCGGGGAGATCGAGTGGCAGCGCCCCCTCGGCAACCTGCGCGAGCTGGCCCCGGCCTTCGGCCGCTTCTTCGAGTGGGGCACGCCGAACCAGGGCGGACCGATCCAGACCGCGGGCGGGCTCGTGTTCATCGGCGCGACGATGGACCGCACGTTCCGTGCCTTCGACACCGAGACCGGCGAGATGCTCTGGGACGCGCTGCTGCCGACGTCGGCGCACGCGACGCCGATGACGTACCGGGTCGGGCCCGAAGGCCGGCAATACGTCGTCGTGGCGGCCGGCGGACACTTTCCGCTCGGCTCACCGTCGGACGATGCGTTGGTCGCCTATGCCTTGCCGGAGGCCCTGCCGGAGGCGCGTTAGGCGGTCGCTCAGCGAAGCCCGACCAGGTTGTCGAGCCAAGGCAGGAGGACGTCGGGTCCCGCCGGCGGGATGCCGAAGGTGATCCGCGAGACGCCCGCCGCTTCGCAGCGTTCGACGAAGTCCTTCTCGGGCGGCGCCGCGAAGATCGACACCTCCATCTCGTCGGGATTGCGCCCAGCCTGTTCCGCGGCCTTGCGCAGGTCCGCCACGTGTTCGGTGAAGTCGATCCCATCACGACCGCCGATCGGGATCCAGCCGTTGCCGTAGCGGACCGCGCGTCGCGCGCCGCCGGGGAAGCCGCCGCCGACGTGGATCGGCGGGTGCGGCTGCTGGACCGGCTTCGGGTTCGCGATGATGCGATCGAAGGACACGTGCTCGCCTTCGTAGGACGCCTCTTCCTGCGTCCAGATCTCCTTCATCGCCTCGATCCGTTCGCGCAACAGCTTGAAGCGGCCTTCGCCCTGGGTGCCGTGGTTGTTCATCTCCTCGATGTTCCAGCCGGCGCCGACGCCGAAGATGAAGCGACCCTTCGAGAGGCGGTCGAGGCTCGCGACCTGCTTGGCGGTCTGGATCGGATCGCGCTGCACCACGAGGCAGATGCCGGTCGCGAGCTTGAGCGTCTTCGTGACCGAGGCGGCGGCGGACAGCCACACGAAGGGGTCCATCGCGTCGTAGTAGAACTGCGGGAGCTCGGGGCCTCCGGGCCAGGGCGAGGTCCGACTGGCGGGGATGTGCGAGTGCTCGGCGACCCAGACCGACTCGAAGCCGCGGGATTCGATCTCCGGGGCGAGCTCGGCGGGGTGCATGCAGTAGTCGGTGCCGAAGACGGTGATGGCGTGATGCATCAGGGGGACTCCTTCGCGACGGGGGCGGTTCGATCGCGTGTCCGGACGATAGCGCGAAATTATACGACCGCATAAACCGCCGCGGACCCGCTCGTGCGGTCGGCTAGGGTCCCTGCACACGTGGACGGGACCACGCCAGGGGAGAGGCGGCTGGATGAGCGAAGAGCGAGCGCGCGCGGGGCGAGGAAAGCCGATCGCGATCGGCGTCGCGGCGGTCTTGCTCCTGCTCGCGGGCGTCTATCTCGGGATCTCCCGCGCGGACGGCCCCGTCTTCGTGTTCCGCGGCGGTCCGCTGGTGTCCGGGGAGCTCGTTGCGTTCGATGCCGTCGACTGGGCGCGTCTCGACGAGGCGCTCGGACTCGAGCTCGAGCTCGTCGGCGCCGAGACCTCGCTCACCCTCTGGTTCAGCGTGACCGACGGCCGGATGTACGTCTCCTGCGGGCTCGACTGCGAGGGCGGCATGCTCACGCGCTGGCCGGTCGAGGTGGCGCGGGACGACCGTGTCGTGGTTCGGATCGGCGGGCGGCGCATCGAAGGCCGCCTCAGCCTCGTGCCCCACGACAGCGGGGAGTACGTCGCCGCGCGAGCAGGGCGTCGAGCGAAATACGACGGCGGAACTGGCGCGCGCGTCTCCGCCGAGAGCGCGGCCCACGACGCGGTGATCGACGTGGGCGAGGCGCTGACCGGGCGCGCCGACAGCGACGAGCCCGGCGACCGGCTCTTCCGATTCGACCCGCGTTAGGCGGGCCGCCAGCGCTCAGGCGACCGGAGGTCCCGGTTCGATCGGATCGGGATCGATCAGCAGACAGCGCGTCCCGGAATAGATCGAGGGCATGCAACGATTGCAGTGGATGCAGATGCCTTCGGTCTGTTCTCCCGACTGCATCTTGAGGAGCAGGTCCGGCTCCCGCAGCAGGGCGCGCCCCATCTGCACGAAGGCGAAGCCGTCGTCGAGGGCCTTCTGGATCGTCTCGCGTTTGTTGATGCCGCCGAGGAGGATCACCGGCAGATCGAGCGAATCCTTGTAGCGGCGCGCGAGGGACTCGAAATAGGCCTCCTCGAAGGGCGTGTCGGGCATGAACTTTCGCCCCACGAGCTTGAAACCCAGCCTCAGCAGGGGCGACAGGGCCTGCCCGAACTCCTTACGTGGCGCGTCGCCCCGGAACAGGAACATCGGATTGCCGAAGCTGCTCCCGCCGGTGAGGACGAGGGCGTCGAGGGTGCCGTCGGCCTCGATCATCTTCGCGACCTCGAGGCTCTCCTCGATCTTCAGGCCATTCGGTACAGCGTCGACCATGTTGAGCTTCGCGATGATCGCGAGCCGACCGCCCACGGCCTGGCGGACGGCCTTCAGCACCTCCCGCGCGAGCCGCGCGCGGTTCTCGAGCGAGCCGCCCCAGCGGTCGGTGCGGTCGTTGAGCGCCGGGGAGAGGAAGGCGCTCAGCAGGTAGTTGTGGCCGAGGTGGACCTCGATCGCATCGAAGCCCGCCTGCTCGCAGCCGAGGGCGGTTCGTCGGAAGTCTTCGATCACCCGTTCGAGGTCGCCTTCGGTCGCCGCAGGGGTGAAGCGAAGCGAGAGGGGATTGAATCGGCGGGAGGCAGAGAAGCCCACGGCGCCGTTCGACTTCGAGTCCGCGACCGGTCCCGCATGTCCGATCTGCGCCGACGCCTTCGCACCTTCCGCGTGGATCGCGTCGGTCAGCGCGCGCAGGCCGGGGATCGCTTCGTCGCGCATGTAGAGACACGCGCGATTGGTACGACCGTCGGCTGCGACCGCGACGTAGGCGACGGTGTTCATGCCCGCGCCGCCCGCGGCGACGCGTTGGTGGTACGCGATCAACTCCGGCGTGACGAGGGCGTCGGGCATGACGCCCTCGAAGGTCGCGCTCTTGATCACGCGGTTGCGCAGCGTGATCGGGCCGAGCTCGGCCGGCGCGAACGGGTCGATGCGGTTCGTCGGCGTCGGCGTCGGCGCGCTCACGCGAGCTGCCCGCCGTCGATCGTGATCGCCGAGCCCGTCATGTACCGGGTCTCGTCGGACGCGAGATAGGCGACGAGGGCCGCGATGTCCTCGGGCTCGCCGACCATCGCCATTTGCGGGGAGATGCGCGCGAAGATCGAGGGGTCGATGCCCTCGACCGGGAATCCGGCGGCGGTCATCGGCGTGCTGATCCCGCCCGGGCAGATCGCGTTCACCCGCACGCCTCGCTTCGAGTACTCGGAAGCGAGGGAGCGGGTGAGCCCGACGACCCCCGCCTTCGAAGCACAGTAGGCGGCGTTGTAGGGGACGCCCTGGAGGGCGGCCGCGCTCGCGATGTTGACGATCGAGCAGCCGCCCGCCGGCGCGTCGCTTCGGTCGAGGAAGTGCGGCAGCGCGGCGCGGCACATCTGGTAGGTCCCGGTGAGGTTGATGCCGATGGTCAGCTGCCAGTCGGCCGGGTCCTGTTCGAGGGTATGCGCCGGTCGCAGGATGCCGGCCACGTTCGCGAGGGTGTCGAGCCCGCCGAGCGCGTCGCAGGCGGCGCCCACGCCGGCTTCACAGGACGCAGCGTCCGCCACGTCGACGGTGCCGGAGGAGGCCGTGCCCCCCGCTGCGGCGATCTGCTTGGCCGTGTCTTCGGCCCCCTCTGCGGCGATGTCCGCGCAGAAGACGGCCGCGCCTTCGACAGCGAGGCGCAGCGCCGTCCCGCGTCCGATTCCTGACGCGGCGCCGGTCACGAGCGCGCGTCGACCCTTCAATCGTTCCATCGCAGGTTCCTTCCCTCGAGCAGACGAGACAGCATACCCCGTCGCAGACCCCGGCTGGCGAGATAGAATCCCGGGACGCCGGGCGCGATTCGCCCTGGAACGGAGTGGAGTGAAGCCATGCACGAGTTCGATCGCGGTGTGACGAAGTACGACATCATGCCGATCCCGCCGGTCGAGGCCCAGAGCCGGAAATTCGACGCGGGGCCGGTCACGATCTGGGTCGAGTACCGACTCCTCGACGACGCGATCGCCGCGGCGCATCAGGCGAACGAAGGTTTCGACGGGAAGATCGAGCAGATCGACGACCGCGGCGTGTCGCTTCATGTTTTCGGCGAGCCCATGCCGGGCGCGGAGCGGATCGAGTATCTCCGCTTCGACTGCTTCGACGAGGACCCGCACTACCACTACGTGTCCTACGCGCGGCAGACCAACGAGATGGTGCATCTCGAGCCGGCGGCGATGGGGGATCCGCTCGAGTGGGCGGTGGGCCGGATCAAGACGCGGCTGCCGCAGATGCTGGCCCGCGCCGGCGCGGAAGCCCTCGCGGACCGCGTCGACATGGCAGAGGTCGAGCGGGTCATGACGCAGGTCGCCGGCGCGGCCTATCGTGCGCGCTTCAGCCACGACGACTCGGCGATCCACGCCGGCGCGATGGCCGAAGCGGCGCCGGTCGGCAAGGCGAACGCGGCGGCGAGCGGAGTCTCGTCTTGAGTACGTCCGCGATCGGTTCGAGAGCGACCCGCGCCGTGTCGATCCGCGACCAGCTCGGCCATCCGGTGGTCGACGCGGACGGCCACTGGATCGAGACCGCGCCGGTCATGAAGGGGTTCTTCCTCGACTACGTGAAGGACCTCGGCGGCGGCGATCTCGCGGCGCGCTTCGAGGCGGCCGGCGGTCTCGACTACGACGATACGGTGCTCCGACCCTGGAGCGAGATGTCCGACGACGCGCGGCGCGCCGAGTGGACCACGCGCCCGCCGTGGTGGACGCTGCCGGCGGCCAACACCCTCGACCGCGCGACGGCCCACCTGCCGCGACTGCTCTACGAACGACTCGACGACTTCGGGCTCGACTTCGCCGTCCTATATCCGAGCCGGACGCTCACGACGCCGGCGATCCGCGAAGCCGAGCTCCGACAGATCGCGTGTCGCGCGCTGAACCTCTATCACAAGGAGCTCTACGGCGGTTACGGCGATCGCATGACGCCGGTCGCGCTGGTGCCGACGCACACGCCCGATGAGGCAATCGCCGAGCTCGAGCACGTGCACGAGATCGGCCTCAAGGCCATGATGATCAACGGCCTGGTCCATCGCCCGATCGGCGGCGGCGAGGTGGCCGGCGGTCGCGAGACACCGAACTGGGGCTCCGGCTCCGGTGAACGGATCGACGCGCTCGGGCTCGATTCGGAGTACGACTACGACCCGTTCTGGAAGCGCTGTATCGAGCTCCAGATCGCGCCGGCCTCGCACACGCCCGGGATGGGCTGGGGCAGTCGCCGCTCGGTGTCGAACTACGTCTCGAATCACATCGGCTCCTTCGGCGTGAGCATGGAAGCCTTCTGCCGATCGATCTTCCTCGGCGGCGTCACCCGTCGCTTCCCGGAGATCTCCTTCGGGCTGCTCGAGGGCGGCGTGGCCTGGGCGTGCGAGCTCTACGCCGGGCTCGTCGGTCACTGGGAGAAGCGCAACGCGGAGTCGATCCACCACCTCGATCCGGCGAAGATCGACACGGAACAGATGCTCGACCTCTTCGATCGCTACGGTGACGAGCGCATGAAGAAGGACGGGCAGGCGATCGCGGAGTCGTTTCGCAAGCTCGAGCCGGAGCCGCCGACCTACGACGAGTACGCAGCCTGCGAGATCGAGAAGAAGGAAGATCTGCGCGACCTCTTCGTGCCCCACTTCTACTTCGGTTGCGAGGCGGACGACGGGACCGTCGCCTTCGCCTTCGACGAGCGGGTGAACCCGATGGGCGCGAAGCTGCGCGCCATGTTCAGCTCGGACATGGGCCACTGGGACGTGCCCGACATGACCGAGATCCTCGAAGAGGCCTACGAGCTCGTCGAGAAGAAGCTGGTCGACGAGGCGGAGTTCCGGGAGTTCGTGCTCGTGAACCCGGTTCGTTTCTATACGAGCATGAACCCGGATTTCTTCGAAGGGACGCGCGTCGAGGACGCGGCCCGCAAGATCGTCGCCGAGGAGTCGGGATGAGCGGCGCCGTCGCCGTCGACCGAGCACTCGAGGGGCGCGTCGCGATCGTGACCGGCGCGAGTCGGGGGATCGGCCGCGGCTGCGCGGTCGGACTCGGGGCACGCGGCGCGACCGTGTACTGCACCGCGCGTAGGACCTCCGACGCGGATCCTCCGGAAGAGGGGACGATCGAGGCGGTCGCTGCGGAGATCGACGCGGTCGGAGGTCGGGGGATCCCGATCGCCTGCGACCATCGCGATGATGCCGCCGTGGAAGCGGTCTTCGATCGCGTGCACGCCGACGAAGGACGCCTCGACGTGCTCGTCAACAACGCGTTCATCATCCCGGACGAGCTGACGAGCGGGAAGCCCTTCTGGCAGGTCCCGATCTCGAACTGGGACGACATGATCGACGTCGGGACGCGATCCGCCTACGTCGCGAGCCGCTTCGCCGCGCCGATCATGGCCCGGCAGGGCGCGGGTCTGATCGCGAACATCAGCTCGAGCGGGGCGGCGGAATACGCCTGGCACGTCGCCTACGGCGTCGGCAAGTGCGCCCTCGACCGATTGACCGCCGACACCGCCCACGAGCTGAAGCGCCACGGCGTCACGGTCGTGTCCCTGTGGCCCGGACTCGTCCTGACCGAACGAAACGAGGTCAACGCGAAGCACGTGAAGGGCCTCGACTTCAGCAAGGCGGAGTCGCTCTTCTTCACGGGGCGCGCCGTCGCGGCGCTCGCCGCGGACGACAAGATGATCGACCGCACTGGTCAGGCGCTCGTCTCCCGCGAGCTGGCCGACGAGTTCGGGTTCAGCGACGTGGACGGCCGATTGCCCGATGGACCGATGCACCGACGGCCGAAGGGCATCGGGGACTAGTCGTGCGGACGCGAAGCGGAGCCGTCTCGCTCGTGGCTCTCGCCGCGCTCGTCCTCTCGCTCGGTTGTCAGTCGCCGCCGCCTGCGGTCTCGGATCCCGACGATCCATTCGACGCGCTCCACGTCCTCGCGCAGACGATCGTCGAGAGTGCCGAGATCGCGCGGGTCGACGAGGCAGCTGCGGTGCCGAACGGGCGAGGGGAGGGCGCGCTCCACGTCCTGCGCCTGTTGCGGCGCGCCGTCGACGAGGAGCTCGCGTGGGCAGACACCGCGCATCCCTTCTTCCAGGTCCAGGACGAGCGCTTCGCAAAGCTCGCCCTCGGCAACCCCGACAACCTCTATCTCGTGACGCGGGTCGACGACGATGCGGTCTATCGCATCGCGGGTCGCCTCGGCACGACCGCCGATTTCAACGTCCAGGTCTACCAGGGGTATCCCGGTGTCCATCGCCCGTTCGGCGCGTTCGGCGCGATCGGGCTCGATACGCTCGTGACCGACGACGAGGGTCGCTTCGAGATCGTCGTCGGCGGTCCGCCGCGAGCGGAGAACTGGATCGAGCTCGCGCCGGAGTCCCGCCGGATCCTGGTTCGCTTCACCTACGGCGATTGGGCGACGGAAGAAGCCGGAGAAATCACGATCGAGCGGGTGGGGGAGCGCGGTATGCGCAGCACGCCCGTCTCCGATGCCGACGTCGCGCGACGGATCGCGGCGACCGCCGACTACGTCGAGGACGCCCTGCGCGGATACAGCGCGACCGTCGATCAGGTCTACGCCGGCCTCGAGCCGAACAGCTTGCGAGCCATGCGACGCATGAGCGGCGCGGTCGGCGGGCTGTCGAATCAGTACAACGCGACCGGGCGTTATGCGGTCGACGACGCGACCGCGCTCGTCGTGACCACCCGCCCGTCGAAGTCGCGCTACCAGGGCTTCCAGATCGGAACCGAGTGGTTCGAGGCGCTCGACTTCGTGAACGCCACGACGAGTGTCAACACGGAGCAGGCACGCCTCTCGCCCGACGGTGTCTACCGCTTCGTGATCAGCACTCGGGATCCCGGGTTCGCGAACTGGCTCGATGCATCGGCCGCGCCCCAGGGGCAGATGCTGCTCCGATGGCAGGGCGTCGCCGAGGAGCTGGGGCCCGACCACGAGCCGACGGTCGAGCTCGTCCCGTTCGCCGAGCTCCGCTCGCGCTTTCCCGACGATGAACCGGCCTTCACTGCCGAGGATCGACGCGCCCAGATCGCCGAGCGACAACGCGCGGTCGAACGTCGCTACGGACTTTCGCGGCGGTAGCCGCGACCACGCGGAACGTCCCTGCGCCTGCTCGGCACCTGTCCTGATAGCCCGTCCGGAACGTCCGTCTGCGACGTGAAGCCGGATTCGGCGTCGTGGAGCCTGTGCCATGATGCGCGCCGTGTCCGAATCGACCGACGCCCGGCTCCCGCTCTCGCGCATCCTGTTCTATTCGCTGCCTTTCTCGGGCTACCTGGCGATGTCGATGCCGATGGGGATGTGGTTCGCCAAGTTTTCGACGGACCAGCTCCTGATCGCGCCCGCGATCGTGGGCGCGATCGTGTTCATCGCTCGATTGTGGGACGCGGTCTCGGATCCGATGGCGGGCTACCTGTCGGATCGCACCCAGTCGAGCTTCGGGCGTCGGCGGATCTGGCTCCTCGGCTCGGCGATCCCGGTCGGCTTGACCTACGTGATGTTGTGGAGCCCACCGGCGCAGCTCGATCCGATGCTCGTCATCCTCTGGATCGCGATCGCGATGCTCCTCTGGGAGACGACCTCGACCGCCTTCTACGTGCCGTACGTGGCACTCGGCCTCGAGCTCTCGACCGACTATCACGAACGCACGCGACTTTTCGGTTGGCGACAGGCGCTGGTCGCGTCCGGATTCGGTGCTTCCCTGGTTTCGCTCTGGTTCATGCAGAACGAGGCGGAGTATCCGGACGCGGAGATGTTCGTCGCCGCGGTGACGGGCACGGTCCTCGCCGTGATGATCTTCATCTGCGTGTGGCGCGTGCCCGAGCCCCTGCACCATCAGGGACGCGGCGGCACGCGCCTCTGGTCGGCCTTCGGCGACGTGCTGCGCAATCCGCACGCGCGGCTGCTGCTGATGGTCCTCGGGATCGACTCCTTCGGGATGGGCGTGATCTCCTCGGTCGGCGCCTACATGGCGGAAGACGTCGTTCGACGTCCGGATCTCCTCGTGTGGATGATGGCGGTCTGGATGATTCCGCAGTTCGTCTGCGTGCCCATCTGGATCCACCTCTCGCGGCGAGTCGGGAAGAAGCGCCTGTGGCTAGCGGGCATGGTGTGCAACATCCTGGGCTTCATCGGACTGCTCTTCATCGACGACGGAGACGTCGTCCCGACCCTCTTTCAGGTGCTGACGATCGGAGTCGGGACGAGCATCTCCCTCGTGATCGGTCCGTCGGTCCAGGCGGACGTCGTCGACTTCGACGAGCTGCAGACGGGTGAGCGGAAGGAAGGCGCCTACGTGGCGGTCTGGAACTTCCTCAGAAAGGCCGGCACCGCCTTCGCGATGGCACTCGGCCTCTTCGTCCTGGACTTGTCCGGCTACGACCCGCTCGTCGATCTCCAGACCCCGACCGTGCGGGATTCGATCCGGATCGTGATGGGCGTCGTTCCGGCGGTGGCCTTCGCGATCGGGGCCGTGGCCTTCGCGCGTTTCTCGCTCAACGAGGCCGAACACCGCGCGTTGCGCGCCGAGCTCGCGGCCCGCGCCGAACGAGAGGACTGAGCGCCCCGACTCCCAGCGGGCGTCGACCGATCTATGCTCTCCAGCTCGCGTCGCCTTTGGGCGCGCATCGCCTGGAGAGCCGCATGACCACCCCCTTCGAAGGACTGTGCGTCCTCGACCTGTCGACCGAGATCGCCGGTCCCTTCGCGACACGACAGCTCGCGGACTCGGGTGCCGAGATCGTGAAGATCGAGGCACCGGCGGGCGACCCGCTGCGTCGCATGAAGACTTCCGCCGTGCTCGGACGCTCCGAGCCCCTCGCCGAGGGCGAGGACGGCGCGCTCTTCCAGTGGCTGAACGCGACGAAGAAGAGCGTCGTGCTCGATCTCGACGGAAGCGAAGCGGATCGCGCGACGTTGCTGCGTTTGGTCGAATCCGCGGACGTCGTGCTCGAGAGCTTCGAACCGGGGTGGCTCGACGCGCGCGGGATCGGCTTCGAAGCGATCCGCGACGCGAACCCCCGCGCGAGTCTCGTCTCGATCACGCCCTTCGGGCAGGACGGACCGTGGGCTTCGCGCGCCGCGACGGACTTCACGCTGCAGGCGGAATCCGGTTCGATGTCCGGGCGGGGTTATGCGGACCTCGGTCCCGTGGTCGCCGGCGGCCGACTCGGTGAGTACTGCGCGGGGAGCTTCGCGTCGGTTGCCGCCGTCGTCGCGTGGCGGTCCGCGCGGGCGACGGGCGCGGGCCGACACGCGGACGTGTCGATGCTCGAGACGATGATCCTGTGCTTCCAGCCCTATCAGTTCATCCACGGGCAGATGAAGCCGGGGGATCAGTTTCCGCTCAGCGTCGAGGTGCCGTCGATCGAGCCGACGGGGGACGGGATGATCGGCTTCTCGACGCAGACCTCGCAGCAGTGGCACGACCTCTGCGTGATGGTCGAGCAGCCCGAGTGGGTGACGGACGACTCGCTCTGCATCGGCAACACCCGATTCGAACGACGCGACGAGATCCTGACGAAGATCCAGGCCTGGACCCGGAACCACTCGATCGACGAGATCGTAGACCTCTGCGTGCAGCTGCGGATTCCCGTCGCGCCGATCGGCAACGGCGAGACGGTGCTCGAGACCGACCATCTCGTCGCGCGCGGGTTCTATCGCGATCACCCGGGCGGATTCAAGGTCCCCGGCGTGCCGTTCCGATTCGAGGTCGGAGACGAGGCGCCCCTCGCTGCCTCGCCGGCACTCGGCGAACACACCGAGGACGTTCTCGCGGGCCTCGCGGCGCCGCCCGCGATCGTCGGCGCGGGCGACAAGCCACTCGCCGGGCTCAAGGTCGTCGACTTCACGGCGTTCTGGGCGGGACCCTTCGCCGCGACCGTCCTCGCTGATTTCGGGGCGGACGTGATCAAGGTCGAGTCGATCCAGCGACCCGACGGCATGCGCTTCGCCTCCGGCTTCATCCCCGAGGACGGCATCGTCTGGGAGTGGGCGCCGGTCTTCCACGGCGCGAACTCCGGCAAACGGTCCATCACGTTGAACCTCGAGGACGACGACGGGCTCGAGTTCGCCCGGGAGCTCGTTAGGCAGGCGGACGTCGTGATCGAGAACTTCTCGCCGCGCGTGATGGAGCGGTTCGGGTTCGACGGCCCGGCGGTCAAGGCGCTGAATCCGGAGGCGATCCTGGTTCGCATGCCCGCCTTCGGGCTCGACGGGCCGTGGCGGGATCGCGTGGGATTCGCGATGACGATCGAGCAGGCGTCGGGACTCGCTTGGGTGACGGGCTTCCCGGAGCGGGAGCCGACGGTGCCTCGCGGCATCTGCGACCCGGTCGGCGGGATGACCGCAGTGTTCGCGCTCCTCGGCGCGCTCGAGATGAAGGCCCGGGGCGCGGGGGGCCAGACGATCGAAGTGACGCTCCTCGAAGTCGGCCTGCAGCTCGCCGGCGAGCAGGTGGTCGAACGCTCCGCGTACGACGTGCTGCTCGAACGGGAGGGGAACGTCGGTCCGGTCGCATCACCGCAGGGCGTCTACGGTTGCCGCGACGAGCGCAACCCGGACGACAAGGGTTGGGTCGCGATCGCTTGCGCCGCGGACGAAGAGTGGCCGGCGCTCGCCCGCGCGATCGGCCGCGAGGACTGGGCGACGGACGATGCTCTCGCGACCGAGCCCGCTCGACGCGCCCGCGCGGCCGAGATCGACGAGGCGATCGAGACCTGGACGTCCGCGCGACACGCGCACGAAATCAGCGACACGCTCGCGGCGGCGGGCGTGCCCGTCGGGTGTCTCCACAACCAGCGCGAGGTCGTCCCCGGGCACGAGCAGCTCGATGCGCGCGGCTTCCTCGAGTTTCTCGATCACCCCTTCGCCGGACGCATCGGCTACCCCCGTTCGTCCGTTCGTTTCGACGGTGAGCCGGGGCTGCGCACGCTGCCGCCGCTGCTCGGCGAGCACAACGCGGAGCTGTTGGCGGAGCGCCTCGGCCAGTCGCCAGAACAGATCAAGGCGCTCGAGGAAAAACAGGTGATCGGGACCCGCCCGAGCTTCCTCTAGGCGCTCGTGGCGGCGAAAAATCGGGGGAGCGACGTCCTCCGCAGTGTGTAGAGTAGAGGGACGCCAATCCGCTGGAGGGACCCCCCATGGGCCGCAAGTATCAGATCATCTCGGGAGACGGACACGTCGAGACGCCGCCGGAATCCTGGGTCAAGTACATGCCGGAGATTCATCAGGACCGCGCGCCGCGACTCGTGAAGCTCGCGACGGGCGGCGAAGCCTGGCTGATCGAAGGCCAGCCGCTGATCCCGAACGGGCAGAACATCACCGGGCGCGGCCCGGTCGTCACCGAAGGCGGCAGCTACTTCAACGAGGACGGCTCGCCCGCCGAAGGCGCCGGCGATGGGGCCCAGCGTCTCCGTGAGCAGGACATCGACGGCATCGACGCCGAGGTGCTCTTCCCACCGATCTTCGCGTCGCGCGCGATCGAGAACATCGGCGACAAGGACGTCTATAAAGCGCTGATCCGCGCCTACAACACGTTCCTCGCGAAGGACTACTGCGCCGTCGCCCCCGACCGCTTGATCGGCAACGGCGTCGTCCCGACGACCGGCGTCGACGACGCGATCGCCGAGATCGAATTCCTGGTCGACAACGGGATCAAGTCGGTTTCGCTCCACATGTTCCCGAACGGCTCTGGCTTCTCGCGTCCCGAGGACGACGCGTTCTGGAAGCGCAGCCTCGAGATCGGCATGCGGCTGTCGCCGCACTTCGGCTTCGGCCAGTTCGCTCCGGACATGAGCAGCGTCGGCGTCGGGACCGGTCCCGACCCCTTCGCCGGCACGATCGTCCAGCGCGTGAGTGGGCAGCCGCCGATGTACAACATGAGCCAGCTGATCTGCTCCGGCGCGCTCGATCGCTTCCCGGATCTGCAGTTCTACTTCGCGGAGGTGAATGCGAGCTGGCTGCCCTGGGGCATGTTCGTGATCGACGACAACTACGAGATCTTCCGGGGCACCTTCGATCGGAAGCTCGAGCGGAAGCCCTCGGAGTACATCCTCGACCACTTCTGGTTCGGCATCATCCGCGATCCGAAGTGCGTGGCGATGCGCGACCACCTGCCCTTCGACCGGCTGATGTTCGGCTCGGACTTCCCGCACTCGGTCGGGTCCTACCCGAACTCGCGGAAGTTCCTCGACGATGCCTTCGATGGGGTCGACGAGTCCTACCGGAATCTGATGCTGCTCGAGAACCCGGCCAAGTACTTCGATCTGGACCTCGAGGCCGACATCACGCCGACGCCCCAGGCCTAGGACGACACTGACCCCATGAGCAACCCATGAGCCAATCCGTTTCCGACGCGGAGCTCGTCGAGCGCTTCCCGTGGGTCCAGATCACCCATGACTCGAAGCACCACTTCCGTGGCTGGCTCGACGAAAAGCTCCTGATCAACCGCTGTGACGACTGCAGCAAGTTCCATCACCCGCCGAAGCCGGTGTGTCCCGACTGCTGGTCCGAGAACCTGACGCCGACCGAGGTCGCGGGGACGGGGACGGTCCACCTCGCGATGCACCTGCATCAGGGCGCACCGGCACCCGGCATCGACTACGCGAAGGGGCCGCACCCGGTCGTCGCCGTCACGCTGGATGGGACCGACGGTGTGCGCTTCAGCAGTACGGTCGTCGACCTCCCGGTCGAGGAAGTCGTGATCGGGATGCCGGTCGAGCTGACCTGGACCGAGCGCTACGGCCATCCCTTCCCGGTCTTCAAGAAGCGAGAGGATTAGGCAGTGGCCAGGCGAAATCCGATGCGCGACGAGATCGCGATCGTGGGCCTCGGTTCGACCGAGTTCAGTCGTGACGCAGGCGGGATCTCGACCGCGAAGCTCGGCGCGGAGGCGTGTATCGCGGCCATCCGCGACGCCGGGATCGACAAGAGCGAGATCGACGGCGTCGTCGGTGCGCTCGAGCCGGGCGCGCCGCGCGCGAACCAGATGTCCGCGATCCTCGGACTGACCGACATCACGCATCACTCGAGCCCGATGCCGGTCGCGGTCTTCGCGCTGGTCGATGCGATGACGGCGATCTTCTCGGGGCAGTGCGACACGGTGCTGGTGTACTACGCGTTCACCCGCGCGCCCTGGAACTCGCGCTCCGCGGCGCAGGATCCGTTCCGCAGCTACCTCGGCGGCATGATGGGCGGGGGACTCAAGGCACCGCCGATGCCCGAGTCGATCGACCCGTCGGCGGCGTACACCGCCTGGGCCGCGCGCTACATGCACGACTACGACGTGCCGCGCGAGGACTTCGGTCGCGTCGCGCTGAACATGCGTGCGAACGCGGCGCGGAACCCGAAGGCCGCGATGAAGACGCCGCTCACGATGGACGGTTACCTCGACGCGCGGATGATCCGCTGGCCGCTCTGCATGCTCGACATGGACATCCCGGTCGACGGCGCGGACGCGTTCGTGCTGACGACGACCGAGAAGGCGAAGCAGCTCACGTCGAACCCGGTCGTGGTCCACGCGGCGACCGCCGGTATGGTCGGTCGCAACGACGAGGATCAGCTCCCGAGCCTCGACCGGCATGGACAGCACGTCGTCGCCCACGCGCTCAAGGAGCGCAGCGACGTCTGGATCGATGACATCGACGTGTTCTTCCCCTACGACGGGTTCAGCATCATCACCCTCGGCTGGATCGAGAACATGGGCTTTGCGAAGCCCGGACAGGCGGGTCGTTTCATGCAGGAGCATTGGGACGACAAGCTCGGCTGCGTGATGATCGACGGGCGCGTCCCGATGAACCCACACGGTGGATCCCTGTCCGAGGGCGCGTCGCGCGGTACGGGACATCTCCGGGAAGCCGTCACCCAGCTGCGCGGCGAGGCCGGCGAGCGGCAGGTGCACGACGCCAAGACGGCGCTGATCGGTTGCGGCGGCTTCTTCTTCAACTCGCAGGGCGCGATCCTGAAGCGGCTCTGACCCCCGAATCGGAGGCATCGATGATTCTCTTCCGAACAGCTTCGGTGTTCCTCATCCTCTGCCTCTCGCTCGCGGGATGCAGTCGGATTCCGGGCGGCGTCGCGCCGTCGAACGTGCCCCTCGAGCCGGGGACCTACACGATCGTGGGTCCCGTATCGGCGACCGATTGCAAGGTGGACTTGCTCGGGCTGATCCCGATCAGCGGCGGCAACTACACCCACCAGGCGATCGAGAAGGCCAGGAAGAACGGGAACGCCGACGCGTTGATCGGGATCTCCGTCGATCGATCGTCGAAGTACTTCATTCTCTGGTCGCAGGTCTGCACCGAGGTCTACGCGACGGCGGTGAACTACCGCTGAGGTCTGGTGCCGATCGCGCCGACACGGAAGGACTTCTGATGGCTGGTTTCGTGATCCGCGGGGCGACGATCATCGACGGCACGGGCGCGGCGCCCGTCGTCGGCGACGTCGGCGTGCGCGACGGGCGGATCACGTTCGTCGGAAGCGGCGACGGATCCGGCCTCGAGGAGATCGACGGCGCGGGGCTGATGCTCACCCCCGGCTTCGTCGACCCGCATACCCACTACGACGCGCAGCTCGCCTGGGACCCGACCGCCTCGCCCTCGAACCTGCACGGCGTGACCACGGTCATTGGCGGCAACTGCGGCTTCTCGATCGCCCCGCTCGGCGACGAGGACGCGGACTACATCCGCCGCATGATGTCGGTCGTCGAGGGCATGCCCCTCGAAGCCCTCGAACAGGGGGTCGACTGGAGCTGGCGCTCTTTTGGCGACTGGCTCGGCGGGATGGACGGGAAGACGGCCGTGAACGCGGGCTTCCTCGTGGGCCATTGCGCGCTCCGGCGCACGGTGATGGGCGACCGCGCGGTCGGCAACGAGGCGACGGACGCCGAGGTCGAGGCGATGCGCGCGCTGCTGCGTGAATCGATCGTCGCGGGCGGCCTCGGGCTCTCGAGCTCGCGCTCGTTCACCCACCGCGACGGCGACGGCGAGCCCGTTCCTTCCCGCGCGGCGAGCGAGGACGAGCTGCTCGCGCTCTGCGACGTGACTGGCGAGCACGAGGGGACGACCCTCGAGTTCATCACCGACGGCTGTCTACACGGCTTCCAGGATGCCGAGGTCGACCTGATGGCGCGCATGTCCCTGCGCGCGGAACGGCCCCTCAACTGGAACGTGTTCACGATCGACTCGAAGGAGCCGGACCGCTTCGCGAACCAGCTCGGCGCGCAGGAGAGCGCGGCCGAGCGCGGTGCCGAGGTCGTTGCGCTCACGATGCCGACCCTGGTCGGGCTGACGATGAGCTTCCGGACCTACTCGCCGATCCATCAGCTGCCCGGCTGGATGGCGGTCTTGTCGTTGCCCCTGCCGGAGCGGATGGCCGAGCTCCGTAAGCCGGAGGTCCGGGAGAAGCTGCAGGCGGGCGCGAAGTCGCCGGAGGCCGGGGTGTTCGCGCGCGTCGCCGACTGGCCGAACTTCCGGATCGGCGAGACGTACTCGAAGGCGAACGAAGGTCTCACCGGTCGCCTCGTGAAGGAGATCGCCGCCGAGCGCGGCCAGAGCGACTTCGACACCCTGGTCGACATCGTCCTCGAGGACGAGCTTCGGACGGTGCTCTGGCCCGACCCCCCGGACGGGGACGCCGCGAGCTGGGAGCTGCGCCGCCAGGCCTGGGAGAACGGTCACACCCTCCTCGGCGGCTCCGACGCCGGCGCCCACCTCGACCGCATGTGCGGCGCGCCCTACACGACTGACTTCCTTGCGGACTGTCTGCGCGGGCAGAAGCTCTGGCCCGTCGAAAAGGCGGTCGAGGCGCTCACGGATCGCCCCGCGCGGCTCTTCGGCCTGCGCGACCGCGGTCGAATCGCCGAGGGCTACCACGCCGATCTCGTGCTCTTCGATCCCGACGAGATCGGTTCGGGGATGATCCACGAACGCAAGGACCTCCCGGGTGACTCGGCGCGGCTCTTCGCGGAGTCGACGGGCATCCGGCGCGTGTTCGTGAACGGTGAGGCGATCGTCGTCGACGGCGAGCCGACGGATGCGCTGCCCGGGAAGATCATCCGGTCCGGCGCGGACACGGAGACGGTTCGGATCCCGGCGGCGCGTTAGTCGAGCCCGAAGAGCCGCCGCGCGTTGCCCGCGAGGATCAGCGCCTTGTCTTCCTTCGACAGGTCCGACTCGAGGATCTGCGGGAGCAGGTGACTGATCCGTCGCCCGACCGGCGTCGAGTAGAGATCCGTCCCGAACACCACGCGCTCGGCGCCGAACTCGCCGGCGAAGGCCTCGATGAAGTCGAAGTTGTAGCTGAGGCTCGTGTCGAAGAGGATGTTGGGCGCGACCTCGGCGATGAACGAGCACTCGCGGGTCGCCTCGTAGGACGAGAACGCGTCGAGGGCGAGGACGGGGGTGTCGGGGATCGAGCGCGCGAGGACCGCGAGCTTCCAGAGCGCCTCCTCCGGCGTCTCGTTCATCGCGTGCACGACCGGGACCAGGCCGAGCTCCGCCATGCGTGCGACGTAATTCAGGATCCACTGGCTGTCGAGGGACACGCCCTGGAAGCGAGTGTGGAAGCTGATGCCGACGAGCCCGAGCTCGCGCTGGCATCGCTCGAGCTCCGCGAGGCTCGCTTCGCCGTCGCGCGGTTCGACGATCCCGATGGCGCCCGGGAAGCGGTCCGGTCGTGCGTCGCGATAGGCGGCGATCGCGTCGTTCTCCGCCCGCGTGTCGGCGAGCCCGTTCGCGCGTTCATAGCCGTGCCCGGGAATCACGAGCGCCTGCGCAACGCCGGCGGCCTCCATGATCTCGAGCCGCGAGGCGATCTCGCGGTCGGCGTAGGCGCTGAACTCGACATCCGGTGCGCTGTCGAGGTCGCCGCCGAGGGCGCGGAACGCGTTGCCCACGTGATGGTGGACGTCGAGCACTTCGAATCCGTCGGCGGTCAGGCTCATGCTTCTCCCAGGCGGCGGCGCGCGCCTTCGGAGACCGTATCGCGGCGCACGATGTCGCGCCGGAACGCGTCTCGCGCGCGCCGTGGAGCGCCTATGCTGTTCGCACACACGGAGGGGATCGAGCGATGAAGATGGGGCCGCAGTGGAACCGGCGACTCGGGATCGCGGCGGGACTCGCGATCGCCTCCGCCATCGCGGCCTGCGTCGCGACCGAACCCACGCGCGACGCTTCGTCGACGCGCGCCCTCGAAGGCCCGCTCGCGAACCACGACTGGGGCGCCTACCTCGGCGACGCCGAACGCTCCCACGCCTCGCCCCTCGACCAGATCGATCGCGAGAACGTGAGGCGCCTCGAAGTTGCCTGGACCTACGACACGGGACCCCTCGAAGCCTCGCTCTCGCAGATCCAGTGCAATCCGATCATCGTGGGTGGCGTCCTCTTCGGAACGACGCCGCGTGCTCACCCCTTCGCCCTCGATGCGGCGACGGGCGAGGAGCTCTGGCGCTTCGATCCGACGCAGGCCGGGAGCGCCGCGCAGGGGCACAACCGCGGGGTCGTGTACTGGAACTCGCCGGACGGCGGACGGATCCTCGCCGCGTCGGGGCAGGATCTTTGGCAGATCGACGCCGCGAGCGGCGAGCCGGTCGCCTCCTTCGGCAAGGACGGACGCGTCGATCTGCGCGAGGGATTGGCGCACGGTCTGGCCTCGACGGACGTCGGATCCCCGACGCCCGGCGTGATCTTCGAAGACCTGATCATCCTCGGTACCAAGGTCGGCGAATCGGACGGCGCGTCCCCGGGTGACGTCCGCGCGTTCGACCTCACGACCGGCGCGCTCCGCTGGACCTTCCACACGATCCCACGCGACGGCGAGTTCGGGGTCGAGACCTGGCCGGCGGAGGCGTGGAAGGCACGCGGCGGCGCGAACTCCTGGGCGGGCGTCACCCTCGATCGCAGGCGGGGAATCGTCTACCTGCCGACGGGATCGGCGACGCCGGATTTCTGGGGCGGGGACCGACCCGGGGACAACCTCTTCGCGAACTCGCTGCTCGCCCTCGACGCGCGGACGGGAGAGCGGATCTGGCACTTCCAGGTCGTGCACCACGATCTCTGGGACCGCGACCTGCCCGCGCCGCCGAACCTGGTGACGATCGAGCGCGACCGCCGGACGATCGACGCGATCACCCAGACGACCAAGAGTGGCCACCTCTTCGTCTTCGATCGCGTGACCGGGGAGCCCGTCTTCCCGATCGCGGAGCGTCCCGTCCATCCCTCCCTCTATCCCGAAGAGACGGCGGCAGCGACGCAGCCCTTCCCGTCGGCGCCGCCTCCCTTCACGCGACAGGAGATGGACCTGTCGCGGCTCGACGACGATCGACGGGCGGAGGGCTTTCGCGCCAGCCAGGTCGCGCGCCTCGACGGCATGCGAATGGGCGAGCCCTACGTTCCGCCGAGTCTCGAGGGATCGGTCATGTATCCGGCTTTCGACGGCGGCGCCGAGTGGGGTGGAGCGGCCTGGGATGCCGACTCCGGACTCCTCTACGTGAACGCGAACGAAGTCGGCGGTGTGCTCACGCTCATGCGTGCACCGAAGGACGTGAACCCGCGCAGCATCTACCTCGAGAACTGCGCGGTCTGCCATGGCGCGGACCTCGAAGGTACGGGCGTCGGCCCGTCGTTGCGCGAAGTCGGCGAGCGACGTACCGACCTCGAGATCCTGACGACCCTCGCGCTCGGAAGCGGCCGCATGCCTGGGTTCGTCCATCTCCCGCTCCCGATCCTCGAACGTCTGACCGCGTACGTCTCGGATCCCGACGACGACAAGAAGGCGCTCGCCGAGCTCGAGGCGCGGCCCGGCGCGAGCGCGGCGTACGTGACGCGCGGCTACACCTACCTGCGCGACGACGAACACGTACCGATCAACTCGCCGCCCTTCGGCACCTTGACCGCGATCGACGTCGCCGCCGGCGAGCTGCGCTGGCAGGTGCCGCTCGGGGACTATCCGCATCTCGCCGAGCGCGGGATCAGCGGAGCCGGAACCGAGAACTACGGCGGGCCGGTGGTGACCGCCGGCGGCCTCGTCTTCATCGCAGCGAGTGCCGACGCCAAGCTCCGCGCCTTCGACAAGGCAAACGGGGAAGTGCTCTGGGAGACGCAGCTGCCCGCCGCGGGCTTCGCGACGCCGTCGACGTATTCGGTCGACGGACGACAGTATCTGGTCGTCGCCGCCGGCGGCGGAAAGCTCGGCCGGCCCTCGGGCTCGACCTACGTGGCCTACGCGCTGCCCTGAGGCGGATTCGCGAGAAAATCCGACTCCGTGAAGCATTTCACGGTCCGATCTCGCCGCCGGGACGATCTTGTCTCCGAAGGAGATCGGAGATGGAGAAGACGCGCGTCACGCAGGAGGTCCGGGAGCGGGTGCTCGATCGCATCCGGACCGCGATCGCGGAAGGCGACGAGGAGGCGGCAATGCGAATCGCGAAGGAGCTGCAGCGCCGCTTTCGCATGGCGCAGGTGCGCCGCGAGGAACTCGACGAGCTCCTCTACGCGTGACCGTCGGCTTCCCCGCGCTCAGGGGAAGACGACGTCGCCGTCCGAAGGAATCAGGATCTCGCCGCCGAACGTGTTCGAGACCAGGCTCCGGATCTGCAGCTCGAAGAAGGGCGGCGGGCGAAGTCGGACGAGCACGAGGCGGTCGATCTGCGCGTCGGTGGCGAGGCGTCCCGCGTCGGCGACGGCGGTGTGCAGCGCAGCGTCCCGCTCGATCCGCTCGGGATCGACCACCACCGCTCCGGTCCCTTCGAGCTCTTCGACGGTCGGGAGATAGGCCGCCTCATGCACGAGCACGTCCGCGCTGCCTGCAAAGCTCGCGAGTACGTCGCGTCCCCAGCCACTGCCCGAAACGACGATGCGCGAATGCCCATCCGTGAACCGCCAGGCGAGGCTCGGGAGCGGACCGCCGGGGAGAGACCGCGCTTCGGCGACGATCGGACCGACCTCGACGGATTGGCCGTCGGCGATCTCGCTCACGTCGATGCGTGCGCCATCCGCCGGCAGTCCGAGTGACGTGCCCATCGCGTCGCGACCGACGGCGTGGGCCGCCGTCAACCCATCGACGAGCGCTCGGGTGCCGCGCGGGCCGACCACGCGTAGGGGCGTTTCACGATCGGTGAGCCAGCCCGTCATGAGCAGGTCGTCGAGTCCGACCGTGTTGTAGGGAAGCAGGTTCGTCAGGAAGACGACGCTCGGCTGGTCGACGGGAATCTTCGCGCGGCGCAGGGCCTCCGCGACGCCGCGTCCGGCGTCGACGAGCACGACCGTCGTGCCGAGTCCGACCGCGGTCGCGGGTCCCAGGCGTTCGGGGTTCTCGAACTCGTTCCCGGTGCCGACGGTCACGACGGAGAGCTCGTCGTAGTCCGCGACGTCGAGGGGGGCAACGAGCTCTGCCATCTCGGCGGCGCGCCAGAGCACGCCCGCGCCGACCCAGGCGAGGATCAGGATGCCGATCACGAGTCCGAGGAAGAGGAGTCGTCCATCCATCGTCAGTCGAAGACCACCGTCTTGTTGTCGTACACGAGTACGCGGCCGTCGAGATGCCACGCGACCGCACGCGAGAGCACGGTGCGCTCGACGTCGCGGCCCTTCCGGACGAGATCCTTCGGCGTGTCGCGATGGGACACGCGGACGATGTCCTGCTCGATGATGGGACCCTCGTCGAGGTCGAGGGTGGCGTAGTGGGCCGTCGCGCCGATCCGTTTCACGCCGCGGCCGTAGGCCTGATGATAGGGCTTGCCGCCCTGGAACGCGGGCAGGAACGAATGGTGGATGTTGATGATCTTCATCGGGAAGGCATCCATCATCTGCTCGGAGAGGATCTGCATGTACCGCGCCATCACGACGAGATCGATGTCGTACTCGCGAAGGAGCTCGATCTCCTTCTTCTCCTGATCCGCCTTCGTGTCCTTGGTGATCGGATAGACGTGATAGTCGATCCCGAACTGCTCGGCGATCGGCTCGAGGTCGGGGTGGTTGCTCACGATCAGCGGGATGTCGCAGTGGAGATCGCCGGCGCGGTGGCGCAGGAGCAGGTCGTAGAGGCAGTGGTCCGTCTTCGAGACGAAGATCGCCATGCGCGCGACGTCGCGATCGAGTCGAAGGTCCCACTCCATCTGGAAGCGGTCCCCCACTTCGCGGATCGCACCCTCGAGGGTCTTCGCATCGATCGTGGCGCCGTCCTCGCGGACCGCCAGGTCGAAGCGGATGCGCTGAAAAAACTTGCCGGCGACGGAATCAGTGTGCTGGTCCGCGTCGATGATGTTCAGCCCGAGGGCGAACAGGAGCTGGGACAGGGCCGCCACCAGACCCGGCCGATCGTCGCAGCTGACCAGCAGCGTCGCGGCGGTCGAGTCTTTCGGGGGGGTCGACATCGGGGTTCTCCTCGGGGAATCCGGCGGGGGATCGTAGCCGAGGGCGGCCATCTCGCGAAGACGGGGGGGCAGCGCCCGAGGGTCACTCGGAGCTATGGCCGCGGGCTGGGCGCTCCGATAAATTCATGGACAGGGGAATCACTCATCCCCGAGTTCACCGCTGCTCGTTCATGGGGGACGAGATGCGGGAGCGGCCCGGAGGGGCGGTTACGGCGACCACCTGAGCCCGGGAACCGAGTATGCGCTTTGGGGCGCATGCTCTTCTCTTCCATGCCGACTTTGGGAGGTAAGAATGTACCAACGTAGCACTACGGCGAGTGAGGTGGTGGCGTCCTAGCAACGCTGAACCGTTTCGTCTTATTACGCTAGGTGCTGCGAAGGGACGCAGGTTCCCAACGCCGCCGTCCCTGGGAACGCGGATGTCGTAGCCGCTTCAGGGCCTCTGGCCCGTTCCCAGGGTCTTTTGTTTTTTCGATCGGGCGACGCCCGGTCGCCTTCGTCGCGTCGAGTTGTTCCGCGACGACGATCGTGATGCTTCGGATGCGTCTGACGAGCGCCGCTCGGAGCTTCGCCCGATGGGCCCGATAGAAAACGCGCGTTGCCGAGGAGTCGGTTACGCGCGTTTTCTATTTGCGGCGGCGGGCGAGGCCGATCAGGCCGAGGGCCAGGAGCGTTGCGGTGCTGGGCTCCGGGACGGCGTTCCAGGCGAGGTTGTCGGCGATGAAGAAGTCTCTCGCGCCCGACTGGTAGGTGATCCGGAGCGTGTCGAAGGACGAGTCCTGGAAGCCGACGACGTGGGCGGCGCAGCAGGCGGTGTCCGTGAACACGAAGGACTCGATGACGGCGCCCGAGTCGACCGCTTCGAGCAGGAACGACGTATTGTTGTTCGCCGCGATCTCGAAGGCCGCAGCCGTGACCGAGACCGAGAAGGCGATCTCGACGACCGGGTTCGAGGTGCTCGTTCCGCTCATGAAGTTCGCGATGTTGTCGGTCCAGCCGAGGCCGGTGCGGTTGTCTTCGAACCAGACGTTCGGCGAGAATGACACGCCGAAGCCCGGCGCGTATTGGTTCGTGATCGACGTTCCTGCCGCCATCGTGATCTCGCTGAAGTCGAGCGAGTTCGTCGAGGCGTTGGCGAACGAGAAATCCGTCGCGACGGTCGCCGCCGCAGACGGCGCGAACGAGAGGATGGAGAGCGCTGCGACGACGCTGAGGAGTCGTCGCCGATGCGTGAGAGATCTGGACACGGGGGCTCCCTTCGAAGAGCAGGGCGCCTTCTGGATCGTCGCCTCCCGGTTCCGTCTGGATGGAAGTCTTCGCGCAGTTGTGGAGGGGCGCGACGGGTCTGCGTGTGGACTGCCGGCGCGCTGCTTGCCGGCGATGTCGTTCGCGACGAGCGCGCGAGATTGCGAAGCTGTCGGGGCCGACCGAGTCGGCGGAGAACAGCAGACAAGAGGGGAACACGATGAGTGCGATCACCGAGAGCTACATCGAGATCATGAATCTCGTCTACGCCTACCCGGAGCGGATCGACGCGGGTGATTTCGCCGGCGTAGGCGAGCTCTTCGCCGACGCGGTCTTCCAGACCGAGGGCGGCGAGCCGCTCGAGGGCAGCGCGGCGGTGCAGGCGAATTTCGAGCGCTGGACGCGGCGCTACCCCGACGACGGCACGCCGCACACCCGACACTGTGTGATGAACCCGATCGTCGAGATCGACGAGGCCGAGGGGACGGCGCTGGTCCGCTACTACGTCACCGTCTTCCAACGCACCGACGACTTCCCGTTGCAGCCCGTCTGGGCAAACCGCTACGAAGACCGTTTCGTCCGTAAGGACGGGCGTTGGCGATACAAACATCGTCGCGGTTTCGGGCACATGCCCGGCGACGTGAGTGCGCACCTGCTGGATACACCGCCTCAGGTCTGAGGATCGGGCGCGGCAATAGCCACGCATCGGCCACGAGCGAATCATTCGATGGCTGCGAGAGCCCGCCCGCCCAGTGCTGTAGCAACGGCCTGTTAAGCATCCGCGCCGCTTGGCGGGGGCTCTGGCCGCGCCCAGAGCAGGAGGATGGCGGGAACGGCGAACAAGGCGAGCTGAGCAAGGCCCGGGAGCCAGCCCCCTCCAGCGTCGCTCGTGAGGTTCCAGACGAGATGACTGAAGGCGATGTAGAAGGCGTAGACCGAGGCCCAGGGCCAGACCCAAGGGCGAAGACGCCAGAACCCCCACCCACCGATCACGAAGATCGACCAATGCAGGGGTGCAGTGATCCACGCGAGCCACCCGTGAACCTCGAAGCCGAACCAGACTTCAGTGTCGCGAACCTCGGAGATGAAGAAGTCTCGGGCGATGAGGAATGCGACCGTCGAGACGCAGAAGACTGAGAGGGCGGTCGCCCACCAGGGTCTCTCTATGACGGATTGGCTCAGGATGTGGAAGGCCGCCTAACGGACCTTGCGCTCAGCTGACAGGCCCGCTCAAAGGGTTCGCAGAGAATTGTAGCGATCGCCGCCAGACGGTTGGAGCGCCTTGACGGACGAAGCCCGCCAGAGCGCGCGGTTGTTCGCCGGCCGCCAAGCCGAGTCGGCTGCCGCGCCTTGTTGGTCGGCGTGTCGGCCGGGTGTATGACCACGTGGCGGACCGTAGGTCCGTTCGGCGGCGGCATCGAAGCTCGGCCGCGCCGGACTCGGCCTATTTCCTTCGCGCGTGCACGAAGTGCGATGATGCCCAGGGTCTGAGGTCGTCATCCCGACCTGCGAAGTACATCTCGTGCTGGCCGCCGGGCGAGAGATCCTCCAGCAGCCGAAAGCCCCTCCGCGACAACGCTGCCGAGATGTGCTCCGGCTCGTGGTAGCTGACGTAGGGCTCCCCTCGACGCTCGCCGGTTCGGCGAACGAAGTCGATGACGTCGCGCTCTCGCGAATCGACGAGGTGGTCGGGCAGCATGTAGTCGAACACCAACTCACTACCCGGCGCCGCAAGGGACTCGATCGATCGCAGCGTGGCGTCGATCGAGTCAGAAGTCAGGTACACGAGGACTCCAAGCCAGCTGAAGAAGGACGGCTCCGCCGAGTTGAAGCTCGAACGCCCGAGCGCTTCGTCGAGCGACTCTCGCTCGAAGTCGACGGGCACGAACTCGAGGTTGTCCGGGCAGTCGAGGCCGGCGCGCTCGAGGCGACGTCTCTTCTCGGCGAGGGTCTCGGGACGGTCCAACTCGAAGACGCGCAACGTCTTCGCCCAGGCGGGCAGGCGTACCGCGAAGGAATCGAAGCCGGCACCGAGAACGACGTATTGGCGGACCCCTCGGCGGACGGCTGCCTCGAGGTGATCCTCGGCGAACCTTGCGCGGGCGAGGACCTGTCCATGGACCGGGCGCAGGACGCGGAGGAATCTTCCGAATACGAGCGCGTGCAAGGCGCGGAACCGAAGTACCGCGCGCCAGCCTGGCCCGCAGAGCTGGTACGCGCATGGGTCGTCGTAGATCAACGGCGCATCGTATCTTCGATGCGCGGCCCGGATCGCCGCAACCGCTTGTGCGTTCTTGCTGCTCCGCTTGGGCTGCATCGCTGACAACCTCGCCATCAACCAGTGGGTTGGTGCAGCGTCCGTAGGGGCCCGCGATCGCGCTCCGCCCAACGGATCGGCGATAAGCGGCGTTGAATAGCGCCGCCGACTCGGCCGAGTCTGTAGAGTTCGGGGCCAGGAGGTACAGCGACGAATCGAGCCAAGCTATTCAATGTCGGGCTTCATCGTCTTGTCGGGCGGCCTGAACTAGACCTCGAACCAGCGTGATCAAAGTATCGAGGGAGTCGTGATCACGCCAAAAAGGACTCGAAAAGCCCATCTTCGTGGAGTAGAAAGGAGTTGCCTAACAACTTTCACGCCGACAAAAAGGACTTTTCG